>Ga0214923_10005492_pt1 | contig 14713 bp, 14 predicted proteins | sample LL1510_MetaG_FD_177993 | JGI IMG/M metagenome (GOLD analysis project Ga0214923, IMG submission 177993) | Freshwater microbial communities from Lake Lanier, Atlanta, Georgia, United States - LL-1510 | ecosystem: Environmental > Aquatic > Freshwater > Lake | place: USA: Georgia | collected... | reverse complement strand
AACGAAACCGAGAATCATTATTCAACTTTGGACCACTCAAGAATGATAAGACTTATTCTTTATTTCCGCAGAACTTCAACCCGATTGACCGCTCCCGAGAGATAGGGCTTGAGACTCTCGGAAGTGATTTCTTGATCAGCCTGAGCATCGGGCTTCAGACATTGGTTGAAAAACCTCAGGATCGCAACCCGAACCACCTTTTGCACATCAGCTCGGTTTTTCGAGCTTCTACCCTGCTGATCTCCTCCGGTGGAATCCGTAAAGTCCAGATGCGCAGCTTTCGTGAGCCACACAAAAACATTCCTGCCCTGCATCTCGGGCCAAAGCTTGAATGAATCAAGGCGGGCAACAGGTGCTTCTCCATTTTGTTGGCGATCTTCCGTTCCTGAAATACCGAGCAATGGAACTCGAAGCGTTTTATAACTTTCCGGCAGGAAAAACGGATCTCCCGGGGCTTGGGGCGATAGCGCAACCCCGCACTTCACTCGCTGGTCAGAAAGGTCAGGGCCCAAGCCTTTGCCCGAATCAACTCGGGGCTCGATCCAATCCAGGGCGGGCCGCATCCCTGCGATGACCATTGTTGTAAATGCACCAAAGGAATGCCCCATCACTCCAATCCGACTCAGATCCATCCGCCCAAGCAACTTTTTCTCTGAGTGATTCCATCGTTCGGCTTGATCGATGGCAAAGTGAACGTCCCTCGGACGCCCCAAGACTTCATTGGAATCATGAATTATGTCTTTGAGATTCTTGAATACTCGCAGGGTCGACTTCATTCGATCCGTATTGCTCCCAACATGCTCAAGACTAAGAACCACAAACCCTTGCGATGCGAGGAAGTTTGCTTGAGCGTAGTGAGTGTCCCAGCTTCCTCCCGCTCCGTGCGAGATCACCACAACCGGATAGGGCCCGCCCACGCTCGGGAAATGCACCTTGATCGGGATGTTTCTGCCCGTAACCGGGGCTGGAGGGGCTCCTCTTCGTCTGAAGAGTCGCACGCGCTCCGGTTTCGGAGAAGTATGCCTCGAATCTTCCATCAGATCCCTGAATTCAAGTGTTTCGACAGAGAGTGGAGCATTGCCATTTCGTCCGAGAGAGGCCTCGACCACGCCCAAGAGCGAAAGTCCAAAGAGAAAGAGAAAAGATGGAATCATTTTCATGGCTATGGCTCCGATCGTTATCATGGCGCAACGCTTTTACACCAGCATGAAACCATCACGATATTCGCTTCGAGGAAGACCCATCTCGTCGATGGCATTGCATTCTTGAGGAGGGCTCTGATTTTTGCAAATTCCTACTTCATCGACCTCTCCGTCCCTTGAAATTCTATCCGAGCTCCGGCAGGATTGCTCCTCATGTCACTTCAAAAAAACGTTCTCGGAACCCCACTTCGAACCTGCTCGCGTGATCCTTTGACCGGATTCTTCCGAAATGGCTGTTGCGAGACCGATGAAGAAGATGCGGGAGAACATACCGCTTGTGTCCGGGTAACCCCAGAATTCCTCGAGTTTCAAAAGCGCGTAGGAAATGATCTCAGCACCCCAAGGCCTGAGTTTGGATTTCAGGGACTCAAACCCGGGAACCAATGGTGCGTTTGCGCCGCCCGTTGGGTCCAAGCTCACCAAGCGGGCATCATCGCTCCCCTGGTCCTTGAGGCAACTCATGAGAGCCTTCTGGATTATTTGCCCCTCGAGACCCTTCGCCTTCACGCAGTCCCATTGGAATAATCAAAATCAAGACTCGTACACCCAAGCTTCAAACAGAACTGTTTCTAAAGAAATTTCCAATTCGGATAAGCTGCCTGGAGCTTATTACGAAAAGACTTCCAAACTCCGGGTTTGATCTCACTCACCGGTTTCGAGGTAATTCCTCCCCGTTCGGGAGAATAATCATAACCCCACCTCACCCCGCCGATCGGAGTAATGGTTCGGTCTTTCACTTTGACGGGAAATAAAAAAGCTTCCCAATCCAAATGTTCATTCGCACCATATGCCCAACAGGGGTGATCGTAAAAATAAGAGTCGCGCTGGGAGTCCCTTGCAAATGGACGCCCGAGTTCTCGCGCTTTTGGCGAGGTATCAACCATGATCCACTCAGAGGCACTCCCCGAGATGTTGAACCCCGGCCCTTGCTTGGTATCGGGCGCTGCTCGATGAAGGTGTAGAATTTGAACCCAATTATCCACTCGGGAGTCCGTCACCTCCAGCACAGGAAACCCGGGATTGGCACAGGATGTTCCGGATTTAGGAGCATAACGAACGCTGAACTGAGTACCTTTTTGAATCCAATCACCGATCTGATGAATTTCAAACGATTGCTCCTTCACACACCTTGCCCAGGAATCATCAGGCCGGCAGGAATACCGCGAGACACCCGAGGCATAAGAACCCCCACCCAGGGCAAAGGCAGCGAGCAGCAGAAGGGCTTGAATTTTCATTTTTTTCATGGTGATTCAGTCCAGCCTTAATGGCTCTAAAAAAACATAAAATCAAGCCCATTTATGAGAAAGCCAGCTATGTTGAGATGCGTATCTGAAAACGAATTGCTAGTTCCATTCATGGCAAAACGGTCTATGCTGGCACCATGTTTCAGATTCCAGGCAAATCAAATCGGTATTGGTCGCATCTTACCCGTGAGGAAATTTCGGAATGGATCGAGCAAGGCATAACGACCGCGATCCTTCCTTTCGGATCGACAGAACAACACGGCCCGCACTTGATGACGGGAAATGATTATTTGTTTGCAGAGAGATTGGCCATGGATTTGGCAATGGAGTTCAACGCCTTTGTCCTTCCTCCTCTCCCCTACGGCATGGCGGATCACCACATGGGATTCAAGGGGACCATCACGGTCAAAGAGTCGACCTTGATTGGTCTTTTGGGTGATGTCGCAAGTTCCATTGAGAAATCCGGAATCAGGAATCTCCTGATCAGCAACGGCCATGGCGGGAACTATTCATTGATCTCAAAATTCGCCAAGGAGTGGACCGGCTCTTTAAGAATTTACCACGATGCCGATGAACGCCTGCTCTTTCATTCTGCCAAGCCTTTCTTGAATGAATTTTCGGCCGGTGAGATGGGAACCCACGCCGGACTCCAGGAAACATCAATTGCCCTGTTCACCCATCCTGAATTCGGAGTTCGAAAAGACCGGCTTGAAAAAGGGGCAATGCCCGCGGGTGAAGAGTGGACCACTGATGAGATGAAGCGGATTGTGACCAACGGTCTTCATTCTTTCACCCCAAACGGAATTTTGGGAGATGCAAGAAAGTCATCGTCCGAATTGGGACAGCGATTTTATATTTCGATGCTTGAACTCTACGTTCGCTTCTACCGCGAACAGGGACTTCATTCTTAGAATTGAACTTGCTCCGCAAACACCTCTTGAGTACGTTATCAAAAATCAGTGAATCCCGCTTAGTGTCACCACTTCATCGCTTTCCAATGGCCTGAAAAATCCCATTGGGATTACCTCGCATCGATATTTGTACACCCTTCGCCTTTGCAATCTCTCGAATCGCCCGACACACTAGTGCAGTCGTAGCGACATTTCATATTATTCACCTCTCCACTTGCAATCAAATTCAGGCGTTCTTTGAAGGTGTGCCTCAGGTAAGTCCTTGAAGTCTCGACAGAGAAAATCGTCATCGGCTTAAAGGGGCCACTCTGATTGATGGCCTCGGGGATCGAAACCGGCTCTTTCTCCACCCTCTTCTTCAGCGCCGTTGGATCAAAGGAAAACTCTGGCCAAGAACTCATCTCAACATCCGAGGCATCGAGCTTTTGGAGCAAATCTTTTGCGAGCGCAAACTTGTGCGATCCTTTGTTTGGCTTTTTCAGCAGCTCGGAAAGCTCCGGGCCATGGACTCCGCGGTATTTCCCGCTCTGATCAGGCCGAATGGGATCATGTGTGGTATTGATCAGCGTCCAGCTCTTTTCATCCCCGGGTTTTAACTGAACCATCACAAATACATGACCGGAGGCGCCTCCGTTATATTTTGCATCTCGAGCTTGGCCCTTCTTTCCGGGACAGATTTTCTTAAGGTCCTCATCATTCACCGCAGAGACAATTCGAATCCGGTTACCATTGACACCAGACTCCTCCAGCAATCGTGCAAAGCTCCGTGCATGAGAGCTGCAATGCCCGCCGCAACGATATCCGAGGATCTCTTCTGTGGTTCGCAGCGAATCCATCTCATACTTTCCGTCTCCAACCATCTTCCGAATCTTGGTCTGATCCTCTTCCTTCAATTCCTGAAAAGGCGGATACCCCTTTCCTTCCTCATCCAAAGCAAACGCATGAAGATAGTTGTTATGGTTGAGGAGAAACAGAAGCTTGTTGATTCTTGTTTGAACGGAGTCTCCATTCGCAATTCTGGATGCACGAAGGGCACTCCCTACAGGGTCCATTCGAGATTGCTCGAACTCTTGAGCCCAGCCCGAAGGTGTCGGCGCTGGGGAAGGTGCGGACGAGGCCACCTCTGAACCGAAAGTGATCTCACAAAAACACAGGATCAGAACAAGCCACCGAATCATGGGGTGATGCTACTCAAAGGAAAAATGGAAATCAATTCTAGGGGCAATATGCACTAACTGGCATCTTTGAATGGGCATGGTCTTCGGGCTTGTGGAGGCCAACCCCTTTGATTCTGGGAGGTTTAGCCGACTCTTGCGAGTTCGGACTGACGAAAGCAAGGCCGCAGGACGCGGCTCGGAGGCTAAACCTCCAAGAATCAAAGGGGATTACCTACCCAAATCTAAACGCCATGCCCACTCAAAGTGGCCAGTTCGCAATATGCGCTCCATTTGCTCGATCGATTTCCAGCGTTTCTTTCTACCCCAAAGCCTCCAATGACACGAGCAGCAGCTTTGCACCCTCTCCGCCCGCTGTGAGTCTCACCTCACCCGGCCCGCACGAAAGAGTGTCACCCTCAAGTAAGGCGCCAGCATCAGTATCAATGGATCGATCAATGGCGAACGCGAAATTCCAGCGCCCCTCCGAGTTCCAGACAAAATCCTCATCGGGCGAAAGCTCCTGCACCGTCACCTGCGCGCCGATTCTTCCGGTTTCAGTGAAGACACTGAAATCCGTGATCGCCCCCTTCATAAGCTCGCAGCGACTCTGAATGTCCCCCGGAAACTCGTAAGGCTCAAGCGGCCCCACCTCGTTGATCTCTTCCGGATCCCCCTCTTCGTACCTGTGCGCCATCCGGATTCCATTGCCACGCAAAATCACGAGTACCCGATCATGTGCCGGAAACATTGAAAAGGGAGAAGCACTCTCGATGCGAGCGGAACTGAGGCGCCACTGAAAATCACCTTTGGCAAGCGATGCGCCCTCCGGATGAATGGCAATTTCGTCGGTGAACCCAAGTCCGTTCTTCCAGGTGGCTCTTTTGTATTCGGATTTTCGAATGATCTTCGGGGCATTCATTTCGAAGTCCAGCATGTCAGGCGTGGAGAGGGGAATCAAAGGGATTTTTTTCACCGGTCCGCCTGTTTTTGATGTCGCCTTCCCTCATGAAATACCTGCTCATCGCGCTCGCAGATCTTTCCGTGCCTCGCCAACTTCAAGAAGGGCAATGAGTGGAACCATTACGATCGCCGGGACCCGAACATGAAAAGAACCTTCAAAGGAATAGAGGGCGAAGTAGGGTCAGTCATGGAGTTTGACGGCAACGGGAATGCGGGTACTGGCTCACTCGAGGTTCTGAAGGTCATTCCGAATCAGCAAGTGGAAGTCAAACTGGTGATGACCCGTCCGATCCCCGCTTCAAACTTGATCACCTATACTCTGACGCCTGAAGGGGGTCAGACCCGATTTTCGTGGGCAATGTCGGGCGATGGTGGATTTATGGGAAAACTGATCGGTGTGTTCATCGATTGCGAGAAGATGGTTGCCGGGGATTTTGAAGTCGGCATTAAAACGCTGAAAGACCTGATCGAAAAGCAGACGCCTTCCCCCTAAAGACTTAACTCCCGCTTCCAGGTCATTTCGGCACTGGTCCCTCGATCCTCACTCTTTGCCCCGAGGATCAACCAGTCCGAATCCAGCTTCAAAATCTTGCGGGTCATATCCGTTCCCTCACGCTCGCGCACACTGCACGACTCCGTATGGATGATCAGCACCTCTTCTTTGATTTCAAATGATCCGCAATAGGCCATCACCCACTCATTCGCCCCGCTCACCACTGCAAGGCGGTTGTCTCGGGTGAATACAAACATCCCGGATTTCGCACGTTCAGAGGTGGGCTCTCCGTTTTTAAAGGATGAAATGGTATGCATTTCCCAGATTCCATAAATCAGATCCATATTCATCTGCCATCCATCTCCCTGAACAGGTCTCTTTAAACACCCGCCATGAAAACCCAGCCCTAATCAAACTTGTATCGATGCTCGGAATCCAGATCATCCGCAGAACGGGTCATCACCAGTGATTTGCAAAGACCTGTATTAATGTCATAGACCCACCCATGAAGTGCAGGAAACCCGGATCGAGAACGCCATGCCTTTTGGATGATTGAGGTGTTGGCAAGATTCTTAACTTGGGCCATGACATTCAACTCAACCAGGCGATTCACGCGATCTGTTTCGTTCTTCAGGCCGTCGACCTCAAAGCGGCTGAAAGAATAAGTGTCTTTGATGTTCCGGATCCAATGATCGATGACCCCGAGGGATGCGGCACCCATCGCAGCCTTCACTCCTCCGCAATTGTAGTGCCCACAGACAATGATGTGATCCACTTTCAGCGCCTCGACCGCAAATTGAACCACACTCAAGAGGTTCAAATCAGTATGTACTACCAAATTTGCCACATTTCGATGAACAAACATCTCTCCGGGCTGGGTATTGGTGAGTTCCGACGGGTCCACCCTTGAGTCAGAACAACCAATCCAAAGATAGTCGGGCTTCTGGGTCTCCGCCATGCTCTTGAAGTAGTCCGGATTATTCTGTGTTTTACCGGTGGCCCAAGCGACATTTTCAAGCAACAACCTGTTGATTCGATCCATTATGCTACTCCTTGAAAAAGCGGTGAATCGCCGCCTTGGATTTTTTAATGTTTACCTTGATCCCATTTAATTCCGCTCCCTGAATAAAGTCCTCAAGGAGTTCGACGATGTCCTCATCAATATGAATATCACCACCCCCGTCAACATTCAGTACTGCTCCTGGGGGAATTGAGCGCAAACACACCATCAGATCGTGTTTCTCGAGAAAGGATATATCCTTCATGAATCGAATGAGAAAATTATTCTTTTGATCATTCACCATAATGATCGATTTTTTATGGCTTCTCTTGATCACAAAAACAAAGCCGACCAACACACCGATCACGATCCCCTTGAGCAGATCGGTAAGCAATATTGCAAGGATCGTCACAATGAATGGTACAAACTGATCGAGACCTTTGCGATAGAATCTGAAGTAGATCTGAGGCCTTGTGAGCTTGTAACCCACCAAAATCAAAATTACCGCTAGAACAGAGAGAGGAATCCGATTGAGCAGCGCTGGAAACAGGATCACAGCCAACAGCAGCCACATTCCGTGCAGAATTCCCGAAGCCCGACTCCTGGCTCCCGCGTTGACATTTGCGGAGGTTCGAACAATCACTGCGGTAACAGGCAAAGCCCCGAGCAACCCCGATACCGTATTGGAAACCCCTTGAGCAAGAAGCTCCCGGTTCTTGGAGCTGCTTTTCCGTTTTGGGTCGATTTTGTCGGCCGCATCAACACTCAGCAAACTCTCAAGCGACCCGACAATTGCCAATGTAATCGCCACAATGTATGTGGAGGGCCTCCCGAGAGCCCCCCAGTCCGGACGTACCAATCCCTGGTAGAGTTCCGTAACTCCTCCCGAAAAAGGAAGATTCACCTTGTGTTTCGAATCAAGCTCCATTCCAATCAAGTTGAAAACCCATTCACTCAGCACCACACCAAGACAGACTGCCACCAGCGCACTCGGAACGGCGCCAATCACCGGATGCATTCGAGGAGTAAATCGGTCCCAAAGCTTGATCACCATGAAACTGAAAACGGCGATCACAAAGCACTCAAGATCAAAAACATTCAAAGCCTTCAGAAGTTCGGTAAAGGTGTTCTCTCCATCTTCCACTTGAAAGAATTCAAAACTCCCCATGAAGCCGGTATCCAACCCCACTGCGTGGGGGATTTGTTTCAAGATCAGAATCAACCCGATCGCCGAGAGCATTCCATTAATAACGGAGGAGGGAAAAAAGTTTCCCAAAACCCCGGCCTTCAACCGCGACAGTACTATCTGAATCAACCCCGAGAGAAACACGGCAACGCAAAAGGACTCAAACCCGCCCATGTCTTGAATTCCCTTGGCGACAATCACGGCAAGACCGGCCGCAGGGCCTGAAACACTCAATCGGGAATCACTCAAGCTGGATGCAATCACACCGCCCACCACCCCGGCGAGGAGGCCCGCTGATAAAGGCGCTCCGGATGCAAGCGCGATGCCGAGACAAAGCGGCAGGGCAACCAGGAAAACCACGATCGAAGCGCGAATGTCCGCGCCGAGATAATTTTTCATAGATGCATCATAGGTTGGTGTTCGGAAATGGCAAGTAATTAAGCTAATAAATCGAATTCCTGACTCAAGGATTAGGCTTCGGACCGGCATGCACCATCCTGTCCTTCAGATAGGATTTGGCGACTTTCGTTACCGCAAACCGGTAGAATCCCGGGAAAAAATGCCGGAGAATCACCGCGAAATACTCCTTACCCGCCACATAGATCGAAACCTTGCCTTGTTCGATTTTTGGAAACACACGTCGGGAGAACTCCTCTGCCGTCATGGCAGACTGATGGGTGGAATCCATTTTTCCGTGGCGCTCTCCGCTCGGAGTGATCGCACTCACTGAAACCTCGGTTTTCACAAATCCCGGCTGCAGCACCTGCACTTGAACCCCAAGACTCTTCAATTCAAATGCGAGCGAATAGAAATACCCGTTAAGGCCGTGTTTTACGCATGCATAAGTGGCATTTCCCGGCAGCTCAAGATCCCCCATCAAGCTGCTCGTCACAATGATGCGGCCACTCTGCCGGGAGACCATATGCGGAAGAATGGCTTTTGTAAGCGCGATCGGACTGAGAAGATCAAGCCGGATCAAATGCTCTTCGACTTGAAATGGAGTCTCGATCGCAAATCCCCGCTGACTTGCACCCGCATTGTTGAGCAAAACATCGATACGACCAAAGAGCGCAATCGCTTTGGAGGCGAGCCCCGGAAGCGAACTCAAATCCGCCAGATCCGCAACCAGGACCTTCGCTGCCGGACTTGCCTTGCCCGCATTCAACTCTTCCTCAAGCCGCCTAAGTCGATCCGCCCTTCGGGCTGTGAGAATCACCTGAGCGCCCCTTCTTACAAAGTCTCGTGCCATTGCCTCACCAATTCCACTACTTGCACCCGTGATCCAGACGACTTGATCTTGAAAAGAGGATTTCATACCGAGAGTATGATCGATGTCATTCGCAATGTCAGCGGGTATTCGCCCAGCCGTTCTTTTTTGACCCTCCACGAATCATTAAATCTGTGTTTGAATCGAGAGCGAAAAAAGTATCCGAAATGTTGAATCGCCACTAAGACGAAAGAGGACGTGCTTCCCATGAAAACTGCCACACTTTTGAGATTCATGCACCTCTGGCCTCCCTATCTCGGGGCCGGCGTGCGTGTCGTGCGGGCAAATTCCGAATTGACCTCCATTGAGGTCGAGATGAAGCTCAGGTTTTGGAATCGGAACTATGTCGGGACCCACTTTGGAGGGTCCCTCTACTCCATGATCGATCCATTCCTGATGCTGATCCTGCTCAATAATCTCGGAAAGAATTACATTGTTTGGGACAAGCATGCTTCCATTCGATTCAAGAAACCGGGAAGAGGAACCGTGCGGGCACAGATCCGGATCAACCAGGAGCGTATCGATGAAATTCGGATGGCTGCCGATCAGGATCCGAAAACAGAGCCTGAATTCACCCTTCAGATCGTCGATGAGGCAGGGGATTTGGTGGCAGAGGTGCAAAAGATTCTCCATGTCCGCAGAAAGGTTGAAAACCCCGCGCCCGATCGCTAGAGTTGGCTCAAAGGAAATCACCCCATGGCAAAAGTACTGATGTGTCCTCCAGAACTTCTTTCTCAAGATCTTTCTGGTCGCACCTATGTGGTCACCGGTGGGAATTCCGGGATCGGGTTTGAAACCGTTCAGCAACTCGCCCGTCAGGGCGCTCGCGTGATCCTTGCCTGCAGGCGGGTCACAGAAGGAGAAAAAGCCAAGGCTTCCATTCTTGCAAGTCGCGTCCGTGGAACCATTGAGGTTCGTGAACTCGATCTTGCAAAACTTGAATCCGTGCGAGGGTTTGCCAAGAAAATTCTCGAAGCCGACAAAGTTATTCATGCACTCGTCAACAACGCAGGGATCATGAACACCCCCGAAGGTAAAACCCGGGATGGATTCGAGCTTCAGTTCGGCACAAACCACCTTGGCCATTTCTTGCTGACCGAACTCTTGATTCCGGCTCTCAAGAACGGCGCACCTTCGAGAATCGTGAATGTATCGAGCTGCTTTCATGACAAAGCCTTTGGCCGCGAAGGCAAAATTGATTTTCAGGATCTGAACTTCGAGCGCAAAAAATACGACGGGTGGGAAGCCTACGCCCAGTCAAAACTCGCAAACCTCCTCCACGCGAAACACCTTGCAAAACGGCTTCAAGGAACGGGCATTACCACCGCAAGCGTTCATCCGGGCTGGGTCCGCTCGAATCTCATCAAATTCTCGATGCCGCTCTGGATGCAAAACACGGTTCTTCGCCCCATTTTGAAACTTGCGGGCATGATTGAACCTTGGGAAGGCGCACAGTCCACACTTTACGCTTTGCTCTCTCTGGAAGTTCCGGCTCAGAGTGGTGCATATTTCAGCCAGGTTGGAATCTACCGCACTAAAAAAGCCGGAAAAGGTGGATGGCCCCTCCAATCGCCAAACCCAAATGCCCTGGATGAAGGTTCCGCTGAACGTCTCGATGCAATCAGTAGAAAGCTCGTGGGCTTGGAGTGAATCGGGGAACTTGTATACAGGTTTAAACCTAGCAGTCCAAAAATCATTCAAAAGTGCTAGAGTCTCAAGCTCATGCTTCAAATCCAGGGAGTCTCAAAAAGCTTCGGATCCAAAGTCCTCTTTGAGGGCGTACGTGCCAATCTAGATGCGCGTTCCCGCATTGCGCTCGTTGGCCCCAATGGTTCCGGCAAGTCGACCCTCATTAAAATGATCTTGGGTAACGAACACCCGGATCACGGATCGATCGTGCTTCATCCCCACGTTCGGGTCGGGCATCTGGCACAAGAACTCCCGAAGTTCGAGGACCGCAGTATCCTCGACGAGGTGATGAGTCTCGGCGGGCGACGCGGTGAAATCCTTGCGCGCAAGGACCATCTTGAAAAACAGATGCAAACCTTGGGTCCTGGCCCTGCCCATGATTCGGTTCTCACGGACTATTCAAGGGTCCTCGAGGAGCTCGACGCTTTTGATGAGTTCCGGCTCCCTTCAAGGGCCGAGCGGATTCTTGAAGGGGTCGGCTTTCGAAGTCGCGATTTCGATCGAAAGCTTTCCGAGTTCAGCGGCGGCTGGCTCATGCGAGTGGCGCTCGCCCGGGTTCTCCTGTTGAATCCGGATCTTTTGATTCTGGATGAACCCACCAATCACCTCGACCTGGAATCACTCCTCTGGCTTGAGGAGTTCTTGAAGGGCTACCCGGGAGCAATCCTGATGGTAAGTCACGATCGGGTGTTCTTGAACAAGCTCGTAAATGGCGTATGGGAGATTGACCAAAGACGCATAGAAAGTTATTCGGGCGATCTCGATGCTTTTGTCGTTCAAAAAGAAGAACGCCTCAAAGTTCTTGAAGCGAAGGCTCAGGGTCAGGAAGCAAAAGCCGCCGAGCTCCGCGCCTTTATTGAGCGCTTTGGCGCAAAAGCGAGCAAAGCCCGCCAGGCACAAAGCCGGATGAAGCAACTTGAAAAACTCGAAAACAAAAACAAGATCGAGCTTCCTCAGTCGGTTTCCGGGATTGGGTTCCGATTTCCTCCCTGTCCGAAGAGCGGCACCGTGGTGGCAACGCTGAAAGAGGTCGAGGTTCGGGTCGGAGCCGGTAGCTCTGACGAAAAACTTCTGTTTACTGGATTTGACTGGATCGTGAAGCGAGGAACACGAACCGCGATCGTCGGAGTGAACGGCGCAGGCAAGACCACCCTCCTTCGAGCACTCGCGCAAGGCCTTGGCGGAGGAATTCGTCCCACGGCTGGAGAATTCCGATTGGGCCATGAGGTTCGAATCGGGTACTACTCACAAATGCAGGCTGAGATGCTCGACCTGGAAAGCACCATTCTAGAGGAGCTCGAGTCAACTGCGCCAACGCTAGAGATTTCGAAAATTCGTGGGGTCGCAGGTGCATTCTTGTTTCGAGGGGACGAGGTCGAAAAAAAGATCAAAGTCCTCTCCGGAGGAGAAAAAGCACGGGTCGCATTGGCAAAACTGCTCCTGACCCCGAATAATTTCTTGCTTCTCGATGAACCCACCAACCATCTCGATGCCGACTCGAGGGAAGTACTCCTCAGCGCGCTTCAGGATTATGATGGAACTCTGTGCGTTGTTTCTCATGACCGTGATTTTGTTGGGCCGCTTGCGGATCAATTGCTTGAGATTGAGAACCAAAGAGTGACTCCGTTGGTGATCCCCTACGATGAGTATCTCGAAAAGAAGACTCGCGAGACTCGAGAGAAAATAAAACAGTCCTCAAGAAGTGGCAAAGTCGATGCGACAACACTGGCTTCCGCAACTCGCGCATTAGGGCCTGAGGATGTATCGAACGAAGCGCGAAGCCCCAAGATTTCGAACAACCAGCGCAAGGCTTGGGAGCGGGAATTTAAGGAGATCGAGGCGTCCATCACTGACCTGGAGACCAGGATCCATGAACTGAATGATTTGATCGCCTCTGGAGATTTTGAAAAGGAGCCTGAAAAAACCCGGGCCTGGATTGCCGAACAATCGTCCCTTCAGATTGAGCTCGATGCAAAAATGCTCCGCTGGGAAGAGCTTGGAGGTTTGATCTAATGACGCTCCCCCTCTCGACTTCAATTGAACAAGTTAAAGCATCACTACAATCTGGACCCGCTTAGCACATCCTTGTTGACGAATTTGTTCCGCTTGATGAAGACTCTCCAGTCTTCCTAGGAGAGGTGTGAGAGTGGTTGAATCAGCACGCCTCGAAAGCGTGTAAGCCCGAAAGGGTTTCGAGGGTTCGAATCCCTCCCTCTCCGCCACTAAAACTTTTTGAAAAAAGCCGCTGAGCCTGAAGGGTTCGGCGGCTTTTTTCATTTTAAACTGCGGCAATGGAGCGGTGAGAACCCTCGCGGGTTCGACAATTCGGCCAGGATGGCCGAATTGCACAGCGCGAGCGAAGTAAATTGACGATCCATCACTTCCGCGTTGTAATCATGAAATGCCAAAACATCCAATTACTACCTGGGCGGCGCTCCTTGCGCTGGTTCTCCCGTTGCCACAAATCCTGCGCGCCGAGACGCGGTCCGAACCCGCTGTGGAATGCGCAAACTTCTGTGCCTTCTCGGAATTCGAGAACCACTGCCAGGGTGTTCGCTTCAAATTGACGGATACGACTTCAGGCGAATCAAAAATTGTATATACAATCTGGAATCGACTACAAAAGACCTGCACTGCCTGGACCCGCACCCCGCTCCCCTATTCGATGAGTCCATCCGAGGCCGATGCTCTGTGCAAATGTCCGCCTCAATCCTCGAAGCCACCGAAGCGAGATGAACCCATCAGCGATCCGTCGAAAAACGAATTGCTCGAACTCCGAAGCAAGATTGAAACATGGTCAATGTGCGCACCTGACCCTCTCACCCACACTCCGAACTCCCCGAGCGTCCCCTTTCTGCCTCATGAAGTGATGTCATGCGCCTCAATGAAAGACGAGGGGATTACGGGATATATGATTCCCGGCGGCTGCGTGGCTGGACAACTCCAGAACTGCTCATACTATCCGAACACTAACAATCTATCGGGGGTCTTCTGTTTTGCAGGAAACACTGATCGATGTGAGGAAGTCAGGAAGTCTCAAGACCCCGTAACCGGGGCTTGGTATCGAAACGCCTATCAGCGACTCTTTCCGGATACTGAAATGGGTCAACCTCTATTCTCACGCGACGAGTTCATGGGAGTGATGTTCTACTTGCTCAAGACCCGAGATCGAGTTGCCGCCGAGAAATTCATGCGCTTCCTCGGGAACAATCCGAAGAAGCCACTGACTTACTCGCAGGGATTGATCCACGTGGTTGACATTTGTCCTCAGCGGCCGAAAGAGAAGCCCCCGGAGATTCCCGATTCGAATTGGACCGACATGCTTTCGGACGATCGATGTGAAATGCGGCCTCCCACCTGGGCAATGATGGCCGCCACCTATGAGGCCATCGGATTCACTCCCGCTGAATTGAAACGAATCAGCCCTTTCATTTATAAGAAAATGAAGCGCAACAAGGTATTTATCACCCTTGGAGCGCGCACTCTTTCAAACACGGCCCCCGCCGTGGGTGGCGCCGCCTATGAGAGCGCCCTGCAAGCAGGGGCAAACTGGATCGCAACAGCTACTGGGCATGGTTCCAAACGAATTCTGAGAGCTCAAGGC
>Ga0214923_10005491_pt1 | contig 14714 bp, 17 predicted proteins | sample LL1510_MetaG_FD_177993 | JGI IMG/M metagenome (GOLD analysis project Ga0214923, IMG submission 177993) | Freshwater microbial communities from Lake Lanier, Atlanta, Georgia, United States - LL-1510 | ecosystem: Environmental > Aquatic > Freshwater > Lake | place: USA: Georgia | collected... | reverse complement strand
GTAAAAGGGGAGTAGTGTCATGAAGTACATCCAGTATACGTATACATAGCCAGTTTTCGCGGTTTCAAGCATCGTTTCAGGCAATGCAGCTTTCACGATACCAGATAAAAACTCAATGCCTCTCTTTCCAGAAACATCACCCGTGGCATGAGCAGTCTCGGCAGTGGGCTTTACGAATTTATCGAAAAACGGATAAGAGTCTATGTACAAAGCGCCACATGTTATGACGGCATTTCGGAGAATGATCAGATTTGATAAGAATATATTTTTAACATTTAACGACCCACACACGGCTTGTTGATATATGGCACTTACTCCACACGATAATAAGTATGCCGTAGCGATGATGAGGAAATGTACTGCGGCTCTACCAATAGTTTCACTAAGGTGTACTATGGAAAGATATGATATCATAGCAATAATTAACGAATACATGATTGCGCTTACGAGGCGCGATGATTCCTTCGTGGCTGTATTCATCTAGTCCTAATATACGAAAATTAAGTCCCGCATCGGAACTTAATTTTTGTATTTCACGGTAGATGGCCGATATCATAGACAACATCGTGGATAGTATAGAAGAAGTGCTTGCTCCTGCTCCTGCTGCCGCAGCAGCACCTCTCATATCTCTAGGCAATGATGACTCGGATGAAGAAGTAGAGCCAGAGCCTGAGGCAGAAGCCGAGCAAGAGGAAGAAAAAGCCGAAAAGAAAAAGGGAGCAAAAAGGCAAATTCCTGTACCCAAGGACAGCGCCTCCTTCTTTCGTGCCCGGGCGAAGGATCCGAAGACATTCACCTTCACGCCCGACGGCAACCTTCAAGTCCCGGCGATGCGGGATTTGCCACCCAAAGTAATAGAAATCCCCTCTTACAGACCATCCACGAGCGAAGAACTCGCAATGTCCGAAGGACTGCGTTATGATAAAATCAGAGAAGTGGAGCGAGAATATGATGAGAAGCTCCGTGCACTAAAAGAAGCAATGGCCACGTGGAGATCAACAGGCGCTTCTTCCGATGCCATAGAAATACAACGAGAACTTGCTCGCCTAGATGCACTTCGTACCCATCTTCGCTCTCCTCTTCGTTGGACGGTTATGAATAAACGCCTCACTATTCGCGACGTCTTAGTGGATAATTTCTATGAGGTCAAGAAGCTGAAATACCCTGTATATAACCTTATCCTCCGTGGAAATACCTTTGAAGATCTGGTGAAAGTAAAAGGGTCTGCCGATGCAGAGGCCGACGAGGCAGAGGCAGCAGAGGCCACTGCCGCAGCGGCTGCGGAGGCGCCAGAACAAGAATCCTTCATCTTTTTCGGAGACCCTGAGGATCCAGATTACGGCCCCCTATCACCCAACACCATGATAGACTTCGTATTCAATTCCACCATGTACACGAGCCCAGTACAAGCATACGAGCTAGAGCGTATCACACGCCTAGGAAGACGCCAAGATTTTGGTGCCCTCCTCCTGAAACAACGCGACCCAGAGAAGATTCGCGCCATCGCCCTAAAAATCGCCGGCGACATAGAAAATCCCCGTGAACTCTGGATTGAAATCCTCAAGACCCTTCTTACACAGCACCCGAAATACAAGGATATTCTCGAATCTACAGGCAAATCCACGCTCGTATACGCAAACATGAAAGAAAAGACAATACCTGTACCCAGAAGATGGGGTATTGGCTTGAAGGCAGATGATCCTGGAGCCTTGGATAGAACTCAGTGGCAAGGCCCTAATACACTTGGACAGGCGTGGCAAGCAGTTCGTGGCTCTCTTGAGAAGGAAGAGGAAGAGCAAGAAGGTGGCGGCGCCGCCGGCGTCAGTATCAAAGAGTCAGGAAGAACATCTGAACATATGCGTAAGCAGAGGTCAGGAGTACTCATGGGCTATTATCGTCGCAACAAGGCCAATTAGATACGTCCAAAATGCATTTTATTCATATGCTCATACAAATTCAATGTACTAAAGCCCTTTACAATAAAATACAATCCAAAATTCCTCTCATAAAAACAAGAACCTTCTTTGTCTACTGGCGGTTCTGGCAAGCATATAAAAATATCCTCCAGTGTCTTACGATTCAAAATAAATGAACTATGTTGTGCTAAATTGAAATTAGTATCTATGTGAGGCTCGTAATCTAAGGTGCCCCTTTTCAAATTGTCTACACCCTTTTCCTTTATAGACAGATGAGATTCATAGCCACTTTCATTATGGAATATATACGCAACACTATCACTAATTTTACTCAAATCAACGTAACTATGAATTAGATTGGAGTCTTGAATACAGAAATATATATCATAGTTTGAATATTTATCAGAAATATATTTCCATGCACCATATTCATAGTTCTTATTTTTTACAAGATGAACCTCCACCTCTGGGAAACGTTCTTTAAGCATGTCATAATACATAAAATCGCTACTATCAGAATCAACTACGCATATTTTATAGGTATTTTCATCACATACTTGTATATTATACAATTTTTCTATGCATTCAATCAATAAATTATTGGGATATTTAGAACAAATACAAATAAGAACGTTCATATATATATATATATAGATTATACGTTTTTATGCCTGTATCGGATAATCCTTAATGGTAGCCTCGTTCGCATCGCAATCCACAACGTGCGTAGAATAGGTGTAACAGGTGTTGTTGTGATCCTTGAATACCTTTTTATCGGCATCCTCGGGGTGTGGATATTGACGTATTACCTGTTTCTCGGGTTTGTAAAAATAGTACAATACTCCACCAAGAGCAAGGCCCACTGCGAAGGGGAGTGCACGGAAGTGGTGAAACATTCTAATAAGAGCAAGTAGAATGTATGAAGTTCTGAAGACAGAAAAATTTGCCGTCTTCTTCAGCTTCATGGTGGGTCTTGCCATTATAGGCATACTCATACCCACGTGTAAGGGAGACTCATGTACTATCAAGAAAGCCCCGTCAATGGACGAGATGAAAAAGAGCACGTTCCATATTGGTTCCAAGTGTTATCAGTTCAAGCCAAAAACTGTAGAGTGCCCGGCATCCGGCTCAATAGAGTCATTTGTCAATCTGACACCTGCACCTTTTAACCAGATGTCTGCGCGTAGTTGGACTATGCGCGACACCGTGGCATTCGCCATTGTCTTGGGCCTTTGCCTCGCTGCAGCCTGTCAGGAGTAACTGCGGATAATGTAAAAGGGATTTGGGCAGAGGACTGTTTAGATATGGCAGCCGCGGGAACGTTATTGTCCGATCTGGACGGTTCGGGTGGCGGCGGAGACGGAGACCTCGTCCAGAAGATACTTTCCGACATGAATATACCTTCTGGCGGCGGTGGTCGTCCGGTGCCTCCCCCTATGCAGCAACAGGCCCAGGGTCAGGGCCAAGGCGGTATGAATCGCGACCCCGGATATGCGAGTTCCACTCAAAATATGACGATGGATTCGCGCATCCCAACGTCGCATATGATAGGCAATGAACACCCTACTCCGGCGGACTTTGCCGCCGCCATGGTAGGCGCACCTAGTATGGCCAACCCTTTTACACAAGCTCCTGTAGCATCAATGGAAGAGCCCATGCCCGGCTTTGCTTCTGGCGGAAAGATGAATATCTATAGTCGTATTGTCCAGGAAATCAAGGTGCCGTTCGTCGTGGCCTTGCTCTTCTTCGTGTTCAGCCTGCCCCCTGTGCGTGTCTTGGTCTCTCACTACATGCGCTCCATGATAAAGCCGACCGGTGAGCTGAACATGATTGGACTCCTGTTTATTTCACTCGTGGTTGGATCAGTCTTCTGGCTCCTCCAGCGTGTGATTGCGCCTCTTTTATCATTATAAACTTTTATGACCAGATGGTATAGATATGAAGCAGATGAAAACAAGTATGGTAGCACTTGTTGTATTTGTCGTATATGCCATTTATGGAGCATTCCGCATTCCCTATATGCAGTACATTGTGGCTCTTCTGGCCGGTGCTATAGGGTATGGCATGACCAAGTCTTATGAGATTGGCGTGATTGCGCTACTTGCCGTGAATTTCCTGTACGGCCTTGTGCTACTTTCTTTGAAGAAAGCGGGCTTTGTTGATGGCCCGAAAGAGATATCTGGACGTATACGGGGGATGTTGAATCCCGGGGTGGGGACAATACAGGGATTTGCCGATGTGAGTGGGAATGATGGGATGGCTCCTGACACGGCTCCCTCCACCGAGGTAGCTACTGTGAAATCCGAGCCGGCTCCTGTAAAGGAGAAGGAGTCAAATGACGGCTTTCAGGCAGATAATGGCCTGTTCAAGCTGGGTCGTCTTCCCACGGAATCCAAGGGCGGAACATATGTGGATACCGGCTCAACGATATCTAACGCTCTAAAATCCTTGAAGCCGGAACAGATCAAGGAGATGACGCGCGACACGCAACAACTTCTAGAGACGCAAAAGAATCTCATGGAGATGTTGAAGACATTTGCCCCTATGATAAGTGAGGGCAAGGAGATGATGAATACATTCAATGGGATGTTTGGGCCTTCTTCTGGGGCTAGCGTAGCAAATGCCTCTGCCGGCGGCGGAGCGAACGCGTAAGACGACGTTGCTTAGAGAGTTTGCGTCCCTTTCGTCTAGTACCACCAAAGGCTAGTTTTGTCACCGCGGAGTTTTTAGTTTCAGAAGCTCCAGGCATGCGCGACAGTGTTTTCATAGCATTAACACCTGGATTTTTCAAACCAACCGGTTTTAATGATTTATTATATGTATTCCTGGATGCCCAGCCAGGGACACTGGGTCCACTATATGCCTTAGATAGAAACATATCAGAAGGAAAAGCAGAAACAGCGGGTCTATTCATTTCTACTAGTACATTATAAAACCTGTGTAAAAGGTAAAGTGCGGGAAATGAAAGTCTCTTCCGAAATGGTTCTCCTCGTATTGCTCGTTGCAAGTATAACGTTTATACTTACAAAAACAGCCGGATCATCGCAGGTAATCATAACTCAGGAGCCTTCCCATAGACATCCGTATCCAGTTATGATGAGTACAGGTGGCGGTGATGACCGCTATTCGCGCGCCCCCCGACCGCAGCGCCAGTGGGATATCGGACCGGAATTCCCTGTGCGCGGAGCCCTAGACCCGATTCCTACCCGAGGAGCCCCCGACGCCTACCAACAAATGGGCGTCATCACAGGCTCCGACGGCAAAGTCCTCCCTCTCTACGGAAGACGCACGGCTCCTCGCAGTGACTATTTCAACTACTATACGCGCACGGACACGTACAATCCCGTGGCGCTTCCGGTGATGTTCAAGAAGAAGGACTGCCAGGACAACGCGGGCTGTGCCGAAGTCATGAATGGCGACAATATCACCTTGGCTGCCACGGGCGACTCGGCCAAAGTCACTCTCTACGGTTTCGACGGACCTCGGTATGTTCCTCCGTAAAAGGATGATACGCACAAATAGTGAGGAAGATGGCCACCTGTACAAAAGCCCCTAGCGACATCTTATACAAGCCGAGGACAGTGCGAGACGCTTCCACGGTTCCACAGTCTTCTGCTCCATTTACCCTATCAGGCTCACCTCTGCCTGTACAAATCAAAGGAGTTGTTGGTCTTGTGGAAAAGGTGAGAAAGGCCAGTGCCACGAAAGACATGAGCGTTTGGAATACATATTTCAAACAAGATAACTATGACAATAAAGCACTTTCTACCGAAAACATCATAGACAACTATACGAATTCTACTCTGCGTTTCAAGGATGAGACATATACCCTCCTCTTCATCGCAGTGCATAATAAAATATGGGCAACACCTGGATCATCGCAATTGAGTCTTTTATTTCGCGCAGCCGAGTCAAAGAACTTCTTTCATATTTGTATTCCGATTGTACAGACGGATGATAATACAAATGAAAGCCCCTTCCTCCGTTCCTGGTTTACAGGATCTCCTATGTATCCTTCCGGCTTGACCTTGAACGACGTCCTGAACTTCCGAGGATATGAAAAGGCCGTTGATTTTTCTCTCATGGAATACTGTCTCAAATACAATCGTGGCGGAACGGCCGATTATATGAAACACATAAATGTTTATAATTATTGTCTCTTTGACACGCCTTTGAATATTTCTAAAAACTCGTTCGCGAGATGCAGGTGGCTCAGTACAAGTGATAAAGAATCATTTGATTCCATCTTTAATTTATATTTACGTAGTGAAATATATTTATTTGTTTCCAACGATATTCGTGACCCCTATTTGATATCAAAAGAGGAACATTTCGGCAGTGATGACAGGATTACCCAGAATGCTACTATCCCCGCATTTTACACAGTGGAGACAAAGAACTTGAGTGGGGGAATGTATACCCCCGATCAGCTGAAACAGAATGTGCGTGGTCTACAAAACGTAAAGTGTTATCCGATTGACCTGGCCACGCAAATAGACGACAATGGCAATATTTATATAGACCGGACCACGAATAAACCTACAGATACGAACGATGTGTTAAAGGAGTTGCGGGCTCCCAGTGGAACGGGTAAGTTGAGTGCACAAAACAGTTATGATTACGGGCTAGCCAATAGGGAAAAAAATCGGGTGATCTTGATGTTATTTAAAATACTCATTGGGCTTATTGTTTTGAGTATAATTGTATACGTTGCAATGAGAATACTAAGTCCTGGAGGTAATAAGACTTTTTTTGGCAGTAAAGAACTTGGGGAATCCATTGGTGTTGGACCAAATCTTGCTACAGGTGCGACAGCTGGAGTGGTGGCAAGTACACTAGTGGCGGCAACAAATATAAAGTCTGCAGATCGTCGCGCGGCAGATCGTCGCGGATCTTCTTCACGACGGTCTGGCATGCCTGGCATGCCTGGTATGCCTGCTGCCTCTGGTATGCCAGGCATGGCTGCTACCTCTGGCATGCCCGGTAGCTCCATAGAGAAAGCCGCAGCACTTGCCGCCGGTGCTGCAGCACTTGCTGTTGGTATGCAACCTCAGCCAGCAAATGTAGCCGAACAATTGCGAAATAACCCATAATTAGATGAAGGTGAGCCTAGGTGCCATTGGATTATGTATAATACTAGCATTCTTTCTATACTTTGCCTGGTATGGAAAAAATGTATATGAAATCATTACACGACCTGATGAAAAAGAAGGGTTCGAGGTTAGCTCTACGGCAAGTGGTATAAGGCTCACCTCGTGTCCTAATAAATTCCACAGATATATAAACGACAGGGGTTTTACAATGTGCTGTGATGGTCAGCTAGAGTCAAACACATGTCATGGAGATGCCGTATGCTCCTTATCAGAAAGTGCAAAAGGGGTCCCTACGTGCAGTGAATGGTATGCCGCCTATCTCAAAGAGCGAGGCAGAGGAAAGTGTCCTGAGAATCTGCCGTTTTACTGGGAGAATGACGATGGGCAAAGTGGTTGCTCTGAAAAAATAACGCCCGAAGGAAATGCCCCGGCAGAGCCCACGAATCCTGATAATTGCCTTATATATCCGGATGAGACGAGGAATATGTCAAAAATAGATAGCTGTTTGAATCAGAACTATAAAAATAACGCAGTCTGTTTTACAAACTCTGGCATATCAGCAATAAAGAGCCTTTTATCAATGGGAGATGGAACACAGCCGGCGCTAGTAGCCTGTCAGTATGGTAGTGCCGGCGTTCTTGATGAGTCGTCGGGTACATGTTATACGGATGCATCTATTATTCGCAACAAGGCTGCCACAATAGACGCACAGAATAAGGTAACAGGTTCTAAAACTACCGTGGATGAATGGAAAGCCACGAGCGCCACCTGGAATCCTTTATATAAACTCAATTTCTGCTCGGTTGTCCAGAAGTATAAGCTCTCAAAGGAGGCATCTGTTTGCAAAACTTTGTCAACTGACTCCGTTTTCTAAAGGAATTAATGGGTCGCAGATAAGATGCCCTTATTTGTGTAAAAGGAAACTGCGTCCTTGGCTTTTGGCCCTTCGGCCAGACGAGGATTGCTGTCGTGTAAATCGGTGGCGTCGGCCTTTTCCTTGTTCGTGGGTGAATCATAGACCTTCACGGCATTTGTCGGCTGCAACGGCGGCACGCTGGGGCCCACTGCTGCTGCCGCTGTGCCTGTACCTAAGGGCAATAAAGCTCCTCTACCGGGTGCCTGGTACGGAAGCTTTGTAATGATCTCCTGGTTCCGTTCCAATAGCAGTGTAAAGACAGCCAAGAAAGCCAGTAAGCCAGACATAGCCCCCTTTGACACCGCATATAGAAGGTACGCCAAGAGAAGGAGGCGTGTAAACATGTGCCCCACGAATAAAAAACTCACGCCCATGGAACTTAGAATCGGGGCTCCTACAATAATAATTACCGATGTTGTCACCGTAGGATCCATCTATTGTAGGGGCTTTCTTCTTAATAAATTTGATGTTCACCACGGGACCTTGTGGAAGGTCCCACAATGAGCGATAGAACTCTTACACATTTAGGTTATGGCATTAAGAAATCCTCTCTCCAGCCCCATGAGCTATCCATGCTCCGCAGAGAGATGACCGTCTCTCCCAAACTCGGCGGGAAATTCGCCAAGCAGGGCGATTCCTTCTCCGTATTCCTGGAAACCGCCGGTCGTATGTATCTTCCGCGCATGTGGGCAAAAGAGAAGTACGGAGATGCGCAGGAAAGTACCCTCGTGGACGGAGACCCCATTCGCAGTGACTTGGTATTTGTAGGGAAACCCTACGACTACCAGGAAACCATCGCAAAGACTTTCATGGATGCCGGCGCAAATGGCCTCATCTGCGTGCCTTGCGGGCGCGGGAAGACGTTCATGGCCATCCAAATCGCCGCGCGCATCGGCCGGCGCTTCCTTATAGTGGTGGACAAGGAGTTCCTGCTTCAGCAATGGAGTGGCGAACTGCAGTCGCTCATGCCCGGTATTCGTATCGGAATCATTCAAGCTGATAAGAAAGAGATCTTGTCGGATACGATCGTGGGCAAAGAACCGACAATCCCCCAGCTGAAAGAGGCAGCCCGCGCAGCCGGCCTGGCCGTGGGCGGAAACAAGGACGCCCTTTTACACCGTCTAGCCGAAGCCGGCATTGATATTCGCCCCAAGCCAGTTGTAGTGGAGTTTGATTGTTGTATTGCGATGATCCAGACTCTCGTACAGAGGGAGTTCAGCGAAAATGATTTCCGCCACTTTGGTTTCACGATCTTTGATGAGTGCCACCACTTGGGTGCGGCGCATTTCAGCAGAGCGCTCTTGAAAGTCCAGACGAAATATATGCTCGGACTCTCGGCTACTCCTACGAGAGATGATGGACTCACCAAGGTCTTTGAATGGTTTCTCGGAAAGCCAGTTTACTGGGAGAAACAGCGAGAAGCCGACCCGGATGTGGTTGTGCGCAAGGTGGATTTTCATAGTGATGACCCTGCATACGCGGATGTTCCCACAGATACTAGGACAGGCGATCCCATTCTCGCCCGTCTTCTTACACAGGTGGTGGAATGCGAGGCGCGCAATGAGATGATTGATAAACTGATGGCTGAGCTTGTACAGGAACCTCGGCGACGTATTCTGGTCCTCAGTGAGCGCAAGTCGCATCTGGAGAGGATTGAGAGAGGTCTTCCCAAGGGCACGACTATGGGTTATTATATTGGCGGGATGAAAGAGGAGGTGCGTGAAGAGGGTGCGCGAGTGGCGCAAGTGCTTTTAGGGACATATGCGATGGCCTCGGAGGCGATGAATATTAAGACTCTGAATACGATGGTGATGGTCTCGCCACGTAAGAAGATTGAGCAGAGCACAGGGCGTATTCTGCGGACTCGGAAGGATGAGCGTGAGATTATGCCGTTGATCGTGGACATTGTGGATAGTCATAGTGTTTATCAAGGACAGTGGTACAAGCGCAAGGCCTATTATAGGAAATGCGCTTATAAGATGGATTCCGCTACGGGGGCGCAAGCAAGTGTAAAAGAAGAGGAGGCGCCGGCTGTGGTAGAGACACGCTGTCTCTTGTCGGATGATTAGTTGCGTCTTTTAGCCTTGCGACCTTTGCGAGACGCCTTCTTGGAATTTCTGCGACGAGCCCCGCCCTTGAGGCAATCCGGGTTTCCTCCGCGCGCATCAAACGGCTGGTTGACCATGAGGCGCGTTCCCGAAGAAGTCACAATAGAATTGTCCATTTCATTTCCACCGAGCTGGGTATAGCCGGCGGTCTGCGCATTGTAGGCCTCTGTTGCAGGGGCTACTGTTGCTGCTGCGCTGGCGCTGGCGCCGCCGCCACCCTGCCTAGGCGCAGAATCCCAGAGCTCACCTCCTCTCATGTTCAGAGTGCCCGACGCACCACCAGTCACAGGGGCGCTCAGACTCGCCTCGCACGGGACACGGATCGTAGATGCGATTCCCGCACCCCAGTGAGGTCCATTCACGGTTCCATCCACCGCCCCATCAAATCCATAGCGACCTCCACTCTGCACCCTGCGGCTGCTGCTCTTCTTTTTGCAGCACTTGTGCTTGCACTTGCCTCCGCAACGGTGCTTGCACATCTTGCGCGTTCCACCTCCCTGCACACCAGGCAGACCGTTTCCAGGAGGCGCACCAGCCATAAATCCAGGGCGCGCCGCCGCCATATCCGTACTAGGGGCGCTCGTAGACATAATAGGATTATTTACCAAGCGTGAAATAGCATCTCCGCCAGTGAATCCGTAGGTAGCTCCTACGCCACCTCCACCTTGTCTGCGCCTTGTATTTCTGGATCTAGACTTAGCCATTTCTACTCATGCCTTAGAAACAATTTCATACATGTTGAATTCGGAGTTCCATTCCACCTTCACAAACAAATCCTTGGCCGTCTGAGAAGCCAGTCGTAACTCGCGACTCAGATCTAGATCCTGTACCGCTGCATAGCCCTTTTTTACACCCTTGATCCACAGATTATAGGTATCGGGATACTCTTCGTGCGCTACGGCTTTCGCTATAGACTCTTTATGAGCAACTGCGTTAGCAGTGGAATCGGACTGTGATTCTGTACTCGTAGGAGGTTCATCTTCATCCACAAACATGGCCCTCTGCTTTACAGGCTCTGTAGGCATTTTACGCATCTGCGGCGGCCTTGGTTGCTGTTGCTGCTGTGCTGGCGCATACACAGGCGCTGTTTCCTCCAACTGTACTCGCAGACGTTTGTGCGCATTCTCCCCCTGTAAAAACATCATCACAGGTATCTTATCCCATTTATCCAGATTCGCAAGGCTCTGAAAAGATGCGAGTTCAATGCGCAGACCCTGTTGTAATTGGAAATCTTCCTTATATTGTGTACTGTAAAAACGAATAAGGCTATCCCAACGCTGTGTAAAAGGGGTCTTTGATTGGTTCTGGCCAGCAATGAGCCAGGCATCTTCCAGGCGTAGTAGCCCGTCGAACTTATTCAGACTCGCGATAAACACTGAATTCTTCTTGTAGATTTCCTCGGCTACGCGGACTTGTACAAAGAAGGATACCTTACCCTGCTCATCCGTCCACACGGCCTGCTGACCCGGGAGGAAGACCAGAAAGCCAGTACGACCACCTGGCACTGGCTCTAGCCAATACCACGGGGAGTTATTCTCCTCTATTTTCTTACCAGCATACACCAAATCAGCGTATTGGCTTATGCGTACATCTGTGCGGAGGCTCTCCACGAATCGTCTTACCGTTTCGTGGACAGCCTGTTCGGGCTTGCGAAGTTTGCACTCGTTACCACGCTGAGTGCTAGAGCGGAGACTGGGTTCCATCTATGTATGTATAGCGCCCTGGCTTTAGACAGAATGTCAGGACCAGGCTTTAGACAGAGCTGTAGTTTGTCTTAAGGGTCGTATCATTCGCCACTACAGTGCCCATGAAGTTGCCGCCATTCTGGGCAAATTCGGGGCCGAATGTCTGGTGCGCGTCATCTGTCACCTGGCTCGCATAACTCGCCACCCCCTCAATAGGCTCCGATGTATTCTGGTTATCAATGCCGGGGCCAAACATGCGCTCTGGGTGGCGGAGTCTCTCCGGGAGCTCTGCCGATTCATAACCCTTGTCTTGAGGATCATAAGGGCGTTCCTCCTTTGCCACGGTGGCCGGCTTCGCCGACATCTGAGCGGGCGCCCCAGGGCCGGCGGGGGCCATCGTACGCTCCGGGATTAAAGGAGGAAGATCTGCCGGCGGTGGCACGGACTCGTAGCTCTGGCTGTTTATGTCAAAGGGTTCTTCAATTACTGTTTGAGTGGTGTACCAGGAATATACGGCGAATAGAACAAATGCTAGGGAAACCGAAGTAACAATACGTCCACTCATCTGCTGAGTTGTCAAAACATTTAACGCAGAGTTAAACCGTGAACAAATAACGGCGTTCTTTACGGAAGACAATTTTGAAAACACAGGTAGAATATGACAGCTGTTCCTTCTTTGACGTTGGAGAGCCTCCGTGAGATGACTTTAGCGGGACCTACCGAGATGCTTGCGCTCTTGACGAAGGTGGGCGGTGATTTGATGTCCTCGGTGGATGCGAAGGATACGAAAGAGAAGGCTGCGGCGGTTTGTCAGAAGATTCTAGGAATGCTAGATGATGTAGAGAAGGCTGGTAAAGCGTGTTTGGAGGGATCCATTGAGAAAGAGAAGACCACAGCTGTCTTGGCCGTTGTTTCACAGCTGAAAGAACTTGTGAAGAGTCACTTGCTAATGATTCTGTGTCCGCCTCCTTTCGTACGACAGGTAGTTTCTCGGGTATTTGCTCTCTTATTTGGTTGCTTTTCAAAGGCTTTGCCTGCCGCTCTGCCGGCCGCTCTGCCTGCCGCTCTGCCTGCCGCTCTGCCTGCCGCTCTGCCGGCCGCTTTGCCGGTCGCTGTTCCTGCGGAGCCCCCTGTCTTGTCCGTAAGTCCTCTCTCTTCCGATGTGGCAGCCGTGGAAGCGCGTCTTGCTGTTCGTGATCCTCTGCCTGCTGCTTCTGCAGAGGCCGATCCTGCTCCTGTGCCTGTGCCTGCGCCTGTGCCTGCGCCTGCACCTGTGCCTGCGCCTGTGCCTGCACCTGTAGAGGCTGTCGCGAAGGAGAAGAAATAATCTCCTCAGTTACTTGCCAGCCAGTACAGACTCTCTCCAGAGTATTCAGCGGTATAGGACTATCTTCCATAAGTTCTAGAACCTCCTCAAGCTTCTTAGGATCTTCTAGAAATTCACGACTTACCACACGGAAATGGCGTATGCTATCTCCATCTTCCTGGGTTTGCATTTCCCAGAGCTCGTCACCCCTGTCCCAAATTTTACGACTTGGTGGATTGGTTCCTACAAACACCCAGATTCGTCGGACAGTTTCTGGCATCCTTGGTTCCTGCCTAAAAGTTGATCTGAGAGTTTAAGCAAACGAAATGTCCCGAACTATGCCTGCCTCTGCCGCAGCAGAAATACCGATTGTATTTCTTGGACAAAAAGGCGAGATTCGTCAGGGTTCTCTGAAGACCTCGACATCTGCCGGCCTTGCACAAGCGTGTAAGAAGAAGGAGGCTCCATCCCTCCTCGGCAAATTCGCCTGGAAACAGAAGATGCTCTTTCTCTTTGGCTACTTGGAGGGCAAGCCCTCGCAGGAGAATCAGCACCATCTGCCAGCACCTCTAGAGGGCATGACCTTCTACGGTGATATTCTCGTACTCGCATCGACCCAGCCAGATTCATATGGCTCTCCCGTGCCCTTGAAAACTGCCGACTACGAGACCTTCTATACGGCGAAGCTGGAAGGCGAGGGCGAAGACGATATGGGCGAAGAGGAGGAGGAAGAGACTACCGCGGCTGTTGAGGAGTTGGCCGAGGAGGAAGAGGGAGAAGCCGAGCCAGAGGCAGAGGGAGAAGCCGAACCAGAGGCAGAGGAACCAGAGGCAGACGAGGAAGAGGAACTCCTTCCCGTGGAAAAGCCAGTACGGGTTTCCAAGGCAAAGAAGATCGTAGCAGCCGTGGCCGAGGGTCCCGAGACCACGGAGGACGAGGCCCCTGCAAGCGTACCAGCGAGGGTGAAAGTCCTCGCAGTAGTTAATGCGACCCTCTCTAACACAGTTGACGCAGAAACCTTAGAGCGCCTCATATTCCAGCACACCTTTATGCGCGCCACTAAGGACGAGATTCGCCGTGCCTGGGACAATCCCCTCTTCCACGACATGTATCTCGCAGTAGCGCGCCGTGTTGTGGGCAACCTGAGTCCATCTTCCTATGTGAAGAACGGATCTCTCCTAGAGAGATATAAGGAGGGTGATATTACTCTAGAGACCATCGTGAACCATAATTATTATGAGCTATTTCCTGAGAAGTGGCAGAAACTCGTGGATCAGCAAGCGAAGAAGGAGCGTATCCAGCTGGAGGGCGACTTTTCCCGAGCCACGGATAGGTGGCAGTGTTCTTCCTGCAAACAGAGGAAGTGCACGTACTATGAGCTTCAGACGCGCTCTGCTGATGAGCCGATGACCATCTTCATCCACTGCTTGAATTGCCAGAAGAGGTGGACACACTAAATACATTGGATACTTTGAATACATTCCCGGCCGCCTAATTAAAAGGAGCCATGGACGCGGTGATTTCCCATGGTATTATAAAAATAAAGATGACCGAGGAAAGACGTCAGCCTCGTAGAAGGTGCTGGACGGAAATATGCCGAAAAGTAGATGGTGCCCCCTCGTCGTCAGACAAGAAGAAGGAAAAAGACACGGCAAGTGTTATGCTCCATTCCTATTCCCGAAATTGCTTC
>Ga0214923_10005490_pt1 | contig 14718 bp, 12 predicted proteins | sample LL1510_MetaG_FD_177993 | JGI IMG/M metagenome (GOLD analysis project Ga0214923, IMG submission 177993) | Freshwater microbial communities from Lake Lanier, Atlanta, Georgia, United States - LL-1510 | ecosystem: Environmental > Aquatic > Freshwater > Lake | place: USA: Georgia | collected... | reverse complement strand
AAGATGCCGCCCATTGCAGTTCACGTTCATAATCTTGATCATTTTCAGTCAAATGGGGATGAGTACCTGGCGACGAATCCCCATGGCTCGTTGGTGAATCAGCCTGTGGTCCTTGGGATTGTGGTGCGGTTGGGTGGGCATAAAAACGAAACCAATCGAATATATCGTGGGCTTGATCAATAAATTCATCAGTAGGCACTGCTTCCTTCGCCGGTATTGAAAACTCATGCGCTTTCTCATCTATTCCAGCGTCTCTCGCTTAAATTGACTGGGATTCAGCAACCCGATACTCCTCTGCAAGACCCCAAGCATCGCCCTCTGTAAACAGGAAAGCACGCACTGGATCAGGGGCCAGCGCCAACATCTTACGGTGTTGCTTTTTATAGCGACTGCTGTTTTGAATTCTGTATTGCTTAAGCAACAGAAGTTGACCTGCAGTAAAGAACGGATACTCCTGCACGAGCTCCTCCAACTCAGACAACGAATGATTGGCCATCTCAGATGGATCACGGTAATATTGAGCAAGCCGATCGAGGTTCATTACCAGTTTACAAATGCGCGGTTAAAGATATCATCCACGAGCTGCCGTACGATCTCCTGATTCAGCTGGTCCTCCACCTGCCTGAGCTCCAGGCTGGCATCGAAGTCGGCATACCGAACAAACCTCTGCTCCCAAGCATCAGATGCACGAAATCGACTGGTATAGCGCACCTGAACGGCAATACTTAAACGACTCAATGAGGTTGTCTCGCCTGCAGCCACCGCAGCCGGGGCCACGGAATAGTCGACGATGCTGCCCTCAAACGATAAATCAGCATCCGAACTTTGCAATCGAAGTCGACTTTCAGCCAGAAATTTGTCGCGCATGCGGTCCGACAACACCTGGGATAACTGGGGCACGACCACCGCTGCCCGGTTATCGAATTGGGCGATCGACAAACTCACCGCCTCTGGCGGTATGGAAGCCCCGCTGAACCGATACACTCCACAGGAACAGAAGCCGAAGAGAACAAATGTCACGAACAACAAACACATCAGATACCGGAAAAACTGACCAGGTGCCTGGGTCCATGGCCAACGATTAACCCTCTTCCATTCCATACTCTTTGATTTTACGGTATAAGGTCCGTTCCGAAATTCCCAACTCCTGAGCAGCGTATTTGCGTTTACCCGAATGCTTGCGTAGGGCTTTGTCGATCATCCGGCGTTCGACCTCCTCTAATGAGAAATTCTCTTCAATGTCCTCCACCGCCGGTTGATCTTCAAAAACGACACTTCGCGGCATGGGGCGCGCCACGATCTCAGCCGGTCCTTGGATCAGCTCCCCATCGACCTTTCGGGCCGGAGGTTCGGGACGTCTCCAATCTGTTGAATGATCAATATCTGCTTGGTTCGGCATCTCTAGGCCTGATTCAGCTGCCGATTGCATGAGCCGGGCCACCACTTGCTTGAGCTCAACAATATCCTTCTTCATGTCGAACAATACCTTATAAAGGATGTCTCTTTCACTCATGTCTTCAGACCCTATGGGCAAACCCAGGGCGACAGGCAGCGTGCGCTGCACTGACTCTAGTGGCATGTATCGGCGAACCTCATTGCCTTGTACCAACCTATAAGGGGCTAAAACCGACATTTGTTCAGCCACGTTTTTCAATTGGCGGATATTGCCAGGCCAACGATATCCTGCCAAAATTTCCTGGGCATCAGCGTCGAGTTGGACAGGTTGACTGCTGTAGCGCTCTGCAAAATCGACAGCAAACCGCCTAAATAGTAAAGGTATGTCGCCAGGTCGTTCGCGCAATGCAGGTATTTGGATGGCAACAGTACTCAAGCGATAATAAAGGTCTTCACGAAACCTTCTCTTTTTAATTTGATCCAATAAATCGACATTGGTTGCGGTAATGACCCGAACATCGGTTTTCTGGACTTTGCTCGACCCCACCTTGATAAATTCACCCGACTCCAATACCCGAAGTAAGCGTGCCTGGGTACCCAGTGGCATTTCTGCCAATTCATCGAGGAAAATGGTACCTCCATTAACCGTCTCGAAATAACCCTGACGGGCTTCAAAAGCGCCAGTAAACGAGCCCTTTTCGTGTCCAAAAAGTTCTGAATCGATGGTCCCCTCAGGGATGGCACCGCAATTCACCGCAATAAACTTTCCATGTTTTCTGCGGCTTAACTGATGCAGAATTTTGGAAAAAACCTCTTTTCCTACACCGCTTTCACCCGATATGAGTACCGTAATATCCGTAGGCGCCACCTGTACGGCCGTGCTCAACGCATGATTGAGCGCCGGGGCGTTGCCGATGATCCCAAATCTCTGTTTCACTGACGACAATTCCATATTCGACTGTCTGCTTACTGAATTCGGGTACCAATGAGGGTAGCTTGTGTGCAGGAATCGATGCGTACCTGAACATAATCACCCGGCGCTGCGCCCAAACCGTCAAACACACACATTTTGTTTTGGCTGTTTCGGCCACACATTTGTTCCTTCGACTTCCGAGATGGACCTTCTACCAGCACCTCAAACACCTGGCCCACATCGTTCCTATTGTCGGACAGCGACAACTCCGATTGCAAAGCTATTATTTCTTGTAACCGCCTGTTTTTTACCTCAGTGGGGATATCATCTGGATATTTTCGGGCGGCCAAAGTGCCCGGACGCTCCGAATAGGCAAACATAAAACTCATGCTGTAGCGGGCCAGTCGCATCATACTCAGTGTATCAGCATGCTGTTCCTCGGTTTCCCCGCAAAAACCCGCAATCACATCACTGGTGATGGAACACGTGGGAACGATTTTTCGGATCGCATTCAAACGATCGATGTACCAATCCCGGTCATAAGTTCGGTTCATGCGGCGAAGGACCTCCGAGTTACCTGATTGAACAGGCAGATGGATGCATTTGGCGATGTTCGGGTGAGCAGCCATGGCATGCAAGACTTCATCGGTGATGTCCTTAGGATGACTCGTGGAAAAGCGCACCCTGAGCAAGGGGTCGATGGCCGCCACACGTACCAACAACTCAGCAAATCGAAGCTCGGGACCAGATTCAGGCGACCAACAGTAGGAGTCGACGTTCTGGCCCAGTAGGGTAACCTCTCGATAGCCCCGTGCGAATAAATCGCGGCATTCATCGAGTATAGTTTGTGGATCGCGGCTACGCTCGCGACCTCTGGTGAAGGGAACCACGCAAAAAGAACACATGTTGTCGCACCCCCGCATGATGGTGACGAATGCCAATACCCCTCCTCCACCCAAGCGAACGGGCGTGATGTCGGCGTAGGTCTCCTCGCGCGACAGCAAAACATTGACTGCGGGCTGACCGCTTTCAATTTGTTTGAGCAGATTGGGGAGGTCTTTGTAGGCATCCGGACCCACAACCAGGTCCACCAATTGCTCCTCTTCCAATAACTTAGCCTTAAGGCGCTCGGCCATACACCCCAATACCCCGATGGTGAGGTCCTTGTTCTTGCGCTTCACTGCCCTAAACTCCTTGAGCCTACCCCGAACCTTCTGCTCGGCGTTGTCGCGGATGGAGCAAGTATTGATCAATACTACATCAGCTTCCTCCATCTCAGTGGTAGGCAGGTAACCCTCGTCTGCCATAATCGAGGCCACAATTTCACTGTCACTGAAGTTCATTTGACAGCCATAGCTCTCCAAGTACATCTTTTTGGCCTGGGAATCCATGGCTATGCCATCAACCGCTGAATTTATCTTGTATGCCTCTCCTTGACGCGATTCGTCATGCGGTGCTGCCTGAGGCTTTGCAAAAACATTGCCTGAAAAAGGATTTGCCATAAGGCGCAAAGATACTCAAAATGCGACAAAATGTCAGTCTTTGACTGCGGTTGTATGTTTCATTATTTATAAGTATCATCGTGGCAAATTTCACAACCTTTCCATCATTTATGAAACATTCCTTACTTATTCTCATTTCCGGCCTGCTGCTTAGCACAGGCCTGCAGGCCCAAACCACGCGCCTCCAACTTTATGAAGTCTTTTCGGGTGAAAATTGTCCGCCTTGTGCCCCCACAAACGTGTATTTGCACAACCTGGCGGTGCCCAACACAGAGAAAATCATCATGATCAAGTATCAGGTCAATATCCCATCTGCTGGTCCTATATACTTCCAGAATTCGACCGACCCAACGGCCCGCAGAACATATTATGGTGTGACCTCGGCACCCAACGCCCGTCATGATGGAACAATCATCGGAACAGGCCACGGTCAAAACTTAACCCAAGCCATCATTGACCAGCGCGTTTCAACGCCATCACCATTCTCCATCAATTTGTCACACAGCTTCAACAGCAACCGTGATTCTGTCTTCATGACCATGACCGTTACCGCCACACAAGCCGTTGCTTCGGGTACCTGGGTCGGACACTTGGCGCTGATCGAGAAACACATGAGTTACCCTACACCGCCCGGCACCAATGGCGAAACCGATTTCTACAATGTGGTTCGCAAAATGTATCCCAGTGCAAGTGGCAGCGCCCTGCCTGCTACCTGGACAGCCGGACAAACCGAAACTGTGAGCATCGCAGCCGCGGTTCCTACCTACATCCGCGACCTCGCGGAAGTGGCAGTGGTCGGATTTGTACAAAACAATACCACCAAGGAAGTCGCCCAAACAGAAATCAGCGAGCCACTACCTGTGCCCCTCTACTCACAAGCCATTTTCAACGACAATTCGTTCTACCGCTGTAGCTCAGCTTTCAATCCAGTATTGACTGTTGAAAACCTGGGAACCACCCCCCTCACCACCATGGCCATTCGCCAAATCATCGGCACCAATTCACAGCTCATTCAATGGACAGGCAACCTGGCACCGGGCGCAAGCACTAACATCAGCCTTAACCCAACCACATTGGCATCGGGTACATCCAACTATACCTTCCGGATCGACAGCATGAATGGGGTGATCCACCCCAGCGCGGTACGTGCTACTGTTACTGGAAGTCTGTTTTTCAGCGCAAACGCGGTTACTCAAGCCACCAATACTTTCACTGGTGCTTTTCCACCAGCAAATTTCGCCGTGCGCAACCAATCTTCAGGAACTAATGGCTGGACCCAAGCGGTTCAAGGAGCCAATGGATCACAACGCAGTGCCCGGATTAATTTCTGGGATATTGCTCCGGGAGAAATCAACGACCTGTATATCCCCCGACTGAATTTATCGGCTGTAGGGGCTGGCAATGCGCTTAAGTTTTACCTCGCCCATGCCCAATACAACGCCAGCAGCGCCGATCGTTTGGATATTGAAGTATCAACGGATTGTGGGCTGAATTGGAGCCCACTTTACACCAATAGTGGGCCGTCACTGGCCACAGTAGCACCAGTAAGCACTGCTGGCTTCGTTCCGACGAGTGCTGCCGATTGGCGCCAAGAGTCGGTAAGCCTTGATCCGGTGGCCGGACAGTCTAACGTTTTGATCCGTTTCCGAGGCATCAGCGACTATGGCAATAACCTGTATATTGATGAAATTAACGTTCCAGTATCTGCTGTCGCAGTTGAAGAAATTGAAAGAGATGATTTAGCGGTCACCTTGTTCCCCAACCCTGTACGCGATTTGGCTATTATTCGGGGCTTCAATCCCAATAGTGGCAATATTTTGGTCACCCTGCGCAATACCTTAGGCCAAGTGGTCTCTGTTGATGAGTTGGGTACGGCACAAGGTGCATTTGAATTCAGCTTACCCACCAGCCTGCTCAACGAAGGCGTTTACACGGCTGAAGTGCGCTCTGGCCAACTGGTTTCGGTTCGCCGCTTGGTACGCCGCAACTGATCGATTTTTTTTTTGAAAGAAACCGGGGTCCTACAGGCTCCGGTTTTTTTTTATCCCGTCCAACGCTTAGTTTTGACCAAATCCATAAACAACTCAATGAACATAACGCGTATTTTCGATATTCTCGAGCATCAAAAATCAACCTATGCCCTTCAAACGGCGCTGGCTTGTAAGAAAAATGGTCGGTGGGTTCATTACAGTACAAATGATTTTATTGAACAGGCCTCGCTGGTGAGTCGCGGTTTGATCGCATCTGGACTGAATCCTGGTGATAAAATTGCCAATGTATCCAACAACCGACCCGAGTGGAACATCTTGGACATGGGTATGCTGCAGGCGGGCATGGTGCATGTGCCCCTCTATCCCACCATCACAGACGATGATTATCGTTACATTTTGAAGCACGCTGAGGTGCGTATGGTATTTGTGTCTAATCGAGAACTATTTGAGCGCATTCATAAAATAGCCGGAGAGATACCGGACATATTGGGCGTATTTACCTATGATGAAGTTGATGGGGCGCCGCATTGGAGTCAAATCACCGATCGGGCTGACGGCGTCCCCCTTTCGCGGATCGAGGAAATTAAGGCCCAAATCAAGGCTGAGGATTTATTCACACTCATCTACACTTCCGGAACAACGGGCTTCCCCAAAGGGGTTATGCTTTCCCACAACAACGTGGTGAGCAACCTGCTGGCCTCGTCGCCCCGGGTTCCATGTGAGGCCGGCGATAAATGCTTGAGTTTCCTGCCATTGTGCCATATTTTCGAGCGGATGCTCACCTATATGATGATGTATCGATCGATTTCCATTTATTATGCGGAGAGCATGGAAACCATTGGTGATAACCTCAAAGAGGTACAGCCAGACTTTTTCTCGTCGGTGCCCCGACTACTGGAAAAGGTATTCGACAAAATAGTGGCTAAGGGACATGAGCAAACCGGCATCAAGAAAAAGCTATTTTTCTGGGCCCTGAACCTTGGCCTTCGCTATGAATTAAATGGTGCCAATGGTCCTTGGTATGAATGGCAACTCAAGATCGCGAACAAAATTATTTTCAGTAAATGGAGGGAAGCCTTAGGTGGACGAGTGAAGGCCATTGTCAGTGGAGCCGCTGCCCTTCAACCCCGTTTGGCTCGGGTATTTTGGTCAGCCCAAATTCCTGTGCTGGAGGGCTATGGCCTCACCGAAACATCACCCGTTATTGCAGTTAATTTTCTGGCTACCATGCAAGTCGAGTTTGGCTCTGTAGGCCCTGTATTGGACACTCTTGAGGTCAAAATCGCGGAAGACGGAGAGATCTGTTGTCGTGGCAGCAACATCATGATGGGCTATTATAAAAGCCCGGATTTAACGGCCGAAGTCATCGATGCCGATGGCTGGTTCCATACCGGCGATATCGGTCGCTTCACCGAAAAAGGGAACCTAAAAATCACAGACCGAAAAAAAGAAATTTTCAAGACCTCTGGCGGCAAGTACATCGCCCCCCAGGTCATGGAAAATCGTTTTAAGGAATCTGTTTACATCGAACAACTGATGGTTGCAGGCGAAAGCCGTAACTTCCCTTCTGCACTGATTACTCCCGCCTTGGATGCACTGGCGCATTGGTGCAAACAAGAGGGAATACCGGTTGGCTCTTACACAGATCTTATCCGTCACCCCAAAGTGGTTCAGCTGTTCCAAAAAGAAGTCGATCGCTTTAATACTGGTTTTGGTCAGTGGGAACAAGTAAAACGATTCACGTTGCTCCCCGTTTCATGGGGCATCGACTCTGGCGAACTCACAGCCACCATGAAACTCAAGCGAAAGGTGATCATGGAGAAATTTAAGGCGGAATACGAAGCTTTATATGCTGATGTTGCATCAGGTCAAATCTAAATTGCTTGGTCATTACCCATTTTAATTCCGTATTTTTGCGCCCTTTCGGGTCCCGTAGCTCAATGGATAGAGCAACTGCCTTCTAAGCAGTAGGTTACTGGTTCGACCCCAGTCGGGATCGCCACCATCGTTCTTTTTCTTTATATTTTCTCCGGACCTCACCATTATGTCACAAATGCGGTTATCTTTGCACCCGCGTTCTTTAATAGCAAAAGCCCGGTGAGATGGGTGAGTGGCTGAAACCAACAGTTTGCTAAACTGTCGTACGGGTAACCGTACCCCGGGTTCGAATCCCGGTCTCACCGCAAACTTTGACCCTTGAGGTTAACGGGGTGTAGCGTAGCCCGGTATCGCGCCTGCTTTGGGAGCAGGAGGCCGTCAGTTCGAATCTGGCCACCCCGACAAAATGAAGGAGTTACTAAAAAATTTAGTAACTCCTTTTCTTTTTAAATCAATTCAGATTGAGTTTATAAAATCTGAGAGGGGTTTGTCTATCGTGACATACTAAGGACGCCGAATACAGCGAATGGAGAATCCTTCGGTTTTGGATGCCGTCATTTGATAGGGTGAAGGGTTACTAAACCCCAGATAATAAATGTTCTGACGGCCGCTGAGGATATTGGTGTCTGTACTCCAAAAGGCCGTTTGTTCGCCTCTTCCGAAAAACTGACCATGGCTTTGGCGCGTGCCCGCGGGTTGTGCGTTGAATCCGCTGGAGTTACTTCCAAAATACACCGGATCGATCCAGTTTTCCCCGCTTCTGATGGCGTTTCCCGCCAAAAAACTTCCACCCAAATCGGCAAGCATTCGATCCCAATCGGCATTGCTTGGTATTTTCCAACCGGTTGGGCAAACTCCCCGAGGATCAGTGATGACCGAGCGATTGTAGAGGGCGCCAAATACAGCCGCATCGGCCTCGGAAGATGCATAAAAACTCCGTGCTGGATTGCTGCTATCAGCGGCCCACAGCGAATCAATGGTTTCCAATGGAATAGGATCGCCGTTGGTGAACTTAGAAACCCTTAAGTTAGACGCCATCCACTCGTCGTTCCCAATGCGGACCACTTCATAGGTATGGCCATCCGCATCCTGTATACTGTCGGGCTGATCATCTTTCTCACAAGAAATAAGGGTTAGGAAGGACAAGAAAATCAATGATGAGAGCGCACGCATAGGCAGTACTTTTCGACAAATATAGCAGAATTAAAATGAGCCCCAATCAATAGTCGCGAACACAACGGACAGACCCGCCCCAGGGTTTTAAACCAGTTGCCCTTCGAAAATCGCCCCCATCGAATCGTAAAAAATAACCATATGGGAGGTCAGTGCTCGAAACCTGTGGCGTAAGCAGCAGTAAGTTTCCTCCAAAGGCTTGGAAAGTCCCATCATCACCGACACGTGTGCCTGCTGGTAAGCCCGCGAAACCGAAAGCATCCCTACCGTAATGCGGGCTGGTGTTGTTGTGGGCCGTCCAACGGGGGTGAATGGTGGTATTGCAGGCTGTAGAAAACGGGGTGTTGATTTGTCGACACGATTTAAGTGCATTTCCTGAACCATTTCGGTTGGAAAAAGTATTGGGGTATCCACTGTTTTGACAAAGTGAGGTTAAGGCCAAATATTCGGCGTCAGTACCCACATGCCAACCGGCGGGACAAACCCCACGGGGGTCAACTACAGCATACCAGTTATAGAGTTTGCCATAAAGCGAGTCATATACAGCACTATCATTTGGAGAAGCCATAGCGCCAGCCGTGGCCAATCGCCACGACGCTGTGTCTAGTCCGGTCGGGATGGGATTCCCGTTTCGATAATGCGTAACCCTTAAATTTTGCTTGAACCAACAGACCGAACGCAACTGACCATTGATGGTGAGATTTAATGATAGGGTTGGGTAATTGTGCCCATCTACATCGGTAGCTTGGGAGGTACCGCAAACAAAGGGAGCAGGCGTAGTGAACTGTAGCTGCTGCCCGTAGGCTGTACCTGCTGTGTTCGTGGCATATGCCCTAAGGTAGTAGGATGTTGAAGGCGATAATCCCGTTAAATTGCTGCTGAACGCGCCAACACCAGCCCCGTCTTGCGTTCGGTTGCCAGTGATGGTAGGGTTCGGCGTTGTGGCCCAGCAGACCCCGCGCTGGCTGACCACAGCCCCACCATCATTGTTAATTGTGCCTCCACTTAAGGCGGTTGACTGGGTAATCTGTGAGATTGAAGTAGTTGTGAGCCCTGGAACGCGCGCCAATGTGGTGAAGCTGATCTCCGATCCATAAGAGGTGCCCACGCTATTGATTCCGTAGGCGCGAACGTAATAAAGTGTAACAGAGTCTAAGCCAGCGACCGTAGCGTTAAATGAACCTGTTCCTTGTCCCATCGGCTGAGTCGAAGCCCCGGTTGTTGGTGATGGGCTGCGTGACCAACATACACCGCGTGCCGTAGCCGCAGACCCTCCATCAGAAAGTATTTGTCCACCCAATACTGCCTGAGTGGCCTGAACCAACGTAGCTGGGGCAGTTGATACGCTGGCTAATGTGGCAGGGGTGGCAAAACTTTGCTCAAAACCATAGGCGGTACCCGCAGAATTGGTTGCGAACGCCCGCACATAATAAAGGGTACCTGGGGATAAATTATCCATCACCAGCCCGAATGCCCCCGTACCCGAACCCGCCCTTAGTGTGTCGTTGGAGAGCGTGGGCATTCCGGTGGTGTTGCGACACAATCCCCGAACCGAAACTGCTGCACCCCCATCTGAAACCACTTCACCCCCACCTACGGCTGAAAACGGACCAGTGGCCGTCGCTGTTTGTGTGTTGACCTGGGGCAATTCGATAGGCACCAGCACCGTACGCTCATTGCTGTAGACTGTTCCCAATGAGGTTGTAGCGAAACCCCGGAAATAATAGGTATTGCCCCGTGCAAGCGGGGGGCTCGTAAAACTATAATCGGCACTTCCCCTGCCTAAGACCCTGTTGGAATCACCATATTCTGGGCCGCTTTGAATGTCCCAACATACCCCTCGGGCAGAAACACCCCATCCCGGCGGCTGCATACGTACCTGCAAGACTGCCACATCTGAGTTTCTGCTGATGCTGTCCAGATATAAAACAGGAGGTTGAGCAACGGGTGTATAACTGGCATTTAAGTCGCCCACCGACAAAGCACGCAGCAACAACGTATCAGACACGCCGGACAGCACTACTCCCGGTCGTGAGGTTAAGAAGTCTCCAGCGGAGAACGAATGACTGATTAATGAAGCCCGTCTACTTAAAGTAATCGCGTCGGTAGCATTCACCACTGTGTTCGCATTGACGTCAGCGGCACGCATGAATAATGAATCGACGGTGATGACCAATGAAAAAACTTGCATGACCCGCAGGGCATCTGTAGCGTTCACCCCACCCCAGCTGTAGTTGATCGATGCGTCAACAAAATAATTACCTCCCGGAATGTTCTGAAAATGGAACTGCCCTTGTGCGGTGGTGGTGTCGCGCGCCACAACAAAACCTGGCATGGCGTACAACTGAACAGGAACACCCACCAAGGGGGTGCGCAATGCATTTTCATAGCGCAAATGACCCAAGACTGAATAGCCACTTTGGGCAAGGGAAGGGGATCTTAAAAAAAAGGTTAAGAGCACAACAACTATACCCCCACCCAACGATTGTGTTACTTTAGTGTATTTTTTTAAAGTGACCCGCATAATCTTTGACAGACTAGAAAAATGATTCGCTCCTATTCATCATCCTTCACACAGCGAACAGATAATCCAAGGTTTTTGTCGGGACTCAATCGAACGAGACCGTCTCGATAAACATCGAGCTTTCTATACCAGGCATCGGCACCAGCCTCCGACTGAGGATCGGTTGTTGCACTCCACCAGGCGGCGGTAAAGCCGTAATCTACAAAGGGATTGGGGTTAAAAAACGACTGGATCAAACCTCGGTAGCCCGCCGGACGAGCAGCAAAACCGACTGAATTAAGGCCTTTCAAGCCTCTAAACCAACCAACACTGTCTTTAAGCGCCGGACCAGACAAAGGGCTGCCCCCTAGTTCGCGGTCGAGGCGACTCCATTCTTCATCAGTGGGAACATGCCATCCGGTCGGACAGATTCCACGGGGGTCATCGACCGCGTACCAATTGTAGTGCAACCCAAATAAGGTGTCGTTGAGGGGCTGACCCATCTCAAAATAGCGATCCCGACCACCAGTCGTGGCTTCGGCCCATGTTGGGCCTGTAAGGGTATCGGGGATGGTATCGCCATTGCCGTAAACCATCGTCCGAACATTGGATGCCATCCAACATTGTGCGCCAATTTTCACCACGCTATAGGTGTTGTTACCCGCATCGGTAACGGTGGTGGGGCACACAACAGCCTTGTCGGGATCACATCCGGTGCTTGTGCCCAGAAGAATCCCAAAAAACGAGAACAAAAAGAGTTTCCTCATTTCAGAACAAAAAATCAAGCGCGTAAAGGGCAAATGGGGATTTCTTCGCATGGGTATTGCTTTCGGTGAGAATGGCATAAATATAGTCAATAAGCAAACTAATTCGATAACGAATGACCAATCGGGATGATGATTTGTGCGCCAGTTGGGCTGGCTACTATCTGTAGGCCAGACGCCCTTTTGGCCAGGAAAGCCCCACATGCTTGTCCGAACATGGCACCGGCCACTACATCTGCCAACCAATGCTCGCCACCGTGGAGGCGCTGAATAGCGGTTCCAAAAGCCAGTATCGTTGCTGCTTGTCCGGGCCACGCACGTTGGAATGGTTTCACTCCTCTCAGGTAAGCGGCAGCGGCGAATGCGGTGGCGGTATGTCCACTCGGAAAGGCATCGTGGGTATAACTGCCCCATGGTCCGTGAAATGTATACGGATTTTCACCCCCATTTCTAGGGCGTTCTCGTTGGAATACATATTTAGGGATCTGAATCAGCAGCCTTGGCCAAATCACCGAGGAGGCTAATCCCACCCCAAGCCCTGCCAGTTGCGCTTCACCTCTTGCACGCCCCTGCCCCCAAAGGAGTGCCGCCAGCGGCAGATATAAACTGCCATTACCCGGCGCCTCCAGCCATTTCATTACACTATTGTCCTGTTCTGTTGGACCTGAATTGAGTTGATGGTTGGCCCAGGGATCGAAGGCCAACGCCGCTGCTGTTATGGCCAGGGAGCCCAATAATTTCTTTCGATCACCGTCAGTCCAACCAAACGGACGAACGGCCAAAGCCCGACCTTCACGCACAAATTGATGGGCAGCACCTTTGAGGCTCAGGCTATCAAGGGTATGTTGCGTGTGGTACATTGATTTATCGTCATTGCGCCAACACAATAAAGGTTCAGAATCAGCCAAAAAAAATGATGCGCATGAATCTGCCCACAAACCAGCGTTCGACAAGTGGTTCGGATTCTGTTTGCTATGCGCATCGGCCCAGCCCAGGAATGAAAGCCAAATCACGGCAATCAACAAGGATTTTTGACTTGAATCGCTGGTTATTCTCATCGCTGTTTGGACTTTGAGCGGTTCCAAAGCGCATCCCAATCTTCATGGGATAAATTTTGAAGTTCCCGGCCATCGGCCCGCGCCAATTCTTCCATACTTTGAAACCTTTGGATGAACTTTAGGCTGGCTTTGCTCAGGGCATTTTCGGGATTCACAGACAGAAAACGGGAAAAATTGACGATGCTAAACAGTACATCGCCGAACTCATCTTCGACCCGCTGCGGATCACCTTCTTGCTCAGCCTCATGAAGTTCTGTCCATTCCTCCTGGATCTTGTCCCAGACCTGACCGCGATGCTCCCAATCGAATCCCACACCCCTTGCCTTTTCCTGGATGCGCAAGGCCTTGACCAGTGAAGGCAGCGAGGCAGGCACCCCAGACAGAACGGAAGCATTGCCTTCCTTCAACTTGAGTTTTTCCCAATTCCGTTTGACGTCTGAGGCATCTTGAACCTGCACATCGCTGTAGATATGCGGATGCCGGGCCACCAATTTATCGCATACCCCGTTTAAAACACCCGCCACGTCGAATTTACCTTGTTCGCGTGCGATGCGGGCATAAAAAACCAGGTGAAGCATAAGGTCTCCGAGCTCTCGGCGGATTTCATCGGATTGTTCTGCCAATATCGCGTCGGTGAGCTCATAGAGTTCCTCGATGGTCAGCGGCCTCAGGCTTTCCATGGTTTGTTCACGATCCCAGGGGCACTGCTCGCGAAGCTCATCCATGATGGTCAATAACCGATCGAAGGCGATTAGTGCCGACTGGCGATCGCCGAGGGGGGCGGCCGTGGCTGGGGTGGCGACTGACGGGGAAGTTTGCATCCCGTAAAAATACATCCTTTCGTATCTTTGTAGGTTTTCACACCCTTACTATGGCCGCTGTTTTTTTACTCTCTCTTGCGTTTTTGTTGGTGGGCTTCGCCGGAATGGGCATACGCCTTCTTGTGCTGCGCAACGGGCAATTCAGAGGCACATGTTCGAGTCACAACCCCCTACTCGCTGAAAAAGGCGTCGACTGTGCTGCTTGTCCACACCGCTACGAAACCCATTGTCCGGCCGGCAAACGTGGAATTACCCATTAATCCAAACGAATTGAAGCAGAAACCCACATACTTTACCTCATTGGGGCGGACGATTACGGCTTTGGTCTGCTGTTTCGCCAGTCTTTCGGCACCTGCCTTAGCGCAGAACTTACGGAACAACCCAACGTCCAACCACGGCAACAAATTTGAGCAGTTGGGCACCATATTACCCGATGCCAATAGCTACAGAACGGCATCTGGTGCGCCAGGGCATGAATATTGGCAACAACGTGCAAACTATGAAATCGAGGCGGAGTTGGATGAAGAGGCACAGCTGTTGCGTGGTTCTGAGCTCATTACATATACCAACCATTCACCCGATGTGCTCGATTATCTTTGGCTCCAATTGGATGAAAACGAGCACCACCCCCAGTCTGAGTCGAACTATTTCAATGAAAGTCGTTTGGGCAGGCGCATGTCTGAATCCGATTTAGAGCGAATGCTTCCCGCTCGTATGCTT
>Ga0214923_10005489_pt1 | contig 14719 bp, 12 predicted proteins | sample LL1510_MetaG_FD_177993 | JGI IMG/M metagenome (GOLD analysis project Ga0214923, IMG submission 177993) | Freshwater microbial communities from Lake Lanier, Atlanta, Georgia, United States - LL-1510 | ecosystem: Environmental > Aquatic > Freshwater > Lake | place: USA: Georgia | collected... | reverse complement strand
TGTTATCACAGCCTCTTTGGCTGCTTTCTCTGCTGCCAGCACTCTCTCCAGCAGGCCCAAAGGGTCATATGGGGGCTCTGCCTCTGCCCCTGCCCCTGCCACACCCTCTGGCACTGCTGGCGGCACTGCCCCTTCCACTGCTGATGGCACCGCCCTTGCCCCTGCTGGAGGCACCGCCCCTTCAACTGCTGGCACCCCTGCTGGTGGCACCACCCCTTCCACTGCTGGCGCCCCTGCTGGTGGCACCACCCTTGCCCCTGCTGGTGGCCCTGCCCCTGTCACTGCTGGCGCCCCTGCTGGTGGCACCACCCTTGCCCCTGCTGGAGGCACCGCCCCTGCCACTGCTGGTGGCACCGCCCCTTCCACTGCTGGAGGCACCGCCCCTGCCACTGCTGGAGGCACCGCCCCTGCCACGCCCTCTGACACTGCCGCTTGGGGCACAGAGGCCTGCAAGAACAAGTCCGGAGGGCCAAGGGTAGCAAGTCAGACAAAGGCTCGTCTGAGAATGGGTTGAAAGAACGCACAACCTCAACAACTTGCTGGTTTTGGTTCACACACAACTGGCTGGTTTTGGTTCACACACAACTGGCTGGTTTTGGTTCACATACAACTGGCTGGAAAACACACAAATGGCTGGTTTTGGGCTAAAAAGCACTTACCCTCTTGCTTGAAGGGAGCTGCTGGGTGTCTCCAGGCCGCTTCAGGCTCTCCCGGTCTGCTGCCCCTGCCCCTGCCAGCTGTGAGCTTGGTGGTAGGCCCTGCAGGGCAAAAGGAGTGAGCTTTTTAGCAGCCCATTATTGCAATCGAAAAAGCTGATGCAATTGGGGTCACTTGGTGAATTGACTCACCTCTGTGCCAGAACTGGACGGACCCTGGCCTGTGGGGAGGCCTGTCACTGCTGCAAACTTGGCCTGCAGGTCTCCCTGTGCTGGGTGCTGTGGTGAACCTGGCACAAAGAAGCCAGGGGCCTGCAGCGGGTACTCTGAGGGGGAGATGAACCCCAAGCCACTGCCCACACCCAGCTGCTGAGAGCCCTGGTCGCGGATCCCCTGCACCAGGCGGGCGTGCTTAGAGGTGCTGGCCTGCTCCCCTGCAACCCTGGAGGCGTGGAGAGCTGCGAACCGCTGCTGCTGCTGCCGGAAGGCAATGGCTTCAGAGTGGTGGCGACCTGCTGCTGCTGATGCCCTGAGCTGGTCCAGCACTGCCTGCCTCCGCTGCTTCTGAGCCTCGCTGTCCTCTGACACTGCATCGTCCCCGCTGCTGCTGTCCACCACCATTGGGGCTGAGCGCGCCTGGCGGGGCCTGAGCATCCTGTTGCCTGCAGCGTGGGGGGCTGTCATCACACCTGGGCAGCACAGCAGCGTGAGGCGGGTGTAAGAGAAGCTCACTGGGGCTGCCGTCTATGAAGCAACTGTATTAGGCTGTCAGAGACCCCCCTTCTGACCTCACCTCCAATCTGTGGGTTCTCCAGACCTGCTGCCAAGCCAGGTGCTGGGGGCACTGCTTGCCCAGCCTGCTGCTCGCCGTCCTCCTGCTGGTGCTGGTGCTCGTTGCCCCCGCCGTCCACCTGCTGGTGCTTGCCGTCCTCCTGCTGGTGCTCGTTACCCCCGTTTCCCCTGCCGTCCATACCCTCCTGCTGGTGCTCGCCGTCCGACTGCTGGTGCTGGTGCTCGTTGCCCTCGCTGTCCTCTGGCTGCTCGTCACTGTCCTCTGGCTGCTCCTCACTGTCCTCACTGTCCTCTGGCTCCTCTGGCTGCTCGTCACTGTCCTCTGGCTGCTCCTCACTGTCCTCACTGTCCTCTGGCTCCCCTGGCTGCCGCTGCTGTAAGGCTGGAGGTGGACCTGCAAAGACAGACAACAAAGAACACTATCAGAAAACTATCAGATGCAAGTAGTTGCCCTCTGCCTGCCCTGGGCTGTGTGTACTCACCTTCTCTGCCCCTGCCCCTGCCTCTGCCTCTGCCTCTGCCGCCCTGTGCCTGAACAGGCAGGTTCCTGGTCCAGTCTGTGTTGTCTGGGCCCTGCAAACGCGCACAGTACACGCACAGAGTGTCAGGCTCTGCGGCTGAGCTCGAGTGGGCATGGCACACAAGCGTGAGCGGGGTCCCCCTTACCAGGTCCTCAGGATCTTTCCCCTGCAAAGCGTGAACGCGGTTCGTTAGCGTGGCTCGTGGAGCGCCGTCGCGCTGTGGTTGCAGGCCATGCTTACCCTCCAGCCCTGCTCGCGCAGGAAGTCCCAGAAGCTGCTCACGCGCGGAAGATGGTCCTTGCGCTTGCACTTGAGCGTGCTAGGCACGAAGTATCTAACCTGCGTGTTGTACGCAAGCTGGCAATGCAGGCCGCGCTCCCTAAGCCAGGCCTCAGCACCATGCAGCTTATCCTCCATGTGTGCAAGGCATATCTCCGCAGCATAAGCGTAAGCAGGCCACTGGAAATAAGCCCCTGGAGAGACGGACCGTGCTTATATACACAGCAAAAACAACAAACTGTGTAACTCAACCTGTGTAACTAGATCTGTGTAACTAGACCTGTGTAACCTAACACGGAAGCTGCATGCATGGAAGCTGCCCGACGCGATCACCGCAGGTTCGCACGCGCGATCTCTACGCGTGTCTGACATGACGCCTAAACTACACGCGGGCGATCAGTGTTACACGCGCGACGAATGTTACACAGTGTGCATGTGCGACGAATATTACACAGTGTTACTAGGTGTTTCCGAACCGTTAGTGGGAGAGCGTGTGTGCCCGACGCGTACGGTACGTCTGACATGATACCCAAATTACACGCGGCAATCAGTGTTACATGCGCGCACACTGTACCGAACCGTTGGCGAGCGCACGCAAAGTACATACTGTGTCACATTGTGGTTTGTGTAAGGCACTTGTGTAGTAATGTGTATTGTGTAATGTGTATTGTGTATCGTGTATCATGTAATGTGTATCGTGTAATATGTATCGTGTATCGTGTAATGTGTATCGTGTAATGTGTATCGTGTATAGTGTATTGTCTGCTGTGTAATGTGTATGTCTACGTTATTGACATGACAAAGTGTACCAGTGGATGGGTTGCAGTAACTTGAAACATCAAGAGACATCGACTACAAAACAGTTATTTTCTTTTCGGAAAAACAAAGATTCTAAGACGACGGATGGTCAAATTGTCGTTCAAAATCATAATTAAAATTCGCCTAGTACTTTATAACAACGACGAATTGTTATAAAATGACTGATCTTACTACAGTCCAAGAAATAAATAACACGTTTTCAAACGCACCACTTGACAGTAAGCTCATTTAAACACATTAAATCATGTACTTCAAATGACCAGTTTTACAAAGAGCATAGACTCTCTCGTGGACGAGCTTGGTTCTCATAAACACTGTGTTAAACGTTATCTGTTAAAACATTTTCAAGAAGGACGTGATTATATAATACGAAAACAAAACGAAGGTACAAGGATCAAATCACACGGGGGTCATAACAAAGAACAAATATTAATTCCAGAAAGTGTATATCTATTAATAAAAAACAACTACAATCTTAAACACAGGTACATAAAAAGTGTTATGAACACTCCCGTGGTGCATCCTTTATTGATGAGCATAGAAAATGCTACACTTGGATTCTTGGTCAAGTGTCTGGATGGCATTGTGGAAACCAAGCGTCAGTACCGGATTGGATCCTATTTCGTAGATTGTTACTTGCCTTCCTGCAACTTGGTAATTGAATGTGATGAATTTGGTCACAGCGACTACAATAGTGCAGACGAAAAGCGACGTCAAGAGTACATATCATCGCAGTTGCAATGTACGTTCATAAGGTACAACCCAAATAGCACCGACTTTGATTTGGGTTCACTTGTTAATGACGTCTTAAAACACGCGGCGACCGCACCAAAGGTAACCACACCTATGTCCCCTCCAACTATGTCTCAAGTACATTCACCTTCAAAAAGATATGTATGAAAGCTTACAAGTGCGTACGTTCAAAATATTAAATAATTTTAGGCCTTGGTTTTATAACAACTACGAATTGTTATAAAATGACAGAACTTACTCTAAGCCAAGAAAATAATGACACAGTTCTGAACGCACCAGTACATAACTGTGCACCACAACCGCTTGACAGTAAGCTCATTCAGAAACTGCGAGAAAAGTTTACAGAACAGGAACAGCAATTGTTTGTACAAAACTTTTGTATGTACCTGAACTATGACAAAACTCGTGACTACGTTATCGACCTTGACAAGGTGTGGCAATGGATGGGGTTCAGCCGCAAAGACCCTGCTAAAAGAGTACTGGACACGCATTTTACTGAAGGAACCGATTATATAGTGCGCCCACACCCGTCTGTGGTGCAAGTTTCTGAGACGGTGGATGGTAAAGGCAATTCTAGAACTGATCAAAATCGTGAAACGGTGGTCGCCCCTGGACAGCTGCGCCTACAGCCGTCGGTGGAGCAAGTTTCCGAGACGGTGGATGGTCAAGGCAATTCTAGAACCGATCAAAACTCGGCAACGGTAGGCGGCACAAGACAACATGGCGGACACAATAGGGAACAAGTGATGATGAATATCAAAACGTTCAAAAGGATGTGTATGAAAGCCAATACGAAGCGTGCAAGTGACATCCACGACTACTACATTACAATGGAAGAAACGTTGCAAGAGTACATTCACGAAACTTTCTTGGAAAGAGAACAACAAAGTAAGCTTGAGCAAAAGAGAATAACTACGGATACACTGGTGGAAAGTTTCCACCTCAAGGCGGTTAACTATTTTGGTGTTGTAGGTACAATCAACAACCAATTGCTTGGTAAATTTGGATACACAAAGGATATAAAAACGCGAATGTCAGACCATCGAAGAGACATAGGAAAACACTTTGGTCTAGACTGTATCCTAGAATGCGAAAGGAACGATACACTTGAGAAACTTTTTAAACAATACATATGTGACAGGAAAGTCACTGCGGTCATCAATGGTAAAAAACAAACAGAGCTTATCAAGCTTGACAATTCCTTTGGCCCCGACGAGGTGATGAAAGTGTATCGACTTTTAAAACAGACAATTGAAGCATCGATTAACAGTGAGAAAGAGCTGTTGACATTACAAATTGAACTATTGCGTGCTCAAAACGCTTTAAAGCAAACAGAGCTCGAAACAAAAAGACTCGAATACTTGCGCTCTGAAGCGTCTGCGTCCACGAGTACTACGTACCACGAAACACCACAACGTGCACCACAACGTGTTAATGGGCAGGTTGTGTCCCAATACACACTAGATGGCAGGCTTGTTCAACAGCACAGTTCATTTGCTGCTGCTGCAAAAGCTGTGTATGGTGATAGAAATACGCTTGCTAAACGCTGTAAAGCTAATTCAGCATACAAAGAGTACATGTGGAAGTGTGAGTGAATGTGACAGTTACGTTATTAACAAGGTGTGGCAATGGATAGGGTTCATTGCTACAACGAGGACTATTGCTTAACCACCGCAGCTAGCAAGCAACTAAAGCGTACAATGACATGACTAATTACCACGTTAGCGCGGCATACCTAAAACGTTGGATAAAGTTTGAGAAATTACCCAAAGCTGAACGTGAAGCTAGATTGAACAAACACAGACGCCTACTCTTAAACTTGTTAAAAAGGAACTTTTGTATTAAAAGATCCCTTTGCAAGTCCTTCAAACAAAGATAGTACTTTGTCAGGTGGTAGGCCACAATGCAGAGGCTGTTAACCCCTGCTCTTAATTTAAATCCATTTTACTCCCATTGCTTGGTTATCGCATGAAAGGAAGTGAGAAGGATTCAAATTGTGAGCTTTTTACCCATAGTCATGTAAAGTGTTATGTGTAATAGCTAACCACCGGTGTATTAATGTTTTTTATTTTTGTAAATGAACGCACGTGATAACGAAATTATTACTACGTGGTTATTGGTATCAAAGTGCAACAAGTATTCACTTTTTTCTAAAAATCACAGACGGTCGCCTAAACGTCGGTCCCGTCCAGTTATGTGTGCATAAGAAGCCTTTTGTTGCCAGAGTATGCACTATATTCCGCGTTTGAAAGCGAATATTCGATCCACGCACGTTCACCTGCATAAGAATACCAATAATCAAGAGCTTGTTTCTTCTTGCTAATAGTGTCGCGAGACAACAAGCCTTGATTTTTATGTGTATGTCTTTCCCACGCTGCCCCAACAGTCTTAAACTGTTGTGTAATTTGGGCATCTGTCAAACCACTAGTTGTGCGGCCAGAATACATGTATTTGTACCTATTTGGATACCCCTCAACATACCAAACACGCTTTGAACGCGGAATAGAACTACGCTTTCGATACATGGGAGAAATTCTACGTTTGGTTGACCTGCGTATAGTTGACCTACGCTTTGTAGACCTACGCTTTGTTGATCTGCGTTTGGTTGACCTGCGCTTAGTTGACCTGCGTATAGTTGACCTACGCTTTGTTGACCTGCGTATAGTTGACCTACGCTTTGTTGATCTGCGCTTGGTTGACCTACGCTTTGTTGACACACGTTTAGTTGACCTGCGCTTGGTTGACCTTCGCTTTCGATAACTGGACCGTTTACGGATTGATTTTCCTGGCATTTACATTACACCAATAATTAAAAATTTGTACAAACCAAAGGCTGAAACTGTTGACAGTTTTGTTAATGTTTCTTCAAGAAAACTAATAATTATTGAAATAGATGTTAAAAAAACTGATTTAAAAGAATGAATTTATTAACAGTTGTCCTTAGCACGACAATCCAAATCATTGGTAAAAAACTGCTCTTACTTGGTCCTTCGGTGGGCTGTGCTAAGGCATGCAAGTGATCTAAACCACTCGAAAACCAAGAGTGGTAAATACACTGTCCTTTCCGAAAGGTGGACAGGGCGGATAGAGCCAATGAGACCGATACACTGGCAAGGTCACAATTGACCGAAATGCCAAGCTCACACATCGGTTACACAGTACTTAATACAATTTTTTTTCAAAGTATTCATAAAAGATATTTTTTCAAAGTATTCATAAAAGATATGCAACAGTTTCCTACAATGTTTCCTACAACTTTTCCCACAACTTACCAGGCTACTCCAAAAAAAGGTGTTTCAGTAACTACTATAATAATTATCTTGATAATTTGCTCGGTACTTGGTGTCGGTGGATATTATTACATTTATTCCGCTCAACCCATAAAGACATCTGATACAACATCTGATACAACATCTGATACAACATCTGATACAACATCTGATACTACACCTATTACTAAACCTGTTACTACACCCATTACTAAACCCATTACTAAACCCATTACCACACCCATTACTACATCCATTACTACATCCATTACCACACCCATTACTACACCTATTACAACACGCATTACTACACCCATTACTACACCCATTACTACTACACCTATTACTACATCTATTACTACACCCATTCCTGCACCTATTCCTGCACCTATTCCTGTACCCATTACTGCACCTATTCCTGCACCTATTCCTAAACCTGTTACTACACCTATTACTGCACCTATTCCTGCACCTGTTACTACACCTCCACCTGTGACAGGACCCAATTTAATCAATAATAGTATTTATACGCAAACTAGTTGTGGGAATTATTGTGGCGGATTAATATATACACAAAATGGAAGCCGACCATGGAATAGGTATTACAAATTATCTTGTGTTAAAGATGGTCGTGAGTCAGATTTAACGAACGCGTTTGGGCCTATAGCATACAATAACTATAAAAACCCTAAGGTCAATCTTGGAAAAGAAAATGTTTGTGGTGATGGTAAACTAAAAGTTTATAGAGGTACAACCGCTCAAAATGTCAAACCTATTCCGGTCACAGGTTTTGATGGAAAAACTCCTTACAATGGCACTGATTCGTATTTTACTGATACATTTGGCTTTTATGGTGACCGTATACGGACACCTTTCCAAAGTGATAATACAGTTCTTTCAGATGGGTATCAGAGGACAGTTGACAGACGAATGTTATCAAATAGGAAGAGTTTACTTGGTAATACTGTAAGTTGCCTTGAGGGCGGTGCTTTAAAGGATTTTAGATTTAATGCTGACAACGATAAGAATGGTAGATATGACTATTTGTGTGTAACTGGAGGAAATTTAACGACACCTATCACATTGACAACTACTAAAACAGATCGCATCATGCCTAACAACGAACATACAGGATTAGAAGATTTAAACGTGGATTGCGGTTCAAACAAGGTTTTAACATCGTTTTACTTGGATGCAAAGGGGGCAGACTACTACTATACATACACATGCGCGGGTGCAAATGATGCTGAAGGAAATACGTATCCACTTTCATGTGAAACACGGTATACTACATGGAATAATACTGACGACGACGGTTTTCGTACAGGAGGTCGTCCTTATGATGTACAATTGTTAGATAGACACAAAGTAGAATGCGATTCAGATGAAGCTATCTCACAGTTTCGTTTGGAAAAAGGCACAGGTGAGAATGCAAATAAGATGCGATACAGTTACACTTGTTGTCGGCACTAAAAGTTCACAGCAGTATAAAAACCGAATATTAAATGTTGAACAGTTGTACCTGTAAAATGTCCTGTAAAATGTACGCTGTTGTATCGTAAAGACTAAAAAATTTCAGCTTTTTTTGACCGAAAAAGGGCTGAAAATTACGCACTACAATGTGCAAAAGAGACGAAGTTGTTATGCTCTTTTTTTCGCGTTTAAACGCATTTTAAAAAACGGATGCGGTAGATTTTCCAAGCAGGTTTGTTGAAACCCCCTGCAAGCGATCGCCTACTCTTAAACTTGTTAAAAAATAACTTTTATATGAAAAAATCCCGGGCACGTACCGGTAGTTATTCCTTGCAATGTGTCCTTGCTACTCGTTGATAGCATTCCCAGTGTACCTGCAAAGCAACCACTCATGGAGCTCTTCCCAATTGTTGATTACTTTACCATCACCGGTGGCTGTTTTTGTAATCAAGTACCAAGTCCCCCCAAAAAAATTTCGTTCACTTTGTCAAATTGCATTTAATAGTGCTTTGAATAGTGCTTTTAAATACAATGTTCGCCTACTCTTAAACTTGTTAAAAAGGAACTTTTTGTATTAAAAGATCCCTTTGCAAGTCCTTCAAACAAATTTTACTTTGTCAGGTGGTAGGCCACAATGCAGGGGCTGTTAACCCCTGCTCTTAATTTAAATCCATTTAACTCCCATTGCTTGGTTATCGCATGAAAGGAATTGAGAAGGACTCAAATTGTGAGCTTTTTACCCATAGTCATGTAAAGTGTTATGTGTAATAGCTAACCACCGGTGTATTAGTGTTTTTTATTTTTGTAAATGAACGCACGTGATAACGATATTGTAAACATGGTGGGGGTGGTGGTGGGGGTGAATTGGGTTATCAACGTCTCAAGAATGTTTGCTTTTTAAGCCGACGAACACGCGTCGTACACGTTCACAATTGATTGTGGTATCGTATTTGAATTCAACTCCTTCAAACATCTCCTCCACCATTTTTTGAATAGTAAGAACATCTTTCTCTTTGACCCCTCCTAATTTGAGCACTGATTTGATGTCACCCATTTTTACAAAATCACTATCTTGTCTCAAGCGTTTCAAGCCTTTTGATAAGTGTGTCCATTCACCCAAACAATGTGACAATAAACTATCTTTCACTTTTTAAATACTCTTTTTATCAAGTCACAAATTTTTGTCATACAGTCACACAAATTCATTTGGCAGTCACTCTTAAAATCTCGAAGTCACAAAAATTGCAAAAAGTTCACAAAACACCCCAAATTTAGTCACATTTCTGTTTTTTGTCAATTTCAATGATTGAAAAGAAGCACATTTATGGTCTCATTATTTTCCATGATCATCAATAATTTTATCAAAATAATGAAAATAGAAACTCCTCAAGGTGAAAAGTACAAATTACATTTATTTGATGCTATGGTAAAATTATTTGTGAAAAAAAGGAGTAAAAGCTTAATTTTTGTCGACGTGTTTATGCTTTAAAATAAAAAATTAGAAGCTGTGCAAAGTCAAATTGTGACTAAAATTGGAAATTCTGTGCATAAAACTAGATACCTTGTGACTTATTATGAGAAAATTGTGACTTCATAAAAATTCAAAGTGACTTTGTTTGGAAAATATGGCACCTCATTTCAATTTCAACTTTAAGAAAAAATTTCTTATCCTTTTTTTGTCAACACTACTGATTTCCCTAAACTCAACTTCACTAAACGTTTCCTCAACCAGTTTCTTAATTGAAATCACGTCCTTTTCTTTGATACCACCTTGCTTTAACGTGTTTTTGATGTCCGTTAATTTCACGTAGTCTTTGTCGTCACCTTGCTGATAGTTTTCCAACAGCAAATCGGTAATGACATCTTTGTTATCGTTCAAGTACAACTTTCGAACGCACTTAGCAACATTAAAGTAGAATGTGCAACAATCTTTTGAATTAAGCAACAAAGGTTTTTTCTTAGCAACACTTCTGAGCCTTTTAGCAACAAAAATACGTGTTTTAGCAACAATCATTGATTTAGTGTGGTTTAAACCTCTATAAATATAAAAGTATAAGACCAAAAGAGAGCATAATATACAAGCACATTTCAAAACAACTACGCTTTTTTTGTAAAAAAATAAAAGTACAAATTTGATTTTGTTCAAAAAACCACTTTTCGGTTTTAGAACTTTCCTAAAAACCAAAAAATTGTTGCTATAACCGGTTTTTGTTAAACAAACGTGGTCCATTTATGGTTTAAATTCTTAAACTTTGATACAAAAAAAATACAAATTTTACAAAATGTTGCTAAATTTGACAAATTTGTTGCTAAAAAACAGAAATTGTTGCTAAAAGTCCAAAAGTGTTAGCTAAAAATCAAATTTTGTTGCTGTGCCAAAAAATGTGTTGCTTAACTATTGTTTTGTTGTTAGCCTCAAAAAGTAGTTTCTCAAGGGAACATTGTTTACTCTACTCATTTCCCTAAACTCAACTTCACTAAACGTTTCCTCAACCAGTTTCTTAATTGAAATCACGTCCTTTTCTTTGATTCCACCTTGCTTTAACGTGTTTTTGATGTCTGTTAATTTCACGTAGTCTTTGTCATCACCTTGCTCGTAGTTTTCCAACAGCAAATCGGTAATGACATCTTTGTTATCGTTCAAGTACAACTTTCGCATACTGGAGAACGCTTTTGGTTCACTGTACTTGTAACCGTTTTGCTTGAGTGAAGTGTATTGCTTGATCAACAGTTTCATTAGACCACGTGCAATACACAATTCTTCTTCAATGGTGTACTTTTTAAGTAACCGCTCATTCTTTTTCTTGGGGTTGTCGCAAAAACGCGTTCGGTACTCCAATAGTCGGATGCGCCTTGCAATGCCTTCATCATAGACATCAAAATTGGGAAGGGCATTACAGCACACAAAGATCTTGTAGGTTGGTGAGATCTCCTTTTCCTTATCCGAGTACAGCCCACGTGCTTTGATCTTGTCGCCGGTCAACAGTTTTACGTAATTTGTATTCAGCTTTGAGCCTGCTTCGGGTTCGGAGCAGTACATAAACCGTTTCTTGTTAAACTCGACTAAGGAACTGTTTGCTTCACCTGCGCCTTTCATTTTGCCTGTCAACAACGTCACAGGGAATGTTCCAGAGTAGTCGCCCAGAGCTTGACGCAACCGTTCCATCAAGTAGCTTTTGCCATTGCTTGCAGTGTAGCCATAGGCAAACGTGATCATTTGTTCTCGGTTGTACCCTTCAAGGCACAAGCAGAACCTGTTCAAGGCAAATTGTAGCTCCTCGGGATCAGGGAAAATGCCCTTTAATACTTCCATCGCGAGCCCTTCTGACTCGTCAGTGCCCCCGTTGGACTCGAATGCCACACCACATTTCATAGTAACGTACTCGTCCACTCCGCCTTTTCTGAATGTGTTACTTGTAAGGTCGTACACGCCATTTTCAAAGCCAAGCAAAAAGTCACAATTGTCCAATGCCACGCGTTTAAAACACTTGACCTTTAGTTCTTTGATCAAGTTTTCTTTGTAATTGATCTTGTTCACCCAGTTGAACCACTCTTCTTCATAGCCTTCTTCAAGCATCAAACTTACGACGTTTTCCATCTCATTCATGACTTCAAGGTCGTTCTTGTTCTCGTAGATTCCAGAGGTTTCATTGTACAAGTACCACTTGTTGTCGACTGTGTAGATCAAATTCTTGTAAGAGATCATCTTTTTAGCTACCTGTGAGGTGTCTTTGTTACTGATGTTGTCATCTTTTATGTTGACCAACAAGTTGAACACAGTGGGGGCTATGTCTTTATTGACAGGAATGTGTTCACGAGGGTATTCAAAGTTACAATGTCGACAACAGATCTTGTACCCATGTCTGTCACATTCTGAATAAAATTGGACGTTGCTGCATTCCCTGCTTACGTAATCATGAATGGGTTCAAGACCTCTGCTTTTCATGATGGCTTCAATGGAAGCTTTTGTCTTTTTGTAGATTTCAAGGTGCTTGATTTCATGGACTTTGACGATCGAGTTGCCTGAGACTTTGTCCAATTCGTTGAGAATCTCCAAGTCCACTTTTGATCCAAGCTTTAGTTCGGAAAATCTCTTTTCATTTTTGTTTTTGAAAAGCCTCAATATCGTGCCCTTAGTAATTTTACTGTTACCAGCGCTGCCGCTGTCCGTGTCACCACTGGCGCTGCGCTCAGTCGTGTTCACACTCCCGCGCTCACTTCGTTCGCTGTCACGTGACACCCAGTGATTCCATTGGTCGATGGTGTTTGACTCGTCATATTTACTAGGATTCCTTTGACTGTACATTTTAAACAGTTCAAGACCGTCGTTAAGGTCGATCCCGTCTTGTTTGCAAAAGTCGATTAAGGAGAACCCTATGTGCATCCAATCGTCATAGGTCTCGCTGATGTCTATGGTTGACATAATCTCCGTAAGCACGCCAAGTCCCACGGGGCACCTAGAGGTGGCCCTTGCGGTGTCAGCCCCAGCGTCAGCACCAACGTTCCTTACGCCGTCCGCCCCGGGGTCCCTTGCGGTGAGTAATTCAACTTCCGAGTCGGTAAGTGCGCGTATCGGCTTGTTACAGATGACATCGTAACCACTACCTTCGTAAGCGCATCGTTTATCGACGAGAATGTCAATGTGTAATTTGGATTTATTAAGCTTTGTTTTGATTCGGGGGTCGTATTGGAAGTACACGTGATAGCCGCCATTGATGGTTTTTGTGACAAGCGTATCTTGGGCATGGATGTCTCCAAAATGGGTGTTAAACCACACAAGACCTGTAAATGCTTCACTTTTTTTGTCAATGTCCACGACAACTACCCCGTTTGTTTCGCCTGTTAAGATTGCGTAATTGGGTTCCCCATTGTAAACGGAATTCGTCAACTTAGTCCAATTTTTAGGTAACTTTACACTTGACTTGCCATGACTCATGTCAATGCCTATCTTTACAAAATTTGCAAAGGGTGAGTCCATTGTGCATTAATATTAATTGTACGGTTGATTTTAAATTCAGTTGCATGTGGCCGCCACATTTCATTATCACAGTATACTGTATAAAGTATCTTGAACGTTGCCTCTTCTGTAAATTGTAATACATTACACACACTACACACCAAAGGTTACAAACCACACAGTACACACCAAAGCTTACACACTACACAAGTACACAATACAAAGGTTGCAAAGTACACAATACAAAGGTTACACACGCGACGCTTTACACAAAGCACCAAATTACGCTGCGCTGTACACACTACACATTTACACATTACACATTACACATTACACAGCACCAAATTACGCTGTGCTGTACACACATGTACTTGCATTAGATATTGCGTTCAAATTCGAGCGACGTGTTTCTACACACGTACGGAAGCGTGTTTAGGGGCTGGATAGGCCAAATTGTCATGGAAATCATGCACAAGATCCATGATCCAACCCTCCATGGATCCTACGACGCGCTGCACGCTGCTTCTGCGCGCTGCTTTGCTATTTGGTTGTGCTGTGGCCGTTGATCTGAGCGCTGTTATTGGTGCGGGTCCCATTCGCTACTTTCTGAGCGCTGCGCTCACTATGCTTTCTTCTACTTTGCTTGTTGTCGCTGCGGGCCTCACGATGCTCAAGCTCAGCCTGTTTCTGGACGCCCAGGTCGCCTTGGGGTGGCCTGTGGAACCTAGTGTCCCTCGCGGAGCAAAGCCCTTGCACACAACACTGTTTTCAGTCATTGCTGTCAAGGACACGGCGTGGTACAGGGCCATGGGCGACCCCCCTTCTCCTACAGGCCCCAACGCAGCAGCGTACCTGGAGGAAATTAACAAGACTGTCAGTCGCAAGACCAAGGTCTTGAACAGCGAGTTCTACAACGACCCAAACTTCAGCAACATCAAAGGCGTCCTGCGCGACTTCTCCATGTGGTGTGACGAGTACAATAACGGCGTGTACAGTGTCAACAAGGCAGATACCATTGTGGACTTTTTGGAGTACAGTCTGGACGCCAAGCGCAACAGCGCAGACCCCAAAACCTTGTTCAACTGGCTGCGCAAAGCCATCCCTGCCCTGGAGCGTGTGGCTGGCTGGCAGGGGTACACTGAGCTGGCCAAAGGTACGCAACACTGGCCTCACAGCAGCGAGCTTGTCATTGGCAGCGTT
>Ga0214923_10005488_pt1 | contig 14720 bp, 13 predicted proteins | sample LL1510_MetaG_FD_177993 | JGI IMG/M metagenome (GOLD analysis project Ga0214923, IMG submission 177993) | Freshwater microbial communities from Lake Lanier, Atlanta, Georgia, United States - LL-1510 | ecosystem: Environmental > Aquatic > Freshwater > Lake | place: USA: Georgia | collected... | reverse complement strand
AGTTGATCTTTTGCAAAATCAACGATGACCTCGACTTACCTTTAGATCCGAAAATCCTTGAGTCAGCGCAAAACTTACGCTCCCCAAGCTCCGCCGCGCTTCGCTTCGCGGGGGCCTTTGGTTGCCCCCCGCGAAGCGCGGCTCCTTACTAATTCCCGAATTTACAGAAAGGATGGTGCACTATCGATCTCCAAAGTGAGCAAAACGCTTTGGAAGTTTATCGGTCAGGGGAGCAGCTGCTGCTAGAAACTCCATAGCACACTGATAGACGTCAAGTTTTTCGTATCCAAACTCTTCCATCTAATAGATAATCGTTAAAAGTGAGCAGATCTTTCCTATGAATGATGGGGGAGCAGAAATGAGCCAGCAGACCTTCATTAAATAAGCGATAAAGCTTTAAAGAGTAGGGGCATGAATGCACTGCAGGTCACGAGGGTGTCCAGTAACACCCCTTCTGAGGCCCTTCGCTGATAAAGAAAGGGGCGCGGATATCCAAACGCTGCGCCACAAACTGAGCAATGTTCTCGATAGTGGGCTCAGTTCCAACATCAAGAAACTGAGCGTGAGAGCGTTTGGCTCCCACGAAACCAAAAGCACCCCGTTTAGGTGTCGTGTAACTGTAGGTATCGCTCTCTTTGTCCCAGTGCTTCCCGTTATGGATAAACGCTCCATCGAGGAGCCCTGATATCCGCGCAGCATCGTCTTTGACGACAGACGCTACAAAGGAAGAATGACCGTGCAGGATATTCTGACACCCATAAGACGTGGAGTTCGGAAGGCCGTGAGTATAGTTAAATGAAAAGAGGCTATACTTTTCGCCGAATTTCTGCTGAATGATGTTGATATGAGGGTTTCGGTCAAGAAAGATAGTAAATGATAATTCCGGTAAGAGGCCAGCCAGGTATTGCGCGATATACCGCTGACAAGAACCAAAGTCATCGTTGTCTATGTCAAAGAGCACATCTGCTGGTAGGGACCGCAGAGCGTCTACCGGTGCATCCAACGCAACTCCCACCTTTTCAAGTGTCACTCGACAGTGTGAATCGTTGATGAACTCATAGCAGAATTGGACCTCCGAAATAACCGATTGCTCCTCGGCGGTGAGGGTACGATACGCGGGCGCAGATGGAACAAAAAGTTTATGGTCAAAGCCGTTGTTACTGATACTAGTTGCAAGATCATCGCCCTGACGTGGTGTAATGTGTTGATCGATGAGAGCCTTAACCCGTCCTTTACCCGTTGAGAAGTCGACTACGACTCCCTCATCGGAATCAGCTGGCCCACCAATGACGCAGTGACAGTTAAAACTATCGCCCCTGAAGCTACCACTCTTAAAGCTCCAACGGCCTAGATCGATTACTGAGGTGTTGTTAATAAATATCTCTGGATTCACAACATTAAAAGAGCACTAACGACGCATCCGGGCGCGATCGTACACCTTTCTTGATGGCTAAACCAACTCAACTGAAACGTGGATCGGAGCACAGCTCGACAATTTTCTCGGCGAGCATATCGAGCTTTGTGAAAAATTGGAGCCAGGCGAGGCGGTTGGAATAAGTGGTAGTAATCAGGGGGTTGCATGTAACCTGATAGCGACCATCCAAAGATGCATAACGATTCCAGGTCTTTATACTCAATTCCTATCTAGCCTCTACACACAGATGGAGGTGTCATGTTGGAGTTGCTTCCTTAGCGTGTATGGATCACTTAGGATCGGAGATGGAGGGACACGAAGTGGCACCGTCATCCTGGACCACGGATTGTAGATTGCGTCGCGTAGCCTGCACAGATTGGCTGCGCAGGTTCATAGGCCGCAATTCGCGCACTCAAACTTCAGTGTGCGGTGCATATAAGTGCCAGGTGATGATTGGTATTTTCTCGTATGGTGATGAACTATGAGCAATGCCCCAGGATTGACTCCGGACATCAACGCAGCAGCATTGAATCCGCACAGCACCGCACTAGATCTTTCGGCATTAACCCACCCGGTCACGTGTCTCTGGAGCGATGAACTCCGGAAATGTCTTTCAGGTCGAAGTGGTGACGTCATGGTCGATTACCCTTTTAAGCGGGGATGGCCGCGCCTCGATCAGGACAGCAGAGATCCAGAGCTCGCTAGGGATGTAAAGAATCGTCTGAATGGTCTCGTTCAAGGCCTACTAGACAACGCGTCCTCGGCTAAGATCGGCACAGGTCCGTTGGAATATATCCTAACTGAGCTCATCACAAATGCAACACAGTACGGCTCGATGAGTGACGAAGTAAAGCTCGTAGGAGTCCTTCGCCTGAGGTGGGAGGTGAGTGAGGATCGGCATGATCCGAGCATCGAGATTAAGCTCTCCAATCCAACCCAAGGAGTCTTCGATGTAGGTAAGTACGCAGGCATAACTCACGAAGATTGGTTTGCAAATCTAGAGAAGGATGCTGAGTCTGGTAGTGATAGTAGTAATGGCCATGTGGGGGTTATCACCGTCGCGGCCTTGGTCAAAAAGGGGAGTGAAGTAAGATACGAGTGGGAGCTTTTAGATGGCGGTCGTGTCGCGTGCTTGGTGAGGCCCTACTGTTCTACCGATGAGGACCGTCCTGCTGATGACTCCTCTTTGATCTCCCCTCTGCGCATAACAGCTGAAAAGTTTGACCCACATGGAAATCGACAGCCGTACAGCTACCAGGAACTCAAGGGGGATCTGGCTAATCCGGAAAGCTTACTCGCCACAACACTCACAGTCTCGTGCGTTATTGGTCGAGCCAATCCCGATAGCCCGGCCGATAACACGGCGGCGTAAGGGCTAGATATACGGTGGCGTAAGCGCAAGATATACGGCGGCGTAAGCGCAAGATATGCGGGCAAGCAGTTTGACTGTAGTGAGTAACTCTAAATGCCGGTAGTTATGCGAATCTGTCTCTATCAGTGTGTAGCGAGCAGCGCTGCCAGGGTGCGATTCTCCCGGCGCTCAGCCCCTGGTTCTACGCTCCTAGCACACAGCTAACAACTCATCCTTGCATGATGAGTCAAACCCATTTCCTGATCACGGCTGTGCCTTATCATTTGAGTAGATTCATGATTCATAGTACCCTTCGAAAAAATTCGTTTTAAGAGATGCGTATGCGTTTAGTTTGTGTGGCCCCGCCGATGAGCTCTGCACCTGGTCGCCGCGGGGGTGGATCAGAGTGGAGTGAATTTGTTGGCCCAACGCGCCAGCCGGGGAAGAATATAAGGCCCGACAATGGGTCAAAGCCGACCAATCAACTATCCTCGAAAGATCGGGCGACCATTGATAAAATAATATCAAAAGGTGGGCGACACCTGTCCATTGCGTTGAGTAATATCGAGGAGATTCAAAAGGAGAATGATCAGCAGCGCAAAGAGGCGTGTCATGCAATGCAGCCCCTGGCGCCGGTCCAAGGGCGATGGGCACAGTGTGTTTCGTTCATAGCTTCTGTTTTTCAGGCTAAGAAAGCTTCATTTAGCTCCTTAGCGGAGTTTGACCAAAAGCAGATTTTGAGGAACGTCGAGAGGTTGCAGCAGCTATTTAAGAGTGTTGAATCGACTACCAGAGAGATACAAACAAAATATCAGGGTTATACTTTTACCCGCGATGAGAATACACCGAGGGCTCTAGTTCTTGCTGCTATCCCTACTGAAAAAGTTGGGACTCTACCAAACCATTTAAAACTAATGGCGAATGTGGATAATTTCGTCAGGCACCAGGGAGTCAGATGCAGGTTGGAAAAGCACACCATGGGGCGCTACTTGAAGATTACTCGCATGGATAAGAACGGCGACACGGAGACCTTAGAAATATGCTACCGTAGGCCAGGCAAAGTCGATGTCATGATCCGAAACAAGAATGGAGCCACATTCAAAAGCGTATGGAACGATGATGCAGAGAAGTTGGCGAAAGGCTTCGCCAAGGGTAAGACCGTCAAATTCGTGGGAGAGAGTAAAGTCTTCAGGGATTACACAATTCTTTCGCCCAACGACCGTTCTATCTGAGGGTTTTTGAGAATCCTTTTAGGTCGGAACTACACGTCACATAATAACTATACTTTTGCGACGCGGAGCTCCGTTGTCACGACCGGCTATACGCACTCTTCCCCTCGTCACTTAAGGGGCAGTAAGACATTCGATCCACCTTGGGCAACTGATACAGAGAGCGGAGCTTTGCCATCCCACCGTTGCGCTATCTCTAGTTGCACTACCTCTGGAGAGGCTTTAAGCGCATTTCCTTTGATTTGGACGGATTTTGCCTCCGCCTCAGCCCGCACAATCGTTATCTCGGCTTGCTTGCGCTCCTTCTCGAGCTCAAAGTTCTTGGCCAGCGCCTCCTGTTCCCGTACAACCTTCTGCTCAATAGCGGCTTCAAGTTGCTCTGAGAGGTCGATATTAGTAAGCGCGATGTCGACGATCTGTAATAGGTCTCCGACGGCGGGGCGGAGCTTCATCACCACGTCCTCCTTTACTCGCTCTCGATTTTTGACGAGGTCCTCCGCACGCGACATTGCTGTTACCTGTTTGACTGTCTCCTGCACGCGCGGTTCAATCAGCGACGAGTAGGGCTCCCCTTTGTACTGCTGAAAGAGTCGCACCACCTGACCCTCCGGGACTCTGTACATCACCGTGTATCCAATCACGATGTTTTGTAGATCACTGGAAAAACTTGCCGCCTTTCCATCGGCCTTCAATTGCATGATCGGAAAGTCGATAATATGCTCGGCAAATGGCCACTTAAAGGCGATACCCTCGGGGCGTTGTTGGGGGTCGACTTTGCCGAGAAATACGGATATCCCGCGATGTCCGGGTGGAACGATATGGTACATCTGAAAGGCGACAAACAACGCGGCTGCGATTACAAGGCCAGCCCAGCCGAGTCTCTTCTCGCTTTTCCCAAACTGGGGTTCCATATCGATTATTGTTCCTTTCATACATTTCCTTAATGACGGCTACTCAGCGCGATTCTCCGCTACGCTATGCCGGATGGCAATGGAAAAAGCCTGGATGGAAAGGGGGTAGTTGTCTCAAGGAAGTTTTAAGGGATACAGTAAGGATACCTTATGGAGATATTAAACCTTGAGAATGCCATCGCTCTCCTTACACTCACCTCACTTGAGATCGTGTTGGGCATCGACAATATCGTTTTCATCGCGATTATAGCTTCCCGTTTAGGACCGGAGCGGCGCGACGCGGCGCGTTTGATCGGTTTATCCGTTGCGATCGTTACGCGATTATTACTTCTTCTCACACTCACTTTTTTGGCCTCTCTGACTGAGCCTTTGTTCGGGTTTGCGGGCCGGTATTTTAGCGGGCGAGATCTGATCCTGATTACTGGAGGAGTATTTCTTATCTACAAGGCTACTAAGGAGATCCACGAAAAGACCGAGCGCAGGGAGAGTGAACTGGAATTGGCGGGTGGCGCGCGCGCTGTCTCTATGAAAGGAGTTGTGTCGCAGATCGTGCTGATTGATATAATTTTTTCGCTTGATTCGGTCATAACTGCTGTTGGAATGACGAATAACCTGCCAGTTATGGCAATCGCCGTGGTGCTGGCAGTAGTGGTGATGTTGGTGTTCTCAGGGAAGATCGTGGATTTCATAGAGGCTAATCCAACGGTCAAGATGTTAGCGCTCGCGTTTCTCCTGATGATCGGCTTCGTTCTGGTGTTAGATGGCTGTGGGCACCACATTGAAAAGGGCTACATCTATTTCGCAATGGCGTTCTCCCTGGGTGTTGAGATGTTGAATCTGCGTGCGGCTCGGAGGAGCGAGAGCGAATAGATCCTTTGCTACGACGTAGTCCGGGTGGCAGTTAGAGAGTTGAGGCGATAGCTGCGGAGCCGTAGAGAGCGGCGAAGTCATCGTTCACAATAAATACAGGCGTTGCCTCCACGCGCTCGCGCTGTTTGCCCTTCTTTAAGTATCCCTCCATAAAGCGTCCATTCAGGAGGAATGGGCTAATCTTAGGAGGAATGCCACCCCCCAAATAGACGCCGCCAGTAGACAGATATGTAAGAACTATATTGCTGCAGTGCGAGCCGAGGATGGAACAGAACATGTTCATGGTTTCGGTAGCCAGGTCACTTGTGCCCTCAAGAGCTCGGGTGGCTATTACGGAGGCAGTCACGGGCGGCGCATCGGGGGCTCGATCCCCAGCGGGCTCCGGGGCTCGCTTCGTGTCACGCAAGAATGAATAGATGTTTACTATCCCCGGGCCACACAAAACAGACTCAACACTGACATGAGGCATTTTGCTTTGAAGATAGCGTAGTAAATCGATCTCGATCTCATTTGTCGGAGCAAAGTTGGCATGCCCTCCCTCTGATGCTAAGAGAACGCTCCACCCTGCCTCTCGATGGATCAACGAGTGACCGATCCCGGTGCCGGGGGCAACCACTACACATGAACCGGCTCGATCGACTGAACCTTCACCCTCGTAGATACATGTCAGGCTTGATGGCTCGAAAGTCGGAATGGCTGCAGCAGTGCTAACGAGGTCATTGACTAGTTTTACCTTGGGAAATTTGAGCCTGGCCCCAACCTCAGATTGCGAGACTTCCCAAGGTAAATTAGTGACTTTGATCCGACCGTTGACGACTGGGCCCGGAAGTCCGAAACATGCCGCTTCGATCTTACCCGAGAGTGATCCACGATATGTCTCTAAAAACATAATGAGGATATCCTCGAGGCTAGAAAAATCTTTACTTGCGTATTGATCGGAAACTATTAACTCAACTTTTCCGGCTCGCCTCTCAAAGAGTCCGATTCGAGCTTTGGTTCCTCCGACATCGCCCGCGATAATCATGGTAGTCTCCCAGTCCACAAAGACGTGTGTATGGCGCGCCCAGCACGTGAGGCGTATGGGGGGTATATCACTCCAAACAAAGTTCTCCAATAACCGTCAAGGCTTGAAGCTCGCGACTTCGATTCGAGCTGAAACGCGTTTGCATGTGAGAAGTTTCACAGGTATGGCCTAATAGGGAAGCGTTTAGATAATTTTCATGGTAGCTACCTGTTTTTACTTGAACATTCCATGGACTTCGCCTTGCCCGAACCGTATACTCGCCGCCTATCGAGGGATCGGCCCAACTGATGGCGGATGGGGATACGGCCCCTCGGTCTTCACAACTAACATCGGGGTGAGACAGAGGCGGTTCTCATGAGGATTCTAATGCTGGGGTGGGAGTACCCACCGCATATTGCGGGCGGATTAGGCACCGCATGTCAGGGGCTCACGTCCGCTCTCGCCGAACAGGGGATCTCGATTCATTTTGTAGTCCCGCGCATTTACGGAGATGAAAAAGTTGAGCACATGCTGCTCACAGACTCCACTCGGCGTGGTCTCCCTCAGGAAGTCGATGCTGCTGAGCCGATAAGCGGTCACGCGGGCACTGATGTAGAGGTAAGCCGCGTTCCTGCCTTTCTCACTCCCTATTGGAATCCAACTCAGTTCAAGGAAGCTGTGATCGCGGCTACCAAGCGGCAATGGGCGTCTTTACCGCGAGCAATCCGCGAAGAGCCTGTGGCGCGTGCACTGATTGATGGTGAGGTTTTTGGAGTCGATCTGGTAAGCGCCCTCGCTCCCGAAAAGTCCGCTCCGCCTGTCAACAGCTCTCGAGCAAGATATGCCCCCGATATATTCAAAGAAGTTGAGCGTTTCACGTCCGAGGTTATAGCTCGCTTCAGCATGGAGAGCTTCGATATTATTCATGCGCATGACTGGATGACGTTTCCAGCCGCTGTCGCGCTCGCTCAAACAACCGGGAAGCCCCTAGTTGTTCACGTGCACAGTTTGGAGCATGATCGCAGCGGTTTGTTTCTAAACTCGACTATACATGAGATCGAGAATTTTGGGCTTCGTGTCGCGGATCGTGTCATCGCTGTAAGTCACTACACCAAGCGTTCAATAGAGAAGCATCACCATATTCCCGCGCATAAGATATTTGTAGTGCACAATGGGGTCTATCCTCGTGGTGCTGTCAGTGATTATCGACTCAAGAAAACGTGGCCCCGTCACGTTGTGTTGTTTCTCGGGCGTGTAACTTTTCAAAAGGGGCCGGATTATTTTGTTGAGATCGCATCTCGTGTGAAGCCGCATGTTCCCGATGTTCTGTTTGTGTTGGCGGGCAGCGGCGATATGTTGCCAGCGGTTATAGATCAGGTACGCGCCATGAAGCTCGATAGCCACTTTCTTTTCCCCGGTTTCTTACAGGGGGAGGAGCTTGAGGAGATGTTCTCAATCGCCGATCTGTATGTGATGCCCTCAGTCTCGGAGCCATTTGGAATCACAGCCTTGGAGGCGATTAGTTTCGATACTCCCGTGATCATTTCCAAGCAATCCGGAGTCGCGGAGGTTTTGCAACATGCGCTTAAAGCGGATTTCTGGGATATTGATCGCATGGCCGATCTTATCATTAACTCGCTTCTTCACGAGGAGTTGCGAAATGAAATGGTCTCTATGGCTCGTGATGAAGTGCGGCGACTGCATTGGGACGCTGCAGCCTTAAAGACTATCGAAGTCTACCACGACGTAATTGTATAGATTAGGGTGCTTCCGGTATGCCGTCCGTATGCGCCTATTTTCAGGTCCATCAGCCTTACCGATTGAGGCGTTTTTCTTTTTTCGACAAAAGTGGCGATTATTTTGACGCAAACCTCAATCGCCAGGTGATGGAGCAAGTCTCGACCCGTTGCTATATTCCGGCCAACAAAGCACTACTCAAGGCTATCAAAGCAGCTCGTGGGAAATACAGAGTTGCGTTTTCGATCTCAGGAACGGCTATCGAACAGATGAGAGAATACGCGCCATGGGCCCTTCAGAGCTTCCAAGAGCTTGCCAGGACTGGATGTGTCGAATTTTTGGGGGAGACATACTACCATTCGCTGGCATCCCTGTATGACCCTACAGAGTTTCGTGAGCAGGTCGAGTTGCATCAAGATCTCATGCACACTGAATTTCGGTGCCGGCCCCGAGTTTTTCGAAATACGGAGCTTATCTATAGCGACTCAATTGGCGCCGCTATTTCTGATCTGGGGTTTAAGGCGGTGTTGGCGGAGGGAGTAGATGAGATCTTAGGGTGGCGCACGCCGAATAATGTCTATCGAGTTGTAGGACGAGACGCCGCGTTACTAACCAAGAACTACCTGCTATCAGATGATATTGCTTTCCGATTCGCCACGAGTGGAGAGAATGGTGGATCACTAACGCCGCAGATCTTTGCAGCTCGAATGCGAGAGCGGGCACAGAGTGAGCAGGTTGTGGGTATATTTCTTGATTACGAGACGTTTGGAGAGCATCACCGCGAGCAGTCAGGGATCTTGCACTTTCTCGAGGAATTGCCAGGGTGTGTTTTATCTGACTCATCCTGGAGGTTTCTGACCCCAAGTGAGGCGATTCAACACCACAAGCCTGTCGGGGAGTTATCGTACCCGCGAGACACCTCTTGGGCTGATAGCGAGAGAGATCTGAGCGCGTGGCGCGGGAATGAAATTCAACACAAAGCCCTCAATACCATCTATAGGTACACGCCGCGCACTGAGGAGGAGCGACAAATATGGCGCAGGATGCAAACATCCGATCATTTCTATTATATGGCGACCAAAGCCGCTGGAGACGGAGCGGTTCACTCGTATTTTAGCCCATTTGAGAGCCCCTACGAGGCGTTTATCGCCTATGCTAATGTGGCACGAGCTCTGGGGGCTTCTCTGCCGGCTTAAGACGCATGATGCACGAACGTACAGCATGAGTGTGAGCAAGTGTATGGATGCGCTTGCTGATTCGGAGCGTAGGTGCTGCATGTGGCTTGGCCGCGTCATATATGCAGTTGATGTTGCGCGCAAAACGCGTACGCTGGATCGATCTGGGCCCGCCCACGGCCGGGGTTTTCCTGGAGGTCTCAAGTTAATAGAAGTAAGCGCTCTTCGTATGGATTAAGATACAATTGGTGATTGCTGGTGTATTGTGGATGTAGCCGTGAATACTTACCGGTGGGGGAGTTGCTCCAAAAGGGACGAAAGCGATACCATGAATATTGGCAGCGTAATCACGGTCCTGGGGTGATTCAACGCGGAGAGGCCTATCCGGTATCGGTCGTGCGGTGATAGATCTAACGCTGGTAGAGTTGTGACAGATAAGAGAAGACGTGGCTATTGCGCCACTATAGCAGAGTTTTTGGAATGAATACGCAGCCCTACGCAACACGCACCTTGTACATTGTTGTGATTTTGGCGATGGTCTTGTCTCTGCCGTGGTTGGGACGCCCTTTTCATACGCGCGGCGAACCGCGTGAAGCTCTCGTTGCGCAAGCTATGCTCGCTACCGGTAATTGGATATCGCCTGTGGCCTACGATGGCGCTGTTCCGTCCAAGCCTCCGTTTTCCCACTGGCTAATAGCTCTCGTATCTCTTCCGATTGGAGAGGTTACAGAAACTACTTCGAGACTTCCGTCGGCCTTATTCTTTGTGGTTTTTGCGGCCGCTTTCTTTCTCTTTATCGCCCGACGACTGGATGTTCAAGCGGGGTTTGGAGCCACCCTTGTTTTGCTAAGCTCAAGTGAGTGGTTCCGCGGTGCCTCAACGTGTCGTGTCGATACGATATTGGCATGCAGCATGGCTGGAGCACTGCTCGCTTTGTATGCCTGGTGGGAGAGGGGTTTTCGCGGTGTGCCGTATCTTGCGGCGATGCTGATTGTCTGTGCGGCCCTCACGAAGGGTCCGGTAGGTATAGTACTTCCGCTCGGCATATTCTCTTTTTTTTGCTGGTCGAAGCGTGATTTTGAAATGGCAGCAATTCCACCTATTTTGATTCGCGCTCTGATCTTGTGTGTTGTTGCCACGTCTGCAGCTTCGATCTGGTATTTCCTCGCATATGCCCAGCGTGGCGATGAATTTCTTAACAAAATTTGGTATGAAAATGTTGAGAGATTTACAAGTACAATGAAGGATGAGCCTCACAAGCACGGAGTTGGATATCTAATCGGGATGCTCGCTATCGGACTACTTCCATGGACGATCCCGGTGGTTATGCTGGGTTTTCAAGAGTTGAGGCATAAAAAGATGTTTAAGAGTATTGCGAGTGGTACATGGTGGAGTGGCCTCCCGGATCTTTTGAAGTTGTCGACCATAGCCGCATGCTTTATCACGCTATTCTTTTGCTGTTTTTCTAGTAAGCGTAGTGTCTACCTACTGCCAGCCTATCCGTTCTTGGCAATTCTTATTGCAGGCTATCTTCATTCAAAGCTTGAGGGATTTTACAGGTGGGTCACTTTGGTGATTGTAAGTGTTGCGGGACTCGCTGCGATGTTTGCAGTATTTACATCTCTGATCCCGTCTTTCCCCTATCATTCAGTTTGGTTTTCATGGGCTGGCCATATTTTCTCACCATCTTTCCTAAGTATGATTGTGTCGAGTGTGGTCTTGCTCATTACCTTGTTTTGTTTAGGAACTAGAGATGCTCTAAAGACTCCGATGCACGCTCTGGGTGCTGCGGTGATTGGAGCTGTGTGGGCGGGAAGTTTGTTTGTATATGACGCTGTAGCGCACAGGCTCTCAGTGAAGGCATGGCTGGCTTCAGCAGAGTTCCGAGCAGCTGTGCGTCCGGATCAGAGAGAGCGGTTTTATTCTTATGGGTCGGAGGCTTATGCTGCGAGCTTCTATCTCAGAAAGCCCTTTTTTGGAGCTTCGAGTGCTCTGGAGGCCGGATCGGTTATCTTCGTTGAGCAGCGGAATATCGAGGACTTAAAGAAGTTTGTAGCGTATCCAGTTCGGGAGATCTCCCGGTACTCGAGTGGTCTTGAGAAGAGTTCTCGCGATCTAGTGGTTGTAGAGATAGAGAAGCCATCGAGTGAAACGCATGACCGACCCGTAGCTTGATGTGCCAAAGCGGTTGCCCACTATCTGAATTCTTTGCGCGCAACTTTTTCTGAATCTATCCGATTATCAGTCGAGGCTAGTCCCCTCTTGCTTATAAGCTAGGAGGGAGACTGTGGATCGTGGACTCTGAGCCGTGGACTCTAGACCGTGGATCAAATCGATACTCCATAGATGCAGGGAGGCATAGATGGGTTCGGATAAAAAGGATGATGCGAAAAATGTGAAAGCTTCAACGAGTGGGGCTTTCATCAAGGAGACGGGCGCAGTGGGGCGATTCGAGGCTGCGCTAAGGGGTAATCGTGCCCTCGTCGCACTCGTAGATACTGAGGGATGCTTTGTATGGATCAGCAGCAATGGCACTGATCTTTTTCCTGGTCGTCCTTCGTTGAGTAGATTGCACGACATACTATCTTCTGATAACGGCGAAATAGCCTGGTGTCTCGAAGCGATCGCTCGGGCCGTGTCGCAAGGCGAGGTGGCGAGACGAGAGATTGGGATTGCATCATCTGCGGGAGAGAAGACGCTTCTCTTGTCAATTGGACCGGGAGAAGGGGATCAGTCAGGGAGTTCTCAAGCAGTGATGCTTGTGATGGATGTAACATGCGCGGATTGTATGGCGAGAGCAGCTCGCCCAAGCGCCGAGCGACAAGCAAAGATGCTCTCGATCGTAGCTCACGAACTTCGAAGCCCCCTTTCTACTATTCATTCCGGTCTCAAGATCCTTCAAATTGCTTCAGATGAGGCTCAGGTCGCCAGAGCGCGCGAAATGATGGAACGACACCTCTCTCATAGCATTCGATTGGTCGATGATCTGCTCGATCTGGCGCGGCTGTCGGAGGGACCGATGTCTCTCGATACAGCGCGTGTCGTGATGAGTGATGTCGTTACTATGGCGATCGAATTGAGCGCGCACGGTCTAAGAAAAGGTAAGCACTCACTCACTCTGTCTATGCCTGAGGAGCCAGTGGAGCTTACCATCGATGCTCGTCGAATAACTCAGGTGATTAGTAATTTATTGGATAATGCGGCGAAATACACACCGGACGGTGGAAATGTCCATCTATCCGTGACAGCGGAAGGTGGTGTGCTCGTTGTGAGGGTCGCTGATAATGGCCGTGGGATTCCCACTGACAAGCTTGATCGAATTTTTGAGATATTTTCTCAGGTTGAGGGCCATGCATCATATCGTGGCGGTGGGCTTGGAATTGGGCTCTTCCTGGTCAAATCCATAACCGAGGCTCACGGCGGAACGGTCTCAGTTGAAAGTGATGGAGACGGACAGGGGAGCACTTTTGCCTTGTTTTTACCTTTGAAACACTAGCAGGGTGGTGAAAAATGATTTCCTGTTGCGCATTTCAAGACTGCCGGGAAACCCCCGTCCATGGGGGGTTACCGGCCCGCTCCAAGCTTCATAGCGCGCAAATCGGCGCGCTCTTACGCGTCGCTCCAGGCACTTACGTGTCTGCGGTCGCCATCCAGGCGACCACGATCCCTCCGATTCAACCTCTTGCCAGAGGTTTCCCGGAGGTCTCATTTCGATAGTTTGCCTGCAACGCCGTAGGAGACGCCTAAAAAATCCTCAACGTATCGCAGAGGATACGTCTGCGGTTTTTTCGTCATCTCCGCCTCATTTCGTCAAAACTCTCAAAATGCTCCCGACGGAACCGTTCTAGCGCGCCGCAATTTTTCGCAAAGCTCGCTATGCTTGCGGTGGAAAATGCTCGGGACAGGCTCGTTCGCGGGCAAAAAAAACCGCGCCGGAGCGCGGTTGCGTTTCGAGCTGTCTACCAACTCGATTTGGTTACACCCGGAATTAAACCCTTGTGCGCCATCTCACGAAAAACGATCCGGGAGATCATAAATCTCTTGTAGATACCACGCGATCGTCCTGAAAGCTGACATCGATTGCGGATCCTCTCCTTGGCTCCGTTTCTAGGAAGAGACTGAAGCTTCAAGCGAGCCTTGTATCGCTCCTCATCAGATATCTTAGGGTCGAGAGCCTTGGCCTTTAGCTCCTGGCGGCGAGCAAACTGGTTAGCAACCATCTTTTTTCGCTTCTCATTACGGAGCACTGTGCTTTTCTTTGCCATATTTCTATCTACTAATCTTGCGATCTGCTCGCATTACTACACTGTGTATCCCGCCCGCTGCGGAAAAGGTTCCGGTCTCTAGCGGAGACCAGGCTCATCACCGCTTACTCGCTAGCGAAGTCTGACTACTGAGCCAGGGTTGCTAAGTAAGTGTTCATGAGCGAGGGCGCACCTTTCTCTCAGGCCGGAACTTAAGAGCGTGAATAGTATCATAATTTTAGTCTGTGTCTAGCAGGCGGCGAAAAAATGCCATCTGGTGCACACAGTGAGGATTCGGGCAGTTGGGGGGCAAAATCGCCATAAAACCATAGGTTTATGGGTAGCTGCGTTGTGGTCCCATGTGGACCGAAGGGTTGTTTTTGGGTCCCAAGGACCCCCGAGCACGGGCCTACCCGGCTCGATTCATGTACTATGGCGGTAGGGCGCTTTGCTAGGGGGGCAGATGTTGCGGTGTATCTGGAAGATAATTTTGATGGGCGTAGTGATTGTAGCGCAGACGGGGTGCGATCAGGGTCCTGGCGGGCGTAATCCACGCGATCCGAAGTTAGAAGCGCAGCGTCAAAAGATGAATCAAATGGTCAATCAAGCTCAAGATACTCTTAATCAAGCTGTATCGAGAGCTGAAGGAGCATTTGAGGACGCCAAGCGAGCGGCCAAAAATGCTCAGATTGAAATAGGGGAGAAGATGGATGAGGCCAATCGAGCTGTTGAAGGAGTAGCCGATGGCGCGCGGAAGATTAGTCAATTTGGACACTCGACAAGGCT
>Ga0214923_10005487_pt1 | contig 14725 bp, 14 predicted proteins | sample LL1510_MetaG_FD_177993 | JGI IMG/M metagenome (GOLD analysis project Ga0214923, IMG submission 177993) | Freshwater microbial communities from Lake Lanier, Atlanta, Georgia, United States - LL-1510 | ecosystem: Environmental > Aquatic > Freshwater > Lake | place: USA: Georgia | collected... | reverse complement strand
GGATTTTATTCTTAAGGCAAAGATCATGAATCTTTACCGATTCAAGATATCCACCAACTCTGCCCGGTTTGATATTAATAATTGTGGTTGCTTTAAGCGCTAAGGCATCTGATGCTGATTGTAAAGAAATAATTGATTCATCAAGACAGATTGGTGTTTTAACCTCTTTAGCAAGGAGTGCGTGACCTAAAATGTCATGCTCATCCAATGGCTGCTCAATTAGCAATAAATTAAATTTATCAAGCTTTGCTAAATGCCTACCATCATTTCGTGAGTAAGCCTGGTTTGCATCAACTTGTAGTGGAATCTCTGGCCAAATCTCTCGAATAGTATTAACTGCTTCTATGTCCCAACCTGGCTCAATCTTTAACTTAATTCTTCGATACCCTGCATCCACATAAGATTTAACCTCTTCAACTAGCGCATCTAAACTATTTGCAATGCCAACAGATACGCCGCACTCCACTCTGCTTTTGGTAGCACCAAGATATGCAGCAAGTGATCTTTTCTCATCCCTTAATTGGGCATCTAAAATTGCAGTTTCAAGGGAGGCCTTTGCCATCTGCCCGCCTAGAAAAGGCCTTAAAATTGTGGCAACCTCTTCTGCCTTAAAATCACCAGCTTTGTTTAATGCGGGAAGTAAAAATCTCTTTATTACATCAATACAGGCATATGTGTACTCGGGTGAGTAAAGCGGTTCAGACATTGCCACACACTCAGCCCATCCAGTTGTGCCATTCTCATTTTCCACCTTCACTACCAAAACCTGGCGCGAGGTTTGGGTACCAAATGAGGTTCTAAATGGGCGTACTAGAGGTAGTTGAATAATTCTTAACTCAGTTTCTTTTATTCTCATACCCGCACAACATATTCATTATTTGCTGAAAAGCCAATTACTTTACAATTCTTCTCAAAAGCTGCTAGGAATTGATCCCTAACTTGGCTGCGCCATTTCATACTTTCTCTTTGATCCTTAGATCGAATCGAAACAATATCCTCTGGAATAGCAATCAAAATATCATCTGGCTTTGGGTGAGTAATTAGCTCTCTTGCCTTTGGTGCATCTATATCTGTTCGCCACGAAACCATCAATCGATCTGATTCATCACCAGCATTTAATGCATCTGGCATCTGTCCATAAAAATTGGGATAGTAGGCAGAGATATCAACCCCAAGCTTTACAATATTCAATTTTGCATTCCTTCTTACCAATGGATCAAAAGTCCAAGAAAGAGCTGAATAATTGTTTCTCTTTGCCCAGTTCCACTGATCGATCTTTAAAGCGTGGCCAACACCTTTATTGCGATACTCATCCAGAACCGCTGTCATATGTGAGTGTAGGTGTAGTCCATTATTTGTGGCAGGAAAGGCAAAGGATGCACCAACTATTTTGCCATCTATAAATGCACCAGATAAGTATGAACCACTGTGAACCATGGCTTGTAAGAGGTTTGGAGTAATTTCAGTTCCAATATCCATTGCCCAGGTACGGTCAAAGACTTTACGGGCTAACTCTTGGCTTTGCATTCCAAAAAGATGCATCACTTTGATTAAGCTCATAACTTAAGTAATCTTACGCTATTTTATTGGAAATAATCGATATAAAAAGTTTTTTGTGATTTAATCCAAAATATTACGTATAAAACTACATAAAGCCTAATTCGCGGTATGGCCAATCAGATCGTGGATTTTATGCCTTGTATACAAAATCTTCTGGAAATCCAACTCAGGCGCAATTTTGTAATATCTTTCAAACGTTGATTGATCTATACGTTCTAAATACTTCACTTGATACTTTACCGAATATCTCTTGGAAAATGATAGAATATTTGTCCAGTTATCATTTTGAGAAGTATCAATAATGTTATTAGCCAAAATAACCGCTAAAGAGAGAAAAATCAGTGATTTTGAGTATCTATGATTAAAGTTGGTGAAATTTCCAGGTATAACTAGAATATATCGAGAATTTAAGACGTAATTTACATAAGTGTAATCATCGCCACCATTTTATCTACCAAATCTCGCTTCTGGTGCATATATTTTACGTCATTAAATTTTTCTGAAGCACTTAAAAATACTTCGCGCCTTCTTATTACTTGTTGGCCGATAAATGAAATTGCTGACTAGACTATTAATCATTGAGATTTACAAACATTGTTATTATTTAAACTATCAACTTATGTAAGTTTGGTGGATATCAAGTGTAATCTGTATAAAAATAATAGTTATATGTGTAAATTTGAAAATTTCTCCTAATTTCATTTTGGGTTTTCAAATTTTCAAGAGTAAAAGTTGTAATGCCAATATTATTTATTACTGGAAATAAACTCCTATATTTATTCAAATCTTTGTCTAGAAAATATGTTAGAATTAATCTTATTAATGTTCCGTGGGACACTAACAATACCTCTGAAATATCTTTTTTCTGCAGTAGATCCAGGATAAATTTGAGGGCTCTGTTCAGTGCGTCTGATCCAGATTCGCCTGACGGGAATACTGTGTCGGCAGGGGAAACTTGAAATTTCTCCCAGACATCAGGAAATTTATTTTTGAATTCTGCCTTCGTTAATCCTTCAATTTTCCCATAATTTAATTCATTCAAATTAGAATCAACAATTGGTACCAGATTGAGCAATCGAGCAGAAGGTTGTGCGGTGATTATTGCTCTGCTTAGTTCGGAAGTATAAATCGCATCGATATTTTGGGCTTTTGCCCAATTTGCTAACTGAAAGGATTGCTTAATTCCATTAGCAGTTAAACTGATTTCAGCTTTTCCTGAGTACCTATCATCAGCGTGCCAGATTGTTTCAGCATGTCTTACTAGGTGAATTTTCAATTTATTTTTACTTAATTTGATAAATTAGGAGAAAGATTTTTTTCGATTCCTTGGCAAATATAATGATAAATTGGTATTTGTAATTCTTGTATTCTTGGAGTTTCACTGGATGGAACGTCTATCAGAAAATTCGAATATTTCTGGATCAATCCTCCAATATTTCCTCTCATTCCTATTGTTTTCATACCCATTACTTGAGCGGCCTGTAAGCCACGTATGACTGATTTTGAATTTCCACTGGTAGAAATTCCCCATACAAAACCACCTTTAACTCCATTGGCCTGGACCTGGAAATCAAAGACAGAGTCATAGTTAAAATCATTTGCCCAGGCAGTCATGATTATTGCTTTAGAATTCAAACAAGCTACGTTCAAAGCTATTCTGTTTTCATAAAATTTACCGACTAATTCACCAGATTTATGAAGTGCATCTGCTGCTGATCCACCATTACCGAATACCAAAAGAGGTAATCCTCTTGATAAAATATCTGATAACACTTCAATAATTGAAGCAACAGTTATATGTAAATAAGTATTTTTAATTATATTTTGAAGTAAGTTTATCTGATTTTCTAATTGCTTTTTCATATTTTTTTATTCATGAGAGAAGTAAACTATTTTAGAACCAGTATTTTCAAAGCGAAAAGAAACAAATAGCTTATCATTAAGCGCCGCTTTAATTTCGTTATGTTTTTCTGTTGGGGCATAAAATAGCATGAACCCTCCACCTCCGGCGCCGAGCAATTTACCTCCTAAGGCGCCATTTTTCATGCCAATTTCATAAATATCATCGATACCAGAATTAGAAATTTTATTGGTTAGACTCTTTTTAATCCTCCACTGGGTATCTAAAAGGCTACCAAAAGTGTCAATACTTCCATTCCCTCTCAAATTCGAAAAAGCCTCTTGTGTAAGTTGTTGTATTTCATTTAGCTCTCTATATTTCGAAGGGGTTTCTTTTATTTGATGAGCTGCTATTGCAGGTGCAGACCTGGCAAAACCAGTGAAACAAAGTAATAATTTGCTTTGTAATTCATCTAAGCGTGTTTTGTCAATTATAATTGGATCAACATCAAACGTATTTTCTGCACTAAATCTTATTCTGTTAAAGCCACCCCATGCAGCCGCAACTTGATCTTGTGAGCCAACTGCTTCACCGATCAAGTTTTGCTCGATATTTATTGCGTTTAAAGCAAGTTCGCGCTTTGTGGGCATGTAATTTTGAAGTGCATGTATTGCATGCAACATTCCTACAGTAAAAGTTGAACTTGACCCTAACCCAGAACCTGCAGGCAGATCAGAATTATGAGCTATTTCAAACCCAGAATTTAGACCTAAAAAAAGTGCACACTCCCTAACTGACGGGTGTTGAATTTCTTGCACTGTTTGCGTTTCTTCAGTCTTGTAATATCTAATTCGAAATTTATAATCAAAAAATTTAGGAAGGTGGCGAATAGTTATATAACTATATTTGTTAATGCTAGTACTTAATACTTCACCACCATTGTCCATATACCATTTTGGATAGTCAGTGCCACCACCAAAAAAAGAAATTCTAGTTGGTGTTCTACAGATAATCATTTAACGTTCCCTTCGGGTGTTACATCACGATATGTATTTGCATACCAATCAAAAGTCATTTTTAGTCCTTGGGTAATTGAAGTTTTAGGATACCAGCCTATCCGTTTATTAATTTTTGATATGTCTATCATTCGTTTTGGGATCATGGTGGGTTTTGTAGTATCAAAATTTACTTTTGTAGTCCCATTATTACTAATGTCAATTATGTGTTTGAGCACTTCTTTAATTGTTATAGGAACTCCTGATGCAATATTAAAAATATCAAAATCACTAGTCCTGGGGAAAGTTTCAAGCAATGCATCGATAAAATCGTCTATGAAAAGAAAGTCTTTTATGTCTTCACCATCACCCCAAACTTCAAATGGATTTTCTTTTTCAAAAGCTCTTCTAATCAATGCCGCAATCACTTTCGATTCATTTTTCTTATATTTATCGAATGGACCGTAAAGATTTCCAGGTCTAACAATCAATGTCGGCATTGGCTTATTTACTTTCGTTGCATACATTTCACACATTAATTCAGAAAATCTCTTCATCCAACCAACAATAAAATATTTTTCAAAAAATTCACCTGTAACATCATCTTCTGATACAGCGAAATCTGTTAAAGGATAAACCGTGTTGCTACTTATAAAGCAAAATTTCTTTACATTATTTGCATATGAGGCTGCAAGAATTTGAGAATTCATAATTACATTTGGAGTAAGGTGGACAAGTGGTGTCTTTGTCATTACTTCAGCGCCTGAGCTATTAGCAGCACACATAAAAACATAATCAATATTTTTAGTTACTAAATCACAATCAATCGTGGTTTCTAGGTTTGTTCTTACGTACTCGACACCATTAATTTCCAGTAATGGGTATGAGTTATGTATGGTACCTCGAACAAGTGCACCCGAGCTAACTAATCTTTGAGTTAAGTGAGTGCCTACAAAGCCAGCAGCACCTGCTACCAAAACTTTCTTGCCGGAAAAAAAATCCAATTTACTACCTATCGTTGTAGGAATTTATTACCTTCAAGTCTAACTCTGGTTCTCCAATAATCTAACAAATCTTGCATAGTTTGTTTAAAAGAGAATTCTGGCTTCCATCCTGTGTGCTTAGTAAATTTATTAGTATTTGGCACTTGTAGATCGGCATCAATAGGGCGAAGTCGGTCAGAATCTATTTGAATCTTCAATTCGTCCTTCATTAACGAAATAGAAATTAGGTAATCAAGAATTTCTCCTACTTCAGAAGTATGTTGACCGCCAATATTATAGTACTCACCTGCAATTGGATTTATTGTTACTAACATGAAGTAAGCCCTTACCGCATCTCTAACATCTGCGATAGTCCTTAAGCTTTTTAGATTACCAACTTTAATAATTGGCGGAATAAAACCGTTTTCTGCTAGTGCAATTTGTTTGGCAAATGAAGACTCGGCAAACACATCACCCCTGCGCGGTCCAGTATGAGTGAACATTCTGGTCGTTAAAGTTGTCAATCCATAGGCTTCAGCATAAAAGCGACCAACTAGGTCGGTTCCGACTTTTGAAATGGCATATGGTGAGGCAGGGTGAAAATTACACTCTTCGTCAATGGGAAGATTTTCTTTTGATACTCGGCCAAACACTTCAGATGATGAGCAAACTTGGACAATTGCATTTGGTGAAAAATTCTTTACAGACTCTAGTACTCTTACTGTACCTTGAATATTTGTTTCTAAAGTATCTAAAGGGGCGCTAAAACTTGTTTTTGGAAAACTTTGGGCGGCTAGATGAAATACATAATCGGGTTTACTTTTCTTAATTGCTTCATCTATTGACATTGAATCTCTAAGATCGCCATAAAAAAATTTAATTCTTTTGTTAGAATTTACTTCTTTCATATTGTGACTGATATTGTCTAATGGACTTCGCCATCTAAGCAATCCATGTATTTTCCAGTCTGTATTCGCAAGCACGTAATCAAAAAGGTGGGATCCAACCATGCCAGTAATTCCAGTAATGAAAGCAGTTGTCATTATGTGGACAGTGTATAGCAGTACGAAGAATTATTTGAAGTAATTTTGCTTTTTTAGATATTCATCCCTATTTTGGAGAAACCAGTTCCAAGTATTTTCAAGCCCTTGCCTCAAAGTCGTTTTTGGATCGTAATTAATCCACTCTCTTGCCCGAGAAATGTCCATTACTCTTTTTGGAAAACCCGCAGGTTTTGTAACATCAAACACATATTCGAAATCTATGAATTCATTCATAGTTTCAACTAATTGTCGGATTGTATAACCGTATCCGCTGCCTAAGTTTACAAAATCTCCTCGTGTTCCGTAGTGAAGCGCTTGAATCGTTCCAACGGCTATATCAGTACTGTATGCAAAATCTCTAATCGCACTTCCATCACCCCAAACCTTTAATGGTTTCTCTCCATTTGCAATTCTCATCATGAGACTTGGAATTACCATTGCGTTTTTTGGGTCGAAGTTATCTCCTGGACCATAAACATTACACGGTCTAACTACTGCCCAATCCAAACCATATTGTTGCTTGTATGCCTGAATTTGTAGTTCTGCCATACGTTTCGCCCAACCAGGAAACATGTCTTGAGGAGCACCTTCACGATTTTCAGTTTCAATAAATACCTCGGCACTTGAGTAAGCACCGATAGAGCTTGTATAGACTAATTTTTTAACATTATTTTGTCGGGAGGCTTCGAGTACATTTGTGTTAAACATCAATAAAGGGACTAGAAAACTCGCAGGCTTGGCTTTAGTTACATCGATCGACCCTTTAACTCCTGCTAAGTGGAAAACAAAATCTATTCCTTGGGTTTGTTCTAAACAGGAATCAAGATTTGTTAAGTCACCAAAGACAACTTTGATGCGGGGGTCTAATTCAACTTTATCTAGCGAGACAACTTTTACATCAGCTCCTAGGTGAAGCAATAAGCGAGAGACTTCACGACCGATTAGACCCGTGCCACCTGTGACAAGTATTTTTTTCTTTTCGTAATTTTTTCTCAGTTGTTCAATATCACTAATCATAGGTTAGTTAATTATAGCCGGGATAGTGCTAGTTTCCCCATTTACATACACATAAGCCCAAAACCTCAGTTCTCCCTCCATAATCTCAAACAAGTCATCATCTAAAAGACTTTTGCGAACAAGTATAGGTTGTAATATTTCGCCTGTAGCTATTTCGGCAGCAAGTTCAATAATGGAAGGAACAAATTGGTTTGAAATTTTTTCGATTTCCATTTTTTTATCAATAGAAACATATTTACGTTGGCTATTTCTTGACCTAACTTTATGAACAGGTAAATCAATAACCAGATTTGAAAAAATATTTTGTAATTCTAATATTGATCCTTCTGTTAACTTTAAATTTTGTGTCTCAGATATTTGTTTGATATGATTAATATTGGAAGATTCTGGCACTGGAATTACATTACTATGTGAAATAATCCATGCTAGGGCCACTTGCATTTCAGTAGCTTCATATTCTTTAGCAATTTTGCTTAAGATTAACTTCCGTGCTTCACTTCCATTTAAAATACTCTTGAAAGGGCTGTACGCTATTACTTTGACTTGATTATCATTACAAAATTTTTTGATATTTTGATAGGCAAACTGATCTACTAAATTAAATTTGATTTGATTTGTGTAAATTCTAGTCCCCAGTTTGTGGGCAATCGATACAGCCTCTAATAGCTGTTTATAATTAAAGTTACACACTCCAATTTCCTTTATGAAACCTTTTTCTTGCAAGTCGGTCATGGCATAAATAGTCTCCTCTAAAGGAACAGATGGATTTGGCCAGTGGATTTGATAGATGTCAATGAAATCGGTTCCCAACCTTCTCAATGAATCTTTAGCTGAACTTATAACCTGCTTTGATCGATGGTGGTCTGGAGAGAACTTAGTAGCAATCAATACAGAATTCCGAGAACTTTTTATGGCCGCACCAACAATACTTTCAGAACGGCCGTCTGCATAAATTTCCGCAGTATCAATAAGATTCAGCCCAAGGTCGATACCGAATTTTATTGATGAAACTAGAGTATGAAAATCTTGCTCGAAGCTTTTATGATCAGCACCCTTGCTTCCCGTGCCTTGTCCAATTACTGGCATTTGCATTTAGCCATACTATCCAATAACTAAGAATATATAGAAATATCAACGGTATTTTGTAAAAAAATTTCACTTTAAGATAATGTTGGAATGTGAAAGAATTGAAACTAACGATTAATGATCTTGCGATTCTATTTAACGAAAAAGAGTTATCTAAAAAAGTTGTTTCAATTTTTAATAACGAAGAACCGTTACTCTATAGAAATTTAAATGTAACAGAAGTAAATGAAGTACTTGAGTCTATCAAAAATAAAATCTCAAACCCAGAAACAAACTCTGCTGGACCTGAGTTTAAAGATAATTGGGAGGCAAACTGGCGTGAAAATTTAGATAAATTTGAGCCCAAAAAAAATGATTCCTTTCTAATTCCAAATTTTATTCATAACGTTTCAGTACTTCGATTTAAAGGTAATTACATAATGCCAATCACTCCCAATTTCGAAATGAAGGTTGTGAGAATTCTTAGAACTTTCGTGTTTGAAAAATTTTTTGCAAATATAGATTCTCTCTATGAATTTGGCGCCGGGACCGGATTTAACCTCGTTCAATTTGGGGAAATGTTTCCTGACAAAAAGCTTTTTGGTTATGATTGGACAGAGAGTTCTGTAAAATTGATTTCGTTAGCCGGTGAATCAAAAAATTTGAAATTACATTCAGCTAAATTTGACATGTTTCGTCCAGATTTTGGACTAAATGTCGATAGAAATTCAGGGTTATTGACGGTTGGTGCATTGGAGCAACTTGGTACAAATTGGATTGAATTCCTTGAATTCATGTTAAGTAAAAATTTCTCGATTTACATGCATATTGAAACAAATTATGAGAAAAATAAGAAGGAAACGGATGATTTCAACATGATCGCTTCCGTTTATATCGAACGCCGAAATTGGCTTAGAGGATACTTCGCAAAACTTGAAGAGTTAGAAACTCAAGGAGTGCTTGAAATTATTTTCAATAAGACAATAATTGGCTCAAAATTTCATGATTCTTGGAATGTAACAGTTTGGAAATTGAAAAATGTATAACAGAGAGAGAGTTTTAGTTGCAGGAGGCACCGGAGTTCTTGGATTCCCAATGGTAAAAGAGCTAGTGTTAAGAGGTGCTCAGGTTACTGTCGTCGGAATGGAAAAAGAATCAGTAGCGACTAAATATCTTTCTGAAAACGTAAATTACATAAGAGCAGATTTACTTGATATTGATAACTGTAGAAGAATTTTTAAGAACCATAATATTGTAATCAATTTGGCTGGAACAAAACGTTCGGTAGGAATTGGATACAAGGGGATCTCTAAGTTTTTTGTTGACATGTTAAGACTTCAAACCAACATAATGGAAACCGCCTTCAATTTAAATATTGAGAGGTTTTTGTTTGTAGGGAGTATTGCGGAGTACCCACCACTTGATATTCGATCAGAAGATGATGTTTGGAATGGCAAGCCAGCCCAAAATGATTGGTTTACAGGGGTACAGAAAAGAATAGGCGAGGCACAAAGTGAAGCGTATCTTCTTGATACAGGATGGAACGCTGTTCGAATAGTTAGGCCTTCGAATGTTTATGGCCCTTTTGATAATTTTGGAGCACAAAATAGTCAAGTGATTCCTGCTTTAATCAGTAAATTGATTTCTAATCCAAGAGAGTTAAAAATCATAGGAGATGGCAGCAATATTCGCGATTTTATATTTTCAGAAGATGTTGCGCATTGGTCTCTAGAAGCTTTGGAAAAAGCGCCACCAAATTTTCCAATAAACATTGGGAGTGGGGATGGCACAACGATAAATGAGGTAGCCCAAAATTTGGTAAAAATCCATGGCGAAAAAACAGAAATTAAATATTTACCTGAGCAACAAAGTGGCGATAAAAAAAGGGTGCTAGATATTTCTCGTGCAAGAGAAATCCTAGGTTTTACCAATAGAACTTCACTTTATGATGGGCTAAGTATAACATTGGATTGGATCCAAAAAAATCCTGAATGGACTAAAAATAAATTTATGTAGATGGGGGCATCGTGTCAGAGAATATTAAAGTTAAGCAATATCATTTACCGCTGTCGGAGCTAATTGACAGATTAACTATTCTAGAAATAAAGTTAGTTCTTGATTCAACTAGATCCCTATCTTATTTAGACGAGTTATCTAAAATTAAAAACGACATAGTAGTTGAGTTAGAAGAAAAAAATTACTCACTTGACTTAAAGACTATACAGATCCTAATAACATTAGGTCAAATGAACCTACACATTTGGTACATCAAGGACACAATGAAAACCCAACTTGAAGACGACAATAGTTATGCCAAAAATATGAAGTTGGCTCATCAATTGAATGGCTTAAGAAATCAACTTAAGAATTCACTCCTGAGCCTAGATTCAGGCGCTAGTGCTTCCAATGTTCGTACAAATGTCGATATGGATGGTTTATCTATTGACTTAGGAATATAAAGCTGGACTTAAACAATTTTTTAAATGGATTTATGCAAATCCTTTTATTTCATTTAGAATTATGTTTTTTGAAAACCCAAAAGTTTCAAGCATGTCTTGTCTACTAGATCCAAGAAAAATCTTCTCACTGGCAGAATCTACAGAAACCGTCTTAACATTTGCAAATATTCCATTAACGTATTTGATGAGTTGGGTGTGAATAAACTTGTTTGATTCTTCGAAAATCAAGATTTTTTTGTAATTTTTAATTTTCTCAATTAAAGCAGTACTTACTGGGTTGAATTGATGGATATCAATAAAATCAAAGGAATTAAGTTCAAGAAATTCTTGATCAGTAATCATTTCTGATATTAGATTCGATAAGAATCCACTCGACAGCAATAACACTTGTGACTTTTGTTTCTCAAAAATCAATGAATAGCCGTTATTCATAGCGTTATCAATTGAATTTAGTCTTTGCATAACTGCGAGTTTTTCTTTCTCTATTCTTATATAGTGCGGCTTTAGGGAGGTTAAACATATATTTACAAACTCCTTAGTATTCAATGGATCTGAAGAGTTTAGAATATTTATATTTGGAATACTAGAAATAGCATTTAAATCCAAAAGTCCTTGGTGGGTGGGACCGTCGGTACTGTAAGTAAATCCAGCTCCTACACTCACAATATTAACCGACAGCTGCATTAAAGCGATATCAACAGCAACCTGCTCTAGGACTCTAAGGCTAACAAATGGTGCAATTCCATAAACAAAAACTATTTTCCCGCTCATAGCTAGTCCAGCAGCCACACCAACCATGTTTTGTTCTGCAATTCCTATATTGATGTATTGGTTAGGATAATTTAAGGAAAAGTCTTCTAGAGCATATGCTCCATGATCTGCAGATAAAATCATTACATTAGAATTTTGCTTTGCCCTAAGGACCAATTCTTCGAAAAATGCGTCTCTCATATCCAGCAACATCTAAATTTTACCCCCAAGTTCATTAATTGCAGTTTTTAATTTCACTTGGTCAATTCCTCCATGATGCCACTTTGCTTGGTTTTCCATAAATGAAACACCTTTTCCTTTAACTGTTTTGGCAATAATCATTGTTGGTTTTTTCTTAACTTTATTTGTAGCTAACTTCAAAGCTATTTTTAACTCTTTGAAATCATGTCCATTAATTTCATAAACTTCCCATCCAAAGGCTTTCCACTTTTCAGCAAAAGGTTCTAATTTATTGATTTCTTCTGTTTTGCCATGTGTGATTAGACCATTTCTATCAATAATTCCGCATAAATTATTTAACTCATGATGAGAGGCAAACATGGCCGCTTCCCAGACAGAACCTTCATAACACTCTCCATCACCCATCAATACAATTGTGGCTCGTAGGTTTTTGTCCAACTTATCTGCAAGAGCCATCCCCGATCCTAGAGAAAGTCCATGGCCAAGGGACCCAGACACAACTTCTATTCCAGGAATTCTAGGATCTGGATGTTCAGCCAGTAATCTTCCTTTATTCAAGAAATCCAACTCTGCTTTCGGAAAAAATCCTAAATCGGCCAAAACAGCATATAGGGCTATTCCAGCATGACCTTTACTTAGGATAAATCGATCGCGGTCTTCCCATTTAGGATTATTTGGATCAAACTTCAAAATATTTCCATAATACAAAGTGGTTAGGATTTCTACAATAGAAAATGCGCCACCTATATGACCTTTTCCAGCCTTGTGTATTGACTTAACAATTTCAATGCGCAGTTGCCTTGCTTTATTCTTTAAGACTTCGGAATCATTTGAATTGCGTCTAAAAGTTAGCATCAAATTAAAAGGGACCCTTGAAGTGTTTATAAAAGTCTGTCATTGATTGTTTTTGGGGAATTGCTGTTTGAAGTTTATCGGAATTACCTGCAAGTTTAAGAACTTCTACAACTATATCGTGGACATCAGGGTAGTAAAGATCTTCTAACGCTTTGGCCGTTGGACAAGGAGCTTGAGCCATACCCAAGCTAATGGATGGGTACTTTAACATCGATGGATCACTTTCATTAATAATTCTGTTGATTTCTGCTGCAACTCCAAACTGAGCCCATGATGTGTCAGCAACTAAAAGTTTTCCGGTCTTCTTGACACTTTTAGTAATCATTTTTTTATCTGGGTGTGAAATCGAATGGAGATCAATAACCTCTACAGATATTCCATTAAAAGCTAGATAATCTGCAGCCCGCTTTGCTTCTAACACCATGACGGAAGTCGCAACAATTGTTACATCTTTACCTTCGCGTTCTAATATTGAGCCCATTAGAGGATTTGATAAATTAGTTTTCTTATCTTCAAATTCAATTTCATACATAAGTCTATGCTCAAGCATTACAACTGGACCTCGATGGTTATTTACTGCAAAATCATAACTCTCTAAAATGCTTTGAGGGGATGCAGGCATGACTACAACTAATCCTGGAATATGCGCCATTAAGGATTGCAAACTTTGTGAATGCTGGGCGCCTTGACCCCAACTTCTACCAATGATCATTCTCATCATTATTGGTAACTCAAATAAACCTCCGAACATATACTTATATTTTGCGGCAAGGTTTATCAATTGATTGAAAGCCAGTAACCCAAAATCCGCACGAATATGGGTATTTATTGGATACATTCCATTTAATGATGCTCCAATACAAATTCCTGCAATTGAATCCTCGGCAAGAGGTGTTTCAATTACTCGATTCGGATACTTAATCGCAAGCCCCGAAGTGGTTCCAAATAATCCTTTAAAGTCAGCAACGCCTTGGCCAATAATTAAGGTGTTTTCATTTTCATCCATCGCTTTGTTCATAGCGACTTCCAGCGCTTTTCGGTAGGTGTTAGTATACATCTGTTAACAATTCATGTCTTGTTGGAAGTGGTGAATTTATAGCAAATTCAACTGCGGCCTCAATCTCTGCTGTAATGACTTTCTTTATATCATCAAGGTAACTTAGGTTTAAGAGCGGATCCTTAGATTTCCACACATCCATTTCAACTTGTGATCTATACCCAGCAGCAAAATCTTCCCCAGGTCCAACATGCTCTCTATATCTAGCTGTTTTGATTCTTAAAAAGGCAGGCGATTGCATAGTTCGAACAAAATCAATTACTTTTTTTGAATTTTGCATTACTTTTGTAGGATCGTAACCTTCTTTAATGAACGTATAGTGAATACCAAATGCCGAAATAAGCTTTTCAAGATCAAAAGATTGTCTATCCTTTACATGTGTATGCACAGCTAAACCATTGTCTTCGCAGAGAAACAATACCGGAAGATTGTGTAGTGCTGTAAAATTAAGGGATTCAAAAAAAACTCCTTGTTCCATAGCGCCATCACCAAAATTAGCTACAAAAATTCTATTTTTCTCTCCCTTAATTTTTGAAGCAAGAGCAGCCCCAACAGCATGTGAAATTGTGGAAGCAACTACAGCTGAAGCACCAATAACGCCTTGTTTTGGCGCCGCCAAGTGCATTGATCCAGCTTTTCCTTTACTTAGTCCATCAATTCTTCCCATTAATTCGGCAAAGAATTGGGGCAGCGGACCTCCCTTAGCTAGATAAAAAGCGTGACCGCGGTAATTGATAAAAACCCAGTCTTCAGGATTTAGATTCGCACAGATTCCAACGGCTACTGACTCTTGACCTATAGACAAGTGGACGGGGCTTTGAATCAGATCAGATGGATAAAGCTCAATAATCTTTTCTTCGACAAGCCTGATTCTAAGGGCTTCAAAAAGTAATTCTTGGC
>Ga0214923_10005486_pt1 | contig 14725 bp, 10 predicted proteins | sample LL1510_MetaG_FD_177993 | JGI IMG/M metagenome (GOLD analysis project Ga0214923, IMG submission 177993) | Freshwater microbial communities from Lake Lanier, Atlanta, Georgia, United States - LL-1510 | ecosystem: Environmental > Aquatic > Freshwater > Lake | place: USA: Georgia | collected... | reverse complement strand
AATAATGCATTTGGTATTACGGCGGGGGGTAAATGATGCTTGCAAATATGTGGTGAACTAATGCACTAAATAATGACTGTCTGCATAGTCATTATTTAAGTTTTATTTGTATTACATATCCCAATCAATAATCCACATTGTGCTACGAGAAGTATCTCTCCAACTTCTTTGTTTCTCAATTGCTGTGTCGATTAAATCTTTAGGACAGCGCTTTAAATACCACTTAGCTCGTGGTCCAGCCTTAACGATGATATTTGGTTTGTCGTCCATTTTATACGCAATTTCCAGTATTCTTTCAAGACTAAGAGACTTATCTAAACCACTCTTACCTACACAACCTTCATCATTGACTGGGCGGAGATTTGATTCGTGGTATCCCAAATCAGCGCCAATACGTTTTTCCAAAAAAGCAATGTGTTCCATTTTATTATGTTTCTATTTGTTACTTAAATTCATTTCAATTATAATAAGTGGTTGAAATGTAAAAAGGTGTAAATAGAATTATTGTTGTGCGTCCTTTGCCTCCTTTGCTTCCTTTGCCTTTTTCTGCCTTTCTAAAAATTCATTGTATCTCTTTTGTTGTTCTTGTTTTTTCATAAACTGAATCGAAGCATTATCCATATATTCCCTAATAACGCCATACCGTTTTTGATGAAGCGACTTTGAATTTTGCTCCTTTACCTGTTCTGCAGTCTTATCTGCCGCTCCCAAAAACTCTTTTATTACAAGAGTAATGTCGCCTTTATGTTTTTCTAGACTGGCAATAGCTTCCTCCCTTGTATAAGTGGTTTGGTTCATAATAATTTCGATGAATCTTTCATATTTCTGTTTTTGTAAATTAATATAATAATTTTTTATTAAATCTTGTTGTTTTTTTACTTCGGCATCATTTTCACTTAAAATCACATTTGAGTGTTCTGTTTTTTCTTTTTCTGTTTCGGTGATATTTTCATTTACTTTTTGTTCGTTCTCTTTTTCCGAATTTTCCATTGAATATATTTACTATATATTTATTTATTAAATATTTTTTAAATCATATTAAACGAATACCATTATTTATATATAACTGTTCACATATCGTATTTCCTAAACATTCAAATGTCTGAAGTCAAGGTGGAAAATACAAGCACATCTATACCTACGCATACAACTAGAAACTTTAAAAATAATAAAATAGATATTTCTCCTATATTAAAAGATGTCGAAGAATGTATACAAACAGGATTGGATAATAAGTTGCAATGTTTATATCACGAATTTGAAACATATGAACAAACACATAATGAAGTGTTGAGTCTAACTGTTGTAAAAAATTTAGTAAACCATAATAACATGCTAACTCGTATCGTTACAAATAGTTTTTGTAAAAAAGAAGTTAAATGTGAAGAACCGTGCGGAGAACTGTGTCATAGTAGTATGGTAGATACTGCTTCTATTATTTCAGAAGTAAATATTCTCAAGCAAGAAATTATTCAATTAAAAGAAGAGTTGAGTATATGTAGAAAAATAAATAGCGAAAAAGAATTGTCACCAATTAATCTTGAAATTAAAGAAAAAAAATGCAATTGTGTATGTACATGTAAAAAAAATGAAGACATAAGTGTTATAAATAAAATGTTACTGGGACAAAATAGTAAGAATGTTATTTTACAAGAAAATCAAACAGACGAATATGTCGCAAGCGAGAACGAAGAAGCTGAGGAGACAGAAGCTGAGGAAGAAGCTCAGGAGACAGAAGCTGAGGAAGAAGCTCAGGAGACAGAAGCCGAGGAGACAGAAGCTGAGGAAGAAGCTCAGGAGACAGAAGCTGAGGAAGAAGCTGAGGAAGAAGCTGAGGAAGAAGCTGAGGAAGAAGCCGAGGAGGAAGAAGCTGATGAAGAGGAAGCTCAGGAGGAAGAAGCCGAGGAAGAAGCTGAGGAAGAAGCCGAGGAGGAAGAAGCTGAGGAAGAAGCTGAGGAAGAAGCCGAGGAGGAAGCTGAGGAAGAAGCCGAGGAGACAGAAGCTAATGAAGAGGAAGCTCAGGAGGAAGAAGCCGAGGAGGAGGAAGAAGAATCTGAGGAAGAGGAAGAAGTCAAATTACCAACATTCCCTACAAAAAGTGAAATCATTTCTAGCAATACGAAAGATGATGTAGAAACGGAAGATGAGGAGGAACCGGAGAAACAAGAGGAAGAAAAAGAAGAGGAGGAGGAGGTCGAAACCGAAACCGAAGCAGAAGAGGAAGAGGAAGAGGAAGAGGAGGAGGAAGAAGAGGAGCTATTCGAGGTCACAATCAATGGTGTAGTGTATGTATCGAACGATGACGAATGTGGAAATATTTATTCATACATAAATGAGGAAGTGGGAGATAAAGTTGGAGAGTTTAAAGACAAAAATGCAATTATTTATTATGGAAAAAATAAAGGAATATATGATAGAACAAAATATGATTTTAATTTGTAACAAAAACACCAACTAGTAATAAAATTTAATTATTTGTAAAACCAAAATATTATGTTATATTTTTATAATATAATATAATATAATATACAACAATTAAAATAAAATGGTTTTAGAAAGTGTATGCCCACCAGCACTTTTATATTTAGCATTTTCGATTATTCAAATAATTATTGATATGTACCGAGGAGATACCGTACAAGCGTTCTTAAAATTTATTGTTATGATAATTTTCACAATAGTTCTTAATGCAATATGCAGTAGTGGTATGACAATCATTTCTTGGTTCATTGTTTTTATTCCTTTTATATTAATGACTTATATTACTACTATTTTGTTCTTTGTTTTTGGAATCGACCCGTCGAAAATAACAGAACAGAAAAAAAAATGTGGAGAAACACAGTTTGGTTGTTGTCCGGACGGTGTTACTCCAAAAGAAGACATGATTGGAAGAGGTTGTCCGCGTACGCGATTAGTGAATGTGATTAACGTAAGGGAACCTACACCTGCTAATAATAAAGATAAACACTATTTATATCCTCGGGGTAGAAGCTCGCGTGATTATTCGATTGGTGGAGGAAGTGTATCAACGAAAAAAAGATATTTTGGAGATAAAAAATATTTGGGCGATGTGAATAGAGACAAGAACTTTTATGATTATAAAAAAACAGGAAGTTATAGAGACAGATTAAGAAGCAATATTACACCAAAGGCTATGGATAGCAGGTCTTCGTATTGGAAGTCAAAATTAGGTAAATCATATTGGGACGATGACAAAACCGTGCAAAATAAAGTAGAGACTTCATCAAAACCGGCTACCCCCGATTTACAAGATAAGACGATAATTAATTATCTTCTCTCATTATTGGCTCAAACGCAGCCCAAAGTAATGGTAGCACCCACCAATCTTGCTCCTCCTGGTGTTCCTGTGTCTACCGTTGCTCCAGCTATTTCATCTCCTAATACTAATATAGGTTCACCTATTATAACTACAAATGGAACATGGACAGGTTTGCCTACTATTACATATAAATATGAGTGGTATAGAGGAGGTCAAGAAACACCAATACCAAATGAAGTTACTAATACTTATATAATAAAAGAGGCAGATAAAGGAAATTTCATTAAATCTAAAGTAATAGCTACAAATTCAGCAGGTTCTGAATCTAAATTTAGTAACGAAATTTCAATTCCTGCTACTGCTACTTCTTCTACTTCTGCTACTTCTTCTACTTCTGCTACTTCTGGTACTTCTGCTACTTCCGGTACTTCTGCTACTTCTGGTACTTCTGCTACTTCTGCTACTACTGGTACTGGTACTGGTACTTCCAGTACTACTGGTACTTCCAGTACTACTGGTACTGGTACTTCTACTACATTATAAAAATATACTATGTTTATATTTATAAAAATACAATATAACTAACATACAATATAATATTTATGTAAAAGATTTAAACATATATAAATATTATAATACACAATTACAAATAGTACCCCCGCCACAGAAATGAGAAATCATACTTATGCGTCTCCTAGCAACGAACGAATGGACATTTCATTTTTTAATTACTTTAGTACTGTCTCTTTGGGACTAATGTGTTATTCATTTTTTAACCCTGGATTTATTTTTAGTGCATCGATGTTTTTCGTATATGGATTTACCAGAACACTGGTTACAACCTATAATGTATATAATACGTATATTTATACCCCATATAAAAAATATATTAAGAAACCTCTCATGTACATTTTGAATATAGATAATGGTTTATACGAAATAGAGATAGTGAAAGACGGAGAAATTATTCATAGATTCAAGACAATGTCAGATTTTATTAAATATAATCCTATTAAATTTGTTACCGAAGATGATGATGACTATGACTCAGAGTCTGTGTCTGATGCGAGTTCTAAGAACGAAAACAAAGATAATTCCGAACTACTTTCTAACATTCAAACAGATGTAAAGGTTGAAACATCTGTAGATGCGGATCTTACACACCAAGATGTTACTGTTCATGAATCAGATACCAAAACAGAGTCTTCTGGTAGTAATGGCGAGGAGGAAGCCGAAGAAAGCGATGGTGAAGAGGGCGATGATGAAAACGATGAGGAAGATGCCGAAGAAGGCGATGATGAAAACGAAGGTGACGAAGGCAATGGCGAAGAAGGCGAAGAAGAAGGCGAAGAAGATTACGATACCGATGACTCATGCGACGAAAACCTTATTTTAGAACCTAGCGAATATGATTTTGTTCTAAGAAATATTTACTTTGAAATTGATGAAATCAATAAACCTTTTGGTTATTGTTTAAAATACGAAACCTTCCGTAAATCAGATATGAAAAAGATTAATTACGAATACGATGAGATAAAAAATATGATATCAAAGCGAAAATTTATTGGAATACACCTTAAGACGGAAGATAAAGACTTTATTATTAACCTGACAAACCCTGTAAATTATTATCTTGTAAGTAATACAATTTTAGATTACTCGTTTCTTAAAATGTATCTTTTCAATCGTTATAACTTTATTTTAGGAAATACTTATAAATTATCATGCATTGACAACTTTATTGAAATGTATACGGTTGAACAAGGCAAGAAGTTTTTTGTCAAGAGTGACTCATTTAAAGTGGTAGACGATGAAACATACAAACAACGCGGCGAGTGTGTTAGTACTCCTATTGTTTCTAACGAAGAAGAGAATGATACATCCGCCTCGACAGATAAAAAGGATGCTTTAACCGAAGCAGATATTGAAATTGTAAACTGAAACTATAATAGCCAGTAAGTCGCTAAATACCGAATACCGAATATTGAATACCGAATATTGAATACCGAATATTGAATATTGAATAATAAATAAAGTATATTATAAACCTATATAGAAATATATGTCTATAATATAACATAATGGTTGATAGTGATACTCATAATTCTCCTATTGTATTAAAAATGAACAGCGGCACGAATACATTAGACGAAAAATCCAGCGAATCCAATAATTTACATAAATTATCTGATACATGGATATTATGGGCACATCTTCCACACGACACAGACTGGAGTATTAAAAGCTACATTAAGATATGTTCTTTTAATACCGTAGAAGAGACCATTTCCATTATTAATGTACTACCAGCAAAGTTGGTTACTAATTGTATGTTATTTATAATGCGCGAAGGGATAACCCCTACATGGGAAGACCAGCGCAATCGCAAGGGTGGCTGTTTTTCATATAAAATCAGCAACAAAGATGTTTCACAGGCGTGGAAAGAACTTACTTATGTTTTGGTAGGTGAATCGATGGCGGACAATAAGTCGATACTTCCTCTCATTAACGGTATAACAATTTCTCCCAAAAAGAACTTTTGTATCGTCAAAATATGGTTGGCAAGTTGCGAATTTAGAGATTCTAGTGTTATTAAAGAGTTACACGGAATATCATCTCATGGTTGTTTGTTTAAAGAACACATGCCTGAGTATTAATATGTAAAATAAAAAAGTATAGAAAAGTGTATGTACAAAAGTGTATGTATAAAAATATTATATCAATGCTTCAGATATTGATATAATAAGTTGTGAAAGTCATGAAAGTTGTGATAATCTAATCGATGTGATGCGACATATACACTATTTACGAAGATGGTAACGGTGAAAGTGCAAGCTTTACTTCTCCCAAACTTGCAACATAGTATTTAATAACCAACGGCAAGTCGTTCTCCAAATACATTTCAATCTGGCTACACAGGTTCGTGCATTTGATAAAATAACTCAAGTTTTTAAGCGAGAACTCCCCTTGAATAATTTTGCTCGTCGACTGTTTCTGAATGAACTTCATACTCTCATCCGACTCTACTCGCCGCACCTCCGCCGTAGCAAACTGCCCCGAACACTTGAAAATCAGCTCATTTCCTACCGATTTAATCTCCAATTTCTCCGATAAATACGACAAATCGCGAATAATCTTTTGGAAATCCGCAGAAGGCAGATTGATTACCGACGAAAATACAACATTCGGCTCCTCCAACTCCTCCGAATCTGGCTCAATGAGTCGCAACTTTTGCGTTTTACATTGTTTGATATCTCCATTCTCAAACTTAAGCCCGAGATGAGATACAATACCATCATTGTAATCTTTCTTCTCAATATATATCGTCAGCGTATCATCGTTGTCAATCGAATTAATAAGCTTGAATAAATGAAACATGTTTACACCTATAATAATCTTCTCCTTGTCGCACTCATATAACTCAAAATTCTCTGCCGCTAGATGCAAGTGCGCCAACATAGTATGTGACTTGTCCATATTAATAATACGAATACCATCCTTCTTAAATGTAATATTTGTCTCCAATAAAATATCTTTTAGCGCAGTCATTACTGTCCTAAATGGCGCAATCTGAACCGTCTTGATTGTGAGAACATTATCTGGATTACTCATCCTTGGTTTATATATATATCTTATTTTAACATAAATCTTTAAATAGTTATGACTATTATTAAAAATATATAAACGCAAAATAATTAACTATTACTAATTAAGAATAATAATTAAGAATAATAATTAAGAATAATAATTAAGAATAATAATTTATATATATATACACTCACCACACACATCATACGTTATGTCTACAAAAAATACATCTACTACTTCCACATCTACACAACTACAACCACCGGCACCCCTACCAGCGCCTTCACTGTCACTAGCATCATCCTCCGCCGCATCCTCCTCTGCATCATCTACCACCGCCCCTAATATGATTGAGAATGGAAAAAGAATTAAAAAAAACGGTTTTATTTATGTTTCGGTAAAAGGAAAACCTGAAGAAAGGGGATATGCGCAAGGATTTTTAATTGCAGAACGAATCGTACAATTTATAAGAACGTATGCATTTTTTGTTTGGACCGAACACGGAAGAGACATTACGTTTTTTTCCAAAATGATAAAAGACTTATTCGGTAAAATCGTTCAGTCGTCTGAGTACAATGAATATTATTTAGAAATGAAAGGTATTGCGCACGGTGTTGTAGATAAAATATCATCATTTACTACTCAACAAGAAAAAAACGCATATTTTTCCGTGGGAGCTATCGAAGGAACTAAAATCGTTTTGCCCCCAGATTCACACTTGGAACATCGTAACTTGGCTTACAATAATGTATCACATGAACAAAAAAGTAAATATAACAAAGATGGCAAAAAATTAATAGATGTCGACGTTGATATTATTTTTCTTTTAAATTGTATTGTCACGGTTGATTACGCATATTCCAAACTACCGGAAATTTTTAGCAGTAGTAAATCTTTCGAATCGACAGCCACTTATAAAGAATATGTTGGAGACGTAAAACCGTCGAATGGAACGAATAGTATTTCAAAATTTTTTACACGTAAGAGTGTTGGTGCCAATGAAGGAGGAGGTCTTGACAGGTGTAGCGCGTTTATGGCGGTAGGAAATACTTATACGAAAGGCGGGGAAATTGTGTGTGCTCATATTACATTTGATAACTATATGATGGGACAGTTTGATAATATTATTTTATATATCGATACATCGACAGACAACACTCCCAAAAAACCATCCTATAATATGCTGATGCAAACCTTTCCTGGCGGTATTTTTAGTTCAACCGACTTTTTTGTTACATCGGCACACATTATCGGAACAGAAACCACAATTGGCGGGTTTCATGCTTTTGAGTTACACGCCCCATCATGTGTTCGTTGTCGTAGAGCAATGCAATATTCGGGAACATTGGACGACTATGTCACAAATCTACGACTAAACAATTCAGGAGATTATGCGAATACGTGGTATATAGGTCATACACAAAGTAAAGATTCAAAGACGGGTCAAATACGCCCCGAAATTATGAGAATTGAACTGGGACTTAAATATGTAAATGTTGAAAAAACGACGGATGGTTACTTTATTGGCTTCAATGCCTGCTATGACGCACGTATTCGCAACCTTGAATGTAACAATGACGGGTTTTTTGATATCCGTCGCCACTCTGGAGCACGACGCGTCACACTAAATAAAAAAATTAAAGAATACACCGAAGATGCAAAACGAATATCTGTTGAAGACGCGCAGAAAATCATTTCCGACCACTACGACTTATATCTGGAGAAGGATAACCCGTGTTCGCGTAGTATATGCGCGCATTATGACCTCGATAAACGCGAATATATGTCGCAAGAAAGCAGACCAAAACCTTACCAACCCAAGGGCGCGGTTGATGCAAAAATAGGCTCTAGTAGCATGTGCGATAAAATGCAGTTTATGGCGCGATGGGGGAATGCGTGTGGAACCGATTTCAAGAAAGACGATTTTTGCGACCTTCGACATGAATGGGAATACCAACGTCCATTCTTGGAGGATAGGTTAAAAGAACCGTGGGTGGTTTGTAGCGAAGTCAATATAAATAAAAAGGAACATGATATGACTAGCGCAATAAAGGAATATGTGTCGAGTAGTTCTGCTAGTGTGAGTGTTTTTTCTCCGACTGCGTCTCCGAGTGCGCTGTCAATACCTATGTCTCCGCCTGTGTCTCCTGCTGTGCCTCCGCCTGCGCCTATGCTTGTGTCTAAGCCTGTACCTCCAGTAGGTGGAACAAACGATAATGATAACGACAAGGAGTTAAAAGACTTTATTAAAATGTTTAAAAAACAAAATAGAAAAAGTTATAAGTCAAAGAATTCTAATACACGAAGGAATAAAAAAAATGATAAATAGAATGATAAATAATATAATATAATATATTAAACGTTTTACTATATTATATACATTATACATACATTATACATACGTTAGTATACATACACCACGATGCAACCATTCACTCCACCACAAGATAAGTCTTCGCACTCACCCAACATTGGACCCAAACTTGATCCGACCACAGAGTGTGAAGAATTATTGACGATTGTGCGCGACTTATATCACAAGTATTGCGACGACGATTATGCACGCGCAGCATTAGTCTCTCAAATAAAGAATACACTCCCTGCTGTTTTGCAGCAGAAATGCGATGTTCGAATCCAGCGCGAAGAGCGCCGCAAAACCTTGGAAGAAACATCCGAAGAATTTATTCGCGAATTCATCAATAGTTCGTCGTACTATTATAATCAAAACATCGACCTCTTTTTCGTCTACCATAACAACACATATAAAATCATAAACGAGGACGAAATCGAGCATGATATTCGCACTACAATTACCGACCAACAAAATGTCGAATTGTCTACATGGAAGTATAAAATTAAAAACCAGATTATTAAAAAAATAAAGGAACGCGACCTTCTCACGTCTATTCCCGAATCCGAAACAATTCAGCGCGTATTAAATGCGCTAACTCCTTTCGTATTTAAGAATAAAGATAGCGCGAAATATTTTCTCACCATTATTGGCGATATTTTGTTGAAGAAAAATAGTCATACGTATTTTATTTCGACCAAGGCGAAACACTTTATTAGCGAACTCGGCGAAGAAAGTTATGCTCTATTTGGTACGTCAAATATGATGAACCATTTCAAATTTAAATTTTACGAGCACAAGTACGAAGAGTGTCGCTTGATTGACATGGTCGAGAATGTCATTTCGTTTCCTTTTTATACACACAATGAGGGCTTAAAGCATGCGAATGGTGCGGGTATGGGCATGGGCATGGGTATGGGGAACTCGTTATCTTCTTCTTCGCTTTCAAGTCTCGTGGGTAATAGTGGAATCTCTACTCCGAAAACGCCGACAACGCCGGGGCACGGACACGGACACGGTATCGGTATCGGACATTCACACGCGACAAATATTATTCAAAAACAGAGTATGCTCGATTTGTTTTGCGTAGCAGCGCACTATTCGTCGCGGTTTAGTAGTGCCGACTTGTTTATCGAAAAAATGTGCAAAGACCCGACAGTAATCGAACACGCCTTTTATTTGAAAAATACAAACGACGATGATATTCTTTCGCGCTTTATTTCATCAACAACGGAGCCATGCAAAGGTGTCCATATTACATGGAAAAATATGCTTTACCTTTGGAAAATCTTTATCGAAGAAGAGAAAATCCCTAATGTTTTTTTCACGAGTGTTCTTAAAAAACATCTGATGAAGCGGCTCGAGTATTCGTGCGAACCGGTGAATGTAGGGGTGGGTGATGGTATTGCGAACGTGGGAGGGCTGGATATGGGAGGAGCGGGAGATGCAGGGGCAGGAGCAGGAGAAATGTTGGAAGTAAGCACGGAGGTACAGGAGAATAGAGAGATGTTTTTAAATATTACGAGCAAACATTTGCCACTTGTAGGGAAGTTCATCTCATTTTGGAATGAAAATATTAGATGCAATCATACGGAAATCGAGCTAGAAATAGATGAATTGTCGACCTTATTTTTGAATCATGGAAATGTATATCATGGAAACCAGAAAAATATTCAGACAATTACGGACCAGACAATTTTAGGATTTATTCGCCACTTTTTGCCGGATATTTGCATCGAAGAAGATAAATACTTGATGAATATTGGGTGCAAACTATGGGACAAGAAACAGGAAATCATGACGGGGATTGAAGAATTTAAGAGGGCGAATTTAGGGGGAAGCGGTAGTAGTAGTAATAGTACAAATACTAATTTAGGAAAGGGTAAGGGTAAAAATAAGGATGTGGGAAAAGATGGGATAAAGGATGGAGCCAAGGATGGAAATACGGTTGTTACTAAGAAAGATAATGATACGGTGGAGATGTCAGTGTCGGTGTCAGCTGCATCAACATCGTTTCCTGTTCATACAATATATGACTTTTATTGTAAGTGGGGATATAAACATAATAAGATGGTGGTAAGTAAACGGTACTTTGAGAAATTCTTTGTTGATAACTATGGGGATAATTTAACAGAAAAAAATGGAACACTTTGGTGGAGTTATTAGTTTAAAGATAAAAATGTTATTATATAATATATTCTATCTATAATATATCATATAATAAAGTATTGAAAATATGGCTGATCGTGAGAACAAAAAATTTGAAAGGAACCTCGGCAAGCCCACTGAACTTCGCGACGAGCGCGTGCGCAATGCTGTCGAGCTCCGCAAGAATGCCCAAGATGAGCGTTTGAAGACGGGTCGTGTTGAGGTTCCTTATTCGCGTAACTTGATTAATAACGCAGATCCAGAACCAAGTTATTTTATTGATATAACGACGGTTATTGCGGGAGATCCTGATATTAGATGTGAACGTGATGCAGATCCTCATTTAGCTGAATATTTACAAGCACAAGCTGTTGATTTACGAGGCACTGATGTTTCTGAAGAAGCCGTAGATTCTGATGAGACACCTTCTTCGGGAGGAACAGATATAGGAAGACTGACTACTGCGTTTGGTCTAATTGAAGCTATAAAAACACAAGTTATAGTAAGATGTAATGCAGATAATGGACCTTTTCGTAATATACAACTGATGATACATTCTTTATTTTATTCCAGGGGTCATCCTCTTCCTCTTGATCGTACAACATTTCAAGGTAATCGCGGATTTGTTGGGTTTACACCAGTGGGTGTATTATCAGAATATACCGCTACTATATATTATGCTGCAACTGATTCGTTTACCCAATATCAGAGTATAATAAAAATTATTTTATCCGTTATGCCTAATATGCCAATATTAGTTCATGAGGATATTGTGTGTGATTTTAAATTAGATAGAGGAGTAAAACTTGGGGATACAATTAAACTTATATTATCGCTAACATTTGGAGAGGATGTTGGAGCAAATGTTATACTAATCCCAGTACTTAATATTGTAGGATTTAATTTATCTTCTATGAATGGCGTGACACCGGTTCAATCGATTCAAAATTTTGTTACACATGCGTTACCTCCTAATTTATTAGTATTAACACCAAGAGGTTCTTTTTCAATATTTGATTTAATTGCAAGGATAAGACTATATGCAAATCAAGAAGCATTTGGGGCTTTAATAGAACCAACGGATGCTGAAAAAGGTTTAATGCAATCTTTTTTTGCTATTATAGATATGAATGGTTTAGTAGCGTTTATTCAATTTATTAAATTTGCTTTTTATACCGATACGCGTATACCTCATCAAGACAAAAATTTCGCTTTCTTTTTAAATATTTTTTTTAATTTTTTTAAAGTTAGTATGAATGCCGTCCTGGCAGACGCCGTTTATGCTACTCAAGCTCAAGCTCAAGCTGTTGCTTTTGCTGCTCAAGCTCAGGATCCTGCTCATGTTCAAGCTCAGGCTGCTGTTTTTACTACTCAAGCTGTTGCTCTTGTTGCTAAATCTCAGACTGCTACTTTTGCTGCTCAAGCTCTTGCTGCTCAAGCTCAGGCTGCTCAAGCTGTTGTTCTTGCTGCTGGAGCTCTTGCTACTCAAGAACAGGTTGATGCTGCTCAGGCTGCTGCTGCTCAGGCTGCTGCTCTGGTTCAAGGTCAGAATGATTTTAATACTCTAGTTAATACTCTAGCTCGTGATGCTTTTCAAACTCCTGCTCAAGCTGTTGCTCTTGCTACTCAAGCTGTTGATCTTGCTACTCAAGCTCAGGCTGCTGCTCTTTCTACTTTTAATGCTATGAAACAAGCTATAGCTATTTCTATTACTAGTCAAGCTCAGGCTGCTCAAGCTCAAGCTCAAGCTCAAGCTGTTGTTCTTGCTCCTGGAGCTCTTGCTACTCAAGAACAGGTTGCTGCTGCTCAGGCTGCTGCTCAGGCTGCTGCTCAGGCTGCTGCTTGGGCTGAGCGATATCGTATTATGGCGATAAAAGTAAGTGAAAACCCTAACCCGATGTTGATTTCAAGATCAACAGCAAAAATAATGTATACAGATTTTTTTAGTCAACATAATAACTATGGTTCGATAATTAGAATTTTCAATAATATGATGCGTAATCTGTTACCCAATGGTAGACCACTTAATCAACACGCAATTATGTTTTTATCAGGAAGTAATGCCGCGCGCGCATATAAACTCTTACAAGAAATTTTATCTCTACCAGCAGGGGCAGCACCAGAAAACATATATGACAATCATATGACTACTTTATCAGATAACGATTTCATGTTTTATTTGTTAAATGAGGATAGTGAACCATACCGTCTTGCTATTCGAATGATGTTGGGGGCTTGTTTATATTACTTAAAATATATACTTAATCCTGATGAACGTATACAATATACCAACTTATTAGAAGAGTCGATAAGTATCGTTGGACATGACGACCATCTTTTTGCTCAAAGACTTAACGCAAATTCAGCTTTTTTAGAAAGTTGTTTTGATATTACTCCTTTATTGGGAACAACAGTTAGTGATATTGTAACGAGATGTAACATTAATGATATTAACGGAAATCCTTTTAAATTTTATCAACAACTTAGCGGTAACGTTACATTAGCATTTTTAGATGTAGTGTTTAAACATAATACAGCAGAATTATGGTATATTTCCGTTTTTTCAATTTTTGGTGTTCTAATAAATCGTACCAATGATACCCATCGCGAAGTACTTACTTTTTTGACGACTCAAGCTATGGCAGTTAACTGTATAGCCACACCATGGACCTTAATTTTAAATATATTATACACAATATTTGTTACGGAAAATTGTGTTGCAAGAATTGTAGTTGGTAAATTAGGAAATGACCCGAAAAATTTGGAAAAATATTTTTCCATTTTAAATACTCATTTAACACAATTACATGAACAATATGCTAGAAATGATGAAATAATGAGTAGAACAATAACAACAATTAGGACATCACAAGACCAAATTACACAACAATCACAGTTATGTCAACTTCCTGAAAACCCAGATAACCCCCTAAATGCTCGATACGAGACCTTAAAAGGTCTTTGTACAGCGTGGGTCCAACAGATGTTTATTTTAGCACTTGAACCAACGACAAGAGAATTATTTTTTTTAAGTGCTGCATATCCCTTTACTAGACGTGAAGCTACACTACTTGAGAAAGGAATTTATTGTGCGTGGACTATAAATGGTAATATATGTAATAAAGCTAACTTTTTAGACCAATTTAACGCCGTTAGAGTAGCCACAATAGGTGTTGAAAATTTTCGACCCGTTTATACTGGTGGAAATGATAGTGAACAAAGAATGCACGCGATAGTTCCACAATTACAAGGAATAATATCTCGAGCCATTGACACTAGTGCAGCGCAGGATTTTAATGTTACACCAAATTCTCCACTAGTAGGTCAAGAACGTGAGGTTAACCATTATGCTTATATGA
>Ga0214923_10005485_pt1 | contig 14726 bp, 8 predicted proteins | sample LL1510_MetaG_FD_177993 | JGI IMG/M metagenome (GOLD analysis project Ga0214923, IMG submission 177993) | Freshwater microbial communities from Lake Lanier, Atlanta, Georgia, United States - LL-1510 | ecosystem: Environmental > Aquatic > Freshwater > Lake | place: USA: Georgia | collected 2015-10-15 | reverse complement strand
CCCTCGATGAACGACAATCTGTTGTCGCCTCTGCTCACGCCAGGGCCTTAGGGTGTTGCCTGACGCTCATGGCACTGGGCGCCACTGCAGCGTGGTCTCTGAGCATGCCCACCCTGGTTCTAGCCACCGGCGTGATCACGCCTATCGTGTTTCAGGCCATCTTCACTCGCTCGTGGGCGAGAGAGAAGCCTCGCGCTATCGCCGAATATATGGCTGCTGAGCATACGGCTCGACACTTTGCCACTATTCTTAAGGCCCCGCACACCCGGGTAGACTATCTGTTTCGCGCCACAGCAGAGAGAGCACATGACCGATCAAGCGACTCAGATGATTCTCAAGAGAGCAATGCCTCTGGCTCACCTAAAATTCCTGTATGGGTATCTCTCTTCCCACAAAGTCTCCTGATGGTGACAGAGGGTGCCCATGGGGCGAAACTTGTGTTCGCACACTCTACTATCGATAGATTTCGCTCCTCGATGCCTCAGGCAAAAGAGGAAGGTGAGCTACCCTCAGCACTTATAGTAGAGACAGAGGACCTAAAGGGGACCGCAGCTCAGTGGATCCTCTCAAGCCCTCACCCTCGGACCCTTGAGGTATGCCATGAGAGGATTCAAATGCTCACAGAGCAGGCACATGCCCGGAGTTTTACCCCTTCCCAAAGCCTCGAAATTCGTTAGCATCTACCGAGGGATCCGTGTCATTTCTCACGGCGAGCATAGGTAGCTTCGTGAAAAATTGGGGCGAGCCTCTTCAGGGGCCATAAATCCCTCTTTGCATGCAGATGCTGAGGGAGTACCGTATCCTCTGGGAGACTTATTTGGACTGAGATGCGCTATGTTTACCCTCTTCAATACCTTTCCGAACATCCGATCCATAAGCCTGACGGTGGCTCTTGTAGCCGGGCTCTTAATATGTGCCGCGACGCGACCTGTTGAGGCGCAGAAGCCACCGGGCAATTTTAGCGGAGGACCCAAGACAATAGCCTCTAAGGAGCGGGTAAGTATCCTGATCGATCGAGAGGTTGAGGCCACCAAAAGCTTTATTATCCTTAAAATTTCCGTTCCTACCGACTCGAAAATCAACGCATTTTTACTGAGTGATCCTGCACGGCTCGTGATTGACTTCGAGGGCGCTTCCGTAAAAAAAAGCGAGAATTTTGCGGCCCCAGCCAACGGAGTAATTAAACAGGTTCGGTTAGGAGCACATCCCGAAAAGCTTAGGATAGTTGTCGATTTAATCCAATCAACCGCTCCTGAATACGAGTGGAAAGCCGGAAAGCGCCAGGCGATTATAAAATTTGTTGAAAGCATCCAAGCAAACGCTCCGGCAGCACCCCAACCCGCGACCCCTCAGGCAGCTCCCCCTCAAGCGCTCATCCCGCCAGTTGTCCCAAGTGCGCCAACGGCTGCGCCATCTCAACCGGCGCAAGCGATCTCGCCTGCGACGCCAACGCCGTTTCTGACCGCTACACCAACGATGGCAGCCATCATGACGCCAACACCAAGCCCCACTGAAACCACTGGGCCAACTCTCTCTGATGTTGAGGAACCTGCCCCCAAGGGGGTGACTAACGCCGGAAGTGCGCCAAAAGCTACCCTTCCAGACTATGATTCTGGCACTGCCGAGGACACTGAAGAGATTCCTCAGGCGCTCGGGGACCTGGAACGTTCAAAGCCGGTAGCACCAGCTCAAAAAGTAGCCACCAGCTTCACTATTACTGGTTATAAATTTGAGCGTCTAGCAGACAAATCCCCAGTATTAAAAATTACCCTGAACAAACCGAAGGCCCAGGCCGAGATAAGCAAGGTTGATCAAGAGACCTACAAAATAATTGTAAGGGACTGTGGCTTGGCGAATGATGAACTGGAGCTCCCTCAATTCCCCCCGCATGATTTCGTCGGTTTTGTGATGGTTGTGGCTGAGCCTGTTGGTAAAGACACTGAGATCAGCGTGAGCACGGAGGGAGATCTGGCTCTAACCACATCAGTGAATGAGCAAGAGATCTGGGTAAAAAAACCGTAGAGCTACTCGGCGCATGTTGCGTCGCTAGAAGTAGCGGGTCTTTAGTAGTTGGATTCTTGCCTTGGTGTGCACTCAATCAAGTTTACTATAAGGGCTTGGGCTCGGCCGGACGACATCTCTGACTCTTAGGCCCCCACCTATTCCAAAGTTCATCGATGCCGCACGTGCTCCGGTTCGAAAAGCTCACAACCCGTTCGATCACCTTCTTCGTATCGGTCTTTGAAACCTCTTGTGTTGAGCGATGTCGAAGCAGCTACTGATGACTTCTATGGCATTCTCCAAAAGTCCGTGGCGATATATTGGCTTTTGGATAGTGCTATCGATTCGCGGATGCGGATTAAAAGGATAACCTATAGTGATTTACGGCAAAAGCCTTGTCAGTTTTACTGCCTCCTCAGCTCGAGCCTAATTTGGCGTGACCCCGCAGCTAAGAAAATGAGGTCGCTCTTTGCCCGGATAGTGGGATTATCGACCTATCCGGGGGCAAACTTAAGATGTCCAAAAAACCGTGCTGATATTAAACATATACCAGGGAGCGTCCGGACTACTAGATTGATGCACTATTCAGGCTTTTAGATTCTTTCAATCTTAAGCGAGTCGCCAACTACTTTGAGCAAACTTCCCTTCCCGTTTATACTCGTCTCAAGAACCACCTCTCGCTCCCATAGACGGGCAACGTGTCTCAGGGTGTGATCCGCGTACTCTAATTGAAGGTCTCTTCCATCGTGATAATGCTTAAGGTAAAGCGTGCGATTGCGGCCAAAATCAGCATCCTCGATCTTAATTACAGGGATCGAACCGGTTCCAACACTCTTTATCAAAGTATCTCGGACGTCCTTCCACCCCTCTTCATTAGAAACCTTGGTGACCACCCTCTCCTTTCCGCGACGCTCGTGCTGAAAGAGGTGCAGCTCTTCCATCAATTCGCGGGTAAGAAATCGGCGTAGGAATGATTGGTCCCTATCAGCCTCTCGAACCTCGAAGATCTTTTTGCGGCCCGGGGTATCATTCTCATCGAGCGATGAAACATCAACCTGTGGCGAATCATCGGTCCATTCTCGACCCGTATCACCGACATTCCAGCGACGCTCGATATCGTGCCACATCACAAAGCCTAAATGATACGGGTTAAGGCCCCCCGGGTGCGGACGTAGCACCTGATTATGCCGCACAATAAGCTCAAGATGCATATCCTGCGGCAACCTCAATTCATTCAAAATCTTATGGTGCCAGTAACTTGCCCACCCCTCATTCATGATCTTGGTTTCCATCTGAGGCATGAAATACCGGGTCTGCTGATCAACGATCTGAAGGATGTCACGCTTCCATTCCGGAAGGTACGGATTGAATTCGGCGATAAAGAGCAGCAGGTCTTCAACAGGCTCTGCGGGTGTCTTGGTCAAATTGGGGGCCACATATTCATGTGCTGGATGAATATCGCGCCAGGGATCCGTGCCAGGCTGCGCCCTCTCCCATGCCCTCTTTCGCATCTCTTCGTCTGATAATTTTTGAATCGCTAGATTGCGCGATCGTTGATAGGAGATAGCATGCGCATGATCAACAACGTCCTCTACCTCATCAACGCCGATTGATGGATCCTCATGGTAACTTGCGATACGGTTAGCCGCATTTTTAAACATCTCCAGTACGTGTTTCGCGTCGGTTCCAGACGTGAATGTAAAATTGTTAGCGAAGAAATCATTGTGTCCATAGACATGCGCCATGGTAAGCACCTGCAGGAGAAGAGAGTTGTCCCGCATGAGATACGCCAAACAGGGATTTGAGTTAATCACCATCTCATATGGCAGTCCTGACACCCCGTAATCATACATGGTCTTCTGACGCTCATAGGACTTTCCATATGACCAATGCGGATAATGGGATGGCATGCCCGTATACGCCATGTACCCCAACATCTCATTGTGATCGCACACCTCGAACTCCTGCGGATAACAATTGAGGCCGTAACGAGCCACCAGCTCCTTAATCTTGTCGTCCCAACGCGCCAACTCCTCAATGTTGAATGACATAGCTCCTCATGGCGCGGCCGCGGCCGCGCCCTCACTGTTACCAAACACTTTTCCGTGGGCCGAGACACCGCTCGCTCGATCTTTCATCAGAAAGCTCCTAAATCCCTCCCAGAGATCTTCCTTCTTCTCGATCGTGATCATGTGGAAGTTCGGCGCTTGAATTTGACCAAAGACCTCGAGCATACTCCCGCTATAGTAAGCGCTCCCAGAGGGCTTGATCTCACCATATCCGAACAGGTTACACACCTTACACAACTCCTCGGCGGCCTGTAGAGCGCGCTCATTATCAGAGTAAAAGTTGTCCCCATCAGAACAGTGAAATGCGTATATGTTCCACAATGATGGGTGGTAGCGATCGTTGATGATGTCGAGTGCCTTGCGATACCCCGAGGAGATGTAGGTACCGCCCGACTCGACTTTATGGAAAAAATCAGTCTCCGGTACCTCTTTGGCTTCTGTGTGGTGCGCGATAAACACTACTTCGACATTCGCGTACTTCTGGCGAACAAATTGGTAGAGCAGAAAATAAAAACTACGCGCTAGATACTTCTTGACGGTTCCCATCGATCCTGATGTATCCATGATACAGAATACGACCGCGTTCGAAGCCTCCTTGGTTGTTGGGGCGATATGAAAATAGCTCATATCATCATCATGAAAAGGGAAACGCTGCTCCCCTCCCTCGACATCGACTCCACGACTCCCTTTCACAGATAGTTTCCTACGGATTCGATTGCGGGCCGTGGCCCTTTTGTCGAGACGGGGGCGAATACCCGCTTTGCGATGTCCTTTGCGCTTTCTAGCATCCTCAGACATCACACTCTTGAGAGCCTTCCGCTCTAATTCGGGCAGCTCAAGATCATCGAACATAATCGCGATGAGCTCCTCAAGGGTAATGTCGGTCTCAAAGGCGTCGACACCAGCTTGACTGCCAGCTCCCTGCCCCTGAGCCTGCCCATCCTGATTCCCCTGCTCGACCACATCACCCGGCTTTTGATTGCCGTCACCCTGGGCCGCGCCCGGGGAGTTTTCTCCGTAAATGAAGCGATACTCCTTCACCGAACGAATCGGTACTTTTATAATCTTATCCTTGTCTCGCCCGATGATCGATTCCTCAGCAAGGATGTCCCCAATATTATCACGTATTGAGTCCTTGATTTTCTGTCGATGTCGCATCCTATCTCGCGCGCTTCGGTCAGAACGCTGCGAAGTTGGAGTGTAGGGGCGAAAAATCGTGGACATTCGCGGGTCATATCCTCACAGAAACATTTCACCAACCAAAGCCCACGTCATAACTCGGAGCCACTTGGGTCACTAATCCTTCCACAAATTATTCGCCGCGTACTTTAAGATAATGTCCACACAACTCGCTGGGTAGCCATTACGAATGAGCTGCTCCACCATTCGGCCGTATTTTTTGTGCTGGTCATCGTCCCGCGTGCGGGCCTTGGTAATAATGCGAGACACATCGCGAACGCTCGCCATGAGCTTCTTCTCTATGGCCTCCTTGAGTGGCTCATAGCTTTCATAGCTCACCTTCTCACCACGACGACCTGCTGACCACAGGTACGCAATTACTTCCTGTCGAAAGCCGTCACACGCCGTGCCAATAATTGCGATCTGCTCCTCGATCGATTTCATGAAGCCCTCATCGGGCTCAAGAACTTCACCGGTGCTTCGATCTTTAAACTTCTTCTTGGTGACATACGACTCTGCGTGATCGAGATAGTTCTGAAAAAGGGCCTCGGCCTGTTCCTGGTACGAGTACACAAACGCTTTGGTGATCTCTTTCTCAAGCACCTCAAGGTATTCTTTGTGAAGCGTATCCTGTAAAAACTCGAGGTAGCGCTTCTTTACATCGTCCGCGAAATCAGCCTCTTTCACCATATGCACCAACGACTCGCGCACCGATATAGGATGTATGGCATTTAACTCAATATTGTCCGAAAGCGCATTGTCGAGCGCCTTCATAATAAATCGCGTCGATATTCCGGTCATTCCCTCGCTCTTGGCTTCCTCGCGTAACTCAACGACATCGATACGCTTCGTCTTGCCCTTTTCAACTACCTCTTCTCCGTTGTAGAGCTTTAACTTAGTCATCAAATCACATTTGTTGGTCGGATCGAGCCGCGACAAAATCGCAAACATCGAGGCGATTTCGATCGTGTGTGGCGCAATGTCCGCCGTGAACTGCGATTGACGAATGATCTTCTTGTAGATCTTGACCTCTTCAGAGAGTCGCAGGTTGTAGGGGACTTTGACCGTCACAATACGGTCCAAAATAGCCTCATTGGTGTGATCGCTCTTAAACTTTTTCCACTCAGCTTCGTTGGAATGAGCGACTATACAGGTATCAACATAGATCATTCCGTGCCTGCCCGGAGCTGGAATTGACTTCTCCTGCGTCGCGGTGATCATAGCGTGAAGATATTCAGTCTCATTCTTGAAGACCTCAATAAACTCCACCATTCCCCGATTACCGACGTTCAGAGCTCCCGTAAGATCAAGCACCCGTGGATCACCCTCCGAGTACATATCGAGTTTCGAGATATCCTCACCACCTATTAAAACGCTTGTGTCCTGATTATTTGGATCAACCGGCGGAACTACTCCCACTCCACGCTTGGCACGAATACTAAAGTCGTAGGTCTTAACCGGCACATCTTCCCATTTTCCTTGGTGCTCCTCCTTGAGTCGATATCGACATACCGGACAGAGATCTCCCTCAATCTCAATTCCCAACATCTTCGAGAACTCCTTGCGAAGGTGGCGCGGTACAAGATGCAATGGCTCCTCAAACATCGGGCAATTCTCTATCGCGTAGAAGGGTGGGAGATGCTCCAACCCTTTTTTCAGGCGTTCCACTAGAGAGCTCTTTCCGGAACCTACCGGCCCCACGAGATAGAGCACTTGACGACTCTCTTCGCCCTTCAGTGATGCGGAGTGAAAGTATCGAACGATCTGGTTGATCGTTTTCTCCATGCCGAAAAACTCGTCGGCGAAAAAGTTGAAGACTTTAAGCTTTTCACCCTTGAAGATCCTCTTGAGACGAGGATTCTGCTCGAGATCAACCTCGACCATACCTTGGTCGTTGATCATGTCGTAGAGGCGCTTGTGAGCGAGTTTGTGGGTTCCGGGGTTTTCTTTTATGAGCTCGAGGTATTCGAGCATCGATCCTTTCCACGAGGATTTTTTTCTAGTCTCGCGGTCTGCTTGGATAAGCTTCTGAAATTCATTGCTCATGGAACCTTCTCCTAAACGAACGTGCTCTTGTACCACCTGTGACCACTGCACTCTCTAGCTCAAAACTGAGAGGAATCGCCTGACCGTGACCTGAACAACTACAACCGTATAACCTTTGCGTGAAACCGCCTTGCTTTAACCCACTGGAGCGCACAAGAGATGATCACAACGCTTACTACCAAGGTAAACGATCTCTCTTGCAAGCCACAACCTATTAAGACGACACGATGTTCGGACCGAACCTAGCCCTCCATTAATTTGGATGTCCGAAGGCCCTAATTTGATTGCCACTATCCTAGGGCTCGGTATAACTAGGTCTCATCTTAAGGATTTAGGGCTTATCCGCCCTTACATCGCCAAATGCGAATTGTAGGACCAGAGTGCGAGAATATAGTAGGCGCAGTTCCCACCAAACCCCGTTACCTTAATTGCGAATGTACCTGCCTACGTATGGGCCGTCTCGGGGGTTACAGCATCAGCGACAAGATGGCGATATTTATGTACAAATCAATGCTTAATGATTGAGCGAGCGCCGTTCCCGGTATAGACTCTCGGCGTCTTCCAGGAGCACTATGAACACTTCCCCCTCCTCTTTCCCTTCATCAACAACGCCTCAAACCCCGTGGCTACGAACAGCCACTCGGGAGGATGCGCGCCAGCACGGCCTCAAGGACTCTGAGTTTGACGCGATAACGTCGGCACTTAATCGTTCAATCAATATGGTTGAGCTGGGCATCTGCTCGGCGCTTTTTTCGGAACACTGTTCGTACAAAAGCACAAAGGTCTACCTACGAGGCCTACCGACGAAAGGTCCTCGGGTCTTAGTCGGTCCCGGAGAAAACGCCTGCGTCGTTGACATCGGCGACAATGAGGCGGTCGTGTTCAAAGTGGAGAGTCACAATCACCCGTCGTTTATTGAGCCGTTTCAGGGAGCGGCAACGGGTGTTGGAGGAATTTTGCGAGATGTCTTCACGATGGGTGCGCGACCTGTAGCGCTCCTTAACTCGCTGCGGTTCGGCGATCCAGAGATGCCTAAGAGTCGCTACCTTCTTCGTCGCGCCGTCAATGGTATTGGCTTTTACGGTAATTGCATGGGTATTCCGACGGTTGGCGGAGAGCTTTATTTTCATCGCTCCTTCAACGGCAACTGTCTCGTGAACGCGTTTGCGCTCGGGCTGGTGAAGCATGATGAGGTATTCTTAGGGACCGCGGCGGGGGTCGGAAATATAGTGCTGTATGTAGGCTCAAAGACTGGGCGTGATGGAATACATGGCGCGAGCATGTCGTCCGAATCATTTGGGGGAAATTCAGAGGCAAAACGCCCCACTGTTCAGGTTGGAGATCCATTCCAAGAGAAACTTCTTCTTGAGGCATGTCTTGAGGCTTTTAAGAGTGGTCACGTTGTGGGTGTTCAGGATATGGGAGCCGCAGGACTTACCAGCTCCTCGTTTGAGATGGCCGACCGCGGTAATAATGGTATTCGATTACACCTCGATCGAGTCCCACAACGAGAAACTGGCATGAACCCGTATGAGATCATGCTCTCTGAGTCACAAGAGCGGATGTTGTTTGTCGTCAAAGCCGGGCAGGAGGATAAACTCATATCGATATTTAAGCGCTGGGAGCTCGATGCTGTGGCGATCGGTGAGGTTATCGCAGGAGGCGATGTCGAGCTCCTCTGGAACCAAGAACTCGTGTCTCGAATCCCAGCCAAACTCCTTACCAGTGCAGTCCCCGAATATACGTGGCCTACAACGCCGCCCTCAGACACAACGCTCAACGCTACTATTAGCCTAGACACGATCCAACAACCGGATGATCTGGCTGCCACGTGGTTAACTATGCTGGGTTCGCCCAATAATTGCTCGCGCCACGCGGTCTACAATCAGTACGATTCTACCGTCCGTGGAGACACCACAATCCATCCAGGCGGGGATGCAGGTGTGATTAGGATTAAATCAGCTCGCGGCACTGATAAGGGAATCGCTATCTCTCTTGATTGCAACTCTCGCTACTGCGCCATCGATGCTCACCAGGGGACGGCGCTCTCGCTCGCTGAGGCGTGTCGAAACATCGCCGCTACAGGAGCGACTCCAATCGGAATCTCTGATTGCCTCAACATGCCGAGCCCGGAGAACCCTGAAACGATGTGGCAGATCGCTCACAGCATCAAAGGTCTAGGTGAAGCGGCACGAGCTTTTGATATTCCCGTGGTGAGTGGCAACGTGAGTCTGTACAACCAAACGCACGGACAGGGCATTCAACCGACGCCTCTTCTGGCGCTGGTGGGACTGATCGATGACATCACTCGCACGATCCCGTCTCGCTTTCAGGGAGAAGGCGACGCGATATTTTTGCTTGGAGATACCAACCCCGAGGACCTGGGAGGTAGCGCCTACCTGGCTGAGATTCACGGGATAGAGAAGGGCGCGCTGCCCGCTATCCGCTACGAGCTCGAGAAACGCACATGCGAATGTGTCCGCTCCCTGGCCTCAAAGCGGCTTCTGCGATCATGCCATGACCTTTCGCAAGGAGGGCTCGCTATCGCCCTTGCAGAGTGTTGCTTTAGTGACTACGAGGCTCCCACAGGTGCCACCTTGACACTTAACAAGAAACCCGCCCGCGGAGATGCGATTCTATTCTCGGAAACTGGTGCTCGTTTTCTACTTAGTTGCTCACCAGAGTCCGTCGCAACTGTCCGTGCCGAGATCGAGCGCGCTGGACTATCCATATCGGGGGAGGGAGTCGTTGGTGGTAGTGAAATCGCCGTCCAGGGTCTTGCTACCGTAAAATCTGATTCCGCCTTTAAAGCGTGGTTTAACGGACTTGAGGCGATTTTTCGAGAATAATATGGATATTCGAGGCGATAAATTTCACGATGAATGCGGATTGATGGCTGTATGGAATCATCCCGAAGCCGCTAACCTCGCCTACCTAGGACTCTACGCACAACAACACCGAGGCCAGGAGGGTGCTGGTGTTGTATCGGTGAAAAGAAATGGTGATGAGCATCCACATTTCTTTTTTCACAAAGGACTCGGCCTTGTCGCCGATGTTTTCGGTAACTTTGACTTTAATCAATTACCGGGAGATTACGCGATCGGTCATGTGCGTTACACCACTGCGGGAGGAAACAAGCTCGCGAATGTCCAACCGTTTGTCGCTGATATATCGCTTGGACACGTAGCGGTGGCTCACAATGGCAACTTAATTAACGCTGATGAGTTACGCAGAGAGCTTATCGATCGCGGCTCTATATTTGGCAGCACCTCGGATACTGAGACGATTCTTCATCTTCTCGCGCATGGAGATAAGGATGCTCCACGAGTCGAAAGCGTTATTGCTGCTCTCCAGCGACTTCAGGGCGCGTTTTCTCTCCTTCTTCTTTTTCACGACCGTTTAATTGTGGCCCGGGACCGACACGGATTGCGCCCACTGGCTATCGGAGAACTACATGGCGGCCTGGTGTTCGCCTCTGAGACCTGCGCATTTGATCTTATTGGAGCAAAATATCTGCGCGATGTGGGGGTCGGGGAGGTCGTTGAAGTTCTTCGCGATGGCACCATGAAGAGCTACTTCCCTTTTGGCTTTTCAAAAGAGGCTCCGTGCATCTTTGAATTCGTATACTTTGCCCGGCCTGACTCAAATGTCTTTGGGAAAAACGTGTACCAACTCCGTAAGAACATGGGCGCTGAACTCGCAAATGAAAGTGGAGTCGCAGCTGATCTTGTTATCGCCGTGCCAGATTCCGGAGTCGCTGCGGCCATTGGATATGCCGAGGCATCCAAGATACCATTCGAGATGGGGCTCGTTCGCAATCATTACGTTGGACGCACGTTCATCGAACCGAAGCAATCAATTCGAGACTTCGGTGTTAAGATAAAACTCAACCCTAATCCAGCTATTTTAGGGGGTAAGTCAGTTATTGTTGTTGATGACTCAATCGTACGGGGCACCACCAGTCGTAAGTTAGTCACCATGCTTCGACAGGCTGGCGCTCGGGAGGTTCACTTGCGGATCTCATCACCTCCAACGACCGACCCGTGTTACTACGGGATCGACACTCCAGATAAATCCGAGCTCATCGCTTCTAAACACACCGTTCAGGATATTGCAAAATTCATCGGAGTCGATTCGCTCGCCTACCTTTCGCTTGAGGGGCTCTACCGCGCCGTAGGCTCAAACCCAGGCAAATTCTGCGACGCCTGCTTCAGTGGGAGCTATCCGGCTGGTACTCCGGTCTCAATAACTCCCAAGAGGCAACAGCTCCTGTTTGAGCTAGAGTAAAACAGCCACGATCTCCACTTCAACCGATTGAAAGAGGGCGAGGCTCTATCCCGAAGAGCCCCAGGTCGGAATCTGGAGCATTTTCTTACGGCGAGCACAGCGAACTTCGCACACGTTGTGCATAGCGATCGTACTGAACCACTATCGTGCTTAAATACTATCGTACTGAAACACTATCGTAATGAAACACTGCGGCTAGCTGGGTGGCAAAAAGAGAGCCCCTGCGAGCTCAGATAAGGCATTGGCGATTGTATGCTCATACGGCGAGATTCCCGGTATCGTATCGAGATCAACCAGGGCACGAACCTCACGCAACAATTCTACCTCGGCGTGTCGCTGAACAATCGCCCACCGTTTCATGACCTCACGTACTCGTGGTGCTGCCTCGACCAGGATCTCGGAGAGCCGCGCAGCTACCGTGTCAACATTCGCTGAAGTGCGGATATGGTCTCTGCCGCGCTGCCCATAACGATGGTGGGAATGACCCTCGATAACTCCTTCACAAATCGCTCGAAGCTGTGTCGATTCGTGCAAGCCAGGTTCAACATGAAAGACAACATCAGCGGGGAAATCCTCCCCTTGCGCCGCGTACGAAACAGCGGTCGGGGTTCCTGTTGCGAGCGAGATCTGGACATACGGGGTAAGATGACCGAAGGGGCTCGTATGGAGATGGAGCGCCAGGTCACTCGCCTGCACGATCCTCTCCCACGATTCGCAGGTCCGAGGCGAAATAAGCTCAATCCGATCCTCAAGACCGAATTCGCGTGCCACATCTAACGCAGTACCCCTCTCTGATTCGTTCACCATCCAGGTGAGCTGCCAAGGAACTTTGAGTTGCTTAAGGGCTGGTAGCAACTTGTGGCTGCGCCCCTCGATCCCCGCAAGCGAAGCTGAGGCGATCCTCCAAAGGCCACTAGCTCCTCTCTTCGGTTTGCGAAACTCTTCCACAGGGATACTCAGCACTTCGGCGAGATGCCCCCCGTCGAAACTTTCTATGCGATTGCTAACCATCGTTGAGAACTCGTTGCGCGCCCATGCAGAGCTAAAGAGCGTCACAGGCGACAATGAGGCTTCACGATACCCTCGCGGCCACAGCTGGTGCGGAGCAACAGAGCGATCTGCAAACGGAATAGAGGGATCATGAAACTGTCGAATCGTCGTTTCCCAGGGGCTCGTGTGGCACGCCTCGGGCCCTAAATCATGAAAAAAGAAATCGTGGAACCACGTCACACCCGGCATTAATCCGATGTGGGCCCGAATGAATCTCGATGACTTAGAGTCCTCAAGTTGGTAGAAAAATATATCAAAGGGGTTCTCTCGGTGTCGCCGGTAGGCATTGAGATAGTGATACTGAGGAATCCCATCCACACCCCTGCCATCAGCTGACTCGGAAAAAACCTCTATCGAATGCTGCTGAGCCAGCTTCGGGAGCAGCATGCGGGAACAATAGGCTGATACGCTCGCAGCGCCAGGTGCAGCGAGTTCACTAAACCACGCGATACGTAACGAGGTCATCACACTATTCCCTCACGCACCGACTTTGAGGCATCGTCAGAGGAGAAGTTAGCCCCGCGATGACCGAATCCCATCCGGCCTTGAGCATACCTGAGCTCTCAATGTAGCTCCGCCCTGCCCTACCGAGTCGCGACGCCACCTCTCGATCCGCCGCGATGACGTTACACGCCGCCGCAAGAGCGGCCGCCGACGGCTCCACCACAAAGCCATTCTCTCCATCGCGAACAAACTCAAGGGTTCCACCACTATCGGTTGCGGTAATCACCGGCTTACCACTCGCCATGGCCTCCAACGTCACGTAGCCGTAATCCTCGTTAAAGGGCGCGTAGAACACACCGAGCGCTCGTGCGTAGAGATCTATCAGGGCTTCCTCGCTTACTCGACCTAGAAACTCAACTCGAGCGCTGAGATCATGCTTTTTAATTTCATTATTGAAATATTGAAGAGCGTCCGGCTCATCCGCAACCCCCACTACTTTAAGCGTTAGTCCTGGGGTGAGGGCTAGTGCGTTAATCATCAGATCGAGACGCTTTATCCTGCAGATTCTCCCCACCGACAGAATATAAGGCTCGGTGGGGGCATTGCGATATCGATCGCCAAGAGGTAGGGGTGGATAGATTACATCTGCGGAGAGCCCATTAAAAGCGCGCAAGCGATCCGCCACATTTCTTGAAATTGCCGATCGATAACAACACTCACTAAGAACGCGCGTATCCCCATCAGACAATATTCGGCGCATCGCCTCATCACGCGGATCGTCTCCTATATCGGAAAATTGCCCTCCGTAGAGATCGTATATCGACCGGAGTTGATGCACCAACCAAACACTTTTACGAGGATGGCGGGCATAGTAACTCGGAAACTTGGTGGCGATGACCAGATCTATTTTTTGACCACAAAAATTCTCAAGATCGAGGGAGCGCCACATTGCTGCTTGCGCTACGAGGTTGTGCTTGGGGAGCGGATTAAACGGAAGCTCAATTGTATCAGCCTCGTATCCACGGTCTCGGAGCTGTCTCACAAGAGTCGATACTAAGACCTCCTGTCCGCCGTGAGTAAATGGTACCTTACAACCAAGAACAAGAATGCGCGCCATGAGTATCACGCCTCAAGAACTAGGCAGTAGTCCTGAAATCCATAGAGCAATCTATTGAGCTGCTGAAAATTCTCGTTGATGCGCCGAACGGCATCAGCTACCGCCGGAGTATGCGAGGAATCGATTGGGATATCTTTCAAGAGGTGCTGCGGTGACACCGGGGATAGCATCTTGATCTCCGCAATTTTTAACCCAGCCAGGGTGCCCATGTATCCCAAGGTATCAGGGTGCATAGGCCAAACATGCGTTGGGTCTCTGAAATAGTTTGATGAAAGCGCTAAAAGAGATTGTGGATTAATAGTCTCAAAAGCTATGCGCCCGCCCCGCCTTACTTTCAACGCGGCCAAGGAGCACAACTCATCCAGCTGTTGACGAGTAAGGTGCTCTACAACCTGAATCGCTACCAATCCACCGAGCGAATTATCCGGCACCTGTCGCAGATGGGCGATTCCATCTCCATGGAGCGTGTTACACCCCTGAGAATTAGCCACGTTCACCATCGCTACATCAAGATCGACACCGTATGACTGGAT
>Ga0214923_10005484_pt1 | contig 14729 bp, 17 predicted proteins | sample LL1510_MetaG_FD_177993 | JGI IMG/M metagenome (GOLD analysis project Ga0214923, IMG submission 177993) | Freshwater microbial communities from Lake Lanier, Atlanta, Georgia, United States - LL-1510 | ecosystem: Environmental > Aquatic > Freshwater > Lake | place: USA: Georgia | collected... | reverse complement strand
CCGCCCAAGTCCGCCCTAAAGCGCTCGGCTCCCGCTTTACGAAGGCATTCAGCGTGTTTTCTGCCAAATCCCGCTCGCCCTGCGTCGCGTTCGGCGAGGTCAATGCCTTTTGGCCGCGCGCAATCTCGGTGTTGAGCCGCTGCGCCTGCGACCATGGAAGGCCAGTATAGGCATTGGCGGTCGCGCGCAGGGCAAAGGGCAAGCCAGCGCCCGCGGCAAGGCCAGCCACCGGCAAGGCCGCCGCCGCAGTCGGATACCTCTCCCGAAATGGCGCCGTTGCCATGTAGGCGTCTCTGGCGCGCGCCTCCGCATCCATGAGACGCTGGCGCAATCCGGGTATCGCCGTGCCGTTTGGCGCCGTCGAACCGTTGAGCATGGTGTTCCATGCCGCCGACTCACGCTCGCGGCTTGCATCAGCGCTGCGCTGGTTCATTCCTGTCTTGGCTTGCTCGCCTCGAGCAAGGTTTCTTTCGATCGTTGCGACCTGTTCGCGGAGTCGTTTCACTTCTGGATCTGAATTGACCGCCGCTTCCGCTTTTGAGGCGCCTTGCGCTTGCGCATCTCTTGCGCCCAGCATGGCGCCCGGCGCCGCGAGCGCGGCAGTCGTCGCAATTGCCCTTGGAACGGTGCCGCTCACGGCACGCATGACAGGCGCTGCCGCGCGCACCACAGACGCACCAGGAAGTGCGCCAAGACCCATCTCTCCAACACCTGCCAGCGCACGTAGACCATCACCCTGATCCATGCCCTGAGCAACATTGTCGGCGCCTCGCACCATTGCCGGCACTCCCGTGAACTCCGCCGCCAGCTTGGCGGTGTCAATCACGGGCTGCAATGGGTTGAAGAAGGCTTGCCCCGGCTGCAGCGGGCCTTCTCTCACCGTTGCGTGCTGCTCTCGCAGCCAATCCGGTGCCCCCATGCGTTCGCGCGGCGCCTCAACAGCAGCCACCGGCGGCGCTTCGGCAAACATCCCCGCATCCACCGGGTTGATCCCAAACTCAGGGCCGAACTCGTTCGCCAGAGCAATCAGCTTGTCAATGTAGTCCTGACGGATCGTCATGGCAGACGCTCTCTCCTAATCCTGTTCGACGCGTCAGACGTGAAGGGTGCCAGGAACGCATTCCCAGCCACGTACCCTGGATTCATTCCAGCCTGACCGCCGGCCACGCGGGCCGCTCGCATCGTGTCGAGATCCCGCAACAGATCGAGCTGGCGAACCGGGTTCTCTTCCACCATCATCGGGATCATGCGGTTGTTGCGAGACTCCGACAGACGTGCAGCGCCCTTGGCCACCAAAGCCCGAGCCACAGCGCGCGGGTTCATCCAGTCCACTGCCGACGCCAGCATGGCAGGACCGTTGAGTTCGTCGATCGCCTCGCGCAGCGGCGTCGTCTGAGATCCACCAAGGCCACGATAGGTGCGGGTGGTCGCTGCCTCTTTTTCAAGGTAGCGGATGAACTCGGCCGCTCTTGGCCGCCCCATCACGCTCGTCAGGATGAAGCGTGCCGACGGCGTAAGAAGCTCGCCGACATGATCTCCCGTCTGGGCCTTGTTAAGCACGCGAGCGGCTAGCGCTTGAGCCAGGCCATCGCGGTACATCTCCAGCTTGGCCTGCGCAATTGCCTTGGCTTCCGGGGTCGCCTTGCGTGAGGCGACCGTCCTGTGCAGCTCGGCAATGCTCTCGACTTCCCTGCGGCTCTCTGGGGTCAGGCGGAGAGATTGCTTTTCACCTACCCCCAGCAACCTCTCTGCAGCGCGGTTCTCCGCAAAGAAGTCGTTGGCTTCGCGCCAGAGCGGGTTAGTGCGCCCAACCTCGTCCATCAGATCGTTTTTGAACCGCTGCAACTCACGAGTCAAAGGCGTCGGCCTGTAGCCGTTCATGGAGCGCTCGATCATCTGATCGAGATCGCGCTTGGCGCGCTGGAAGTCTCCCAAGGTCGAAACCGGAGACACCCTGTCCACGTCGGCAGACTTGATGATCTGAGTGACGGGCCTTCCGGCCTCATCCTGAACCGGCAGCATCGTGCGCTGATACGCCGTGATGTTGCCTTGAGCATCCCTCACCGGCGTCAGCATGGGTCGCATGACGGCGCGCTCGACGTCATCGCCCGCCACGCGCGTACTGCCTCGAAACAGCGCTACGGCCTGCTCAAGCGCCTTGGAAATCTCCGAGTTTGGCACCCCGCCGCGCTGATCCCATTGGGCAAGCACGCGACCAACGTCAAATGGCTGCGCGCTCCTGTCGGCCATCTGGTAAGCAAGTCGCTCGCCTTCTTTGAGCAGAGCCAGCTTTGCCTGCGGGTCGGCCGAACTCACCATGCGCCCAATGGCGTCGACAACCCGGTCATGCTGCTCAAGCTGACGATCGGTCAATCGACTGGCGCCGATCGCGCGACCTTCTCCCGGCGATGCCATGGCGGCCCGCAGCGTCCACGAGGTGTTTTCTCCACCTGCGGCACCGGTCAACTTGACACGGTCCACAAGGTTGAGCGGCGTGGCGTTCTGCTCTTGGAATCGACGTGCTGCATCGGAAACAGCCTTTGCCGACACGCCAACGTCTCCGGCGATAGCCGCAGCAGACTCGCCCGCCTCCATGCGCCGAACGACGTCGCTGATTTGTGGGCTCGTGAGCTTCCCGTATTGAGGCACCTCGATCTGTCCGCGCAACGTTGACGGGTCGATCCGATCCCTGGCAAGAGCGCGATCAATAGCCGCCAAAGACGCCGTATCCGCGTTGGCCATTTCGTTGCGCGCCGCGCGCGACAGCGCAATCCCTTCGCCAATCTTGTAGGCAACTGGACCAAGCACACCGCCTGCCACAGCGCCTAATGCTCCCTTGCCAATCGTTTGCTGCGCAACATCGCCCCAGCCTGCGTTTGGATCGGTGACAGTCGACCCGAACGCATGCAATCCCGTGTTTGTTGCGCCAACCTTGGCGCCAGTGAGTGCGGCTTGCCCCAGCGTGGCGGTTGCAGGATTGGGAAGCAAAACCCTTTCTGCCGCCAATGCCGTATTGGCAGCCACCGACCCAACCCGACCGAGGTTTCCCGCTGCCTGCGCCGCACGTGCCGCGTTTGCTGCTGGCCCCAAAATGGCACCCTGCCCTACGATAGCCGCAGCGTCACCGGCAAACGACGCCCACGGGTGCTCCTTGCGGCCTGCCTCCAAGCGCTGGCGATCCTGCCACCTGTTGGCAAACCCGAATGTTCCGGTATCGAGCGCGGCGCGACCGAACGCTTCCAGGGCTGACGTGGTGGGCTCGGTGACGAGTTCAAAACCGTCCGGGATAACGGCAGCAGCGCCACGGGCGGGAGCGGCGGCAGTCGTGTACTGTGCCGGCGTGAGGCTGCGCTCATCCTCGACAAGCTCGAAGCCCTCAGGGATCGGCGCTCCGGTGGTCATGGCGTGGCAAACCCATCCATGGTGCCGGGGATCTCAGCCTTCGGAGGCTGGACCGGAACCCACTGTCCGCCCTGCATACGATACGCTTCGCCGGTCCTCCTGTTGCGGATGACTTGGCCCTCGGTCGCAACGCGCGGAGCCGATGGCTGCGGTGCGCTGCCACCTGCTGCCGCTGCCGCTGCCGGCTTCTGCCCACCACCAAACGTCCGCTCAACGTAGCTGGGGATGGACTTGTCAACGTAATCCTGGATCTGCTTCTGGTCGGGCGGCGTGCCGTAGAGCTGCACCCAATCGCTTTCGAGCTTGCGTGCAAGCTGTTCGCGGGCTGCGACCGTCTCCATAGCCCCCAAGATGTGCTTGATGCCTTCGGGGTCCTTGCCAAGCGTTGGGAGCCCTTTTTCGATGAAGGCCACGTCCGAGTTGGACAACGGCTTGTATTTCTGGCCCTCGGCGCCGACGAACTTCTGCGCCAGAGAGTTGAATAGCTGCGTCGGCGCAACGCCTTCGAAGTTGGTGCCGACGTATTTGTTGAGTGCGTTGGCGACCTCCGTCTGCAGACCCGCCCACGAGCCAGTGTAGATGTGGGGCACGATCAGTTTCATGTCTCGGACGGTCTGCAGTGAATCCGTTGCGGTGGCGTAGGCTCTCTGGGCCTCCTGGATCACCTTTGGGCCTTCGTTCTCAGCCCACTTGCGTGCGGTGAGGCGCGCATACGGCGCAACATTGTCGCCACCGCCAATGGCTCGATACTCGCCTGTGCGCTTGTTGAAGATGAAGCCCGGCATGCTCGGGTCCGTCGACCAGTTTTGATCAAGCGACGCGGCCTCTGCTGTCATCTTCGCAATCTTGGCCTTCTGCTCCTCGCGATCAAGCTGGCTCTTGAGCTTCTGGGTTTCGTAGTTCGTCACCAAACGGATGCGGTCCCGCGCCCGCTGCCAATCCGCGTCGTTGTATTGATCAAGGTTGGCCCCGAACTGGCGAGCAACCTTCTTGGCCGCCTCGAATTCCTCTGGCGTCTGGGCATCCCCGAGCAGCCCCGAGAACCTGAGCATCGCCTCGTGCGTTCGCGTGGCCCGCTCGTAATTCTGCGTATCGATCTTGTAGGCGCCGTCGATGTTGCCGGCTTGCGCAAGGCGCTTCTGCGCTCCCGTTGCGTCGCCTGACGCATACATCTGACCCGCTTCCTGCTGCGCCTTGCGCTGCTCGACCTCATACTGGCGCTGATCGCGAACCCATGAGCGCTGCTCGTCTTGGAACGCGTTGTCGCGTGCCGTCTTGAAGCCCTCGGCGAACGACCCCGCAATGTCAGGCGACTTCGCCATCGCGAACGGGTTCGCGTTCGGCATGCCCCAGTCAATGTTGACCTGCGCCATGGTGCGTCATCTCACGAGAAGAGATTGCGGAGATATTGCTGGCCGGTGTTGGAACCGACAACCTGACCGAACGCGTTGCCGATGCCCTGTGCAGCCGACGCAAACGCATTGCCCTGCGCAATCGTTGCGTTAGCCTGCGTCAGACCGTTCGCGACTTCGGCTCCAGCCGCTGCATTGGTCACCTGGTTGTTGTTGTCCATCGACCGATCAGCGGTGCCCCACGTGTTACGCGCGAACGCATTGCCCGCATCGACAGACAGCCCTGCCATGGCCGTGCGGGCTCGGTTGCCGTCTGACACGAGCGGCCGGACACGGTTGAGATCGCGGTCAATGCCCTGCTCGGCATACTGGCGATCACGCTCCTGGAGCGAACGAGCAAAAGCGCCCGATCCGAGCTTGGAGCCGTACTGCTGCGCCACTGCGTCCGAGGCTTGGCGCCGGGCGGCCGTATACTCTGGCCGCGCCATGAGGCGTTCGACATAGGCCGAGCGCGCATCCTCGCCGTTAAGGCCCGTTGCGGTTTGGTAGTAGTCCAACGCCCTGTCGCCCATCGTGAAAAGCGGTTGCAGCGTCTGCTGGGCGCCCGTGTAGCCGCCCTGGAGATAGTCTTTCGACTCCGTGCTTGCCGCGCCGATGAGGTCCTTGTTGACCTTGGCGTTCTCCTTAGCGATCGCAATCGCTCGCTCGCGAGACGCCTGAGACTGGTCCGACGCCGATTGGATGGCGCCGGAGGTCTTGTTTGCCGCCAGCAGCGAGGCGCCGCCGGTGATCAGAGCTGGAAGCAGTGATGCCGCCATTTCACAGAGCCCTCTGGTAGATGGTTTCAAGTGGCGCGTAGCGGCGCCGGCGATAGACGCGGCCAACGCGCTCGGTCGGAGCGATCATCTGCATGGCGGTAGCCTCGCGCTCCTTGGCCCATGCCTCTGCTGCATTGAGCAAGCGCAGACCGAGCTTTCCTCGAGCATTGGTGTCGACCCACCAAAACAGTTCCGCTGCGACGCGATCACCACTCAGGGGGTGTTCGTGCACCCACACACCGATCACGCCGACCAAGCGGGAGTTTCGGCGAGCCACGAACACCGCGCTATCGGGGCCGCTGATCAGTCGGTCGACGATGCCGCGAATGCGGTCGGGCTCGTAGGACAGAAAGTCCTTGTAGGCAGACACGTGCAGAAACACCGAGAGCATCTCGACGATGCGCGTCGTGTCGCCGTGGTTTGCCGGTCCGATCTCAGGGGATGCGAGCGTCATCGAGGCGCTTGGCCAATTTGTCGACGCGCACTTTGAGATCATTAACGTCCTTCACGAGCTGGCTCAACAGGTGAAGGAATTGCGGGGTGAGCCGTCCGTCACTATCGGTGATGGTGATGTCGGCAGGCATCTGTGGCATCAGGCGTAGCCTCCAAGGTCAAGGCCAAAGTCGCTACCGAAGGCATTGCCGCCGAAATCAAGATCCTTGTCCTTTTCGGCATCAAGATCGCGGTCAAAAGCATTCTTTTCCGATGTGTTGCTTTCGGACGTCTGGCCGTAGTCCGTCTCGCCGTTTGTGTTCATGGCTTGGCCCCCGCGAGATCCTGGCGTGACGTCGCCGCCGCCCCATGTGATGCTGCCGTCAGCAGGGTTGAACGTTGGTCCTTCGGACGCATTTGGCGCAGATGACCCGCGAGCGTATCCGCCGCCTCCAGTCTCGAAGGCATTGCCGCTGCCTCCAGTCCCGGCGGTTCCCACGCTGCGCCCTTCGCCACGAGATGATGTGTCGACGCCGATGCTGCTGAAGCCTTGGCCGCGCTCACCTTCCCTGCCGCCGTATCCATCAGGGCTGGCCTCGAGGGTGGGATCGGGGGCAAAGCCAGGGCTCAAGCTTGGAGCACTTCCAAAGCTGGGAGCGACCTCCTGAGCAAATGCGTTCTGAGCAAAGCCTTGAAGCGCCGCGCTGCCGCCAAAAGCAGGGTTAGAACTTGCTGCGCTGTTCATAGTGCCGGCGCCGATAAGGCCATCGATTTCGCCGACGTTCACGCCGACAACCCCATAGCCCATGCTTTGAGCTGACGGGCTGCCGCCAAACCGAGCTGCATCGATAGCTGCAGCGAAACCAGGATTGGAGCCTGAAAATGAAAACCCGGTGCCTACGCCCACCGGGGCACCCCCAAGACGGCCACCATACTCGCCACCCAACGCGGCTGGGTCGCTATCCTCTGACGAAGCGGCTTTAAAGGCGGGGTTAACTGCACGGTCCTCGTAGGCGCCTATCACGCGGCCGGAATTGTTCTTGCTTCCGTCGAGTTCAATTGCGTCGAGGTTGGGCGAGTATGCACGCTGTATTCCCCCGGTCTTTTCGGCCTGCGCCTCATGCGCCGCGCGGAGCGCGGCTGAACGCTCTATTTCGCGGTTCGCTTTCTCAATAGCGCGATCAATAGCCGCCTCCATGGCCCTAAACGCCTTTTCATCGAAGGCAGAGCGAGCGGGCGCCGGATCCTTGTTTTCTTCACCCTCTGCGGGCTCGCCGCCAAGACGGTTTGCTCCGGACTGCGCAACAGCACGATCCGCTGTTGAGCGTCCGAAAGATCCCTCCGAAGCTTGCGCCTGCTCCTGCTGCGCAACAGCACGATCCGCTGTTGAGCGTCCGAAAGATCCCTCCGAAGCTTGCGCCTGCTCCTGCTGCGCAACAGCACGATCCGCTGTTGAGCGTCCGAAAGATCCCCCCGACGCCCCCTCTAAGCCGCGAGTCGACAGCCCTCGTGACTCGCCGGGGCCGGCATTTCCTCTGCCGCCGCCCCACTCGGTCACCCCAGGAACAGTTCGATCTGCAATCGGCGTCAGCGTGGTTGATTCCTCCGCCGAAGGTGGCGCTGGCATCATGCCCGACAGGGTCATGGCAAACGCCGTCTCCAAGGAAACCACCAGCCCCGGCGCAATCTCGATCACGACACCGTTTGGAGTTCCATAGGCATTGTAGCCAGCATAACCATACATGGCCCCATCGAGCGGAATCCCGATCAAACCGTAGCCGCCATCCCTAAAGCGTCCCACATTTGCGCCAGCCAACGCCTCCGCATACAAACCAATCTCTCCAGCCCCGCGGGCAGCGCCTGCATATGCCATAGTTTCACCGTGATTTTGATGCGATGTTTCGCGATCGGAGGACCGCGCTTATGTTCGAATTGATTCTGTACTGGGTTGATGCGGATCGCGTGGAGCATGCCAAGCTGATGGGCGCCTACCCGCACTTGCTGCTTTGCCAAGTGGCCGCTCGTGACGAGCTGGCAAGATACCACCAACGCAACTTGTATGGCCCGGCCCTGTTCGAGCCCTGGCGCGTGCGAACAGAATGCAGGGCAGCAAAGGGGACGTCACCATGATCATGGAATACGTATTGATCGCCCACATCATCGTCGACGGCGGCACAATGACGAAGACCGTGGGTGAATACAAAACAATGACCGAGTGCTATGAGGCAAAGACCAAGCTGCTTCGTTCAATGCTGGACGCGGTCGATAGAAACGTGATCGACGTTTGTGATCTGCCTGAATGTCTCAAGGTCCCGAAGGACTGATGGCGGCCGGATGATGCAATCAAGCACTTCCTGCGACCCAAGCATCAAACATAACTCCTCCCCCTCTCCAGCGCCCTCCCCTTGCTGTCCGACCAGTCGATGAACGTCCCGTACTGATCCGAGCCCCACTTGGGCGTGCTGAACGCGTTCTGCTGAGCGGGCGATTGGAACGTCTGACCATAGGCGCTGGGGCTCTGCTGACGAGCCGATGCCATCGGCGGCTGGTCGCGCCCGCCATCCATCAGTGTGGGCGGCGTCACTGCAAACGCGTTCTGCTCTTGGGAGCCGCCAAGGCCGGCAGGCCTCAGGAACGCGTGACTTCCGTCACGCAGAAGCACGCCCTGGTATTGGCCAGACGCGGGATCAAACCCCGTCCATGACCTCCATGAGCGATACTTGTTCGGCTCTCTCTCCTCAAGCTGCAGCATTGTACGTTCAGGGGCAAGAAAGTGCGTCGCACCTTGCACCGGATCTGCTTCCTGCCCGGACCAGCGACGCTCGGCCCAGTTCGTCAGATCGAAGAATTCCGGCCGGCGGATCACTTGCGGCAGTCTGGCCCGCTGCGTCGGCTCGATCGTCGGCTGGTAGATCGGCCGCGATACATGAGCGCCAAGATCCTGCCTCTCGGCTCGCGCTCGATTGACCATGGCGCCGAGCGCGTTGCGGGCATCGCCAACGCGGCCGTTGTCTGCCTCAAGAAGCGCCATCGCCGCCGCTCTCTGATAGGGCGAAAGCGACTGCCATAGCGCGTCCTGAGACGTCCAAGTGCGGTAGGTCACTGCGGCCCCCGCCGACCGCCGCCGTAGCGAGCCAGCGCCTCAGCGGCAATGTCCGGTCTGCCAGGAAGCGGCGAGTCCGCCCACATCAGGGCGCCATCCTCGTTGCGGAACGCCTTGCGCAAGCTCGACAGACCGCCCATGGCCTGGCCCAGCGTGAGCGGCACAGTGACCGGCGCCGTCACCGGCGCCCCCACAGCAACCGCTCCCGTCACGGTCGCACCAAGCAGGCGCTGCATGGCCTTGCGCCTCTCCTCGGCAGCCATGGCCGAAAAATACTCGTCCATCGGGTTGGGTGCAGCAGGCGCAGCACCACCCTGCTGCATCATCTGATAGTTTTCTTCCCAGTTGCCCGAACTGGGCCAGGCCGACTGGCCGCCCGATCGCATGGTGTATCGATCCGCCATGATCAGCAAGCTCCTTTGCCGCCGCAGGTCGGGCAGGTCTTGCCACCCTTCATGGGGCGGCCCTTTTTGTCCTCACCCGCTTCCTCAGCGGCGTGGGCCGATCCAAGCGCAATCATGATGACCGGCCGGCCCGGCACGTTCTGACGCTCAGGCTCAATCAAGCCGCTGCGGGGCCACTTCTCATCCTTTGCCATGTTACGTGCTTCCCTGTTGTCCGTTGATCACTGCCGACATCACGCATCGCGCTGCCGTGGCCGACATCACCAGCTCGATCGTCGCGCCTTGACGCTCAAATGTCCCAAGCTGGCGGAACACCACACGCCCCGCCGCACCGCGCACGCCCATGACGTGCGTCAGCGGCGCAAACCAACTGAGCCCACCATCCTCGGAAACCCTGCACCTGATGGTGCGCTGCCCCTCATCGAAGTCGCCCGCGCGCGGCATCGAGAGCACGTCCACATGCAGGCTGTAGATTGACAGCGGCATGGGCCACGCATGCACGATGGGGCTTTGCAGCCGCACCATGATTTCATCGGGGCCGTCCAAGGCGCAATCAGCATCCAGTTGCCAGATTGACCCGGAGCGATCATCTCCAATCAGCGTCTTGTCGGCAAAACTGATGGCCCCAAGTCCGCGCCACACCTTCGATCTCAGCGTTTCGCGCTCGGTCCACTGGTTGGTGTTGAGGTTGTACCAGAGCGTGAACGTCGACCCTCGCAAGACGTACCAGTTCACCCCGCCGAGCGAGAACGTGAAGCCTCGCAGTGAGGACGTATCAGGCTCCGCCTGAATAACCTCGACCACCCACTCAGGGCTGATCTCCTTGGGCGTGTAGCCGTTGGCGCGTCGCACCTGTCTGTTGTTGTCAACCCAAAATATATCGTCGTTGTTTTCGGCGATCGTGCCAGCCGACAAGCACCCGATCGGCAGCGCGCCAGCGCCAAGCGGCGAAAATGGATCATCGGCATCCTGCGTCGGCGACCACAGCTCCACCGATTCCGTCCCGAGCAGCCACACTTCGTTGCGGCGGGTCCATAGACCAACAAGCCCGTCCGGCTTGCCCTCAGCATTGTAGAATGCATCACCTTCGATCTCGGTCGAGTTGATGCGTGTGTAGTAGAATTGGCCGTTGGCAAGCCCGATCAGGAAGCGGCCCCGCAGGAAGTCGATATCGACCACCGTTCCGGCGATGGCATCACCATCGTATGGAACGCACACGCCGCCTTTGATGGTCCACAGCTTGCCCGTGGCGCACAGCATGATGTCGGGCTGGTCGAGGGCGTTGGCCGCGAACTGCACCGGCTCATCACCGGGAATGCCGGCCAGCTCGCTCGCGTCACCTGCTGGCGTCACCGCATAGAGCACGCGCCCCGACACGACATAGAGAATGCCAGCAACGACAATCCACCCGCGGTGCGGACCGGTCGGGACTGCGCCCCACTCCCTGAGCCCCGGCCCGGCATAGAGCCCAATCTCAGCTTTGCCGCCCTGTCCAATCGGACGCGCGTAGGCATTGACGACCCGCACGTTCGTATCGAGCCCCAGTCGACCTTTGTTTGACGAGAGCCCGAACGACAGCGGAATGGGCGGCATTACATGAAGATCCCTTCAAGCGGTTCCTCAAGCGCCCCGTTCGACCCCACCCGCCGCAACTCCATCACGATCCAGTCTTTTGCGGATTGAGCATCGGGCTGGCTGATGGCGTTGAGAACGATCGGCAACGCGCCGAACTCCTGCGACACCTCCACAGCCACGATCCAACAGATCTTACGGAAGCACTCGATGGGGATCTCATTGTCAGGAAACCATGACACGCCATCGGCGCGCAGCCAGGCGTTCGTCTCCGACCATGCGTCCCTGATTGTCGACGCATCACGCTGGGACAGAGTTTCGCCGGGCCGCAGCAGGTTCATCAGGCCGGCGACACGAGTGGCCAAATCATTTGCTGTCTTGATCGCCATTGGCCTGTGCCTCTGCGGCGCGCGCTGCGGCCATTTCTTCCTTGGTCCGACGCTTGCGGCGCGGCTTGACCGGCACAGGCGGCTTCGGTGCCGGGTCGACCGGCTCGATCGGTTGGGCCACGACAAACGCGTTCGGCACTACCGGCGGGGGCCGCAAGAACGCCTTCGCAGCAGCCATGCCGTGCTCGCGTGCGATCTCTTTGGCTTCCGGCGGCAGTGCATCAAACTCCGCCATCGATTTGCGGGCATGCCCTACAACATCGATCGTTTCATCATCAAGGCGCCTGGCCACCACAGCCACCGGCGCAGCTGCGCCCATCACCTTGGGCGGCACCTCACCGCCAGATACAGGCGCAAACCACGGATGCGCCATCAGTCGATTGCGGTCAGGGTGATCATCCCCAACCGCGATCACGTCGCCCTTGCGCACGTCGAACCCCCACAGGATGCCAGCATCCGGTGAGGTCTCCGAGCCGACGTACTTGAGCCTCATCACCATGTCGCGATGGCCGCCCGCTTCCACGTGTCGGTTGCTGTGCAAACATAGACGTAGCCGGAATCGTAGGCAATATCGCCCACCGTGCCGGTGGACGACGCCGTGCTCGGAGCAGCCACGAACGCTTTCATCTTCCCATTGAGCGCGGTCTGCTGCGCCGTGCTGACAGGCTTTGCCGTGTCAGCGGTGTTGTCGACGTTGCCAAGACCGACATCCGCCTTCGCCAGAGTGATTGCACCAGTGCGGCCGGCAACCGACGTTACCGGAGATCCGCTCGACGTGTTGAGGGCGATGATTGTTCCGTTTGCGCCAGCCGGCGGGGCCTTCGCAAACACGATGTTGGTGTTTGAAACGGTGAAATCCGTGCCGGGCACCATGTAGGTGTTGTCAATGTGCACGTTGAGCTGGGCTGCCGTTTCCGGCTTGAACGCCGTGCCGGCGAGCTTGAGCGCAAACGTCGTGGTGACACCATTGAACAGATTGTCCAGCTCATCGAGCAGGACGTTTGTTGCCTGCGTCGTGGGCGTGCTCTGCGCCGTGTTGGCGGTGGTGTTGGTCGCTTGCGCATCCGCATTCGTGAACCACGGATGGCGCAGGGAGGGGTGATTGGCGGCAACCGTGTATGTCTGCGTTTTCGTCATCTCGACGCCCCAGAACACGGCCGTGCTGGGGGTGTCGGCCGTGCCGACGTAGGTGACCTGAGGCATAGTGATGATCCCGTGAGAGCGTTGAAAAGCAGCAGGGCGGCTTTTGTGGCCGCCCTGCTAGGGTCTTCAGTATCTCGCGACGTGCGTGACACACCCGAAGTCGACCTTCGAGCCGTTTGCAAGCTCGCGCTGCATCTTGCCGACGCCGAGAGACTCGCGGATGGCAACCGACTTGGAGTTGCCGTAATCGCGCTCCAGCGGACGGAACTGCACATCGTCGCCGAGGCACATGGCAATCGCCTGTTTCCCGAGCAGGATGGCGCGGCTGTAGGTCTTGTCCGTCGTGTTGGTCACGTCGGTATGCTCACCAAGCTCGGGAATGCGCTTGATGATGACGTTGTCCCACATCAGGTCACCCGACGAGAAGTAGGGGTTCTTCACGCCGGACCCGGAGCCATTGCCGGCCACGAGCGACTTGTTGAACTCCTTGATGTCGGTATCCTGGCGCAGCTTGTTGTAGTAGCCGAGCGAGCACAGCAGCACATAGCCCGTTTCGTCGTCCTCGCCGAGCGACAGAGGCTCGATGCCGTAAGCCGCCTTGTGGGCAAGGTCGGCGCGGTCCTTGATCTTCGTCACGTTGGTCGCCGAGGGGTAATCGGAGTTTGTGGTGCAAGCCTGCACCGACGACACGAAGTTGTTGGACACGGGCACCGTGTCGTTGCCGCCGAACATAATGCGGTCGGTGTTGGCCGTGAGCCATGCGTTGAGCTGCGTGGTGGTCGCTTGCGTTTGCACCGCCGTCGGCGACGGGTCGCCAGCAATCACCTGCGTCGCGTCGTGGTTGCGCAGCGGCGCGTGGATCGTGGTGTGCAGGCCGGTCGAGAACAGGCCGTCGATGATGTAGTCGCGCAGCCGCGCTTTCGACCAGTTCATAAGCAACGGGCGAAGCTGGGGCAGCAGCTCCACCGGCCGGCGGCGCTCGTCCCACTCCGTCACGCCGATGGCGTTGCGCCAGTGCTCGATCTTGCAGTTGTAAAGGTGCTCGTCGGCCTTCTCTTCGCGGCCCTCAAGGACCATGTTGCCGGTCACGCCCTTCTTCTTCATCGCGCCGAGCAGCGGGATCTTGATGTACTCGCCGCGCGCCTTGACCTCGCTGACGTAATGGATCGGCGTATCGCCGCCGTCACCCATCAGCTTGTTGAAGCGGAACGTACCGATCCACTCCAGCATGTACTGCTGGCGCCAGACCGGATCATCGAAGCTCGCAGGCTTCGCGGTGACGTCGGGCATACCGACGACATAGGGGGATGCCATGTTGTAACTTCCTCAGTCCATCAGGTTGCGGGGAACGCCGACCTGCGGGCTGCAAGCATCGCTTTCACGCCGTCCATCCCAGTCGAGAACATCGTCTGAGGCGTCTGTGCGTTGGTGCGGGGCTGGCCCGACAGCGGCGGTGGGGTCACAGCAGGAGGCGGCTGCACGCCAGGGCGGGCCTGGAGCAGCATGGGCGCAATGCGCTTCACGAACTCGGGATTGCTCAAATGTTCGAGCAGCACCTGCTGCTTGAAGTGATTGAGATCCCCGTTGGGCACCGCGGCACGAAGCTGGGCCGTCCGGAACAAATCGACCGCAGCCGAGTACGGATCGGCGCGCCTCGACAGGGCATCCGCGTAGCCATTTTGGCGGACCCACTGCTTGGCGGCTTCAACCGTCTCACGGCCAAACCTCTGCTCCGCACGAATGTCGTCGTTGCCCATGCTGCCTGTCTGGCGATGCTTTCGGCCTTGGCGACCTGCTGAGCTGCCAGCCTCTGCGCCCGCTCTTGGACCGCCAAGGCGTAACCCTGAGGATCGTTGATCAGGTCGGGAAGCGGCGGCTCTTCGGGAGCAGCCTGCTGCTGTGGCGGAGGTGTCGACGTGGCTTGCTGCTGGAGCGCGCGGATGTAGCCTTCCATTTGGAGCGCACGGGCTTCCACTTGGCGAGCATACTCCGCCCATTCGCGGCGGCTTTGGTTCACCTCGTCGAAACGCGACTTCGGGATGCTGATCCGATCGTTTGCCGCTGCATCAGCGCCCTGCTGGGCCGGATCGACCGTCTGCGCAGGGTCAGCGCCT
>Ga0214923_10005483_pt1 | contig 14729 bp, 14 predicted proteins | sample LL1510_MetaG_FD_177993 | JGI IMG/M metagenome (GOLD analysis project Ga0214923, IMG submission 177993) | Freshwater microbial communities from Lake Lanier, Atlanta, Georgia, United States - LL-1510 | ecosystem: Environmental > Aquatic > Freshwater > Lake | place: USA: Georgia | collected... | reverse complement strand
GATCAATGAACCGAAGGCTAGTGCGATCGACACACCAGACCTCGTCATTTAGTTAGATCATGCCTGAAGCATGTGTCACTGTAGGCAGATGTCTAGGTAAACCCGTGTCTTGGCAAACCAATGTCTCTGCGAACCGCGAATTCTCAAATGGCGTCAAAGCCTGGCTTGTGCGTAACATCACAATGTGGAATTGCAGGATAAAAATACGGTTGTGACAGGTGCCGCAAACGGCATCGGAAAAGCAGTCGCCCAAGAATTTCACAAACAGGGCGCCCGCGTGGTGCTCGCCGACCGCGACGAAAAACTTCTCGCCTCGGTGGTCGAACAACTCAACACCAAACGACCCAATTCGGCTTTCGCCGTGGCGTGTGACTTATCCACAGAAATCGCCAACGCCGAACTTGTCGCCAAATCAAAACAATTTCTCGGATTCATCGACTTGTTCTACGCCAATGCCGGCGTCGCCATGGGCACCGACCTTTCAACGAGCGAAGAAACATGGAACACATCCTTCGATGTCAACGTGCATGCTCATCGCTGGGCAGTTAAATATTTAATCGACGACTGGCTCGCGGCAGGTCATGGCTATTTTGTCAGCACCGCGTCGGCGGCCGGCTTGCTGACGGCAATCGGATCTGCGCCGTATTCTTTGACCAAGCATGCGGCACTGGCATTCGCCGAATGGCTTTCGATTACATACGGCAATCGCGGACTCAAGGTCAGTTGCCTGTGCCCACAAGGTGTGAACACGAACATGTTGCGGCGCTCAGACGAGGCAACCGCCGCCGACAACGGCAACGTTGTGCGCGCCTCGGGTGCCGTGCTCGAACCCGAACAAGTCGCCGAAATTGTCGTCGCAACTTTGCGCCAAGAAACTTTTATGATTTTGCCCCACCCCGAAGTTGGTCAATTCGTGAACAAAAAAGCCAGCGAGCACGAGCGATGGTTGGCGGGCATGCGCAAACTGCAACTACGCACGCTCGGCGTATAAAAAGGTGAAAGGCACTTCGATCAACGAACTTGTTTCAGCACGCGACGTCGCAAAGTATCAAACCGATGGCGTCGTCGCGTTGCGCAATATCTTGTCACAGAGCGCGATCTCTGAACTCGCCGACGCCCTCGCTCAAAATATGCAATCGCCCGGACCATGGGCGAACGAATATGCCGCCAACTCGAAACAAGGCAGATTCTTCGACGATTATGTCAACTGGGCGCGCTTTGACGCCTACAAGACACATGCGCTTGCTGGCGTACTACCCCAAATCGCTCTCGCCCTGATGCAAAAAACATCCGGTCGATTTTTTCACGAACACGTTCTCGTCAAAGAGGCGGGCAACAATCAGGTCACGCCGTGGCACAACGACGAACCGTATTACTCGGTCGACTCGCAAAACAATGTCAGCCTGTGGGTGCCACTAGACCCGATTCCAGAAAAAATCGCGTTGCGCGCGATAACCGGCAGCCATCGTTGGGGCAAAAAATTTATCCCAAGAAAATTCGTCGATCAATCTGCGTATGTCGAAAGCGCCAGCGACTACGAGTCGCTACCCGACTCTGCGTCGTTAGATGCCGCCGACAACATCGAGAGTTTCGCCGCGATGCCTGGCGACGTCGTCGCGTTTCACTTTCGCACCCTGCACAGCGCACCCGCGACGACAAATTATGACAATCGCCGTCGCGTGGTGAGTTTTCGCTATGTCGATAGCGATGCAACTTGGTCGACTCGTCCGTGGAAGACATCGCCACCGCTTGAGCCACGCGCTTTAAAAGTTGGCGACATCTTAAATGATGATCGCTTTCCGCTAATTAAAACTATTTAACGCCGTCGCCAACTCGCGCCACTCAGCCGATGGCAGTTCGCCGACATTGCTCGACAGCACTTGCACCGATACATGGTTGGCACCCGCCTCAATGTGAGCGTTGATTCGGTCGACGATTGTTTCGAGCGTGCCCCAAGCAACGATTGCATCGACCATTTTGTCGCTCGGCATTTTGTCTTCACCGGCGATATCGCTTTGTTGGTATCCGAGTCGCAACAAATTATTCGCGTAGTTCGGCAAACGGTTGTAGGTCAGCATGTGCTTGCGCGCCGTGGCTCGAGCCGAGTCGGCATTGGTGTCGAACACCACGGCGATTTCTGGCGCAAGCAAAGCATCAGCGCCCAAAATCTCGCGTGCACCAGCCGTGTGCTCGACGGGCACAAAATATGGATGCGCACCGAGCCCGCGTTGCGCCGAGAGTTTCAACATTTTCGGGCCGAGTGCCGCCAGCACGCGCCGTGGTGCAGTCGCGGGTGGTGCGGCAAAAAACACAGAGTTATCCATCGCGTCGAGATATTCGACCATCGCAGAATATGGCTTGGCATAGGTGCTTTGGTGCACTTTTTCAGCCAAGTGCTGATGGCTCGCACCAATGCCGAGCAAAAACCGATCACCAAATTTTTCGACGAGTGTCTTCCAGCCTGCGGCCATCGTCGTGGCGCTTCGTGCATGCATCGATGCAATGCCAGTTGCCATCGTCAAATTTTTTGTCGCTGCAAGCAACAACGCACACGAAGCAAAGGGTTCACGGCCGACGGCTTCGGGCACCCAAACACATTTGAAACCAAGTTCTTCGAGTTCTATCGCCGCCTCTTGAGCTTTGGTCATTGGTTGCATATCAAGGTCGAATGACCAAATGCCGACACGCCCCAAGCCAAAGTCAGAACGCTGCTTGACAACCATCACGAATTACCATAACGCAGTTCGCCATCACACATTGCACCATGAACCATTACTTTAAACAAACAACAAACATTGCCGCATCAAACTTCGTCGTGGTGGTCCGGGCATTTATTGCCATACTCGTGACAGTTGGTCTGCTGGCATCGTGCGCTAGTCAGCGAGACTCGCGTCAAGACATCGCCACCGTGTTGCATGTTGTCGACGGCGACACGATTGTCGTCAAGTTGCAGGGCGAAACCGAAACTATTCGTTTGCTAGGCATCGACACACCAGAAACGGTGCACCCCACCAAACCTGTCGAGTGCTTTGGGCCCGAGGCCTCGGCTTTCACCAAAGCAACACTTAAAAACGGTTCAACAGTCAGACTTGTGCGCGATAACGAACCACGAGATCGCTATCAAAGACTGCTTGTCTATTTATATCTTGACGACGGCACGATGTTTAATCAACTTTTGATCGACCGCGGATTCGCGAGAACTTTGAGCATCGAACCCAACACGGCGTTTGCGTCGATATTTGCAGATCACGAATCGAGCGCCCGCGAACGCCGAGTTGGTTTATGGCAGTCTTGCGAAAGGTAGCGTGAACGCGTGGCAGTTGCACAGAAATCACTCGTCGAACAACTGGGCCATTCACCGCACGCGAGACTTGTGATTCTCAGTTGCGATGACTTGGGTGCATTTCACGCCGCCAACATCGGTGTTTATGATGCGATCAACAAAGGCGTGGCGACTTGTGCTTCTCTAATGGTGCCAGCGCCATGGTCACGCGACGCGATAAACCGATACAACGGCGAAGACATCGGTGTGCATCTCACGCTCAACGCCGAGCACGCAAATTATCGCTGGGGATCCATAACAAATTCAGCGTCGCTATCGTCTGGCGAAGGCGGGTTTCCGCGAACGATCGACGACTTATGGGAGCACGGCGACCCACAAGAAGTTTTGCGCGAATGCCGTGCGCAAATCGAACGCGCCATCGCCTGGGGTCTTGACCCGACACATTTGGCACCGCACCTGACGGCGATCACTCTTCGCCCAGAATTTTTCGACATCTACCTAGAACTCGCCGTCGAGTTTCGCCTGCCAATTCGCTTGCCGAGTTCGATCTCTGAAGATCAAGCCGGCTTTCCGTTTCGCAAACTCGCCCGCGACGAAGGTGTCGTGTTTCCTGATTACTTCGACCACGATTGGCGCGCCGGCAGTCGTGAACGGGTGATGAAGTCCTTGCAAAATCTGCAACCAGGTGTGACCGAGATGCATGTCCAACCATGCATCGACACACCAGAAATTCGCGCGCTCGGCGAAATCGCCCAAAGTTGGATTGACGATTACGAACTGGTCGTCAACGACGAAGAAGTTCGCGATGCAATCGAAGCAAGCGGCGCAACGCTGATCGGTTTTCGCGAACTGCGCACGCTGATGCGCGCACGCTAATTTTTATTCAGCGCGAACGCCTGCGAAAAGATCAGTCTCTAAACCTGATGCAGTCGGCGAATAACCGCCGATGTGATGGTCGGCCAAAATCCAATCTTCATACGGATACACCTCGGCCAACTCGTCGTCGCTGAGACCGAACCAAAACGGTTCATTTAGGTCGACTTGTGTCGCGTGCGCCTTCAACGCACCCGAGCGCGCCCAGAAATATTCTCCGACATTCAATTTGGTCGTTATCCGATGATCGAGATTCGGACGATCAAACCACGTTTCATCAAATGGCGACGACCCTCGCAGTCGCAGCATCGCCTCGTGCACTGATTTGAGCCGCACTCGCGACCAAACCGAATAATACATTTTGAGCGGCTGCCAAACTGGCCCGGCGTTTTTATACCACGAGGCGTCACCAGCGCGTTCAAAAGCCAAAATGCTGACATCATGAACTTTCAGGTGGTCTGGGTGCAAGTATCCGCGCTGATCGTCGCTATAGGTAACGATCACCTGCGGCTTTTCAAGGCGGATTATCTTCACGAGTCGCTCGGTGGCTTCGTCGATGTCAGCCATATGAAAACACTTTGGGTTCGCGTTCGAGTCGCTGTCGGCCATGCCCGAATCGAAATAGCCGAGCATGTGCAATTTGCTGAAACCAATGACCTCGACACTCTTTTCAAGTTCTTTGGGTCGCATCTCGGCCAACAATTTTCGCTCAGCGACAGAATCAAGACCATGAAACGGCATACCTGGTTCTTTGAGCGCAGGATTATTTACATCGCCGACCTCTCCACCCGTGCAACAAACCAACACGGTACGCACACCCATCTCGGCATATCGCGCAAAAGTTGGTGCACCCTTCGACGCCTCATCATCAGGGTGAGCGTGCACGGTGAGAGCACACAACTGATTGCCGAATTTGTCGACAGGTGCGCCCGTGGCTTTTGAGCGATCGGCAATTCTCATCTCGTGAAGGCTAGTGAAACTGCCATCGACATTGATGCCGTAGTCTTGACTCGATGAACCATAATCGCAAGCTAATTTTTTTTACTTGTGCCGCGATCACTTTTGCAAGCATGCTGACCGCTTGTTCACGTGACGGTCGCGTGTTGCGCGAATCAGGCCCCGGTCAAGGAGAATCAATTGCGATCGTCACCACAACTGAATCGACTGTCGTCGACCCCAACGTAACGACGACAAATCTTTTTTCAGTCAGCGGAACTTGGCTCGACAGCGGCTCGCTTGATCCGCGACATACATGTTTGGGTTCGAATATCTCGCCTGCGCTCACCATCAAAAATGTGCCGGCTGGGGCACAAAGTTTGGCAATTTCGCTAACCGAAGTGACCAACCCAGATCAACCACTCTGGGTGGTTGCGAATCTGAACTCAGATACACAGACAATTCAAGAAGGTGGCTTGCCTGCTGGCGCGATAGTTGGTGCGGCGTTTAACGGCGACCAGATATTTGATGGCTACAGCGGTCCGTGCGTTACCGACCGTGAGATTCATGAATTCGTTCTCGTGGTTTATGCGATTGACCAGATGCTCGAGTTCGAACCTGAGCCGAAGTCTTTGGCGAGTTCGAAACTTTTATTGAACGCAATTCAGTCGTCGGCTTTCGATTCTGCCGAAACGCGATTTTTCGTGCAAAACCCCTAGAACACCTCAAATTTCTGCCAAGATTTAGGCATAGACCAAAACATTGCTTCCCTACCGATTTCGCTTTTCGAGACCGACTTAGACGCACGACTGGTCGCAGCAAATGATTCATTTCGCGCACTTGCGCTTTCAGGAGCACCGCTTGTGGTTGGAAGCGCACCGTGGGTGAACGCTCAGCCCGGCGAACGCACTGCTGCCGAGCGTGCCTGGCAACTTGCAAAACAAACTGGCTCTAATTTCAATTTCGAATTTCGATTGTGGCAACCGAGTGGCGAGGTCACGTGGGTGCTCGTTTCGTTGCAAGCAAAAAAAGACAACGCAAATCGCGTTTCGGGTTATATCGGCACGGCTCACGATGTAACCCAAGCGGTCACACGAAGAGTGCTCAGCGAACAACTGATCGGATTGCTCGATGCATCGCATGATGCGATTTTGGTTTTTGATCGCGTCGGAGCGTTGATGTTCGCCAACGATTACGCCCAGCAGTTGGTTGGCACAAGTGAAACGCCTGACCTCAAAGATGCCGCAGTGCAAACTTTTGTTCAGGCGATTCGAGACCAAATTCCGCGTGAGTTGATTTCAAGCACAACCTCAAATCGTTGGCAGGGCGAAGTTGGTTTTCGAGGCGCCGACTCGATCATGCGCACCCTCGATGTCGTGCTGCAGATCGTGCGTGACTCAAACGGAACAATCGAGCACTATTCGGCGATCGCCCGCGATATAACAGAGTCGAAACAAACCCAAGAAGAATTGCAGCGTCAAGCAACCCATGATGCACTTACCAACCTGCCGAACCGCGTTTTGTTTTTGCGCAAACTTTCAGAGGCACTTGATCGCTCGCGCACATTGAAACGCGGCGTCACGGTGTTGTTCGTCGATCTCGACAAACTAAAAGATGTCAACGACACGATCGGCCACGGGGTCGGCGATCAGCTGATCGTCAACATGGCAAAGCGATTGGTCAGCGCGACCCGACCATCAGATGTCGTGGCGCGAATCGGCGGTGACGAATTCGTGATCCTTTGCGATGGCCTAGGTGACGAACAAGTCGCCCTGGATGTCGCCAATCGCATGCGAGCAGCCGTAACCGGTCAACAAATCTTGCAAGGTTTCGAAATTGAAACAAGCGCCAGCATCGGCATCGCGATGGCGAATGCAGCATTGCTGGCAGAGATGTCGAGCAGCGACGCCGCGGTCACGCTATTGCATCACGCCGATAGCGCGATGTATCGAGCCAAGCAACGCGGTCGCGGTCGTTGCGAAATGTATAGCGAAGAAATGAGTGCCAACGCTCGCGAAAAAAGCGCGCTGAGTTCGCAACTTGAGCGGGCTCTCGCAACCGATCAATTGTTTTTGGTCTATCAACCCGTCGTATCGACTCACACAGGTCGCACGGTCGGCGCCGAGGCGTTGTTGCGCTGGCAACACCCAGACCGCGGTGTGTTGACACCGCCCGTGTTTCTCGCCCTCGCCGAAGAATCGGGACTAATCGGACCAATCGGCGACTGGGTCACGCGACAAGCCTGCAACGACATGCGCAACTGGCTCGACAGAAATGAGATTGACGGCTCGTTCGTTATGCACATCAACGTTTCTGCTCGACAACTCGGAGACGCAACATTCGTCGAGCGCACGATGGCCGCACTGCACGATGCCAAACTCGAGCCACACCAACTTGATCTAGAGGTAACCGAAACAACTTTGCTCGACGACAAGGGTTCAGTTGTTAGAACCTTGAACGCTTTAAAGCGCCACGGAGTAAAGATGGCGATTGACGATTTCGGCACGGGGTATTCGTCTCTGGTTAATTTGCGTAATTACGTTGCCGACTTTCTAAAACTCGACGGCACATTTATTCGCGATATCGGCAGTCAAGGTGGTGACGACCCAATCGTCAGATCGGTCATTCAATTGGCCCACTCGCTGAATATGTCGGTTGTCGCCGAATGGGTCACGACCCAAGACCAAGCACAACGCCTGCGATTACTAGGTTGTGATTTTTTGCAGGGCAATTTTATTTCTGAGCCTGTTTTAGCCCATGAATTCGGCGCACAAGTCGTGCAGACTCGCGCCAATTAACTTAAAACTTCAATCGCCCGCTTCTGGTTCGGGCGCAGGTCCAAGTCCACCAAAAAACGCCAACACGGCTGCCGAGCCGTCGCCCAATCTGAGAATCGAATTACCCGCGACGGTGTCGCTATAGACATCAAGCGAAAACCGACTGATGTCACCCTTTGCGGCAGGTCGCATCTTTTTGGCAAACTCAGCCAAGTCGAGGTTGTTGTCTGTAATTATCGCCCCGGTCACGCCTTCGAAAGCGCTCGAAACCGTAAATGGGTTCGACAAGACTCGGGTCAGCCCAGAATTAAGCATCGCCGCAATAAATTTGCGTTGCCTTTTGCCGCGGCCAATATCCGAGGTGCCGTCGATCTTCCACTCATTGTCGATCTTCGTCTCAAAATAACGACTTCGAGCAAACGCCAATGCTTCGACGCCATCGAGTGTGTTGCAGCCTGGCGTCATATACAGGCCAGTGTTTTTGTCTCGCGATGGATATTGAACACAAATCTGCACGCCACCAATCGCGTCAACCAGACCTTTAAACCCCTGAAAATTGATCTCTAAATAATGATGAATCGGAATATTGAAATTGTTCTGCATTGTGCGCACCAATACGTCTGACCCCTCTTGATATGCCGTGTTGATTCGTGCCGAGTTTTCACCGTCACCGATGCGCACCCAAAGGTCTCTTGGAAACGACAGCAACGCTCCGGCGCCAGTCGCTTGGTCATAATGAAAAACCATCACGGTGTCGCTGCGTCGACCTGAGACGTCACTTTCATTGCCCATCGTTGCAAAATCTGCGTCGTTTGGGTCTGCGCCTTCGCGAGAGTCAGAGCCGACCAAAAGATAATTTTCAAACCCACTACTCGGCGCTGAAAGAGCCGAAGTCGCCTCTGGGTCGCGTTGCACCGCATCAAGTTGGGTGTTGGTCGCCGACACAATTTGCTTTGCGCCTGCGGCGCTGATCGCTACAAAAACCGCGAGCGCGACGATCAACCCAACCTTATTTGACGCCTGAAAATTGTTGCCGCGACGCGCCATGCATCTCAAAGTTACTCGTCATTTGCATCGCGCAGGTGCACTACATCACCGGTGTCGATCAGATGCCGTTCGTTTTCGGCCTCGACCACAAGTCGGCCGTTTGGTTCAAGCGACGCTGCGCGACCAGTGACAATTTTGCCGTTCGTCAACTCAACACGCACCAGTTTGCCAAGCGTCGACAACACCGAGACATACTCATCATGAAGTCGATCTTTCGAGTATTTTTCTGAAATATCGATCTGCTCAATCATCACGTTCAACAAATCGGCTGGTGAGAATGACTTCACTGTCGCAAAATCTTTCAACTTGGCCGCATAGTCAGGTGCCCAAGCGATATTGATCCCAATGCCGACGACGATAAATGTTTGCTCTGGGTCGGCAACACTCAACATGCCGCCAAACTTTTTTTCGTTCAACAACAAATCATTCGGCCATTTCAATTTGACCGAGGCGCTATTTTTTTCTGTTTCGTCGAAAAAAATTCTGCAGGCTCGCACGGCCGAAACAGCGACTACACGCTGACACATCGAGACATCGCAATTCGAATTTCTAAACAACAACGACACGAGCAAATTTGCCCCCGACTTGGCTTCCCATGTTCGATCTAGTCGACCTCGACCCGCAGTCTGATTGTCGGCCATCAGCGCGGTGTGGTGTTCGGCGCCACGCTCGGCCTGGCTATATAAATCGATGTTCGTACTGCCGGTTTCGGCAACCCGGTGCACGATCCAGTCGTGCCGTGCGCTTGTCTGTCCGCGGTCTTGCCAGTTGTTATCGGTGCTCGGCATCGGCGAGAATAGTACCCCGTGCTTAAGAAAATCCTTATCGCCAACCGTGGCGAAATCGCAGTTCGGGTTATTCGAACCGCCAGAGAAATGGGCATCGCCACCGTCGCGGTTTATAGCGAACTCGATCGAAACGCTCTGCATGTGCGTCTCGCAGACGAGGCGTACGCCCTCGGCGGTCAAACGGCGGCAGAAAGTTATTTGAATACCAACGCGATTATTAATGCGATCAAACTCAGTGGCGCCGATGCAGTTCACCCTGGTTACGGCTTTTTCAGCGAGAACGCAGACTTTGCAAAAACAATCACCGACATGGGTGTCGCGTTCATTGGTCCACCGCCTGGCGCAATTGTCGAAATGGGCGACAAAGTTTCGTCACGCAAAGCCGCACTGCGTGGTGGCGCGCCCATCGTGCCCGGCACGACCGAATTTTTGAAGAGTGCCGACGAAATCACGCAGTTTGCCAAGACCCACGGCTTTCCGGTCGCGATCAAGGCGGCGTATGGCGGTGGCGGTCGTGGCATGAAAGTCGTGCACGATCAAAAGAGCGTTCAAGAAGCAATGGAGTCTGCGCAGCGAGAATCAAAAGCATTCTTTGGTCGCGACGAAATCTACGTCGAAAAATATTTGTCGTGGCCTCGACACATCGAAATTCAACTTGTCGGTGACACCCACGGCAACGTCGTCTGGGTTTCTTCGCGCGATTGTTCGGCGCAACGACGACATCAAAAATTAATCGAAGAGGCGCCAGCCCCGGCGTTGCCAGATGGCGTCGAAGATGCGATGGGCGCCGCTGCCGTAAAGGCAGCGAAAGCAGTCGGCTATTTCAACGCAGGCACCGTCGAATTTATTTACCAAGACGAAGAATTCTTTTTTCTCGAAATGAACACTCGCCTTCAAGTCGAACACCCCGTAAGCGAATTGATCACCGGCATCGACCTAGTCGAATGGCAGATAAAAGTCGCCGCAGGCGAAAAACTGCCGATGACCCAAAAACAAATACTCGCATCGCGACGAGGGCACGCAATTGAGGTTCGCATCAATGCCGAAAACCCGACCGCTGGCAAGTTCTTGCCATCACCCGGCAAGATCACGAAATTAACGACGCCAGACGGTTTTGGGGTTCGCTTCGACGGCGGTTACGAATCAGGCGACACTGTCAGTCAGTATTACGACAACCTCGTCGGCAAATTGATCGTCTGGGGCAAAGATCGCGAGTCAGCGATCGCCCGAACGATACGCGCGCTCGAAGAAACAAAAATCGAAGGTCTGCACACAACAATTGATGCAGATCTCGCAATTTTACGCCATCCTGATTTTGCGGCCACGAAGCATTCGACAAAATGGGTCGAAGAAAAACTCGACCTGTCAAAACTTGTTTCAACCACCGGCGAAACTCAATCGAATAGTGAGGGCCTAGTCGAGAAAAGCACGGTGGTTGAAGTCAACGGCAAACGGTTCGATGTCAAAGTTTGGGTACCACCAACCGGTGGCGTCGCTGCGACCGCACAAAAAACACGGTCGGCATCACGGGGTGCAAGCCAAGCGACAGCAGCGGCAAGCGGCACGATCACCGCACCAATGCAGGGCACTGTTATCAAACTTCTCGTGAGTCAAGGGCAAACCGTCGCACAGGGCGAAGCAGTTCTCGTGCTCGAGGCGATGAAAATGGAGAATCAAATTCAGGCCGACAAAGCGGGCGTGATCTCAAAAGTCAATTGCAAGGCAGGCGACACCGTCGGCAGTGGCGATGTCTTGCTGGTTATTGAATAACCTCTTCGTAGTCAAGCACGGCGCTGAATTACAGTTGATTAACAGCAATGCCAATTAGTTTCACGAAGCGAGAAAAGTGACAGAACAACCAGCCAGTCAAGAAGCTTCTGACGAACAAGTTTCAGAGGCTGACCGCATCAGTGGCTTTGCTGTCGAGCGCGGTCGTCGACTGAATGCAGTCAACGAAATGCGAGATTCGGGTTCAAATCCTTATCCATACCGTTTCGACCGCACCCACACCCTCGGCCAATTGCGTGAAATGTTCGCCTCACTCGAGGCGGGTTCAGAAACAGAAACGATCGTTGCGGTTGCTGGGCGCATAATGCTCAAGCGTGATCAAGGCAAACTTATCTTCATCACGATCAAAGACCGAAGTGCAGAAATTCAATTGTTCGTTTCAAAAGCATCCGTCGGTGACACGCAATTCGATGCGATCAATAATTTAGATCTCGGCGACTGGGTTGGTGCACGCGGTGCGGTTATGACAACGCGCAAAGGTGAACTCTCGATCAAAGTGACTGCAGTCGACTTGCTCTCAAAAGCGCTGCGACCGCTGCCCGACAAGTTTCACGGCTTGACTGATATAGACACGCGATATCGCCAGCGGTACGCCGACCTCATCGTCAACGACGAGGCTCGTCGCGTGTTCGAAGTGCGACACGCAACAATCGCGAGTTTTCGCCGCACTCTGCGCGAGCGCGACTACATCGAAGTCGAGACGCCGGTTCTGCATATCGAAGCGGGCGGCGCACATGCTCGTCCGTTTCTCACCCATCACAACACGCTGGATATGCCACTCTTCTTGCGCATCGCACTCGAATTGCACCTAAAGCGATTGATCGTCGGCGGCATGGAGCGCGTATTTGAAATCGGTCGAGTGTTTCGCAATGAGGGCATCTCGACTCGTCACAATCCTGAATTCACCATGATGGAGTCATACCAAGCATTCGCCGATCACACCGATGTAATGGATCTCACCGAGGTTCTAATTCGCAACGCGGCAAATGACGCGCTCGGCACAACTCTTGTCAACATTCGTGGCACAGAGTGTGACCTTGCCAAACCTTGGCGTCGCGTGCGCATGATCGACCTCGCCAGCGAAGCCGTCGGCGAAAACGTTCATCCATCTCAGTCTGTTGATTCGTTGCGGGCTATCGCCAAAAAGAATTCGATTCATGTCGAGGCACGTTGGGGTTCGGGTCGCATCATCGAAGAAATCTTTGCCGAGAAATCAGAGTCGACTTTGATCGAACCGACATTTGTCACGGGTCATCCGGTTGAAATCTCTCCACTCGCCCGCGTCGACCGCGACGACCCTTTCTTGACCGAGAGATTTGAGTTGTTCGTCGGCACGCACGAACTAGCCAACGGTTTCAGCGAGTTGAACGACCCGATAGAGCAACGCGAGAGATTCGCCGAAGAAGCAAAGTCGAAACTCGCCGGCAATCTCGAAGCGGGCACGATCGACGAAGATTATTTGCGCGCACTCGAATATGGACTACCACCAACTGGTGGTCTCGGCATTGGTATCGATCGTTTGGTTATGTTGTTGAGTGGTGCGACCAGCATCAAAGATGTGATTCTGTTTCCGACGTTGCGACCAGAGGTTTTCGAACAATGAGCGCGACGACTCTTGCATGGGGTGTCGGCGTCGCAACAGTTGCGCCAAACGACACGGTTCTCGATGTGTTTTTTCGCAAACTCGGCTGGGGGCAGAGCACGCCAGAAGAGTTTTTGTCGTCTTTACCCGAGGCGCATACTGATCCGCGTCGAGGTGTCGGCATCGTGCCGGTCAACATTTCAATCGACACAAGCAAGGCCCCTCGCGACGCAACAGATGCATATTTGCGCCTTCACTTGATGTCGCATCGTTTGGCTCTGCCAAATTCAATGAATCTTGATGGCATTTTTGGTTTGCTGACAAATGTCGTGTTCACATCTCTCGGCGCGGTGCCGGTCGAACAAATCGACGAAGTTATATACAACTTGCGACGCAACGGCGAACATCTGACGATTCATGGTGTCGACAAGTTTCCTCGCATGACCGATTATGTCGTACCCAGTGGCGTGCGCATCGCCGACGCATCACGCGTTCGGCTTGGCGCGCATCTCGCGCCCGGCACAACGGTGATGCACGAAGGTTTTTGCAATTTCAATGCCGGCACACTTGGCACTTCGATGGTCGAGGGTCGCATTTCTGCCGGAGTCGTCGTCGACGATGGTTCAGACATTGGTGGTGGCGCCTCGATCATGGGCACGCTTTCAGGTGGCGGCAAAGAAGTTATCCGCGTTGGCAAGCGATGTCTGCTTGGCGCCAATAGCGGTCTTGGCATCAGTCTCGGCGATGATTGCATCATCGAAGCCGGTCTCTATGTCACTGGCGGAACGCTGATCAAACTGCCCGACGCAACCATCGTCAAAGCCCGACAACTTTCGGGAGCAAACAATTTATTGTTCCGCCGCAACAGTCAAACTGGCGCCGTCGAAGCCTCTCCCCGCACCGGCTCTTGGGGTGGCCTCAACTCGGCCCTCCACAAAAACTAAACCAATTCACGATGAAGTTTGATGAATTGAGAGAACTGGTGCGGGCGCGGCGCACAGACATGATGGTCGACAAAGATCGCGCACTCGAAGATGGCGTGATCGAACAACTGTGCGAATTGGCGATGTGGGCGCCGAATCACAAACTGACGTTTCCTTGGATGTTCGCCGCCGTCTCGGGTGACGCCCGCGAACGACTCAGCAATTGTGTGGCGGATGCGATGGCACGCGATGGCGACAAACCCGAAAAAGTCGCCAAGGCACGCACAAAATTTCAACGTGCGCCGGTCATTCTGATTGTCGGCACAGAACCAGGCGACACGCAGTTACGAACGCAAGAAAATCGCGACGCAGTTTCAGCCGGTATTCAAAACATTTTGCTCGGTGCAACCTCGCTCGGCTTGGCAAGTTTTTGGTCGAGTTGCCCGAAAGGAGCCAATGACGACGTCGCAAACTTTTGCAACTTCAAACCGAACACGCACATCACGGCGATGATTTACCTCGGGCATCCACAACGCCAAGCACCACCGATCGAACGACCGCCCGCGACAATCAAAATTATCACTGACTAAGTTTTGAGCTCGTGAGCCGTAGCTCAATGCGCCGCGGCACAAAGTTTCAAGATGACAAACCGATTAGCTGGGCTGGTAGACGCCGAAAACCTCGCGCAAAATGTCGCTGACTTCACCCAGTGTCGCGTTGACCCGCAACGCA
>Ga0214923_10005482_pt1 | contig 14732 bp, 4 predicted proteins | sample LL1510_MetaG_FD_177993 | JGI IMG/M metagenome (GOLD analysis project Ga0214923, IMG submission 177993) | Freshwater microbial communities from Lake Lanier, Atlanta, Georgia, United States - LL-1510 | ecosystem: Environmental > Aquatic > Freshwater > Lake | place: USA: Georgia | collected 2015-10-15 | reverse complement strand
TATTTTAATAAAAATTCATTAACTTATAATATATGTATAAATTTTAAATTATCACTACAAAGTTTAATAGATAAACCAAAAGAATTATTGGAAATAATAAATGATTGTTTAAAACCAAAAGTAATAGAAAAAAAACAATTTGGTGAGGTTTTTACACCAATGGATTTTATAAATGATAAAATGTTAAAGGATATAGAAACTTATTGGACTGAAAAATATAATGAAAATATATGGACTAATAAAAATATAAAGTGGTACGATCCAGCAACCGGTATGGGTAATTATCCAATTGCTATTTATTATAAGTTAATGGAAGGTTTAAAAAATAAAATACCTAATGAAGTTGAAAGGAAAAAACATATAATTGAAAAACAATTATATATGGGTGAATTAAATAAAAAAAATTGTTTTGTAATAAATCAAATATTTAATATTAATAATAATTATAAATTAAATTTATATGAAGGAGATACACTAAATATAAATTTAAATGAAGTTTTTAAAATAACTAATTTTGATATAATAATAGGTAATCCACCTTATAATGAACAGTTAACGAGTGTTGGTGCAAAGCCATTATATAATAAGTTTATAGAATATTATATAGATAAATGTAAATTATTATCATTTATAGTTCCAAGTAGATGGTTTGCAGGTGGTAAAGGATTAGATAAATTTAGATTAATGATGATAAATAGAACAGATATATTATATATAAAACATTTTGATGATGCCACTAAAATATTTGGTAATACAGTAAATATTAAAGGGGGGGTAAATTATTTTTTAATTGATAAAGAATATAATGGATTATGTGATTATAACGGTTCAAAAGTAAAATTTAATAATTTTGATATTATCCTTGATAATAAATATTATAGTATTGTTAATAAATTAATGGCATATGATAAAATAACAAATATATATTCTGGTAGATGTTTTGGAATAGAATCAAATGATAAAAGATTAAATGAAGATAAAAATTTAATTAAATGTTATGTATCCCAACAAAAAGGATTTATTAAATATATTAATAAAAAAGAAATTAAAAAAGATTATAATTTTTATAAAGTTATTACTGCTCGTGCATCATTTGGTGCCAATGGTTGTTTTGGTAATATATTTATTGGTCTTGAAAATGAAGTGCATACAGGTAGTTATATATCATTTAAAATATCAAATGAAAATGAAGCTAAATCATTATTAAGTTATATGAAATGTAAATTACCAAATTTTATGTTATCACTAAGAAAAATATCACAAGATATTAGTGAAATAACATGTAAATGGATACCATTACCACCATTAAATAAAGAATGGAATGATGAAGCAGTTTATAAATATTTTAAGTTATCAGAAGATGAAATACAATTAATAAAAGAAACTAAAGTTAGTGGTTACAAAGAATTAATGAATTAAAATACTATTTATTATTAGAAATAATATTAATAATGACAATAGAAAAACTAAAGAAAAATAATTATTTAATTTATTAAATTAGTATCATTTATAAGTAAATAAATTTAAAATTAATTATAATTAATTTTAAATTTGTAAGATATCCAATTTAAAACCCCATATAATTTTATCTATTGTTGAACCATTACAATTTATATATAAATTATAAATACCATCATTATTAGGTTGATTTATAGTAATACTACTAATAAACCAATCCCCAACATTATTTGTATTAATAGGGCTTAGTGAACTATGACCTACAGCCGAAGTTATATTTAATAAATAGGTCCATAAATTTATTTCATAAGAATTAATAAAGGGGGTGTTTAAAGCCCAAGTTGTACCAATTAATTTTCCAGTCATATTATTAATATTTAAAACACCTAAAAATTCAAAAGTAATTAATGCACTTGGTTGAGTAATGCCAGATGCTATATATGTTTTAGCTATGGGTATAAATTTTAAATTATAATCAATAGCAGCAGTATTAGTTATATTAAAAGAACTACTAACAATTGTATTTGAAATATCTTGATAACTAGTATTTGGACCAGTAATAGTAACAGTTGAATCAATACCCAATATAATATTATTTGAGGTATTAGTTATATTTAAAGTATTACCTGAATTAAAATTAATTACTGGATTATTATTATTAAATAATAAATTATTATATAATGTTGTATGATTAGTATTAAAGGTTGCAAATAATTTATTTGTATTTTTTATACTAAATATGTTTGAAACATTTACAGGAATATCATTTAATAAATTTAATGAAGTGTTAATATATAAATTATTTGTATATGTTGGTACTAGTAAATTTAATTTTACATTAATAGCATCAAGATACATATAATTTACTGAATTATTATCAGTCATATATAACGATGAATTAAATAAAATAGGTATATTATTATTTAATTGAAAACTATTATTAATAAATAAATTATTAATATATGTTGGTTGATACATATTTATTGTATTTAATACTGAATTAAAGTTCATAAATGTTATATTATTGCTTACTATATTTAAATTATTTATGAATATGAAAGGAATATTATTTAATTCAAATGAGTTTAATATTTGTAGATTATCAACAATTGTAGTACCAAATAATTCAATTTGCGATTTTACAGCCGTTATTTTAATAATTGAATTATTATTGGAATTAAAATCTAATATATTATTAAAATTTATTATATGTTCTGAATTATTTAATAATATATTATTATAAAAAGTAATTAAATTAGTTGCACCATCTAAACTAATAAATTTATTATTGTTAATATCTTTAATAGTAAAATTATTAATAAAACTTAATGCTAAATTATTTAAAATATTTATTGTTGTTTTTTCTATATTTATTAATTGGTATATTGTTGTACCGTCCGATAAATTAAATATTAAATTATTATTTAATCCTACAATTTCACCGTCATTTAATGCTATTGAATTTGCTAATAAATTTGATAAATTAGCATTATTATTAACTAGATCAGTATATGATTGATCCATATTATTATTATATGAACTAAAATTTAATGATTGAGGTAGATATTTTAATTTAAAAAAACCTTTATTAATATCCGTAAAATAATTATAGTGTGAATTAGTCCAATTATAAAAACTAGAATTTGAATTTACTTTTTGTATTTTATTATTAGGTAAATATAATACCCCAGCATAAAAATCAGTATTAATATTTTTATCAGCAATTGGAAATATAAAACCACTAATAATATTATCACTAGTATTAGTATTTATAGTTGTATTACCTAAATTACTATTTAATAATATAACATTATCTTTTATTGTTACATTTCCTGAATTTACAATAAAATTTTTAGTATTTATTAATATATCTTGAGAAAAATATATTGGGTATAAAGTAAAATTATTTGTTTGATAATCAGCCGGCACTAAAGAAAATGCAATTGGACTTTGAACGGCTATACATGGACTAGTTGTATTTGGTATAACATTAATTGTTCTAACTGTTAGGTCAGTGATACTGGCGGTATCATAATTAGTTCCGTTACTAGTTGTATTATTTACGGTTAATCCACTGACATTTGTGATAGTAGTATTTAAATAATTATTATATGTTAAATTTCTTGGGATCAATGTTTTAGAATTTCCATTTGCTATTTGTAAAATATCTCCATATTTTAACATACTAATCTTATTAATCTTATATAAGTTATTTTTTATATAAAAATATATTTTCTAGTAAATAAATAATGGCATATAAATTTGATAAACCTTATATAAATTTAATTTTAACTGATCAAAATAAAATAGATAGTATTCTATCAATATGTGATGAATTGGATACACAACAAATATTACAATATTCACAAATTAATAAATTACATTTAGCAGTTGTTATGGATAGGTCTGGTAATAATTTAATTCATTTAGGAATCTTAAATATAAATTATAAATCTGAATTTGCAATTCTTAATTATGTAAAATTTTTAGTACAACAACAAGTTAACCCCGACCAACCCAATAAAGAAAATCAAACACCATTACATTTTGCTTGTCAAAAACAATATAAAACTGTTGTAGAATTTTTAGTTAGTCAAAATGTAAATGTCAATTATCAAGATAATTTTGGTTTAACTCCATTTCATTATTTATTAACCGGTGATATAACTGTTTATGAAGAAAAACAAATAAAAGAATTTATTGCTCCAAAATCTAATACAACAAATTTTAAAGTGGATAAGGATGCATTATTAACTATTAAGAAAGACTTATGGTCCCTGTTAAATGGTAGTACTAATGTTCCTACATTTAAATCATTTTTTGATACATTACAAAATACAATCAAAGATACTATCAATAATAATGATGATATTAAAAAAGAAATAGCTAATTTAAAATTAAAATTAAGTGAAATACCAACTATAAATGATGTAAAACAAACAACCGTATTATATTTAAATTGTGTAAAAGAACTAAATGATCTAATAACTAAAAAATGGGGTAAATTTAGTAATAGTGATGATATTGTATTACATGATGCAGAAACTAATTCCTTTAAAATAAATAATGATATTGGTATAATTAAAGATGCTAATGTTAAACAACGTATTAAAAATAAATTAGAAGAAATAATTACAGATATAACAAATATAATTACTAATTATAAAGAGTATAATGAACCAACAATGGATATTAATGTTGAATTAAGTAATGATTTAATGAGTGTAATAGATAACCATATTAAACCTATTGATAATGATGATAATATAACTTATCCACATCCACCATTTCCATTAGAAAATAACATTATTGGAGGTAATTTACTAGGGGGGGCTAAAAAAAAAATAAATAATAATATATTTGAATTAGATAATAAAAATATTATACATGAATTAACAAAAAAATATGAAGAACTCAAAGATGAAAATGCTTATGATTTTGCAGATAATATTATTGATTTGGAAAATTTATCTTTTATTGGTGGTTCTAGACAAATTATAATAATTGATGATGAATATGACGATTTAAAAATAAAATTAAATACACTTAATAGTATTAATAAAAAAGTAATTTATATTTTATTAGTTTATTATGATTATATGTATAATTATAATATTATAGATGAAATTAATAAATTAAATAATAATAATTATAAATTAATATTTACTAATTTAAAAACATTAATTACATCAAAATCAACTATAACTGTATCACTACAAAATCAATATAATGATATCATAAATATGTGTCAAGAAATATATGAAGATATATTTATTAATAATATTTATAATGTTGGACCTGTAATATATTGTAAATATGTTAGTACATTATTAAAATATGAAATAGATAATAATTTAAATTTATTTAGTAAATTACATAAATTATTTTATAGGTTAGTATCCGCATTAAATAACGACCCTAAAAATTTAAATGAAAGTTTAAATTATGTTTTTAAGATTGATGATTTTTATAGTATTATAAAAAGTAATAATAGATTAAATAAATGGATCTATTATTTATTCGCAGACACTAGTAATAATATTACAGTCATTAATAATGAAAATACAATAAATCAATTTATTAAAGATACATTAAAATTAGGCGAAGATAAGAAAAAAAATACACAATTAATATTAGACTATTATAATAGTATGACATATAAATTTCCTAAATTATATTTATTAGATCTTATTTATTATATTTTAAATCCAGATATGTTAAAAAAAATATTAGCAGATAATGATACTAAACATATAGATTTGTTTATGGAAAATGAAAGACAAAGTAATAAAAAGCTAGATAATCAAACTAAAATATTCAATCATATTACTAACCAATATTCTCCTAGTTTTAATGGTTATATTAATGTATTATTTGATGATAATAATTTTAATAAATTCTATTTACAATATAAATTTAAAGAAAGTATATTATTAGGTTTATTATTCGATGGTTGTTTACCAAATTTAATAGTTCCATTAAATGTTTCAAATAATAAATTATTTACCATTGATAATAATACATTTATTTTTAATCCTATTAATGCTGGTAGTTCATTACAAGAACCAACTAATTTTACTCCCCTACCATTTAATTATTGTTATAGTAATAGTAATATATTTGATAAAGAAAAATATTTTTATTATATAGAAGATCAATATAGACCTCCTTATATTGAATCAAAACAATTATTATTTATAAATCAATACAACCAATATAATGTAATATTAAAAGCAATATTACTAGAATATAATAATATTTTAAGTAATTTATTATCAAAAAAACAAAAAATAAGTAGTATTTATTATACACTATTTATAAGATTAAAATTAATAATAAATAAACAAAAATTACTTTTAAATAAAATAACATATAAAGATCAAATAGAAATATTTGATTTTGAAAATTTTACTGATAATTTGAATAATCTAAATGCTAATATTTTTTTATATTATTATTTATATAAACAATCAAGAAAAATACCAGAATTTATATATTATAAATTAAATACTGATAAATTAATTTCAGATAAATATAAATTATATAATAGTACAAATAAAAAAACAGATTTAATAGGCGGAGCTTTAAATTTAAGTAATTTAAATTTTATGAGTGAATTTTATTTTGATTTAACAGATATTAGTAATAATTCATTTAAAATAGAAACTATATTACCACCATCACTAGAAGATAATTTGGATAATTTTTATCAATTAAATAAAATTAAATTTATTAATGATAGTTTATCTAATAAAGAAGAAATATCTGGTATAGTTTCACAAGTTAAACAATATGATAAATTAAATATTACAGATGATGAAATAACTGATTTTAAGTATTTTAATATAGCTAAACTTATTGAAGAAATTATTAAAAATTATGCCGAATATTTAATAAATATTAATATTAATAATTTATTATCCACATCAACTACACTAACTACACCAACTACACAACAACCTATATATGAATTAATTAATAAAGAATTTCAAATTTCAACAGTATTAAATAATACAGTTAATGATTTAACTACGAATTATGATTTTATAAAGGATACTAAATATCTACATAATTTTTATAATTTTTCAGATCCTAATATTAATAAACCATGTAAATTTATTATATATCCCAACGATTATACAAATACAAATATATTACAACAACAATATTGTATTAAAATAGTATCTGATATCATTAAAATATTATTAAATGCAAAAGCACAACCCCTATTATTAGATAATAATAATAATTCATGTATTGAATCAATTTTATCAAATTTTAATTTTAATATATTAAAAGATTGTATTGATAATGATATTTATTTTGATAAAATTGAATTTGTTAAAAATGAATTAATTAATCATACTCATAAAATGTTTAATAATACATATATTGAAACATTTGAAAATTTTACAAAACCACAATATGAAGAAATTAAATTATTAATATTATCTGATGAATCAAATGGTAATAATGTATTGTTTAATTTAAAAAATTCATTTAATATTTGTTTTTATATTATGAATGAATATTTAACAGATTATTTATGGCGTTTTGATAGTGATTATAGTGAAACAGATTTTAATGATATTATTAATTTTTTAGGGTTCGATAAAAATAATATCAAAAATAATTATGTTACTATTGTTGCAAATAATAATAAAAATAAATTATATGCTACCAATACAGATTTAATAATGAATGAATTTAGAGAATTATATAAAAAAGAAGAAGAAAACTTAACCAAATATTTAGAGAGATTAACAGAGGAAAATAAAAAATATGAAAGTTTAAAAATAAATACAAATATAGTTAAAAATAGAAAACAAAATATTAAAAAAATAACAAATGATATTAAGAGTATAAATGAAAAAATAATTAATATAAAAACAAATAATTATGTAAACACTTATACTTATAAAAAACAAATTATTGAAACCTATGAAAAAATATTAAATAATAAAGATAATGGTATTTATTCCAGTATTTGGAAATTATTATTAGAAGATGAAACTTTATTAAATAAATCATTTAATTTAAGTTTATTGAAAATATTAAATAACCAATTAATTAATCCAGATAATAAATTAATTAATAAATATTTCGATCATATTTCTAAACCTGCATATTTATATTTTGAAAGTCCAAAATTTACCAATAGAAAAAATAATAAAGTGATGTGTTTTATATATGAATTATTAGTTCATTTAACTAAAACTCAATTATGTTTTGGTATTGAAATTATTGTTAGAAAAATAATTTATAATAATATTGTAAATACATATGTTGGACTAGATATTAAAGACCTAAATACCATTATAGATAGAATTTTTACTACTAATGTTATTTATAAAGATAATGAAAATTCTTTTTTGGATGTGTTATATAATATTTTACCAGAAAAATTTGTTAAAAATAGTATATTAATATTTAATGATCTTGAAGAAAAAGTAAATTTTGAATCACAAACAATATTAGAATTATTACAAAATTTATTTAGTATTTTTAAACTTATACCTGAAATTAATACTAATGAGGAACTTTTTAATAATTTAAATAAAAATGTTGCTAACTATTTTGATTTATTTATAGGTCGTACAATTAAAAATTGGTATGTTGTTTGTGAAAATATTCTTAAATTTGTTATAAACCAGCATAGAATTACTAATACATTAAATATATTAAATGATAAAATTAATTGTTGTTTAAAATGTGGCGGTTCTTTAGTTTGTTGTTCTAATTGTAAAGTAATTTAATTTAATTTAATTTAATTAGTTGCATTATCAATTGTATTTTCATAAAATGAACTATCTTTTGAATTTAAACCAGTATTATAAGGTTTAAATATTTTTTCAATAATTCTTAAAGTAAAACTATGATTTATATTTCTAAAATCTACTAAAGTACCATTAGGATAAGTAAATTTAATGTCTAATTCATTTAAAGTTGCTATTGGAAAATCAAATTCTAATGGATAATTAACAAATGTATTAAATAAAATATCCCCTGGTGTTCCTGATAATAATATTTTAGCAAATGCAGTATCTTGATTAGAATTATTAATTACACATTCATAATCATTAATATACATTAATATATATAAATTATTTCCTGTTAAATTTAATAAAGTTGTTGATGTATTTATATTTCCAACTTGGTTTAAATTAGTTGATTGACTATAAGAATCAAAATTAGAAATGGATGTTTTAAATGGAGTTATTGCATTACGAGCACCAACATCCTTAAAACCTAATACAGTACCTAATGTATCTGAACTTGTAAAAATAAAACTAACTTTAGCTTTTGTTTGTATTACTGTTCCTGGACCACCATTACCAGTTAAATCAATGGTTGACGCATTAGTTATTTGATTTAATGGTGCTAGTAAAACGGTATAAGTTTGGTTAGTTGTATTAATTTGATATACAGTGTGTGTTTTATTTATATATACAGCATCAATAATAGTACCAATTTTAATAGCCCCAGAAATAATAATTGTATCCATTGCTTCAACTAGATTACTAGGATGATAAATTGATAATTGGACGTAATCAATATTATCAATAGAAATAATACTAGCCGTTAATGAATTAGGTAGATTATTATTTTTATAAGGATTAAATATAATTTCTTGAGTATATGTATTTAATGTAACAGTAAATATATTATAATTAGGATTTTGAATACTTGAATTAACTCGTAATACATTATTCAAAGCTTTATTTATAGTGGTTATTAAATTAGCACCATCATAATTACCTTCAGGAATAAATGCATTATATATAGTTGCACCATCATCAAGATGTTTCCAATATAAATTATTATTTATATTGGAACCAGACGATTTAATTAAAAAATCAATATATGGAAATTCAGTACTAACTAATTCAATTCTAACAACATTATTAAATGTTCTTTTTAAATTAATTGTATATTCATTTGAATCTGGATAACCTGATAATGTATTAGTAATTAACATTATTTGAATATTATTACTACCCCCATTAGTATTTGAGGATGCAACAATTGATGATACAAAATAAATATTATTAGTATCAATATCTGTTATTATTTGACATGATTGATTTTTATTATAATCTATAGGATAATCAGCATTAATATAATTTAATGGGATACCACCAATATTTAAAAAACTTATTTTAAAAACATCAGTTGGAATATAATATAAATTAGATGATATAATAAAATTATAAGGTAGTTGTATAAAAATATAATTACTATCTAATTCATTTGCCGTATTAACATTAAAAAAACTTAATATATTAGGTAATATTGGAACTGTTTTATTAATAATTGATGGTAATTGAATTTGAAATATACCTAATATAAGATTAATTGGTATATTACTATAAAATGTATTATTACCAATATTACTAATTATATCTATTTGTAATTGATATATATTATAAAAATTTGAAAAATCAATTGGTATATTATGATTATTATAATTAATTATCATATATGGAAAATTATTAAAAAAATAAATACTATTTGTTAATATCTTAAAAGTAGGAATAATATTTTGAATAATAATACTATCACCTATTGTAAAGGAATGATTGGGATAATTAATTTGAATAATATTTGAATTTCTTAAAACATTAATAGGATTATTAGGTAATATATCATTATTTGTTTTATAAATATTTTTTGGAGTAGTATTTCTAAATTGACTATCTATATTTAATAAATGGGTCTTATATTCTGCATTATTATAAAATTTTTTTTGTTTTTCTTTTAATGTTTCATTTTTATATTTTAACAGTTGATTTTGAATATCGGCTTGATGATTAAAAACAGTCGTTTTTATGTTACTTTTATCATATAAATCTGAATTTATGCGGTTCATTATACATAAATATAAAAATTAATAGTTAAATATAATTAAACTAAATAATTAAAAATTGAATAAAATATATAAAGGTTATATAATATTTATATATTATGTCTGACTTTACAAAAAAATATGATAAACTAACACAAAAGGAACATGTATTAAAAAGGAGTGGTATGTATGTTGGACCTATTGAACCTACTAATGAAGAAGTATGGGTATATGATGATACAGACAATAAAATTCATAAAAAAAATATTAAATTTTCACCTGGTTTTTTGAAAGTATTTGATGAAGCATTAGTTAATGCTGCCGATCATAGTCAATTAGATAAAACGTGTGATACTATTAAAATTTGTTATAATAAAGAAGAAGGTTTTATTAGTGTTTGGAATAATGGTAATAATGGTATTCCAGTAAAAGAACACGAAGAACATAAAACATTAATCCCTTCAATGATTTTTGGCGAGTTATTATCAGGTAGTAATTTTGATGATGATAATATAAGAACTGTAGGAGGAACTTTTGGTATTGGTATAAAACTATGTAATATATTTTCAACTAAATTTATTGTTGAAATAGTAGATCACATAAATAAAAAACATTTTTATCAAGAATGGACTAATAATATGAGTGATATAGGTATAGCAAAAGTAACAAAATCAAGTATTAAAAATAGTTCAGTTAAAGTAACATTTTATCCTGAATTTAAAAGATTTGGTATAGATAATTTAGATAACGAACATTATAATTTATTCTATAGACGAGCCGTAGATATTGCTGCCATAAATCCAAAATTAAATATATATTTTAATGATAAAAAAATAGAATCAAATAATTTTAAATTATATATTGATTTGCATTATCCTAATGAAACTGTGTATTTAGATGAAACAAATGAACGCTGGAAAGTAGGAGTAATTTATAAACAAGAATCAAATAATGAAACTATATCATTTGTAAATTCAGTTAATACTTATCACGGCGGATCACATGTAAATCATGTAACTGACCTAATTTATAAATATTTAATTGATATTATAAAGAAAAAAGACAAGGATATTAAAATTACTGTTTTAGCATTAAAAGAAAATCTTATATTTTTTATTAATTCTACTCTAGAAAATCCAACATTTTCAAGTCAAACTAAAGATGCATGCACTTTAAAAGCCGATAAATTTGGTTCTAAATATATTCCTAATTTAACTTTTTTAAAAAAATTAGCAAAATGTGGAATTGTAGAACAAGTAATTGAATTTGCTAAATTTAAAGAATCATCTAATCTTAAAAAAACAGATGGTAAAAAACAAGTTAGATTAACAGGAATACCTAAATTAGATGATGCTAATAAAGCCGGAACAAAAGACTCTTATAAATGTTCGTTAATTCTTACCGAAGGAGATTCAGCTAAAACATTTGCAGTTTCTGGACTTTCAATTATTGGTCGTGATTATTTTGGTGTTTTTCCATTAAAAGGAAAATTATTAAATGTTCGTGAAGCCCCACCGGCACAATTACTAGCTAATGAAGAAATTACTAATATTAAAAAAATTATTGGATTAAAATCAGGAGAAGATTATAGTGATGAACTTAAATTTAATCAATTAAGATATGGACGTATAATAATATTAACTGATGCAGATGCGGATGGTTCCCATATTAAAGGTCTGATAATGAATTTAGTTCATAGTCAATGGCCCTCATTAATTAAAAGACCTAATTTTATTACATCTTTAGCAACACCAATTTTAAAAGCATTCAAAAGTAATGAAATATTAAGTTTTTATAATGTTAATGATTATGATAAATGGTTAGCAACAAATGAAAATAATAGAAACTGGAAAGTTAAGTATTATAAAGGTCTGGGTACTTCAACCGCTGTTGAAGCCCGAGAATATTTTGTTGATATTGAAAATAAATTAATTAATTATAAATGGATTACTAAAAATGATAATGTTAGTAATGAAGATAACAATGATAGTAATGAAGATAGCAATGATAGTAATGATGATAGCAATGATAGCAATGATGATAGCAATGATGATAGCAATGATAGCAATAATGATAGTAATGTAAATAATAATAAAATATTACCTTATAATACTAACGATGATGAAGATGCTATTTTATTAGCATTTGAAAAAATTAGGGCAGATGATAGAAAAGTTTGGTTACAAAATTATAATAAAAATAATGTATTATTATATGAAAATAAAGTAGTTAGATATTCCAAATTTATCCATTCAGATTTAATTCATTTTTCAAATGATGATTTAAGCCGTTCAATACCATCTTTAGTTGATGGATTAAAACCATCCCAACGTAAAATTTTATATGGAGCTATTTTAAGGGGTTTAGATAAGACCGAAGTTAAAGTAGCCCAATTAGCCGGGTTTGTATCTGATAAGGCAGCGTATCATCATGGTGAAGCTTCCCTAACAGGAGCTATTATTGGTATGGCACAAAATTATATGGGTTCCAATAATATTAATATTTTAAAACCTAACGGTCAATTTGGTACCAGATTAAAACCATCAGGATCTGATGCAGCGAGTCCCAGATATATTTGGACTAAATTAGAAGATTTAACCCCAATAATTTTTAATACATCAGATAATCCAATACTTAATCAACAAATAGAAGATAATGAATATATTGAACCAGAATATTATGCGCCTATTATACCAATGATATTAGTAAATGGAACACAAGGTATTGGAACAGGATTTGCAACAAAAATCCCACCTTATGAACCAATAGAAATTATTACCAACCTTAAAAATAAATTAATTTCAAATAAACAATTTGAACCAATGGATCCTTATTGGGCTAATTTTGAAGGTGTAATTGCAAAAGTTGATGATTTTAATTATGAAATTTATGGAACTTATCAAATTAAAGACGATAAATTAATTATTAGTGAATTACCTGTAGGTGAATCAACATATGGTTTTAAGGAATATTTAGAAAAATTATTAGAAGGTGATGAAAATAAAAAACAAACAGTTTCTAAAAGTAAAACCGTAAAAAAAACTGTTACTAAAACTAAAGAAACAAATCCATTTTTAGGTTATACAGAAAATAATACAGATACTAAAGTATATTTTGAATTAGAATTCGAACATGGCTATTTAGAAACTGCAAAAGATATTGATAAAATGTTTCATTTGTGTAAAAAATATTCTATTACTAATATGCATTTATTTGATGCTAATGGTACTATAAAAAAATATAATTCACCTGTTGAAATTATGGAAGAATATTATGTAGTTAGATTAAAGTTATATGAAAAACGAAAATTATATGAATTAGATATACTTACATACCAATTAAAAATGATTTCAAATAAAGTTAAATTTATTTTGTTAATTGTTGATAAAAAATTAATAATTAATAATAAAAAAAGAACTGAATTAGAATTAGAATTGGAAAAATTAAAATTTCCAAAATTAGGAAAAAATAAAAATGATGAAGATATAAATTATAATTATCTATTATCAATGCCTATTTATAATTTAACTACAGAAAAAATAGAAGAATTAAAAAATCTAAAAGATGATAAACAAAACCAATATGAAGAATTAGAAAAGTTATCTTGTGAAAATATATGGTTAAGTGAACTTGATAAATTAGAAAAAGAATATAATAAATGGACTTTACAAAAAGTTAAAGAAACAAAAGTTAAAAAATCCAAAAAATCTAAAAAATAAAATTATTTTAACAAACAAATTATTTATAAAATAGTAAATTATTACTATTTTATTAACAATTATTTTCCCGCAAAATTTAAAATAAGGTTATTTGATTATTAATATAATTACCAAATATTTCACCAATAGATTTATTTATTTTTTATAAAAAGTTTCAAAAATAAAATATAAAATCTTACTCTCCCCTAAGTCCAAATGTAAACATTTAA
>Ga0214923_10005481_pt1 | contig 14733 bp, 13 predicted proteins | sample LL1510_MetaG_FD_177993 | JGI IMG/M metagenome (GOLD analysis project Ga0214923, IMG submission 177993) | Freshwater microbial communities from Lake Lanier, Atlanta, Georgia, United States - LL-1510 | ecosystem: Environmental > Aquatic > Freshwater > Lake | place: USA: Georgia | collected... | reverse complement strand
CATCATTGATTCCATTCCTTGCATTATTCGGGACATTTGGTTTGACATTTTACCTTTTACTTTTATATTTATTCAATTACTTTTTTTATACTTATTACTTACTACTTTTTATTTCAATTTTTTTTCAGGGGAACCCAGGTTCCCCTTTGACCCCTCCTTTTTATTTTGTCACTATTTCTCTTTTTATCAACCTTACACCACGTTCATCCAAACACTTTCTAAATATTCATTCTAAATCTTTATTGTCTAGCTTTTTATACTTTACAAAGGTATAAATTTTAGTTTTATTATAATGACTAGTATTTTCATAACATCTACACACAAATACTTTTTGTATTACAGGGTACAACCTGACCTACAATCGTTGTTTTGGATACATTATTCATGGTTGTATAAATAATCTCACATTTTTTGTCACTTTTTTTGGAAGATTTGGATTTACAGATGCATGCACAACGGGTAATTACTTGTCTTGGAATTTTACGGATAGATACTTCATCTGTTTTCAAAATAATATGCGCAGACGGGAAATTAGATGCATGAAACCAAATGTCCGTTTCTTTAGCATCATCTATGAGTTTCCAGTTACTAGCTTTGTCTTTTCCGATTAAAATAGTATACTCTTTGTTTTCCCAGACGAAAAGTTCCATTGGTGTAAATACAAATACAAATATAATCTATTCAATTATAATAATACATAATAGCATCAATTTTTAATCCACTATATAAACATATGTATTATTAGACATTCCAAGATGCGTGGATAACACTTTTCGCTTGGTATAACACTATTATGCAAACTTCATATCAAAAAGATCTCGTAAATATCTTTTTGAACAGCTTTCCACCAATAACCCATTCGCGTATACACCATAATTCATATAATCATTATTATTCTCTAACGAAAAGTGATACACCGTGAAAATCCCTCTCTTTGTAGAATTATTATAGTATATTCTATAATATCTTCATATTGAGTTTAGTTGATCCGGTTTTATTATAAGTTCCATGATTTAATTTTGTAAATTTCGTAAATCCATGATTCACAATATTTTCTTTACGAATGGTTTGTAGTTTCTTGAATACATGTATTTTATGTTTTATAAATTCATTTTTTGCTTCTTCATGAACGATTTTTTCATTCAAGTTAATTTCATTTCCTTCCAGTAATTTATGCATAACCATAGTTCGTTTTGTTTGGCATGCTTGACAAAGGCATCCTTCATCAAAGTAATGACTTAGTTGAATCGTATCTAAATGACAATTTTCTAAAGAAATAATTTCGTATAATTTGTACTCCTCTACAGTAAAGGATGCAATTTCACTGCTATTATCCATTTTGTCTTCCCATATTTTTAAGTATTCTTCTTTTTCCTCTAAAGAATAATAGTAGTTTAAATATTTACAATTGTTTACGAGTTCTTTGAGGTAATGACTAGGTATTTGGTAAGTTTCTTTGAATTTTAAATATAGATCTTTTATCGGCTTACCAATCGTTTCATAATCTTTTATAATTTGAATTTTATGTTGAAATAAATTTGTTAGAATGTTTCCCCATTCACTAGAGTCTTTTAGTCTAAGTTTGATATACTTGATACCATGATGTTCCACTAGTAAGTATTTATTATGGTAATCAAATACATCAGGAATTTGGATAGGATATGTGTCCATGAAATGATCGCCGTTGGCTAAATGAGGAAACAACTTATTGAACCGATGAATAACTCTCTTAATATCATACTTATTGATTTGTTCGCATGTATTGTTGAAATGATATGAATCAATCTTTTCAAAAAAGGTAGACATTTTACGTTCTATAGGTGACCTATAAACATCAATAACATAAACATCTTTTCCAATGTAACGGTTATATAAAATGATTTCGTTCACAGTGACTTCAGTAATTTTACTCAATACCTGCAACATATCCTCGTCATGAATATGGATCACATTGAACACACTAGATGCAAAAATACGGATAGAACTTACCAAACACGTAGACCCAACTTTAGGTTTTGAATATACAAAAATAAGCTTGTTTAAAGAAGAACCGCTTATGTGTAAAATATCGTTTGCTATTTTTAAGTTTTCTAATTTTATAGGATTTGTCAAGAAATCAAACTCCATAATATATCTACGAACATAATAATTTGTTGATTGAAATGTAAAAAGATTTAGAAACAAACAATATATTTATGTAAAGAGTAAACTATAAAACATATGTTTTGTTTAAAAAGGAAAAAAGTATCATTTAATCAATATATAACAATCATACTTTTACCTGATACAGAATATACAAATAAACTATGGTGGAGTAGTCAAGATATATATTATTTCAAAGAATCTTCTAAAATAGAAATAGACAGATTACAACATATTCATCCCTCAATGTCATTCCAGCAAGCATGTAAGCTACTCTATCAACCACCTAGCATGACAATGGTTTATGATATAAACAATTTTATCTAATAAATAACTGTATACAATGTATTATTTATGCTTATATAATACATTATTATTCAATAATTAGAAAAGGTTCTACAAACTTTCGGATTAAGTTTCCTTTACAGCAGTTTTATGGAATCGTCTAGAAGACTTCTTAGATGCATCAGTTGGCACTGATTCCGTATCCGCCTTGACAGACTTGGGTTTAGAAACATAGTTCCACTCGCCTCCCTCTCGCGGTCCTTCTCCGCGGGATCGCACACCTCTAGAAGGTCTTACTAGGACATTCTCCTTTACACCACGAGAAGAACGGGTTTCATTTCTAGTTTCACACATGAGTTTTCCTCCCTTTATACCTCTTACATTTCCTGCTTGAAATTCATAGGCGCCTCCTTCGGTTGCAACTAACGACAAATCTACATACTCTCCTTGAACTAAGTAACGATACTGCTCATCATCTACTTTTATTGCACTGTGATGCACAAAAACATCGGTTCCGACCTTAGAACCATCTGTAATCGTAATAAACCCATAGCCGGTCTTGTTATTAAACCACTTGACTCTTCCGGTCAACGTTTCGTCGGAGCTTGTTGCAAAATCAGTTGTACTCATACTTATACTATTATACCACTCCATATCTTTAAATCGTTTCAACAAGAAGATATATTTGTTGACAAACGACTAATGATCCACTCATAATCAGGTGTTTCTTCAAACTCCAAATGTCTTACGTATATCAATATATCTTTTAGCACGTTATGAACAAGGTGAGGAATAGAAACAATACGTTTTTTTAGTTCTTCTACAGAGAAAGAATCTAACAAGTGTTCCCAAGGTAATTCATCTAACAAATACATCCAACAGTATACGGCAGATTCTAAATCGTCTCTCCTACTTGGTTCCATTTTATTATGAACATTTAAACTAGCATAGTTTAAAGTGCCTATTATGTTAGATGTTTGTTTCAAAGAAATATGATTGCCATTCGGTAGACGATACCTCTTGCAAAACCCAAAATCTACTAAATACAATATATGACTATGTTCGCCTCTCCCAAAGAGCCAATTATCGGGTTTTATATCCCGATGTATTAATTCTTTCGTATGAATGAACTGTAATCGGCGTATCATTTGTATACCTATTTTCATAACATTAATCCATTCCATTTTACCATATGTTTTTCGCATAGTTGATAAAGTCATATCTAACAAAGGCATGACAAGAATATGTTTGTTGTCCTTTACACCAAACCATTTTGCTTGTGGTATACCTTCTGATGCAGCTAAATAAATATATATTTTGGATTCATTCACTAGTAAACTGTGGGGTTGTTTATCTTCTATTTTAATAGCAACTAGTTCTCCTGTACGAATATTTTCTCCTTTATAAATAGTTCCATAAGACCCGCTATTAATAGGAGCAAGTATTCTGTATTTATTACACAATATCATCTAAAAAAAGAAGAGAAAATGTGTTTAACTCATAAACATATTATATAATGTATGCAAACAACATAGAGATAAAGTATGAACACATGTTATACTATAATTAAACAATCCATGGTAAAAATTTGTTCTCAGACCTATCCTGCCTCTAAAGAAGAAGTTTATAAATCTTATTTTGAAAAATACTCGTTTGAGTTAAGTAGTTTTCAAAAATACTCCATAGAGGCAATTGTAGAAGGTCATCATGCGCTTGTCTGTGTCCCGACAGGATCTGGCAAAACATTAAGCGGTGAATTTGCTATTGAATATTTTGTAGGGAAAGGTAAAAAGGTAATTTACACGAGTCCGATTAAGGCCCTCAGTAACCAAAAATTCTACGATTTTTCCAAAAAATTTCCACACATTTCGTTTGGTATATTGACCGGTGATATTAAATTTAATCCAGAAGCAGATGTACTTATTGTAACAGCAGAAATATTGTTGAATACTCTTTATAAGAAAAAATCAGTGCATACAGATTCTATTGCGAGTTTCAGTACGTTTGATATGGACTTTGAAAAAGAACTTGCATGCGTTGTCATGGATGAAGTCCATTACATCAATGATACTGACAGAGGAAAAGTATGGGAAGAAACTATTATTACGTTACCTAAACATATTCAGATGGTTATGTTGTCAGCTACATTGGACTCTCCAGAAAAATTCGCTTATTGGTGCGAAACAAGAGGTGACCCAAATGCTCCCATAGAAAAAATGGTTTATTTAACGCCTGCACATGAACGCATTGTCCCGTTAACCCATTATGCGTTTATAACATGCACTACAGGTATATTCAAGGTCATTAAAGATAAAGCGTTGCAACAAGAAATTATGATGACAACCAACCGTTTACATGAGTTCCAGAGTCCAAAGGGACGATTCAACGATGAAAATTTCCAAAAGATCAAAAAGACTCTCAACCTGTTTGAAACCAAAAATCATTATGTGAAACGGGCACACATTTTAAACCAGGTATCCAGTTACATGGTAGATAACAATATGTTGCCAGCCATTTGTTTCGTGTTTTCAAGGAAAGCCTTGGAAGTTTGTGCAAAAGAAGTAACTACTAATTTGTTAGAATTTGATTCTAAAGTTCCGTATATTGTAAGAAACGAATGTGAACAAATCATTCGTAAACTACCAAACTACCAAGAGTATTTACAGTTACCTGAGTATTTGCAAATGGTCTCTCTTTTGGAAAAAGGCGTTGCTATCCATCATGCCGGAATTATGCCAGTTTTACGTGAAATGGTGGAACTATTATTTGCCAAAGGTTATATCAAACTACTTTTTGCAACCGAAACGTTTGCTGTTGGAATCAATATGCCCACCAAAACAGTGGTATTTACTGATGTCAATAAGTTTGACGGTACAGGTCTCCGTATGTTACATTCGCATGAGTATACACAAATGGCGGGGAGGGCTGGGAGACGGGGAATTGATACGGTTGGACATGTCATCCATTTGAATAATTTATTTAGAAACGTGGAACCCGTTGCATATAAACATATGATGAAAGGCGATCCACAAAGGTTGACGTCCAAGTTTAAAATATCATACAATTTGTTATTGAACTTGATTGATATAGGTGATCAACATTTCGCAAAATTTGCAAAACAAAGTATGATTCAAGAAAATATTACCAAGGAATTAGCCGTCATTTACAAGAAAATGACGGACAAAATGAAAGAAGTGGAGCAATCCATGGAATCACAAAGGTACTTACGTACGCCCCGAGAAACCATGGAAGAATACTTGGAACTACTTAGAAAGAGACCTCTTTGTATGAATAGCAAACGAAAAGAACTAGAGCGTAAGATCAATCACTTGATACAACAATATCCGAATTTGGAAAAAGAGCAATCTATTTTTGTAAAAGGCAAAGAAAAAGAAAAAGAATTAACAGCCTTACAAGATGAAATAACAAAAACAGAGTCTTACATAGAGTCTAATGTAGATAAAGTTATTCGGTTATTGGAAGAAGGACAATTTGTTACAAAAAATGACGACGGTTATACGCTTACTTTAAAAGGACAGATCGCATCTCAAATAAGAGAAGTTCATTGTCTTTTATTTACAAACTGCATCGTAGAGAATTCGTTTCAGCCATTTACTACTGAAGAACTTGTTTCTATCTTTTCGTGTTTTACCAATGTAACTGTACCTGAAAATTTTCGTGCGGTTTTACCTAGTTCAGATAGCAAGTCAGTAACAGAATTTATTCTAGGAATGGTACAAAACAAGAATGAAATAGAAGATAATGAATTACGACTTAATATTAATACAGGTACAGCATTTCAAATGCAATTTGATTTAATCAGTTTCGTGAAACATTGGTGTGAATGCGAAGATGCAGATCAATGTAAAATGTTGCTTCATGAAATGGAGACCAAGAAGGAAATCTTTTTAGGCGAATTCGTAAAAGCCTTGTTGAAAATCAATAACATTGCTTCCGAATTAGAGAAGGTTGCGGAATGCATTGGAGACATTGCACTACTGCATAAATTAAAGGAAATTCCGCAAAAGACACTGAAATATGTGGCTACCAATCAGTCGCTGTATATCTAACCTGGCGAATATAATCAATAATTAAAATATCTGTTCCCTTAGCACATTTGATGTCAATTGTCGCATTAAACTATTTACATTATTTGACCGTGCAAAAACTTAAAATATCAATAAGTATAACATAATAAATATAATATAGTAAAAGAAAATAATGAACTACAAAATATTATCAACAAACTTCAAAATGAAACCAATTAAACCCATATATATGATGACAAATTTGATAATAATCTAAAACGTAAATAAAATACTTCAAAACCTGTTTTTTTCTTCCAAAAGTTTTTTGGGATTTTGAAATTTGGACATTTTTAAAAATGTCCAAAATTGAGTTTCCGAAAAAAGTCTTGAGAAATAATGAAAAAACTGGTATTTGGTAACAACTGGTCTGAATACCAATAAAATAAATTTCATTTTGTTACTGAAAAATATTTTTTTGAAATGCAATAAACTTAAAGATTTTTTATGTTGGCAATATATATCAAATGTTTAGCAATGAAAAAGTAGCCATTTGTAGCCGAATGAAGTACTATTGTAAAAAGTGTGAGTATAATACGTCTAAAAAATGCAACTATGATAAACATATTTTAACCTCAAAACATATAAAGTCAATGAATGGCAATGACCAAGTAGCCAAATGTAGCAAAAGCAGCCAAGCGGTCAAATTTGAATGTGATAAATGCAGTAAAGAATACAAAGACTATTCAGGGTTATGGAGACACAAAAAAAAATGTAGTAAAAATTATCAAATTACTAATGAAATAATATCTACTAACGATGACGAACCAAGTGAAAAACAATTGATTATGATGTTGTTGAAAGAAAACTCAGAATTATTGAAAGATAACAATGAATTCAAGAAAATGTTACTAGATCAGCAAACAAATATGTTAGAACTTCTCAAAAATGGAACCCATAACACTACTAATAATAATAATACAAATTCTCATAATAAAACATTTAATTTGCAATTTTTTCTGAATGAAACTTGTAAAGATGCAATGAATATTATGGATTTTGTAGAGTCTATTCAGTTACAATTATCGGATTTGGAAAAAGTAGGAGAAATTGGATACGTAGACGGAATATCCAATATTATTGTGAAAAACTTAAAAGCCCTTGATGTAACACAACGTCCTCTCCACTGCACTGATAAAAAGAGAGAAGTGCTTTACTTGAAAGATGAAGATAAATGGGAAAAACAAGGAGAAGATAATGTCAAGCTAAGAAAAGTGATACATAAAGTAAGTAGTAAAAATATAAATATGATTTCCGAATACAAAGAAAAGCATCCCGATTGCAGCCAAAGTGATTCCAGGTATTCAGATGAATATAGTAACATTTTGATTGAATCCATGGGAGGTGCTGGAGATAACCGTTTGGAAAAAGAGTCCAAGATCATCAAAAATATTTCCAAGGAAGTGATTGTAGAAAAAGAATTAATGACTACATAACAATGTATTTATGTTTCAATCGTTGTACATGAGAAAAGGAGTCAAATATCTGAAAAATAATACATCAAACTTAAAAGAAATAATTCCATTCTAACAAATTGTCATTCCATTATTTTTTACAAAAAAAGGTTACACCGACCGGAAAGAAAAATGAGACAAAAATGTAATAAAAACATCTTACTTAATTTTATATACTATACAAGAAGAAAAAGTATATGAAATAACAATAATCGTGTGAACGTTCTTTAAGTTGGTTTTAGCTTAAATATATTTATCGGTCTTTAAGTTGTTTTGAAAATAATATATTTATAATCCTATTATATTTCTATCTAGATTGGTAAGTAGATCTATATAAGATTTGTACAAGGTAAAATCAGTTGTAGATTTTGGTATTTGTAAGAGACTACGACAAAGATACATACATTCTTCATTAGTGTCTATACAAGAAGATACTATGCCTACCAGTTTGTGAATGAGAAACCGCACTTCCTGACAATTTTGTGTTTGTGTAAGTTTATATATTGTCGTCTTATATTCTTGACGAATGGTTTCAATGATTTCATTGTATATATCTATGTCTTTGTCACAAACATAGTAAAATAAGTATTTATTGATACGTAACATTTACGGAAATGTATATACTAGAGTATTATATTTATATAATCATAGTATGTATTTCTTTGTTTAGTAACACCAAAATTCACTTTCTTCTTTCCTCTTCTTTTTTTCTTCTCTACGTCTGGTACATTGGGGACTGTAAATATAGTCAATATATGCTTGCCACACTAAGTAATTCAGCGAGGTGTCCTCATGTATATGATTGGGATCATTGTAACTCATATGGTAAAGTATTTTATCCAACTGAGCCTGAGTCACAGGGTAGACTTTTTTGTGGAACGGCGAATGTACCAAATTTCCTGTTTCATCCAATGCAACGCATTTGTCTGCTAATTTGTAGAGAGATATATCTGGTTTAACAGCTAAAGGAAGGACTACCCATTCGTTGATGTTTGCATATTGTATGTACATGCGTACAGTATTATTTGAATTGTCAAAAGCAGAGTTAGGAGTTAACACATAGACCTCTTTTTGTTCTTCAAGATCCGTATCTAAAAGAAGAATATCTGCATCCATGTTTTATAGTTATATTATTTATTACACATAAATAGTGAGTAGTAAATAATTCAATTTTTTACAAAAGTTAAGGAGGATATCTACTATTTATACCAACTGTAATCGTATTTTTTTCTTAAATTTCTCTTCATTGTGAAATAAATACAGTTGAAACTGACGTTGTTCATAATTTTCAAGGTTGTCGCGAATCACGACACGAGATGTAAGCTTTATTTCAGGCAAATACACAATCATTTGGTATAATCCATCTTCGCGCACAATCTTATCAAAACAGTATCCTTCATATAATTTGTCAAGTATTGCTGGGGTTCTACTGCATAAATCTAAAATTTGACAATCGTTTTGAACTTTACGAATAGAGCGCATAGTAGTATTGATATAATCCATTTCTTTCAACCATTGTTTGTAAAACGTGAGAGCATGGTCTGATAAGGTAATCATATTGCGATTGAATTGAAATTGAATCATGTTTAATAGATCTACGAGACGCCGAATAGGACTGGTAATATGAATATAGGCATCCATTTCTAAAACATCGTGTCTCGTGGACTGTATGTCTTGAGTTTCACTCATATTAATGTATTGTCCTGAAAAACTATTCCAAATAGTAATAAATTTGCCTACTTCTGCAGGGATATTATCTGGAACAGTAACTATTTTTTTCATAGTAGTGGACCGAAAGATACCATTTTTATGTTTCAACAAATCCTGAGCAGCGTGATAGTTCATGAAAATCATTAGGTAACCCACAACATCATGACTATCTTGTATATTATTTAAATAGTTGTATTTTAAAGATAGTCTTTTTACAAGTTTCAACAAATATATATAATCATTCATTACTAGTAATTCCGGGTGTTCATACACGTAATTACGTTTTACTTGGATAACACAATTTACAAATTTTAGATCAAGTATTTCATTCTTTTCGGTATCTAGTGTAATATCAAGTACAAATGCAATGCGTTTTTTATTTTGTTGTAAACTGCACAAACAATCAGATAAAATAGTAGGCAACATAGGACGTTTTTTATCAGGTAAATAAATAGTAGAAATTCTTCTAGAAAAAGATTTCCATAAGTTCAAATAATCTATCCAAACAGTTACGTTAGAAATATAGATACTCAACAAAACCAACGATGGAGTAGAACTTGTAGCTATTGGTTTAATGGAAAATGCATCGTCAAAATCCACGCTCTTGTCAGGATCCACAGAAAAAATATTCCATTCGTTGAGATTTGTTCTGCATTCCAAATGAGGATATTCTTTCGCAATCATGTCTACCAGATGGTCGTTATCTTCACTTTTTTTTTTGAGAAACTGAATGGTATCTTTGTGAAACTTCTGGATAGATGTATTCAAACTTTTGCAATACAATTGATACTCATAAAAATTTTCCAAAACATCAACCGGACCGATCACTTGTTGTAAAATACCTTGTGGATGTTTGGCGGTCCATTCGTGAAACCGAAAAGTTACATATAAATTTACAAATGATTTACTGAAACCCATTTTTTTCATTTCATACGGAACCAGGAAACTAGGAATGCGTATATCGTCGGGAACACATTTATACAACAACTTGTCTTTCATACGTCCGTAAGTTTTGTTATTTTCCAAAATAAGTACTCCGGCAATAGAATCTGAGGATCGTAATACCGAATGAACAATATTTACTTTTTCTTTGTTAAAAGTAAATATATCATTATTCAATAATTTATGCAACCCTGGATCATTACCAATATCTAAAGAACACGGATCAAACGTTGTTGCGTTGACAATTTTCCATGTATCATAATTGCGATGATCTATAATGATCTTATAGTTAGTCATGTTTACTATACAAATATATTATAGTGTCAACAAATCTTTAGATCGTTTCCAGAGTAGTTATGTTAGATAGTTCTTCTATGTTTGTACTTTGTAATTCTTCTGAGTCATTTTTTTTATACTAGTGTCTATACTCGTTTCTGATGTAGGTACCTGATTTGTCACTTTTCGTTGCACGTTTTGGTTCTGAAGAAAGTACATAATAGATTGTGGTAACGTAGCTATCTCGTTCATGTATGTTTTATAGTAAAAACATGTTATACTACTATCATAACTAAATTTAAAAGAATGCCACCAGTAAGCAGGAATAAAGAGACAACGTCCAGGAACCAAATTTATTTCTAAACATTTCATTTTGTCAAAATCTGCCTTGTATCGTGACTGAACATTCCAAGGATTTATGGGAGACACAAATTCAAAGTTTTCGTAGTCTTGAATTGGATATAGGTATTTACTGTTTTTAGGAGGAGAAAGTTTGATTTGAACAGATCCCTGTGTTACCATGAAATAGTTGCGATAATTCAGCAAGTAACGAAATGGAGTAAATACGTCTTTGGATCCCATGATGATATCATACTTGCAACTAGAAACTAACGGTGGGCGCAAATACTCGTCATTTTGTTGGATTGTTTTCAAAACACCTGTTTCGGTCAAAAAATCGTCGTTGTTTTCAGAAAAGTACGTAGATTTGGTGTCTTCCTGAAACAATTTTACAGCATCTAGCAATTTCAATGGAACGTACAAATCATTTTCTGGATTAATGTCTAATACATCACGTATTTTTACTTCAAACACAGGATATGTTTCGGTTAAACTGGACTTAGAGGTAGATTGCAAAATTTTATGATGTTCCTCCTCCAAATCAATCAATAGAGGCTGTCTGAAATCGCAAACTTCTTCCAATCTATCCTTAGATGCCTGTTCTATTTCAAATATCTCTAAATCATCGCTTGTTTTAAAATGAAATTGAATATGTAAGTAAAGAAACAAAATAATACAAAAAATAAATAATCCTATTATTAGTTTAATCATTGTTGTTAGTTATACAAAAACAACAATAATTTTAATAGTCAGTAACGAATTACAAAACTTTTGAATTATAATATTATTACGTAAGTAAGTATTTATTGCAAGTCTTCTAAAAATCCTTGTTTATCATACCAAGCTTCGCTTGTTGACTCTGACAATATTCCATTTGCCCATATTCCATATCTACTATATTTATCTTCATTTTCCAAAACCAAATGATAGTATGTATAGGGTTCTATTTCTTCTATTTTTTTAAACTCTTTATTTATTCCTGCGAAGGACAGATATTTGTCCATTATTTTTTCTACTTTAAGTGGGTCTTGAGAATGATGATCTAAACTGTCAACTAAAATAGCATGACCCCCTGTAACAAGTAAATCTTTGATTAAACCGTTTGAATCTGTTTTTTCTAATTTATACATACAACTTGTCATTTTTTTAGGGTTGTTGATCATATATTTTTTACCAATTTTAATAATTTTTTTAAAACCTTGGTTGTATGTTTTTACAACATTACCTTTTTTTAATCGTTCAATTTCAATATATTCTTCTTCATTTTTATCGTTTAAGGTAAGAATCAAAGATCCTTCGTTATAGCATGATGGCGGAGATAAAGAGGTTATAGTTGCAGTAACTTTATTGTTATGTGAAAAAAACAGTGACATAATATACCCCGCTGGTATCGTTACATTGAATGTACCATTTACACCAATTGAACTTGTAATATTTGTCCATACAGTACCAGGAGGGGTACTTGCTCCAGCCACTTGAACTAATGTATTAAAATTAGTGCCATGACCATAATCAACCGTGGCATCAACATTTGTGGGTGATGATGCTGCTGCAGTACCTATAGTATAACCAACCGTTGCATTTCCTTGACTATAAGATAAAGTTATTGAGAAACTAGTTGGAGATGCTCCATTTGTTAACGAAAATCCAATAGTCCTATAATTGTTATTGCCAGTAGCTATAGTATAACCTGTTGGATCACCGTTACTAAAATTTACAACTGACGCAGTACCAGTTGTACCTGACAATGCATTATAGGAAACCGACATTATATATATATATATATATATAGACAATTTTACATTTATTTTCCTTTCTACAATTCTATATATATATATCTTATTTCATTTTTGGAGCTACAAAAAACAAAACATAACTGGTTTCTCCTAAATCATATTTAATACTAATAGGATAATCTTCACGAATTCCAATACTTATGTCCTTAGACAACTTTGTAGTTAAGCACATTTTATGGAGATAGGTCAAACTATAAGATAAATCAATTGTTTCACCTTCTGAAATACTGAACTCATTAAGATCATCAATGGGGATAGATACTTTCATTTTACCATGGTCTCCACTTGTATTTAGATCAATACCATCTTCACTGCAAATAATATTGATTACGTCACCAAACAAAATAAGTTGTCCTGCCAAATCAAATAACTGTTTGCTTTTTAACGAGAACTCTGCATCATATTCTATGTCAGGCACTTCTAACGTTTCTTGTTCGGTATCTACTAGTGGAACTTGAAAGTAACGGTTATATTCGCTCTTACCAGAAGGGTCGATAACTAGCATATCAATATTCAATGTATCTGCAGGTCCATCATCGCAATAAATGACAATCGTATTGTTTTCTTGCGACCTAGATAGAATTGTGAAAAACGACGATGAGTCTACAACAATACTTTGGCATTCATTGGATTCATAAAGGTAGCTTTGGAACCAGTGGTTGCAAATATGAACATTAAATAAACATACATGCGATTTGTCCATACCTTGAATATACATTTTGTCTTGGAAAAAATCCAATTTAATAACACTAGAACAATTTTTTAGAAGCTGAAAAATTGCAACAAAAACATCTATTTTACTTTTTTCTTGTATTTGAAGTTTCATTTAATGTAGTCTATGGTTGTATTTAATATTTTTTCTTATAATATTTAGTGAAATAAAACATTATATAATATAATTATAGTATAACATAACAATGATACCTATTCACAGATATTCAAGCGCGCCTAAAATAACGGCATTTTGTAATAGAGGTAATGAACACATACCTTTAACAATACCTGTCCATAGAGTGTGTCCTAGATCACAAGTTGGACCTACAGGAGCTACTGGATCTACAGGCGAAACCGGTAATACAGGTGCAACTGGTGCAACTGGACCTACAGGTGCAACTGGATTAACTGGTGCAACTGGATTAACTGGTGCTACAGGAGCTACAGGTGCTGCAGGCGCTACAGGTGAAACTGGATTAACTGGACCTACAGGTGCAACTGGATTAACTGGCCCTACAGGTGCAACTGGATTAACTGGTGCAACTGGACTAACTGGTGCAACTGGTGCAACTGGTGCAACTGGCGCAACTGGTGCAACTGGATTAACTGGCGCAACTGGTGCAACTGGCGCAACTGGTGCAACTGGCGCAACTGGTGCTGCAGGAGCTACAGGAGAAACTGGTGCTACAGGCGCTACAGGAGAAACTGGTGCTACAGGCGCTACAGGAGAAACTGGTGCTACAGGCGCTACAGGAGAAACTGGTGCTACAGGCGCTACAGGAGAAACTGGTGCTACAGGAGAAACTGGACCAATAGGTATTACAGGTGCTACAGGAGAAACTGGAGCAACTGGCGATACTGGTCCACCTGGAGAAACTGGTGCTACAGGAGCTACAGGAGAAACTGGTGCTACAGGAGCTACAGGAGAAACAGGTGCTACAGGAGAAACTGGACCCACCGGCGCTACAGGAGAAACTGGCGCTACAGGAG
>Ga0214923_10005479_pt1 | contig 14742 bp, 15 predicted proteins | sample LL1510_MetaG_FD_177993 | JGI IMG/M metagenome (GOLD analysis project Ga0214923, IMG submission 177993) | Freshwater microbial communities from Lake Lanier, Atlanta, Georgia, United States - LL-1510 | ecosystem: Environmental > Aquatic > Freshwater > Lake | place: USA: Georgia | collected... | reverse complement strand
AAAAGAGATTGTCGTCTCCATGAACAATATGTACAAAAAACAATTTATGTTTAATGCTTCAATGAGACTAAAAAGAAAAGTTTTAAATGCCCAGTCGCTTAATCGTTTACTTTTTAGATTCCCCCCTGAAACTTTTAAAACAATTTTAGCTATTTATTGGAATGCTTTATGTTTAAAATTGAAACGCATCCCTCTTTTTTCGCATCCTTAAGATTTATTTAACCCTTATGAAAAATATTTTACATCGGCTTGCTAGAGCGCTTGTTTTTAATCAGTTAAACAAAATAAAAATAGGCCATATTGTTATTATTGAAGGGAACAATAAATTTTCTTTTGGGAAAAAAGACAAATTAAATGTCACAGTTACTGTTCATGATCCCCGATTCTATGGAGCTTTAGCATTTGGCGGGTCAATTGGGGTTAGTGAAGCATTTATGCAAAAGTTTTGGTCCGCGAGCGATTTAACAAAATTAATTCGTATCATGGCGATTAATCAAAATACGATGGATCAACTAGAAGGGCTATTTAATATTTTTTTAAAGCCCATCCTCAAATGCCTTCATTATTTAAATCAAAACTCAGTAAAAGGAAGTGAGATTAATATTTCTAAGCACTACGATCTAGGTAATGACTTCTTTTCGTTATTTTTAGATTCAACCATGATGTATTCATCCGCAGTTTTCAAAAATCCCGATGATTCGCTCTATAAAGGATCGATTCATAAATTAGAAACCATATGTCAGGGGCTGGAACTGACTTCTCAAGATCATATTATTGAAATTGGTTCGGGGTGGGGTGGATTTGCGATTTATGCGGCTCAGCAGTATGGATGTAAAGTCACCACAACAACTATCTCAAAAGAACAATATAAATATGTAAGGCAAAAAATCAAAGATTTAAAGTTATCACACAAGATTACCGTTTTATTTTCAGACTATCGTCATTTGAAAGGCCAGTATGACAAATTAGTATCTATTGAGATGTTAGAAGCTGTGGGTTATCAGTATTACGACACTTATTTTAAAGTGTGTGCCAGTCTATTAAAACCCCAAGGTCTCGCAGTTATTCAAACGATAACCATTGCTGACCAACGTTATGAGAAAGCGAAACGCTCTGTCGACTTTATTCAAAGATATATTTTTCCTGGGAGCTGTATCCCTTCCATTACAGCGTTGCAAAATAGCGTGACCCAGTCTTCAGATCTTAAAATTTATAACATTCATGATATTGGCACTCATTATGCAAGGACCCTTGCGTTATGGCGCGAAGGGTTCTTTAAGCGCCTGAAAGATATTAAAGCGCTAGGGTTTGATGATGCGTTCATTCGTATGTGGCACTTTTACTTTTCTTATTGTGAAGGTGGCTTTCATGAAAAAGTAATTAGTGATATTCATCTCAAATTAGTGAAGCCCGGATATCGAACAAAGACAAAATAGTAGTAGATGTTTTCTTGAAATTTTATTCATAGAAGAGCATCATATTAGGAATATTAGGAGTTATCTTTTAAAACTTAGGGCGGCAAAATTATGAAAAAGCTTTTCTTATTTATTTCAGTATTCCTATTTGGCACTTTTGTAAATTTTCCTGCTGTTGCCGAGACCCCGAATCTTTTAGATGGCGTCGTAGATAAGTACTTTAGAGGTAAGGCGCTTACAAAAACAGATGACATTACATTTGATGTAGCTAAGAGAGCTCTTGATGGTACTCAAGTGCCTTTTAAGTTTACAACAAATAAAAAATATAAAAATATTTCAGTAGTCGTAGAAGGCAATCCCCATCAATTGCCTGGTATCGGATCTCTCGCATTGACTATGCACCCTAAAACTGTACCCTTTACTTTTGAAACACATATTCGCATGGAGCAGGATAGCTATGTGGATGTGATTGCAGAAGATGAGAATGGTAAATTTTTTTACAATCAAGTCGCGATTCGATCAGCAGGTGGCTGCTCTGCAGGGGTCACTTATGATGCCGATGCAGTTCTTAAAGAAGTAGGGACTATGAAAGTATTGCATACGGACAATAGAGCTTCTTTATTTATTAAACACCCACAACATAATGGATACCAAGCTAATCTAAGTAATTACACAGGACTCTATATCTTGCCAGAATGGCATTTGACTTCGGTGAGTATCACGGATAACGAAAAAGAAATTTGGAGCGCTGAATTTGGTGGAGGTAGTACTGCTGAAAATCCATTTTTTACTTTTGATACACAAAAAATTAAAGGCGATTTAAAAGTCATAGCAGTTGATTCACAAGGCAAGCAATACGTTAATAAACCTTCTTTAATAAATTAATTTTGCGTAATTTATATCTGGCCAAGTATTTATCATGCTTGGCCATTATTTCTTTATCTAATACATCGGCGTTAGCTGCGGATATAACTACCGAAATGTGTAAAAATTATATCCCAGCGGTATGGACAATTTCAAAGCCAATGCGAGATGCAGGTATTCCTGTTGCAACAGCGGAAGCGCATGTTTATAAAATGGGCATTGAAGATAAAAATATACGTCTTTACTTAAGATCTCTTATTCATGATGTTTATAAGAATTCTGATGCAGCCCAGCGTTATATTGAGACGGGACATGCGGTTGAAGATTGCGTGCAAAAATCGAGAGGGTTTTAAAAAATAAGGAATTGTTGACAGGCGATTTTTCTTATATATAATGAGAATCATTCTCATTTAGAATTTATACAAAATCAATGAAAAAAATAAACGCCCTTATTATGGGAGCTGCATTTTTTTGCGCACTACAAAATTTTGCACATGCGGGCTTAGTCGATGAAATACAAGTATACGACGGTGAAATTAATAAACCAGGCGACGTGGGACTTGAGTTGCATGTGAATACAAGCCTTAATGGAAAATCTTCTCAGGCCTTTGATCGAGAGCGAATGACAGATCGAGGCCTTCGCATTACACCAGAACTAACTTACGGGCTCACCGATACTTTTGAATTAGGTTTTTATATTCCTACAATTTATTCACCACAATATGGTTATGAGTTTGCAGGGTATAAACCAAGAATTAAATGGATGCCCATTCAAGCCAAAAACAATCAGCCTTGGTCTGCTGGCATTAATGTGGAATACGCTAAACTAAAAACAGGTATGTCAGAGTCAGCTAAAAGCTCAGAAGTAAGATTTATTCTAGGATATGAAGGCCAAGATTGGCGACTTGCTATGAATCCAATTCTAGAAAAGAATTTTTCACCACGTACTGAACACACTCCGGAATTAGAAATGAATTTTAGAGCGATCTATAAGCAAGAAGGAAAAATGAAAGGTATTGGATTCGAGTACTATCATGCTCTTGGGCCTTATAATGGCTTTTCACCAGCAAACGAACAAAGCAAACAGTTATTTTTCGTTACTGAGTTTGAATTTAAAGAAGGCCCGTTTAAAGATTGGGATATGCATTTTGCTGCAGGAAAAGGATGGGATGGCGCTGATCCATTTACGGTTAAAATGATATTTGCACCTAAATTATAAGATCACTGCATGGCATTTAAAAAATTTAACCTACTTACGATACTAGGCATTGCCTTTCTTCTGCTTGGCATTACCATTGCGGGCCGGCATTATATTCCACCTGATGAAACGCGTTATCTATCAGTTGCTTGGGATATGTGGCTTCATCATGATTTTTTAGTGCCTCATCTTAATCACTTGCCATACAGCCATAAACCGCCCCTTCTATTTTGGCTGATCAACTTAGGTTGGTTCGTCTTCGGTGTAAATGATTGGTGGCCGAGACTCATTCCATTTTTATTTTCACTAGGCTCAATTTTTCTGGTTAGAAAAATTGCAGATAAATTATGGCCAAAAAATAATGAAGTTGGTTATATAGCCTCCTTACTTCTTTTAGCCAGTAGTGTATGGGCTGTTTATTCTTCAGCACTTATGTTTGACATGATGCTGACCTTCTTCACATGTCTTGGCATATTAGGCATGCTGATATCCTTAAAAGAAAAAAATCAAAATGGATTTATCTATTTAGTCCTAGCTTTTGCAGGCGGACTTCTTGCGAAAGGCCCTACAATTCTTTTACAACTTTTGCCACTTGCGGTGACCGCACCTTGGTGGATGAAAGAAAAAACGATTGTATGGAAATCATGGTATCGCTCTTTCGCGCTATCATTTTTGGTAGGCACCGCTATTCTCTTATGTTGGGCGATACCAGCAGGTATTTCAGGCGGCGCTCAATATCAACATGATATTTTCTGGGGACAAACTGCCAATCGCATGGTGAATTCGTTTGCGCATAACAGACCCCAATGGTGGTATTTAGAAATGGCACCCCTCTTAATATTCCCATGGTTTTTTGTGCCTGCATTCTGGAAATTAATTTTTCAAAAATCATCTAGACAAATGAGTGAGGGGCTTAAGTTTTCTCTCGCTTGGTTTTTTCCGGTATTTATTGCATTTAGTTTGATTAGCGGTAAACAGGTGCACTATCTATTACCCATTTATCCTGCACTCGCTCTTATGATCGCGAGTGAATTTGATCGCATCAAAAAAATAACTTGGTTTGATCATGCATTTATGGGATTACCTTTAATAGCAGCTGGCGCTATCTTTTATTATCTTGCTAATTCAGGTCGAATGGATGATGCAGCACCATGGATGAACTCCTTACCCATTGAAAGTAGTTTTATATTGATCTTGGGAGGACTTTTCATATTCATTTGGAAAACGAAAAACACACTCACTTTTTTATGGAAATTAGTGACGGCTAATATATTGCTTATATCCGTAATGTTTTTAGGCGTGATTTATCACACAGGTAATGCTTATGACTTAAGAGAAGTAAGTAGAACAATAAAATTAATTGAAGATAAAAATTTTCCAGTGGCTTATTTGGGGAATTATGCAGGCCAATTTGATTTTATTGGAAGATTAGATAATCCACCTCAGGTGATCACGACTACTCAATTATTTAATTGGACAAAAGAGCATCCAGAAGGGCGCGTTATCATTACCTTTAATGGTAAGCCTGATTTTGTAAAAATAAAATCTCAATACACTTCATGGTATCGAGGAAGTCATATTGCAATATTGTCTTCCGATGAAGTTAATGCCTTTTGTAAACCAAAACTTGATGTTTGTCTCGAGCACTAGCGCGCCAAAAGTACCAGCTTGCAAAAGTTCTGAAGTGTTTCTATGGTTCGCCAAATATTACCAGGGAATTTTTTTGCCATCGTACGCAATAAACTGACCTGTATTTTTCATAGATAATTTGTCAATTTGACGTTTCATACCCGCCACGCTCTCATCAACATCAATTAATCCGTTAGGTCCACCCATATCCGTTCTTACCCATCCTGGGTGAAGTGTAATCATTGCTAAGTTGTATGGTTTTAAATCAATCGACAAACTTTTCATGACCATATTTAAAGCGGTCTTACTTGATCGATAAAGATATTCGCTGCCACCTGAGTTGTCATCAATACTCCCCATTTTACTTGTAAGGGATGCCACTTTTTTTAATGTACCTTTTTTAAGATGTGGCAAAAAAGATGTTGTCATTTTAAATGCAGCAAGCGTATTGATTTTGAAAGCATCAAGCCATGCGTCATAGTTAATATGCTCCATTGAGCTATTAGGATAAACGCCTGCATTATTAATGAGTATGTCGATAGGTTGCTTATAAATTTTTGAAAGCTGATCAATTGATGAAAAATCTGCAACATCAAGTGTGAAGATAGAAATATTTTCAAACGATGCCTGCAGTCGATGCAAAGCGTCCTTCTTAATTATTTTTCTAGTGCAAGCAATGACTTGATAGTCATCCATCGCATATTGTTTGACGAATTCGAGACCTAAACCCCTATTCGCGCCAGTGATAAGAACCGTATATTTTGCGTTAGACATAATGAAATTATTAAATGATAAAGGTTTATAATAAATCAAAATCTTTAGGATGTATCGCTATGTTATTTAAGAAATATTGGGTTTTATTGCTGCTACTTATATCAAGCCTGCTCTATGCCGGTGAGTTCGGTAATTATTGTCTTTTAAGTTTATCCGAGGGACACTTTCTTAAAACAGACTGCTCAGTCAATGCAACCCATCAAGGCAAGGTCTATTGTTTTGGTAGTGAAGTAAGTAAAGAAATCTTTTTAAAAACACCCGATGAATTTATTAAAAAAGCTGCAGTTTTCTACGAAAAAAACAAAGAGATTGATCGTAAAAAAATATCTCAAGAAGATTTGTTAAAAGAAATTAAAAGTCCAGACTGTGATTTTTCAAATAAAGACTTAGGATACTTAGATATGAACGGCTTAGATTTAAGCCATTGTAAAATGCTGAATACGAGCTTGTTTGGTGCGAATTTGATAGGTGCTAATTTAGCGAACAGCAATATGCAAAGGGCCTATTTAAATTTATCACGACTTGAAAAAGCTAATTTTTCAGGTGCTAACTTATCTGAAGCAATTATTTTCCAGGCAATATTTGGTGACACCAATTTTAAAGGTGCTAATTTAACTCGTGCGCGCGTCATCGGCACCTTAGGAGCTGTAAATATGTCAGGGGCTACGATCAAATACGGTCAATTTGGTTTGGATGTGGGCAATCAGCCGATGGGACAAATGAAATTTGATTCAGCAGGGGGTAAATTTTATAAAGCAAATTTTGAGGGAGCTGATTTAAATATTGCGAGTTTTCTATTTGCCGATTTAAGAGAAGCTAATTTAAAAAATACGAATATGTATCGTGCTGAATTAGGTCAAGCAGATTTAACAGGTGCCGATCTCACTAATGCCGATTTGACAGACGCAAATGTCGATGGTGCAATTTTTACGAATGTAAAAGGCTTATCCACCATCAAAGGATTTGCTACAGTAAAAGGCAAATGTCGCGATTGTGGTATGCCTTAAATATTAGCGATACCCAAGCTTAGTCGAATCATAAAATACGCAATGCGCGATTTCATCCTTTTGATTAAGTGTGATTTATCCCAGTCTTTTAAAAGAATCTCAGTGCCGCCTAATCGAATATCGTCTTGAATATTTTTTTTGAGTTGAGATGCAAAAGGTTTATCAACTATAAAAATATTCGCTTCTCGAGCCAAGAGAAGGCTAAAAGGGTCGATATTGGAAGATCCTACGGTTGACCAGGTGCTATCAATTACTGCCACCTTGCTATGCATAAAACTTTTTGTGTACTCAAAAATACTGATGCCTTCTTTTAAAAATTTTCCGTAAAAAGCGCGCGTAGCATTAGATAGAAAATAATCCATCTCGCCTTTTAAAAGAAGAGTGACTGCAACACCTCTTCGGGAAGCTTCTATTAAAGCCCTTTCAAATTTTTTACCAGGAATAAAATAAGCATTCGCAATGAGTATCTCATGTTTGGCATTTTGTATTGCATGTAGGTAAGTTTTTTCAATATCTTGCCTGTGGCGGAAATTATCGCGCTCGATAAAATTAAGTTTTGTACCATTCGGATATTCCAGTATTTTTTTTGGATTATATTTTGGAATATTTGAATTTTCTAAATGTGACCACGAGACTCTTTTCCAAAGTTTTACCATGCTTCGGCTAATAAGAGGAACCACAGGCCCTTTTAATTGGGCGGCATAATCAATCCGTGGAGCTTTGCCGTTCGGCACATTCATATCATCAATAATATTAATGCCACCGACAAAAGCAATCTTATGGTCCATGAGAAACATTTTTCGATGAAGCCGTCTTAATGAAATACGCTTCATTTGATAAGGTGAAATTTTAGGGTGATAAAAAAGAAGGTGAATATGAGAAGCTTTTATTTCATCTATAGTTTTTTGAGAGAGATCTCGACTGCCAAACCCATCAAGCAATAAATAAACTTTGATGCCTTTTTTAGCTGCTGCTTTAAGCGCGGCTAGGATTTTTTCGCCCGTGACATCACGACTAAATATATAAGCTTCTACAAAGATACTTTGCTTGGCTTGTTTAATGGATTGAATGACTGCGGCAAAATATTCTTTACCATTTTTAAGTAATTCAATCTGATTTCCTTTTAAGTAATAGGGCATTACTTCATTTTAAGGCATAAAAAAAGCGCTTGGGTTTAAACCCAAGCGCTTTTATATGAATAACTAATTCTAAGCTTAGTTAACTGCAGCTTTAAGAGCAGCACCTGCTTTGAATGTTGGAGCCTTACGTGCTGGTATTTTAAGTTCTTTACCAGTTTGTGGGTTACGACCAACTCGTGCAGCGCGTTTTGAAACTTTAAAAGTACCAAAGCCGATGAGTGTTACTACGTCACCTTTTTTAAGAGCTTTAGTGATAGCTGCAAGTGTTGCATCAATCGCACGACCAGCATCTGCTTTTGTTGAACCTGATACTTTTGCAACTGCTTCGATTAGTTCGCCTTTATTCATAATTCCTCCAAATGTAAATTAAGATATGTAAGACCATTGAAATGACAGCGTCATAGAAGGTCTAGGCGTACTTTGCATTGATTTTTAAGCCTTGTCAACAGTCATATTCATTTTTTTTCACATTAGATAAGGGTTCTGTCGATACCCTTTAGACATAAAATAAAGCTTTCATTTCATTTGATTCTTGTTACAATAATCAAATGAAAAAAATTGTTCCTATTCGAGGTGGAAAAAGACCAGGTGCCGGACGTAAAGCAGGCACTGGAAAATTTGGTGAAAAGACGACGCTCGTCAGGGTGCCAAATAGCCAAACAGCTGTGATATCAAATATTCTAGAGGCTTACGCCAAAAGGAAGATTCAAGAAATTTCTAACGTGGTATCGATTGATTTGGTGAATGAGGTCATGACTAAAACTAAGATTCCTTTATTTGAGCATAAGGTACCCGCAGGTCTTCCATCTCAAGCGGATGATCATGTTGAAAAAAGGATGGATCTTAATGATTATCTTATTCGAGAAGCCGACACTACTTTTTTTGTGCGCATTAAAGGAAATTCAATGGACAATGCCGGTATCCATGACAACGATGTCGTGATTGTCGATCGATCTCAAGAAGCCTCCATCGGCGATATTGTTCTAGCATCTTTAGATGGAGAATTCACTGTCAAAACTTTGGCTAAAAATAAAAATGGCACCCCACGTTTACTTCCTGCAAATGAAGCATTTAGTCCTATTGAAGTTTTAGAGGGCACGCAATTTCAAATATGGGGCGTGATTACAGGTGCTGTTAGAAAATTTAAATAAAGTTATTTAAATTTTAGTTATAAGTTTTAGGATTAAGTTGAATATAATTTTGTTCAGGTTTTAATTTCACCAGCCAACCCTCGTAAAAAATATCCGTGAGTGCTGGATCGATAACAAGTTTAAATGGAGGCTGTCCGCCTCGATAAGTTAATTTTTGTCCTTCAGTGAGTGGATATTTATCTTCCTTACCTTTGCTATCTAGAATGCAAATGGTTTGTTGGCCCCTTGAAATTATATGGAAGTAATCGCTAGGTTTCAGAGGGTCAATAGACGAGGAGATTTGTGTGATAGGTTTTGAAATAACCTGACCACACATATTGGTAACAAGACCTTTATTATCTTTTTTATTTTCTTCTACTTTTTTGATCTCAACAGGAAGCACTTCATGCTTCTCTAATTTCTCTGCCGCAGGATTAATTTCATAGGCCGCAATATCGTTAGGCAACTGATCTAGATTAGGCAAATCGACCTCCTTACCTTCAAAGTTCTTGCTAGCGACAGCGTATTTCTGATAGACGCCAATTAAAAAGTTGGATACAAATAGAAAAATTATAAAATAAAAAATATGAGGGATTCTTATATGTATTTTTGCCCACAACAAGAATACTTTGATTTTAGCTACAAAAAGATTTTTTTGGATAAATGATGCTTTAGTTTCTTCTATATTTGGCTCAGGAAGGTTTAACGATTTTGTTTTATTTTTTGCATTCTCGATGACGGAATCAATATCTAGCTCAAGAAAATTTGCATACTTTCTGACGGAGATGAGCTTAAGTTGAGTTGACACAAAACCCACTTTTTTATTTTCTTCCATTGAGATAATGTGTCGATCACTCAGGGTTAAATGACGAGCGACTTCCTCAATAGAAAGATTTAAATCTTCCCGCGCCTCTTTAAGTAGATGGCCGTGAATAATGATTGGATCATTTGGCATGAATTGACTTACGAAAGTAAAGATAAAATAGTATCCTAATAGAAGTTTTTTTCAATCATTACTCAAATATATAAGTGTTTGACTAATGATATGATTTATCCAATTAACGACAATTAACGGAGCGTGTATGAAAGCAGAAGAAATTTTAGAGAAAGTAGTATTTAAGAGTCGCTGGATCTTAGCGCCTATGTATTTAGGTTTGGTCGGCGGCCTCTTATGCTTACTTATAAAATTTGGACAAGAATTTCTACATATTGTAATGACCGTGGTTGACACGCCCGAAAGGGAAATTGTTTTATCAATTTTAGCTTTAGTGGATATGACGCTTGTAGCAAACCTCCTTATCATGGTTATTTTTAGTGGCTATGAAAATTTTGTATCTAAGATTGATGTCGATAACCACGAAGATAAGCCGCATTGGATGGGTAAGGTTGATTACTCAGGATTAAAACTTAAATTAATTGGCTCAATTGTTGCGATCTCTGCAATCGACCTTTTAAAAGCTTTTATGCATGCATCCACACCAGGGCAGATATTGACGAATACTCAAATGGCCTGGATGGTTGGCATACATATGACCTTTATTATTTCAGGCGTGCTCTTTGCAATTATGGATAAGATTGCAGAAGATACGCCACATCACTAAATCAGATTGAAATGAAGGCGCTAAAGCAATACGAAATTAACGAGTTAATTCAATTTCATCAGTCAGGTCAGTTTCAGCTTGCTGAAAAAAAAGCCAGATCTTTACTAGAAGATTTTCCGCAAGAGTTAATTTTGCACAATATATTAGGCGTTGCTCTAGAAGCGCAGCAAAAATTTCAAGAAGCGGCTAATAGTTATCGCCATGCACTAAAAATTCAACCACAATTTGCAGAAATGCAATTTAATTTAGGTTCAGTGCTCTATCAGTTGGGTGACACACTAGGTGCTATAGAGCAATACCAAAAAGCCATTCAAATTAAATCTGATCTTGTGGTTGCTTATTTTAATCTCGGTATTGCTTATCAAAGCGAATCTCAATTCGATAAAGCTTTAACTGCTTATCGAAAAGCGATTGAATTAGAGCCAGGATTTTATGAAGCTCACGGTAATATCGGCGCTATTTATTCACTACAAGATGATTTCGATGAAGCAATCAAATGTTTTCAACAATCACTCAAAATTCAAGATCATGCACGAGGCCATTTTAATTTAGGCAATGCCTATAGAAACCAAGGGCATTTAGAAGAAGCCATTCAGTCTTATCGCAAGGCAATACAGATGAGTCCTAATGATGCAGAAGTGTGTTCCGTGTTAGGCGATGCTCTTTGGCATCAAGGCAATATTGCAGAAGCCAATCAATGGCTAAGACATGCTGTTGCAATCAAGGGAGATAATCCCGTCGCAAACTATAACCTCGCTATATTTTTACATGACAATAAAAAGTTTCAGGAGGCTTATGAATTTTATAAGGCGTCTCAATTACGAGATTGGGAGGAGCGAGCTTTATACTGCCTATATAAAACAAAACAGTTTGATGTTTTTGAAAAAGAATTAAATAGCGCGATACTTAATAAAAATACATCTCCATTGCTGGCAACACTCTCCACACATTTTGCAAAAAACTTTAATAAAGAAGATCGATATAAATTTTGTCCTGACCCCCTTCATTTTGTATTTCATGGCCAAGTAGATGAGTTAAAAGATTCAAAGAGTGATTTATTGTCATCATTGCTTCATGACATCAATGAAGCTGATATTGCTGAGCGTATGCAAAGTCGACTCGTAAATGGCATCCAATCTTCAGGGAATTTATTTAAACGCAAAGAGCCTTCGTTTAAAAGATTAGCGGAAGCAATTACCGCGCTCATTAAAAAATATTATGACCAATATAAAAATGAAGACTCTATGTTTATTCAAGCATTTCCAAAAGCTATAGAGTTTAGCAGCTCATGGTTTGTTAAAATGCAATCGGGCGGACATCTTTCATCCCACATTCATGAAGAGGGCTGGATCAGCGGCGCAGTTTATTTAGCCATTCCTCAACAAAAAAAACATCCTGAAGAGGGAGGTATTGAATTGAGTGTTGACGGAGATGAATATCCACGTATGCATGACGATTTTGAAAAGAAACTTTACTTACCTCAAGTAGGCGATGTTGTTTTTTTCCCGTCCTCTGTTTTTCACCGAACTATTCCATTTAATTCAAATGAAGAAAGAATCTGTATTGCTTTTGATTTAAAACCTGCCAACGTTTAACGCTGTTGCAATCTCAATGACATTTTCTTTAGAAATTTCATGGCTACTTTAGGTTCATCAGCCAACATCATTTCAAGATGTACTTTTTGAATAGCAATAATTTCTGATTCGTTTGAGGTTGACATCGCTGAAGCAATAGTTGGCGTTTCATTTAAGACTGCCATTTCGCCAAAGTATTCATGTGCTTTTAAAGAACGTATCACCCGTCCATCTTGAATTAAATTAACTGAGCCTTTCACAATGTAATACACATTATGTTCGCGATTACCTTGCTCAAAAATCATTGCATTTTGTCGGTAAGTTTTTCCATAACGCGAAGCTAAATAATGAATAAAAGAGCTTGAGAGAGGAATAGAGTCATCGAATAATTTTTTTAAAAGAAGCATATCTTTTTTGTGAAGTGTTGCCATCAGTTCCACACCAAGTAAATAAGAGGCAATATTTAGATAAAGCCATATGAGCGAAATGAAAAGATTTCGCATGCCGCCAAAGAATGTTCCATATGATTGACTTAAAGTTAAAAACACATCAAATGTTGAACGCAATACAAGCCATAAAAATGCCGTAAGAAATGAACCTAAAATAATATGTTTGACATCCACTTTAATTGGAAAGAAAAACCGATTAAAAAGTGTTAGAGATAAAACAACAAAGGAGAATGAGCTTACAAAATAAATCATTTGTGAATTCATAACACTTAAGTACTCGCCAAAAAAAACAGACGCTTTTTGTAAGGCCATGCCTGACAGAGTAAAGAGAAAGAATAGAAAAAGAATACCAACGATGGCCACGATATCTCTTATTTTACTTTTTAAAAATGAAGGATCTTCTTCGGTGGCCGAAATGATAATTAAACTTGCACGAAGTGAGCTTGTGAGAGGTGTTGCAGCCCATAACAGAATGAGGGTTCCTAAGATGCCCCAAGCTTTTGTGTGGCTAGACACTTTATAAACTTCAAGCATAATTTTTTTGCTCATTTGCGGCAATAGATCGCTTGTAAGAATAGCTAATCTTCCTAAAGCAAATTCAGAATTGACTAACCAATGACTTAAGAAAAAGAAAATAAGCAGGACCATTGGAATAAGTGCAAAGAGAGAAAAAAAAGATAACGATGCGGTTAAGCCAAAGACATTGTGGCGCTTGCAACCTGCAAATGTTTCTTTAAGCATAAAGATAGGAAGTGACTCATCTTTTTTTTGATAAAGATTTTTAAAAAGAGGGTGCAATTTAATCATTATGGTAACGCTCTATAGTCATTTGTCGCTTTCACAAGCTCATGTGTCATTGAGGGCTCAGAAGCGGAATGTCCTGCATCGGGTACCATCACAAATTTTGCGTGAGGCATATTTTGATAAAGTTCATAGGCTGTGATCGGAGGACACACCATATCGTAGCGCCCTTGAATAATTACGGTAGGCACATCTTTTAATTTTTTAACATCATTTAATATTTTTTTACCATCGATAAAACATTCATCTTTGATGTAATGCAATTGAACACGTGCTCGAGCAATTTCATTTTGAATGTCTTCATCAGTCAGTGTTTTAGCTTCTTCAGCTTGAGGTAATAGTTTTAAAAGACCACCCTCGAATCGATTCCATGCAATTGATGCAGAGCCACTTATCTTTTCATCGTTTGAAAATACAAGTTCACTATAATTTTTTACAAGCTCACTATGTTTATTTTCTGGTAAAAAATTAAGAAGCGTTTGATGTGCTTCAGGGAAAAAAGTTTTGACCTCATCTAAGAACCAACGGAGTTCATTTTTGCGGCTTAAGAAGATGCCTCGCAAAATCAGTGCTTTGATATTCTGTGGATATTGAGTTGCATAAGCCAATGCCAAAGCACTTCCCCATGAGCCTCCAAAAATAATCCAATTTTTAATATCAAGATGTTCACGAATCGCTTCCATGTCGGATATAAGATCTTTTGTGGTATTGCCACTTACCCCACCTAAAGGCTTACTTTGCCCACAGCCCCTCTGATCAAAAAGGATGATTTGGTAGTGTTTTGGGTCAAAAAATTGCCTTTGTTTAGGGTTGGTACCGCCCCCTGGGCCGCCATGAAGAAAAATAATGGGTTTTCCATGAGGATTCCCTGATAGTTCGACATAAATTTTATGGCCCTGAGGTCTTTCTATCCAGGTGGCATGGTAGGGTAAAATTTCTGGATATAAGGTATATAAAGACTCAGTTGGCATAAAAAATGTTTAGCTTTCTTATTGATTTTATTAGCTATTTTACCAAAATTTGCTTAGGGCAGTGTTTTCTTAAAAAGAACCATAAAAAAATGTTAACAAATTGTAACTAAATTGTTGCAATTCTAAAAAAAGAGGCATATATTGCTATTCAAGCATAAGTAAAATTGTGCTGAAAGTAAGCCTTCGAAGC
>Ga0214923_10005478_pt1 | contig 14743 bp, 15 predicted proteins | sample LL1510_MetaG_FD_177993 | JGI IMG/M metagenome (GOLD analysis project Ga0214923, IMG submission 177993) | Freshwater microbial communities from Lake Lanier, Atlanta, Georgia, United States - LL-1510 | ecosystem: Environmental > Aquatic > Freshwater > Lake | place: USA: Georgia | collected... | reverse complement strand
CTGGTCGTTTCGGACCGGTCCGCGCGTGGCGGTGCACAGGTTCGAGTTCGAGCGCGGAGACAAGCGACCGTGGCAGTGGCACTTCGAATGAAGCGGATGGGGCGGAAGCACCGCGAGTATTACCGGATCTGCGCGACCGACCGCCGCAGCCCGCGCGACGGCCGCGTGATCGAGGAACTCGGCACGTACGACCCGCACGTGCCCGAGACCGACGCCCGGTGCACGCTCGACGGCGCCCGCATCGACTACTGGCTCTCCGTGGGCGCCCAGCCGAGCATCGCCGTCCGCACGCTCATCAAGAAGTATGGCTCGACCGGCACCCACCTGGTGCAGATGGAGCAGGCGCGGGCGCGGCTCTCGATGCCGAAGATCGTCGCCGATCCGGGTGAGCCCGCGTTCGTCCCGACTCCCAAGGCCGCGCCGGTCGCGGAGGCGGCCGCCGCGGTGGCGGAGACCGATGCGGCGCCGGCCACCACTGTGGAAGCGGCTCCCGCCGACGCGACCACCGACGCACCCCAGGGCGAGTGATCGACCAACCGGCGACACGTTCGACCCCGTGCGACCGTACCTCGCCCCGGCGATCGGGGCGGACCATTCGTTCGACGGCACGCATGCCTCGATCCGAGCCGTTCATCCCATGCGCATCGACATCGTCACGCTCTTCCCCGAGATGTTCGAGGGCTTCCTCACGGGGAGCCTGCTGGGTGACGCGCGGGAGGCGGGCATCCTCGACGTCCGCCCGAGGAATCTCCGTGACTTCGCGACGGGCAGGCACCGCCAGGTGGACGACCGTCCGTTCGGGGGCGGACCGGGCATGCTGCTCATGCCCGGTCCCGTGGTGGCGTGTGTCGAGGCCGTGCAGTCCGATCCCTCGGCCGCCGCTCCCGGCCGCGTGATCCTGCTCACGCCGGGCGGCCGCCCGCTCGACCAGGCGCTCGTCGAGGAACTCGCCGCCGAGCCGCGGCTCGTGCTCGTCTGCGGCCGCTACGAGGGGTTCGACGCGCGGATCCGCGAGGCGCTCGGCGCGGAGGAGATCTCGATCGGCGACTACGTGCTTTCCGGCGGCGAGCCGGCGGCCATGGTCGTGATCGACGCCGTCGCAAGGCTCGTGCCCGGCGTGCTCGGTGACGAACGGAGCGCCCGCGACGATTCCTTCTCCGGGGCCGAACGGCTCGTGGAAGGCCCGCAGTACACGAGGCCGCGGGAGTTCCGCGGACTCGAGGTGCCCGAGGTGCTCACCTCGGGAGACCATCGCCGGATCGCCCGCTGGCGTCGGGAACAGGCCGCGGAGGCGACGCGTCGCCGCGGTTCCGACGCGGAGCCACGGGGCGCGACGAGCCAGCCGGACACCCGCCAGACAGAGAGGAGCATGCCGTGAGCCAGAAGATTCTCGCCGCCGTCGAGGCCTCGAGCCTCAAGTCCGAGGTGCCGACCTTCGAGATCGGCGACACCGTCGACGTCCACACGCGGATTCTCGAGGGGGAGAAGGAGCGCATCCAGATCTTCAACGGCGTCGTGATCGCGAGGAGCGGCTCCGGCAGTCGCGAGATGTTCGTGGTGCGGCGGATCGTCGCGGGTGAGGGCGTGGAGCGGAAGTTCCCGCTGCACTCGCCGAAGATCGCGAAGGTCGAGGTGAAGCGGTCGGGCGTCGCCAAGCGGGCGAAGCTCTACTACCTCCGCGACCGCACCGGCAAGTCGACTCGGCTGCGCGAGAAGCGCGACGACACGCCCAAGTCCGAGGGCGGCCGCTCCGGCGAGGCCACGCGCGCGAAGAAGGCCACGCGGAAGACGTCCGCCAAGGCCTGAGACACGACCAGGCGTCGGTGACACGCACCGGCCCATGAGGACCGCATCGTGTGGGGCCCGAGGCGACGGTCGGACGGCACGGACCACCGCGGGGAGCTCGGCCGGCGGGGCGAGGACGAGGCCGCGCGCTACCTGCGCAGCCTGGGCTACCGGATCGTGGGCCGACGTGAGCGGGTGCTCCGCGGGGACATCGACATCGTGGCACTCGACGACCGCTGCGTGGTCTTCGTCGAGGTGCGCTCCCGATCCGACGTGACGCACGGCCACCCCGCCGAGACGGTCGGCCCGGTGAAGCAGCGACGGCTGGCGGAGCTCGCGGCGGCCTACATCCGGCGACACCGGCTCGAGGACTGCCACGTGCGGATCGACGTCGTGGCCGTGACGTTTCCGGAGGACGGAAGCCCCGTCGTCGAGCACTACCAGAATGCGTTCGAGTCGCCCTGGTGACGCCGGCGGTCGGGACGGCGCGGCGCACGAGACACCCGATCCGGGTCTCGCAGACTGTGGAACACGTCTGCCCGAGCAGGATGTGAGGCGTGACGCCCGTGGACACCCTCGGCGTTTCCACCGGTCGGCCACGTGGACCAAGGCCATGGATGGCTTTGTCCACACACAGTTCGTGCGCATCCCGATTTGGTGGAGCGACGGCTTCGGGGCGGCAACGGGATCTCTTCCGCCGCTCCAACGGCGGATTGGCTCGTCGCGTGGGCCGAGGCGGCCCAAAGCTCCTCGAGCGTTCGCCGACCCCTCGCCTCCGTCTCCAGGTTTGCCAAGTCGTCGCTCCAGCTCAACCAGATGCGCTCTACCGCAGCACGTCGATGCCCGCGAGCTCCTCGGGGGCGGTGAAAAACCGCAGGCTGCCGGCCGGGAGCCGGCGCGCCAGCGCGGCGAGCCGCTCCCGCTGCCGATGCTCCGGCATGCGGCCCGCCACGAGGCGGATCGCGATCCCCGAGACCTGCGGGCCGCGACGGCGGGCCACCGAGGCATACACCTCCGGATCGACCTCTCCCGAATCGCCCACGAGCAGGAACCGGCGCCCGGGGAAGTCGCGCATGATCTCCTCGACCACCCGGCGCTTCGAGCGCTTGCGGGAGGGGAGCCGGCCGAGGGGCGTGGAGTCCTTGAGCCGGAAGAGCTTGAGGTGCATGGAGCCGGCGGGCAGGCCGACGTCGTCGAGAAACCCGCAGAGGCACCGCGACAATTGCCAGGGACTCGCCGACACGTAATGAAACGCCGTGCCCCCGGCCCGCCAGCGGCGGTAGACGTCGGGCATGCCCGGCACCGCGGCGAACTCCCGCAGAAACGTGTTGCGGAGGAGCTCGCGCCGGTCGGCGACATTCGTCACCTTGACCGTGTCGTCGATGTCGGAAATCACCGAGCTGCCGGTCGGCTCGACAAGATGGACGAACCCGCTCGCCGAGACGTCGTCCTCGGCGGTCACCTCGTAGCTGAGTCCGGTCTCGCCCGACGGGCCGGTGGGGCCCTCCGCGGGCGCTTCATCCACGTCGAACGTCACGTGGAAGTGGCCCGTGCGGTCGGTCGGTCCGGCGTCGATCGAGCGGTCCGGCAGCGCGACGGTGACGCGCTGGCCGGCAAGCCGCTGGAAGAAGAACGCGTCGGCGCGGCGGCGGAACACGTCCGACGCGACCTGCGACTCGTCGAGATCGAGCAGCCGTCGGAGCATGGCGACGGCCAGACGACGGCGGTGGCTGCGCTCCGGCAGCGGCCGTGACACCATCCCCGCCACCGTGACCCGCCACCCGGGTCGGTCGACCAGCCGTCGCGCGTAGGTCGGAAAGGGGACGAGCATGGGGCCTCGGAAGGCCGTCCGTGGCTTGAAAGGAGCCGATCCCCATCTTACAACCCTTTTCAACCGGTGCGGATCGACCGCCCGGGCCGCAGAAAGGGATTCATGGGCGTCAAGAAAACTGGCAAGGGCCGCCGCAAGCTCGGCCAGAAGAAGCGTCGGATGCGGGCACGCATCCGGCATCGCAAGGGCTGATCGCCGTCGGCGCGGCTCGATCGCGCCGGTGGCGTCGTCATCGCTCGTGTCCGCACGGCGCATCGCGGCCCGGCGCGGATCATTTCGTCACGATCGTCACAGGTTTCCACGAGCCGTGACGTTCCTCGCGCGCGGCGAGCGCCGCGCGGTTGCCGCGCCCTCGGGGTGGGGTAGTGTTGCGTGGCTTCGAACCGGTCCCCCGCCGTCGGCGGCGCGTGGACGCCTCGGAGTCGTGACGCCCACGCAGCCTGGAGACGGATCGATGCGCACGATTGGCACCCTGGGATGGAGCGGCCGCACGCTCGCGTGTCTGCCGGTGCTGGCGCTGGCGGCCGGACTCACCGGCTGCAAGGCGATGAACGAGCGCTACATCGCGCTCGAGGTCTGGAAATACGAGAAGTGCTTCGGCCATCTGCCCCCGGGCTTCGTGCCGCCTGGCGCGGCGGCGGCGGCGGCACCGGCCGGTCCCCCGCCGCGGGTCTGCGGGCAGGGCCAGCCGTGCCAAAACGCCAATCCGTGTCCGCCCGCGCCAGGCTGCGACCCGTGCCAGGGTGCGTCCCACGCGGCGGGCGGCATGGGCGCGCCCATGGGCATGGATCTGCCGCTCGGGCCCGGCGGTTCTCCCGGCCCGACCCCGGCGGCGATGACGTCGGGCCGGCCGATCGTGATCTCCGACGAGGTCGTCTCGCAGTGACGCCGTCGCGGCGGGCGGCACCGGGCCTCGGCTCGACTCGCTCGCCCGTCAGCCGAGCGTCTCGTCGGGGCCGGGAAACGTGCCGGCCTCGACGTCGGCCCGCCACCGCGCGACGGCGTCGGTGATCGTCGCACGGGTGTCGGCGTATCGTCGCACGAACCGTGGCACCCGATCGGGCGACAGCCCGACGAGGTCGTGCAGGACGAGCACCTGTCCGGCGCAGTCGGGACCGGCACCGATCCCGATCGTCGGCACGGAGAGCTCGGCGGTGATCGTCGCCGCGATCTCCCGCGGCACGCACTCGAGCACGACCGCACACGCGCCGGCGGCGGCCGCCGCGCGGGCATCGTGCCGGAGCGCCTCGCCGTCGCGCTGGAGCCGATAGCCACCGAGCTGGTGGACCGCCTGCGGACGCAGGCCGACATGACCCATCACGGGAATCCCGGCCTGCACGAGCGCCTCGATGACGCCCGCCTGCCCGGCCGTCCCCTCGAGTTTCACGGCCTGGCAGCCGGTCTCCTTGAGGATGCGGGCGCACGCCTCGACGGCCCGCATGACACCGAGGTGCTGCAGCGGAAACGGGAGATCGACCACCACCAGCGCGCGGGCCACCGCGCGGGCCACGATCTCCCCGTGATAGATCATCTGCTCGAGCGTCGCGGGAATCGTCGACTCCCGGCCCGCGACCACCATCGCGAGACTGTCCCCGACGAGCACGCAGTCGACCCCGGCGTCGTCGGCGAGGCGTCCGGTCGGCCAGTCATAGGCCGTGACCATCGTGATGCGTCGCCCGTCCCGCCGCGCGGCGGCGAGGTCGTGCACCGTCACCCGTTTTGGACGTGCCGTCATCGCTGCTCCGCGGCCACCGCCCGGCTCGATCCGGGCGGCGCCGGTGGACCGCTCCGCAGGGGATGCTCAAAACCCGCGGCGCGGTCGACCGACTGGCCGGTGCCCGCCCGCGCCGACCGCGCCTTCGTGGGAGTCTATCGCGGGCGGAGCGGGATCCAATCGACCGGAACGGGCGACGGCGACCTTGCGGCATCACCCCCCGATCCTATAATCGCCCGGTTCGAGGCCTCCGGCCCGTCGGGGCCCGGCAACGACCGGTTTTCGCGGGTGTAGCTCAGTTGGTAGAGCACCACGTTGCCAACGTGGTTGTCGTGGGTTCGAATCCCATCACCCGCTTCGACGTCGATCGTCTTCTCGCGCTGTCAATCAGCGTCCGCCCCGCGACACCCAGCCCATGCCCTCGACCGAATCCTCGGCTCCCCCCGCCACCCCCGCGTCCGCTGACGGTGAACGGCCTCCGCTCAAGCTCGACGTGGTCGTCGAAAATGTCTCGACCTGCGAGCGGCGGGTGAAGGTCTCGATCCCGCGGGACGACATCGACCGCTACCACGAGGAGGCGATCGGCGACCTCATGCCGACGGCCCTCCTGCCGGGATTCCGGCCCGGCCGCGCCCCCCGGCGGCTCGTGGGCAGCCGCTTCAAGACGGAACTGTCCGATCAGATCCGCTCGAAGCTCGTGACCGACGCCCTCACGCAGGTGTCCGAGGGGCAGAAGCTCGCGCCGATCAGCGAGCCCGACCTCGACCTGGCGGCCGTGCTGCTGCCGGACGACGGGCCGATGACGTTCGAGTTTTCCATCGAGGTGCGGCCGGAGTTCGACCTGCCGAACTGGAAGGGGCTCTCGATCCGCCGACCGATGCGGGAGATCACCGACGAGGACGTCGAGGAGGCGATCGGCAACCTGCTCCGCGAGCGGGGCCGGTTCGTGCCGCACACGGGCGCCCCGAAGGCGGGCGATCTGCTCGTGGCCGACCTCCACTTCCTCGACGGCGACACGGTGCTCTCGCACGGCCACGAGATGGAGATCGTCGTCCGCCCGAAGCTCTCGCTCGCCGACGCCGAGCTCGACGGCTTCGACGGGCTCGTGCAGGACGCGCGAAGCGGCACGACCGTGACCGCGACGGTTCGCGTCTCCGACGAGGCCGCCGTCGAGGAGCTGCGCGGCAAGGACGTCACCATGGAGCTCAAGGTGCTGGACGTGAAGCGGCACGAGCTGCCGACGCTCACGCCGGCGCTCCTCGAGGAGCTCGGCGGCTTCGAGTCGGAGGAACAGCTCCGGGACGCGGTGCGGCGGCAGCTCGAGCAGCGGCTCGCGTGGCACCGTCGCCGCCAGGTGCGGCAGCAGGTGGCCGCGGCGCTCACCGCGTCGGCCGGCTGGGACCTGCCGCCCGCGCTCCTCAAGCGGCAGGCGCAGCGCGAGCTGGAGCGGGCGATCCTCGAGCTGCGGCGCAGCGGCTTCGACGACGATGCGATCCGGCGGCATGTCAACGAGCTGCGCCAGACGGTCATGGCCAGCACGGCACGGGCCCTCAAGGAGCACTTCATCCTCGAGCGGATCGCCGAGGACGAGTCGATCGCCGACACGTCGGCCGACTACGACGAGGAGATCCGCGCGATCGCGGTGCAGTCGGGCGAATCGCCACGCCGCGTCCGCGCGAGCCTCGAACGCCGCGGGCTCATGGACGTGCTCCGCAACCAGATCATCGAGCGCAAGACGATCGACCTGGTCACCTCCCATGCCACGTTCCAGGACGTGCCGTTCGAGTTCGAGAAGGCGGACACCGAGGCGATCGACCACGCCGTGTGCGGCTCGGTGGTCGGCGCGGAGGAGATTCCGACCGCCAACGTGGCGGAGCCGTTGCCCGCGGGCCGCCGCCCGTGATGCCGGCCGGTGCCGAGACCGGATTCCCCTCCCAGCGCGAGAGACCGATGCCCGACCGTCCCGATCGCCCGCTCGTCGCGTCCTCGGCCTCCACCGCCTACCGCGATTATCAGCGGCAGCGTCAGATGACGCTCGGCGACCTCCTGCTCGAGAACCGCATCATCCTGCTCCAGGGCGAGATCTACGACGGCAACGCCAACGAACTCGTCATGAAACTGCTCTACCTGCAGAGCGAGAACCGGCGAAAGGACATCCACTTCTACATCAACTCGCCGGGCGGCAGCGTCACCGCGACCATGGCGATCTACGACACGATGCAGATCCTTTCCTGCCCGGTGGCCACCTACTGCGTCGGTCTGGCGGCGAGCGGCGGCGCGGTGCTCCTCGCCGGCGGCGCGAAGGGCAAGCGGTTCGCCCTGCCACACGCGAAGGTGATGATCCATCAGCCCTACGGCCAGGTCGGCGGGCAGGTGAGCGACATCGAAATCCAGGCGGACGAGATCATCAAGACCCGCTCCGTCCTCAACGAGATCCTCGCCCATCACACCGGCCAGCCGATCGAGCGGATCGCCAGGGACACCGACCGCGACCGCTATCTCACCGCCACCGAGGCGAAGGAGTACGGCCTCGTCGACGAGGTGCTCTCGAAGCCACCGGCCGTCGAGGACGACAAGGACGCCGACTGACCGTCCGGGATGGTGCGGGGCGGGCCGCCCTCCACCACCCGTCGTTTCCAGCCCCCAGCCGAGCCATTTCCCGCCCGCGAAAGCCACATCCATGCCCCTCATCCCCTTCGTCATCGAGAAGAGCGGCCGCGAAGAGCGGGCGATGGACATCTACAGCCGGCTGCTCAAGGACCGGATCGTGTTCCTCGGCAGCCAGGTGAACGACGAGGTGGCCAACGCGATCGTCGCACAGATGCTCTTCCTCCAGTCGGACGACCCGAAGAGCGACATCCACCTCTACATCAACTCGCCGGGCGGCAGCGTGACCGCGGGGCTCGCGATCTACGACACCATGCAGTTCGTGACCTGCGACGTCGCGACCTACTGCATCGGGCAGGCGGCCAGCATGGGCGCCGTGCTCCTCACGGCGGGCGCGAAGGGCAAGCGCCGGGCGCTGCCCAACGCCCGGATCATGATCCACCAGCCGCTCGCCGGCATGGAGGGCACGGCGGAGGAGATCATGATCCACGCCAAGGAATTCAAGAACGTCAAGCAGAAGCTCAACACCATCCTGCTCCGGCACACGGGCCATCCGCTCGAGAAGATCGAGCAGGACACCGACCGGGACCGCTTCATGTCGTCGCAGGAGGCGCTCGACTACCGCCTCATCGACGAGGTGATCGAGCGCATGCCCGTGGCGGCCGGCTGAACCGGCACGGCATCCCCGCGCGGCGCGTGCCGTGACCGCCCCGTCTGCCCGGATCACCCAGCCTGCCGGCGCCGCGACGAACGGGTGCCCGCCGCGGCCCGCATGGACTCGGCCGGAGTCCGACGCTACCGTCCCGCCCCTGTCAGGAGACGGTCATGCCGAGTGGTGGTGCGCGGATCGCGTGGTCCCGCGGGATGCGGCGGTGTGCACCGCTCGTGGTCCTCTGCGCGATCGCCGGCTGCAAGAGCGATCTCAGCCAGCAGCTGCTCGAGCGCGAGCTCCGCTACCAGGAGGACCAGATCTACCACCTCCAGGACGAGCTGGAGATCGCCCGCTCGCGGCTGCAGCACTCGACCGGCGAAAACGCCAGCCTGCGCCGCCAGCTCGGCGTCGACGGCCCGGCCGCCGCCCCGCGGCGCGTGCCCGCCCGGTCCCCCAACGCATCGCCGGCGCCCATCCTGGTGCCACCGGCCATTCAGATACCCGACGCCGGTTCGGTCCCGCCGCTCCCCCGCGGCGGCGCCGCGCCGCCGGCCGCCGTGGGGCCGCCGACCCTCGAGGGCGTGCCTCCGCTGCCAGGCGACGGTGCGGGCATCCTGCCGCCACCGGCGCTTCCCGCGTTCGACGAGCCGCCCCTCGCCCTGCCTCCCGCGGCGACGGGCGTCTCCGCGCCCTCGCGCATCCGGCCGCTCGCGTTCGAGTCGCCGGCCGAGGATGCACGACCGCACCGCCTCGTGGTCAACCCGCAGCACACCGCGTGCATCGACGCCGATGGGGACGGCCGCAGCGAGGGACTGTCGCTCGTGTTCGAACCGCGCGACGCGGAGGAGCGACTGGTCGCCGCACCGGGTGACGTGCGGATCGTCGTCCACGACACCGCCGCCGGCGTGACGGGAGCCACCGGAGAGGGCGCGCCGATCGCGAGCTGGCAGGTCGGGGCCGCCGAGGTGGCCGCGGCCTTCCGGCGCACCTCACGCCAGCGCGGCGTGGTCCTTTCGCTGCCGTGGCCGACCGCGCCGCCGAGGGGAGATCACGTGCGCGTCGTCGTCACGCTCGCGCAGCCCGGCCATGGTCCGCTCGAGGCCGACGCGACGATCGCGACGCGGTAGCCCGCGGCGGCCGCACGCTCGTCACGCGTTCGCCGCCCCACCTGCGCCTTCCCGCCCAGACGGCCGTCGCGTCACCCCGGCGAAACGGAATCCGCCCTACAGCCCGCGATCCTCGAGGAAGTTGAGCAGGTCCGCCACCCGGTTCGAATAGCCCCACTCGTTGTCGTACCAGCTGACGACCTTCACGAAGTTGCCCAGGCCGATCGTGTCGACGGCCGAGAAGATCGAACTGTGCGGATCGCCCTTGAGGTCGGTCGACACGAGTTCCTTGTCGGTGTAGCGAAGGATGCCCTTGAGCGGGCCCTCCGCGGCCTTTTTCATCGCCGCGTTGATGTCGGACGGCGACGCGTCCTTCGCCAGGAGCGCCGTGAAGTCCACCACGCTCACCGTCGGCACGGGCACGCGGAACGCCATGCCGGTGAACTTGCCCTGCAGGGCCGGGATCACGAGCCCGACCGCCTTCGCGGCCCCCGTGCTCGAGGGCACGATGTTCAACGCCGCCGCCCGCGCGTCGCGGAGGTCCTTCGCGGCCGTGTCGACCGTCTTCTGGGAGTTCGTATACGCGTGGACCGTCGTCAGCAGGCCCCGATCGATGCCCCAGGTCTCGTGCAGCACCTTCGCCACCGGGGCCAGGCCGTTGGTCGTGCAGGAGGCGTTGGAGATGACGTGGTGCTTCTTCGGGTCGTACATCTCGTTGTTGACGCCGAGCACGATCGTGAGGTCCTCGTTCTTGGCGGGTGCCGAGATGACGACCTTCTTCACGCTGTCGCGCCGGTGGGCCACGGCCTTCGTCGCGTCGGTGAAGAACCCGGTGCTCTCCACGACGATCTGCACGTCCTGACTGCCCCAGGGGATCGTGCCGGGGTCCCTCTCGGCGAAGACCTTGATCTTCCGCCCGTCCACGACGAGGTCGTTGCCGTCGGAACCGACCGGCACCTTCATGGGGCCGTAGTTGGAATCGAACTCGAGCAGGTGGGCGTTGGTCCTGGCATCGGTGAGGTCGTTGATCGCCACGACCTGCACGTCGCCGTCGAGACCGAACTTCTCGTGGATCGCGCGGTAGGTGAGGCGGCCGATGCGGCCGAAGCCGTTGATTCCGACGCGAATGGACACGTGGCGATCTCCTGGGAGGGGCGGGGCGGCGGCGCGAGGCGGCCGCAGGCGACGCGGAATATACCGCGCTTCGAAGCCGTCTCAACCGCCTCGCGCGGTAGACTCCGGGCCGCTCGTGGAGGCGCGATGGATCGGCCAGTCATCGAACTCGTGGACGTCCGCAAGTCGTTCGCGATGCCCGGCGGGGAGGAGCGGATCGACGTCCTCGACATTCCCGAGTTTCGCCTCGACGCCGGCGCGCACTGCGCGCTCGAGGGACACAGCGGATCGGGCAAATCCACGCTCCTCAACGTCATCTCGGGGATTCAGCGGGCCGACTCCGGGCGCGTGGTGATCTGCGGCACCGACATCGGGTCGCTCCCGGAACCGGCGCGCGACCGCGTGCGGGCCGACAGGCTCGGCCTCGTCTTCCAGCAGTTCAACCTCCTGCCGGGCTTCACCGCGCTCGACAACGTCCTCGTGGCCATGGCGTTCGGCTCCGGACGGGCCGATCGGGGCAGGGCGACCGACCTGCTCTCCGCCGTCGGGCTCGGCCACCGTCTGCACCACAAGCCCGCCGAACTGAGTGTCGGCCAGCAGCAGCGCGTCGCCGTCGCGCGGGCGCTCGCCAACCGTCCCCGGATCGTCCTCGCCGATGAACCGACGGCGAGCGTCGACGCCGCCCACCAGCAGCAGGTGATCGACCTCCTGCGCACCACCTGCACCGAGCACGGCGTGGCCCTGCTCGTGGTGACGCACGCCCCCGAGGTCGCGGGGCAGTTTCCCCACCGACTCCGTCTCGAGGACTTCAACCGCGCCGCCCGGACGGCGGCGCGCTGACGCGCCGCCGCCGTGCATGCGCGGGTGCTTCCAGTTCCCCCTCCGGCCTCCCGCAGCGTCACCCCATGAGTCTTCTCGGCATCGCCTGGCGCACCATCCGGCAGCGGCTCTTCACGAGCCTCCTGACGTCGCTCTCACTCGCGCTCGGCGTGGCGCTCGTCGTCGCCACGCTCATCACGGCGGGCGTCGTCAAGCGGGCGTTCGCGAGCGGGGGCGGCCTCGGCTACAACATGATCGTCGGCGCCAAGGGGAGCCCGCTCCAGCTGGTGCTCAACAGCGTCTACCTCATCAGCCGGCCGATCGAGAACATCTCCTGGGACTTCTACCGGGAGTTCCTGCCGGCGGCGGAGCGGCCGGACGGCCTGGCCGGGCGCTATGCCGCCAGCGTGCAGACGGCCGTGCCGATCTGCATGGGGGATTACTTCCGCGGCTACCGCGTCATCGGCACGAACGCGGCCTACTTCGACCGGATGACGACCGTCGACGGGGGTCCGTTCCGCTTCGCGGCCGGCGTCAACTTCCGCGACGACGACTTCTTCGGAGGCGTCCTCGGCCACGAGGTGGCACGACGCCTCGGCCTCGCGGTCGGCGACACGTTCTCGCCCACGCACGGGGCCGACGACGGCGCGGTGCACGATCCCTTTCGCGTCACGGGCATCCTGGCCCGCACCGACACGCCCGTCGACCGCGGCGTGTACGTGAACATGGAAGGCTTCTTTCTCCAGGAGGGCCACGCGAAACCCCTGGACGGCGTGTCCGCTTCGACGACACCGGCGGCGCAGGCGCAGCCGGCGGGCGGAGGCGGCCGGCCCGCGCCCCTGCCCGACGCCCAGCGTGAGGTCACCGCCGTTCTCGTCACGACCGCGTCGATTCCCGGCCTGCCGGCGGAGCTCATGGCGATGGGCCTCAAGCAGGCGATCAACGAGGGACGCGACGGGCAGGCTGCCGAGCCGGTCCGCGAAATCCGGCAGCTGCTCGATCTCTTCGTGCGGCCGCTCGAGCTGCTCTTGCTCCTGGTGACGGCGCTGGTCGTCATCGTGTCGGCGATCGGCATCCTCGTGAGCATGGTGGGGTCGTCGCTCGAGCGGAGCCGCGACGTGGCGATCATGCGGGCGCTGGGCGCGCGTCGCAGCCACGTCCTGGCCACGGTCCTCCTCGAGGCGGTGCTCCTGGCGGGGGCGGGGGGGCTCGCCGGCTGGGTGCTCGGCCACCTCCTGGTCGCCTCGATCGGGCCGCTCATCACGACGAACGCGGGCGTCTCGGTGGGCGTGCTCTCGGGGGCTCCGCTGGCCGAATTGCTGCTCGTGCCGGCGCTCGTGCTCCTGGCGGTCGGCGCGGCCCTCCTGCCGGCGATCGCGGCGTATCGCACGGACGTGGCCCGCTGGCTGCAGGGCCCGGGGTGACGGCCGGGCGACACGGCGACGCGGGCCGGCATGGATCGAGCCGCGATCCGCCTTGCGGCCCGCACCATCGCGGGCCTTACAATGAACGCATGAGGCGTCGATTCCGCGTGGCCGATCGTGACCGCACCGACATCCGGGGGCCGCTGCCGCTCCTCGCGCCAGGCGTCCTCCTCCTCGCCGCGCTCCTCGGCATCCTCGGGGGCCGGTCGATCGGACGGGCATGCCCGTTCTGCTCGGCCGTGTCGCTGACCTTCTCGCAGGAGATCGCGCAGAGCGAGGCGGCCGTCATCGCGCGGCTCGTCGAGCCCCCGCCCGCCGGTTCACTCTCGCCGCGAGCCGATGGCCCGCTCCCCAAGGGGACGTTCGAGGTCGTCGAGGTGCTCAAGGGGGCGGCCGCGGTCGAGGCGGCGGGACTCCTGGGCCCTGATGCCCGGCGGCTCGAAACCATCCTGCTCGAGGACAAGCCGGTCGGGACGCTGTTTTTGCTCATGGCCATCGAGCCTCCGAAGCTCGTCTGGTCGAGTCCGATCCTCGTCAGCGACCGGGCGGTCGCCTATCTGCGAAAGCTCGGGGGCCTGCCGGAGAAGGGGGGCGGCCGGCTGGCCTTCTTCCAGGATCACCTCGAGGATGAGGATGAGACGCTCGCCCGCGACGCCTACGACGAGTTCGCCGTCGCGCCCTACGCCGACGTCAAGGAACTCGAGAGCCGGATGGACCCCGCCCGGCTCCTCGGCTGGATCGAAAATCCGAAGGTGCAGGCGAATCGGCGCCGGCTCTACGCGACGATGCTCGGTGTCTGCGGCACCCCCGAGGATGGCGAGCGGATCGGCCGGATTCTCGAGGGCGATTCCCTCGGACCGGACGCGGCCGAGATTCGCAGCGGCCTCGATGCCCTCATCGCCTGCTACGTCACGCTCCGCGGGCCCGAGGGGCTCGACCTCGTCGACAAACGCTTCCTCAAGCGGGCCGGCACCGACATCCCGTTCGCCGAGACGTACGCGGCCGTCATGGCGCTGCGCTTCCTTGGCGAGGAGTCGGACATCGTCCCGCGCGAGCGGGTGCTCGCCTCGCTGCGGCTGCTCCTCGACGAGCCGAAGCTCGCGGACCTCGTCGTGGCCGACCTCGCGCGGTGGCAGGACTGGTCGGTGGTCGACCGGCTCGTCGGCATCTTCAAGGATGCGACGGCCGACAACATCTTCGTGCGCGAGCCGATCGTGAACTACCTGCGGGCCTGCCCGCTGCCGGCCGCGGCGGCGGCCGTGAAGGAACTGGAGAAGATCGATCCCGAGGCGGTGCGTCGTGCCGCGACGCTCGCCGGCCTCGCGGGACTCACCGCTGCGACACCCGGCGCGCCGGGTGCGGCGACGACGGGGGAGCCGGACGCACCATCGAGCGAGCCTTCCGCGACGGACGCCGCCAGTGGCGGCTTGGCCGCCCGCATTCCCACCGTCATCGCGGAGGGTGAGGCCGAGATGGTCGCCGCGGCACCTGTGGCTCCCCCTGCCGCCCGTCCCGCCGCGGCCTCCGATCGCGATGCGGCGCCGCCGGGATGGAAGTGGGCGTTGTGGGCGGCGGCGGTGCTCGTCATCGCGGTACTCGCGAGGCTCTTCCTGAGACCGGGCGGCAGCGCCGGCACGGCAGCGCGGTAGAATCCTGGGGTGTCGTGTTGGAGCCGCGCCCGTGGCGCGCGGT
>Ga0214923_10005477_pt1 | contig 14744 bp, 5 predicted proteins | sample LL1510_MetaG_FD_177993 | JGI IMG/M metagenome (GOLD analysis project Ga0214923, IMG submission 177993) | Freshwater microbial communities from Lake Lanier, Atlanta, Georgia, United States - LL-1510 | ecosystem: Environmental > Aquatic > Freshwater > Lake | place: USA: Georgia | collected 2015-10-15 | reverse complement strand
TTTTACAATTATTCATAATATATATATATATATATATATAATATGGCTCTTTCAATCTCAAATGAAAATTTTAATTCTTCTAAAGATAAATATATTTCATATATTGAAAGCACTGTTCCAAGAGATTTCAATTTGTTATCTGAAGAGGGAACAGCAAGATATAATTTGTTTAAATCATTAAAAGAAAAAGAAGAGCCTTTAGATATAACAATAATTGTAGAAGAAAATACAAATATTGAAAATATCAAAAATTTAGCTAAAGTTATTAATATTTCTGAAACATCCGCAATAATAAATAAACAAAACAATTTACAACAAGATTTAGGTTCTCCAGGGTCTAGTGATAAAGACAATGACCTAAACAAGATCAAAAAACAAGAAGAATTGCTAAAATTAATAAGTAATTCTAATTATACTATGAAAGTCAAACAAGAAGAAAAACACCGTCAAATACAATATATATATTTACAAAAACAAATTGAAAAAAATAAATTAAAATTTAAAAAAGAATCTTTTAGTTTTTTGAAAAAATCGCATGAATGTATGGTATTTTTATTGGGAGATTATTATCCTTTGAAAATAATTGGCGGAGCAGTATTGATACCATTAGGGTTTGTAGCGGTATCAAATATTATGAATCCAGCAACATTAGCCAGCATATTAATGAATATTTATAATAAACCATATTTATTCAACTGGTTCTTGGATATTCTTACAAATCTTGGCTTACTTACTCCAACAGAATTACAAACATTAAAAAACTTATATGACAAATTTATGGTAATATACAATTTGAATCCAACAAAATTTATTAATGACCCTAAATTTTTAGAAGATTTATTAACAAAAATTTTTAATTCATCATTAGATATGAATGACCCTAAAAATAAAGAATTTGCACCTTTTGTTAATGTATTTCAAAATTTATGGAATATAATAAAAATTAAAAAAGAAGGATTTGAAGGACTAATCAACGCTTACAATGCTGGTTCATTCTATGAAAATGAACAAGTTACATATTTATTAACGAAAATGAATGATTTAATTACAGGTTATGATAAAATAGATCCACAACAATTGCCTTTTCTCAATGACAAAATCAAATCTATTCTTGAAGAAATGATTAAGATATATCCTAAAACCAAAACCAATGATATAGAAGACATGAATAAAATAATTCAATATTTAAGTCAAAACTCTATTAATATAACTGATAACCAAATAAAATTTTTAACAGGCTTATATGAAAGTCATCAAAAGTTGTTGAAAGATGAAAAAGAAAAGAAAGAAAAAGATAATTATTTACTATCTTTAGCAAAAGCAATGATTGAAATTAGAGAATTATTTTCAAAACCATATGATAAAGATGAATTATTAAAAAAATTAATTAATTTAAAAAACGATTTATATCCAGAAACAACTAAATTTATAGATTTAATTATAAAAATAATAGAGTTTAAATCAGACCCAACAGTTGACTTGACAAGTGAATTGTCAAAATATGTTGATCAAAAAAAAATACAAGAAATATTGGATGCTATAAATAAAAATGAACCTGAACCATTTCGTTTATTATTCGAATCATTTAAAATAAACAATGAATTTGGAGAAATACCGAACTTTTTTATTACAGAATTAAAGAATTTAGTTACTAATACCGATTATTTACTATACGATTTATTTTTTAAACAAGATGGTATATTCAAAAAAATATCAGATTTTTGTAGTCAAAACCAACCTCTCTCATCTAATTTAAAGATTGAATTAGAAAATGCTGTAAAAAATATAAATTTAATAAATGTCAATCCTGATTATAAAAATTTAATGGCTAATATTAAACAATTTATTGGAAATAACGATTGTAATGTTATAAACACTATTAATTCAGATATTACAAATTTAATCACTAACAATAAAAAGCCATCACAACGCACTTTTAATTTTGATATGACATTGATTACAAAAATAAAAGACTTGATTGAAAATCCAATGTTAAAATCAATATTGTCTTCAATTGGATTAGTAAGATATATTTATGGGCATATTCGCACTACTGAACAAATATTATTAAATTCTCCAAAAATTGATAAAACAATTGTGTTAAAAGGTATAGCAACGTCTATTTTAAATTCAGTAGGAACAAAACAATTATTTAATACAGGAAGTCAATTAATTGCGCCATATGTAGCAGAGTTTTCTAAAGATTACATGATTAAGCCGATTTCAGATATAATTGAACATATTTTTATAAATCTAACTCCGAATACAGATTCTTCCCATATTTTAGAATTATTAGAAAATAATGATAATCCATTAAAAGAATTATCTCAAATAATAAAACAAGAAATACCAAAAGAAATAAAGGATGTTTTAATAAAATTCTTAGACACATCAATACCGAAAGAGGAAAAGGAAAAGCAAAGACAAACCGCAATTATTGTATTAAATAAAATAGTTGTAAATGAAAATATATATGAAAATAATCCTGATCCAGATAATATTATTACAGATATTCAACGGTTTTTAAAAAATTTAAATATAAATGAAATTGCTGGTAATAAAATATTAAATATTAATGAAAAAAATTATATTCAATCGTTAATTCAAACATTAATAAACAAAAAAGATAATCAAATATCATTAAATGCTGTATCTATTTTAAAAAATAAATCAATCGACAACATAATTGGATTATTAACAAACATTTTACAATTAAAAACGGTTTATGGAGTTCCTGAAAAAAGACAATTAACGTCATCCAATATTGAAGACCCAAACATAATGCTTTACATTAAAAATATTGAAATTATAGAAAACCTATCAGAAAATAATGATAAAAAAATAGAAGAATTATTTAGTCTAATAAAAACAAATAAAGAAAAAGGTTTTAATTTTCCTGATATTCAACAATATGTGATTTCTTTATTGAAAGAAAAAATACAACCATTAAAAATAGAAATAAAAAATTATGAGGATTCTACTAATAAAACGAATGAAGAATTATATATAATTTTGGAAAATTATTACAATAAAATGAAAGAAATCATATCTTCCAATATGGAAGAAAATATTAAAAAAGACTTATTAAATGAAATGAAAAGTTATTTGAATAATAATAATATTCAAAATGAAAGATATAATGATTTATCAAAATTACTTGAAAATATTAAAAATGACTATAGAAATGCCAATTTGAGTGAAGGTTCTGAATTTATGAAAAATTTAAAAAAAATAACTCAAGAAATGTTTGAAAATAGTATTTATCAAGGATTAGGATTATCTGAATTTAATATTAAAAATATGGATTTTTATAAAATAAAAAATATTTTAAAAAAAATAATTATGATTAATGTAAATAATATACAACCAGTAATGATTACCAAATATTTAAAATTTATAGAAATTTTATCAACAAATACCAATATTGAACCTTATATTAAAGAAGATATAACAAAATTAAAAAATTTGTTTTCAAGTTTAAATGTTATGAACAACAATTTTGAAATTCCACTAACTCCATTGCAACAAAATCCATTACAACCGAAACCGCCACCAGTGCCACTACAATCAAAAGGATTAATTATAACACCACAACTACAAGCAGAATTTTTAAATATATATAACGGTATAAATCAAAAGATAAATAATATAGATAAATTTTCAACTGAGTTAGACGAGTTAAAGAAAACAAATATTAACGATACATTTCAGATAATAAAGTGTATTGATATTATTCATAAATTATTAATGAAAACAACAAATATTGAAGAATATAAATATTTATATGATAAAATAAATCCATTTTTTGAAGCAAAACTTTTATTTAATACAAATATAAATAAAGAAGTAAAGGGAAAGTTATCAGAAATAATATCTCAAGCTCCTGAAAATTATAATAAAGACAATTTGAATGTTCTTTGTGAAGAGTTAAATAATTTAAATAACAAAGATGAAATACTATTTTTTGGTGGTTTAATAAAAGATAATCAAATAGATGAATTTTGGAGTTTCGCAATCAGTGATTTTTTTTACGGCCAAACAAACAAGATGGTAACTGGATATTTTACAAAAATTGAAAATGAAGCAAATTATGATAAAGAAAATTTAAAAAATCAATTGAAAGAATTAGAAGAACAACAAAAAGACAAAATGGAAGAATTGAAAAAAGAATTGAAACTAATCCAACAATATAAAAGTGAAGGAAAAACAATTGATCAAATTGCGTTGTTGTTATCAAAAACGCCGAAAAAGAAAGAAGAAGAACGATACAAATTTTTTTTATTCAAATATATGAATGGTTTTTTCAAATATTTTAATGAATATATGAATAATCCATCTATTATAATGAATTCTTTTGCTCATTTAACATCATTATATAACTCAATAATGGCTTTATTTTATACAAATATTACCACAAACCTAGTGAAAAATATTAAAATAGTAACAAATATTATATTGTTTTTTAAAACAAAAGAATATGCTTTACAAGATAATGTATTTAAAATGGGTCAAGAAATACCGAAAGGATTGGAAGATTTAGTTGAAGAAAATAAAAAAGATACACAACAAAATAAATTCGCTGAAAATATTAATTTGTTTACAAAAAATGCGTTTGGTGTGTATATATTTAAAACATCATTAATTGAATTAGTACAACAATATTATAATACAATTTTGGGTGGCGATTCAGGTATTGAAACTTATTTTAAAATGTTGAAGAGTACATTTATTGATGAAATTATGCATGACATTGATATTTTTATAACAGATATAACAACATATTTATTAATGAATAATAATGGTGAATTTTTGAATAAACATATAAGATTTTTCATGGAATCATTAATGGGTAAATTTATTATGCATATTAGTAAATTATTATATAATATATTAGCACTACCATCATTAAAAAAATATTTAATTAATATAACACCTATTCAAAAAATAATACCTAAGATAGACCATTTATTTAAAGACGAACAACGATTTAAATTAACGTGTTTATTTATTGATTCTAAAATTCATAATATTATAAAAGCAGTTCCTAATCTATTTACAGAAAATAATGGTGATGCTATAAAAGTGTTATGGGAAACATTAAGTGATATTTTAAACCCAGGAAAAGTAACTACTGGATTATATTTACCATTATTAGTAGAAGATGAAGAAGATAAAGGAGATTATATGTATGGATATTATAGAAATAAAGAAATAAAGCCGAGAGAAGCGTTTAAAGGTAAATTTATAAATGTATATGAAAAAGGATACCAACCATATATTTCAAATACTCCGATAGAAAAAGAAAAGATATACATTGATGATATTATAAATGGTATTCCACAAGTAATTAACGGAGATATAATGGAAGAAGAATTTTTAAAATCATTTTTTTACGATGCGAGTGAAGGATATAAAGTAAAAAAAGATGGTATATCAGGTTATAAAATAAAGTTTAACGATGAAACAAAACAAGTTACAATAATTGATGAAATAGCAAATCAACAAAGATCAAAACAACAAACATTTGTTGTTGAATATGATAAATTGGAATTATTTAAACGATTAAAAAAAGGTGTTCCTTTGACATCATCATTAATTGATGATAATGATAAATATACATTGGATAAAGATACCAAAGGTTATTATAATGAATATAATTTACAAAATTCTAGTTATAATGAAATTGATGGAGAAAAAACAGCTATCTCGTATTTATTAGGAGCTTTTTTAAAAATGCCTTATATTATTGGAGATCAAAATATTATTCCATATAATCTTAGATATAGGGAAAAGTTAAACGTTTTTTTGAATAAAATAACTCCACATAATAAAAATATTAATATTGGTATGAGAATTTTTGATAAATACTATTATGATGGTGATCCGATTATTAAAAAATATTTTATTAAAAAAGATATCAAAATAGATTCTTTGAAGAATGAATTTAAAATTTTTTTAAAAGTATTCAATATTAATATTGATGATAGATTAATAAATGATTTTATTGATGAAATACATAATAACGATAAATATTGTGATATTGATGGTTGTGAAAAATTAATTAAAATTCTAAATAATGAAACAAATGGTGATCCATTTAAACTAGATGACCCAAATAAAATAATTGATAATGTTGAAAAAGTAAACTATGATTTAATCAAATTAGAGTTTCGTGATTATTTGGGTTACAACATTAATTTGAATAATATCAAACCACCAGATACAATAGATTCAATATTAGATGATTTCATACAAAATAATAAAAATCGTTTTCCAGAAAAAGAAGAAAAAAAAAAATACTATAAAGAATTATTGAATAAAGAAATACTCAATAAATTTGATAAAAATATTTATATTGATAATGAAGAAAAACTACCCTATTATTATTATTATTATAGATATAAATATGATAAAGATAATACAACGCAAAAACCTAAAAATTCTTTTGAAAATTTTATAAGAAATTATAAACCTGAAAATCCTCTTCTTGAAAACTTTTATATAAGAGAATTGTTAAATCATGAAAAATATTATAAAGATTATAATGATGATGATATAATTTTTACAAAATTAATAACTCCAGAAGAGTTCAATACAATGAATAATTATATTAAAAAAATAACACCAGAAGTCAAACCAGTTAGTATAGAAAATCTTATTGGTGAAAATAATTTTTTGAAAATAAATGTAAAATATGGCGAACCCAATGAAAATGGAGAATACAAGAGCAATGAATTATTTATAAATACGCAGATTTATATTGATACGATTACTATTTTGAATGAATACATTGATAATTTACAAAATACTGAATACAAATATAATGAAGCAGAACATTTAAAAACCATAATTGAAGATATTAAAAAACGTTCATTTGATAATCCACTATATATAGTTATGTTAAGTGATTTAGAATCAAAATTGAAAAAAATGATTGCTAATTATGAAGAAAAAAAGATAGAAGTAAATGAAGTTTGGATGGATGATAGTAAAAAAACAACAATAACATTTGATTATGAAGCTTTTGATTTTGATTATAAAAAATTTTATGATTTTATTAGTAAATTCATTAATCAAGAATTACTTAAATCTTGTCCTCCAAAAAAAATATTTTTTGACAGAGACAAAAATGGTAAAAAAAACCAAGAATTTGAAAAAATGAAAAATTATTTAACAAGATTTTCTTTTTTAGAAAATCCTATAGATAAAACAAAACCAATATCAGGAGCAAATGCAGAAACTATTGAAAACGAACAAATAGATTGTGATAATATTTTAACACAATTATCAAATCCCAAATTAATTGCTGAATTTTTAGATTATAATTCTGGTAAATCTTCTATCAATAAAAATGATTATAACGAATTATTAAAAATTTATGAAAAAATTAATCCGGAAATATTTTTAAATGGAATTTTAAATTCTATACCACAAACAATTGAAACAAGAAGTATTCGCAATTTTATTAACAAAAATAAAAAAAATCCTGAAATTTTAAAAATTTTATACACAAAATGGAGGAATAATATAATTATAAATGGAAGTCCCTTAATTATAGATGACTATGATTATATAGATTTACAAAGACAGAAAAATGAACATATTGAATATTTAAATGAAATATGCCGAAATTTCGGTGCTCGTGATATATCTAAAACAGATGAGACAATTGCCACTTTAGTTCCTTCAAATACACATGACAACATTTTCTCAGATTATATTGACGCAAATGAACTAGAAACATATAAAAAAATAAGAGCTGAAATTGATAGACAAATATTTTTTTTAACCGCATTATTAAGAAAAAATGAAAATATATCATCATTAATTGCTGATATTCAAGATGAAATCCAAAAAGGAAAATTTCAGGAAGATATTAAAATTTTACTTGGAAATTACGGCTTAACTAACCAATCAATTGATTTCTGTACAACAGATTTTTTTAAAAAAATTGTAGAAACAATGAATAAATATTATAATGAAAAAGAAATATTATATAAAAAATTTAGAAAAAATAAATTAGAAAAGGATTATAATAATCTTAGTGATAATAATGAAATAATAGATAAATACCTATATGATTGTATAAATTTATTTCATAAAGAACTCAAGAATATTGAAAATATTAAAGATGAACTATCTTTAAATGATTATATGTCAAAATTTACACCTGAAAAAATTACTCCACAAATTATACCAAATAAAAATGAAGAGATAACCCGAAGAGATAATGTGCCCGGGCAATTGTATAGAGAAGTACCAAAAGAAAAAGTAAATAACGAACAGCAACAGCAACAGCAACAGCAACAGCACCAACAGCAGCAACATCAGCAAGTAATGAAACAACAAGTTGCTGACAAATTAAGAGAAAATGAAAAAATAGATGAAGCTATGAAATTAGAAGAAAAACAATCACAATTACAAGCAGAAGCTCAATCTGAAATGTTGAAATTACAACAACAATTAGCATTCGCTAATGCTGATGATAGCTTTAGTGGATTTTTATTCGGAAATTTGTTGAATGTTTTACAGATAATTACAAGTACAAAAACAAATGAATATAGCAGTGATGAAATTATTGAAAATCCATTATTAAATAAAGAATTAAATAATAATGAAAGCATTCGTGAAAAATGTAAAAAATTATCAGACAAATGGTATATGAAAGGCAAAGAAATTCAATTTAATACAAACGATTCTGAAGAAAAACGAATTATTAATAAACATTGTAGCAAAAAAAATATTGTATATGAAATCAATGAATTTTTTTTATACAAATTTTTAGTAGAATTGCCTAGAATGATGCGTACGTCAGGAGGGAGTGATATTACAAATCCGATTTGGTTGGCAATAAAAACATTTTTAATAAATGTTATTGGTGAAAATTATATTTCATATACGTTACATAGTATAATAAATGAAGCAACTAAAGAATTCATAAAAAAAGTAGATAATAATGAATTATCTTTTTATGATTATTTTATTGGAACATTTTTATATTATCAAAATTGTATAGTTCTTGATATAAAAAGTAATCCAAACAATAGATCATTATTTAATATAGCTGATAGTTCATTTGATACTACTATTATAAAAAATATAAAAAAAATAGAAGAATTATTTGATCAAACATCATTTAAGTACGATAAAGATAAAAATATTTTTGGAAGGATTGATGTTGGCAATGAAGTGACAATTTTTGATATAATTACAAAAATAACAAGTAAAGATGTTGCGTTTTTTACAGAAGAAGACAAAAACAATTATAAAAATTCAAATGTTAAAAATATTGTTGATTGTAATAATTTGAATATAACTTTAAAAGCAAGTTTTTATGCGTTTATAAATGACCCAAATGACGCATTTAATATAGTAAATAAAGTAATAGCGTGTAAAACAATTGGAAATACTGAATTAAATGTTTCTAATTTAGCAATTGCTTTATCATTTGATATTTATGGAACATGTATTAGGTTTATTAAATTATTAGGAGAAATTTTGAAAATTTTCTTAAAAAATGAATTAACAAAAACATTGACATTAGACGCACTATTTGGCTCAAATGGTAAAGAGAATGAAGATCTAAAAACAAACTTTTTCAGAAAGAATATAGAAATTAAATTAAACGAAATAAAAGATGATAATGAAATAGATGCTGCTATTGATAATATAATTTCTTTTTTATTCAATATTGTTTCAATTAATGTACAATTTTTTAATAACAATAAAAAGAATATAGATTTTTATATTAAAAATATTCAAAATATTAAACAAGACCCTTTAATTTTATATGAAAAATTATGCAATGAAATTATAAATCTAACTGTTTGGAATGGTGAATATATAAATTATTTTACTGAAAAACATATACCTATTTTCAAGCAAAATATTAAGGATACTATACAAAATCACTGTAGTCCACCTAATTATGAAAGTATTTTCAAAATATTATTTTTACGTGATAAAAATGAAGAAATTATAATTGATAATGAAGAACCAACTTTAGATGTAAACATTTTTGATTCTTCATTTAATGATTTGTTAAATACTGAATACAATTATAATAATCAGATACACAAAATATTAAAAAAATGCTATGCAGATTTTATAAAACAGCAAAAATTAAAAAAAGAATTAACGGATTTTTATAAGGATAAACCAGTTTGGATGTTAGGTATGGTTCCATTCTTTGAAGGTGATTTTAAAAAGTTTCAAGATGATTTTAAAGAGTTCACTAATGTAAATCCTATATATACGAAAGACATTGATGGCAATAAATATTATATGGAATATAATATGCCACAAGTAAAAGTAAATGGTATAGAAAAAAATTATGATGTATGGATACCGTTTCGAACACCATTTTATCAAGAACTTTATAATTTTATGTCATTAGAGGCGGTTGTTACTCTCCAACAAAGTCCACTAGCTAGACAAGTTCTTGTAGGAGGAGAAACAGGACCAAATCCTTTATATGAGAGTTATCATAACGGTCATAAAATGGATTCATTTGAAGAAAAATTTACTTTACATTTTTCTAAAATTCATTTAGAATATTGGAAAAAAACATTTGAAATAGAAGATATTAATGAATTCAAGAGTGATTATTATAGTTATTATTATTATTGTGAAGAACTTGTTAAAAAACCAATGAATAAGGGCGAATACAATTATCTTTGCAATACAAAGGGAAACCCATTATATAATTTAAAAATAAAAAATTATGGTAAAACTTTTAATGAGATATTATCAGAAAATTCTAATGTAAAACATTTATTGGAAACATTATTAAACCCTTTTGACAAAAATATTAAAGGACTTAATATTAAAATAAAATGGATGAAAGTTGAAAACGATAATGATAGTTCTGATTGGTGGGAGTACGATGGCAAAAATAATTATAGGTATATATCTGAACACGAAAGAAACAATTTTTCTTCAAATTTATCAAATGTATTTAAAATAGATGTAAATATAACCCCTGAAGAAATAAAAGATGAAAACTTACTAATTAAAATGAAATATCAGGAATAGCAAATTCTATATACTAATATACTAATATACATTGACATTCATATATGTATCGTCAAAATATACATATATGATAAGTAATTTACTCTAAATACAATTTTAATGTTCTAGCACTGGCGTCATTCGCATCTACATATTTGGGCATCCAAAAATAAGGTATTATACCACCCAATCCATTATATTCTTTTTCAAAAAATACACGATAATATATTTGTTCGCTCGTTTTTGGAAGTAAATGGTCAGTCATCTCAAATTCAGGCAGTTTTTTAACTAAACAGTCATAATTTATATCATCCTTATCTTCCAAAAATTTTGAATATTCTTCACCAATAACTTTATCGGTAAATTCTTGTATAATTTGATACAATGACCGTGTATTCTTGGATACACCATCACTAAACGCTTCTTTTCTACGCCATAACACACTATATGGTAATAATTCATTTCCGTCACTATTACAATAATTTTCTATAGAAAATGCTGAACGTAATAAATATTTTTCCATATTTTGTTGTAATGGATGATATCTCAATTCTAACGGAATAGATAAATAATATTGAACCCATGTTCTATCTAAAAATGGTGTTCGTGGTTCTAATCCATGACTGGAAATACTTTTATCAGAACGTAATACATCAAATGTATGAATATCTTTTAATAAACGGCGACATTCTTTATCAAATTCTATCATATCGGGCGCTTTCTGCATATATAAATAACCTCCTAATAATTCGTCTGAACCATCGCCATTAAAAATAACTTTGGCATCACTATGTTCGGAAATATATTTTCCTAATAACCAATTACCTATGCTAGCACGAACAGTCGTTGTATCATAACTTTCGATACATTTTATAACATCTGGTATAGCATCTAAGAATTCTTGTTCAGTCAATATAATCTCGGTATGTTTTGTACCCAAATGTTCAGCAACTATTTTGGCATATTCCAAATCTACCGAACCAGCCAATCCAATACTATATGTTTCTATTTGTGGTAAATTATTCTTTTTATGATAATCATTTACTAACGCAGTGATTAAACTACTATCAAGACCGCCTGATAATAAACAGGCAATTGGTCTTTCCGTTGTACAACACCTTTTCTCTACAGCATTTACTAAATAATGCTGTAAGTCATTGACTACACTATCAACATCATATATTTGTGAATTATTATTATAATTTGTATGAAATCCTGTACTATGATATCTGATATTTTCTTTTTCTATATACCAAGAAGCAGACACTTTTGTAGTTAATTCATACACTGAATATGTTCCTGGCTCAAATTGTTCTATTTTGTATTTTTGACTATTTGGTCTTATTTCTGTTTCTTGATAAAATTGGTTCAATACTTTTAATTCTGAAGCAAATCCAAATAAATTATTTAAATCTTCGTATTTTTCACCAAGCAATACATCGCACGGTTTAAAATAATATAATGGTCTAACGCCATATGGGTCTCTCGCAACATATATTTTGGATGTTTTATTACACATGCGATAATCTATTAAAACAAAGGCAAATACGCCATCTAACATTTGGAGTGTTTGTTCTATACCATATTTTTTATATAAATGTAAAATGACTTCACAATCCGAATCTGTTGTTGGTTTTACTCCCATCATTTTGTATAACTCCTTGTAATTATAGATCTCACCATTACAAATTACAGAAATATCATTTATAGTAATCGGTTGGTTTGACCCATCATTTAAACCATTGATAGCTAAACGATGAAACCCGAATTGTGTTTTTATCATTGCTTGCTTTAATATAGAATTTTCTGGCCCACGACCTTTTCCTTTTTCAAATTGGTCTTTTATGAATTGATAATTAAAATGGTCATTGTTATTTAATAACGCAAAAATTCCACACATTTTAGTTAAATATAATAATGAAATAACTTTAAGTTATTTTTTTATTCATTTATTCATTCATTCATTAGCCTTGACTATATTATAAATTTATCATTACAATAAGTTGTTATTTTCAATAAAAAATATAAATAATATATATTATGTCATTTTCCAGTGATATTCCCTTAACATATTCTCAATATTCTATTCAAAATCGTGAAGATGATGATAATGATTTAATTGATCACGAAAGAGAAATAAAACCTACTCCTAATTTCAAAGTAATACCACCAATAGAACCTTTAGGCAATTTGTATACAAATTTGTATTTAAATTATAACAAACAAGAAAGTATTGATGTATTTAATACTTCCACCGATGTTGTATCTACTACTAATTTCAATCCAGAAAATAAAGATAAACAACAAGTAGTATTTGAGACGGATAATAAAAATAATTATATTGTAATGTTAGATGAAAATAAACATAAGGAAATTGTGGTTGAGAAAAATGAAGATGTTGATTATCAACCAATGAAATTTACAAGAGATAGACCTATAAATACAAATAGTATTGCTACTACATTTTATATTGCTTCTGTTACTGTTGTAGGTTTGTTTATTGTTTATAGAATGATACAAAAAAGTAGATAATGTGAAGGAAATAAAAATTATTATATATTATAATTATAACATATAATAACATATAGTAAAATAAAATGAAAGTAATATTATTCGGTAGTAGCATAATAAGTAAATGGAGCAATTTTACTCTAAAAGATGAAGATGAAAATATTGTTAATAAAGGAATTAGCGGGTTACATACAAAAGAATTATTATCTAATAAAGTTACCGAAATTCTTTCTATGGAAACGCCACCGAATTATTTGATTTTTTATTGTGGAACAAACGATATTGTATCTAATGTAAATCCATTGGAAATTGTATTCAATTTACAAAAATTTCTTCAAAAATTGACCAAGACATTTCATAATAGTACCATTATAGTATTATCTTTATTGAAATCACCGAAGTTGGTTGAATTCGGTAAAACAAATCAAATTGATTTTATCAATAGTTCATTACGTAAATTATCAAAACAAAACGAGAACTTGGCTTTTATCAATATCAATTTATTATTAGATGATAAATGTTTTTTGAAAGATGGTTTACATTTGAGTAGAAGTGGTTATAGAAAAATAAATAATAAAATCATTGATTTATTATAAAATGCCTTACATTTGAAATCGCTTGTATATTTGTAAAGCAGTTAAACCACCTAATACTTGCGCGATAATGTATGGTAATAATTCATTGATACTTAATTTACCAGCGGATGCCATAGCAATTGAAACGGCTGGATTTATATGACCACCAGAACTTTTACTGGCTACTATCATTATTAAAGCAAGAGCAACACCAATCGCAAGAGGGTTTCCTGTTGCTAAAATAACATACACAAAAAACAAAGTGCCTATAAATTCAACTAAATAATTGTACATTATATATTGTATCATTGGAAAATAATTTTAGTGGTATAAAACAGGATATTTGATTCCGCGAATATTAACCATCGGTATAGCTGGTGGAAATGTTGGTGTTGGCGCATTATGTTTATTAGCGGTTTTTTTAGGTGGAACTACAGCACCTCCAGCCCTAACTCTTGTTAAAGCGTTACTAATAGTATTTATTTCTTTGTAAGTAGTAAAACTCAATTGACCATTTGAAGCGTTCAAACTTCCTACACCAATTCCATTTATTCTACGGTTCGCAGTTACCTGAGACGCATCTCTATTTCCATACCATTTTTTTTCATATTTTTGTTGAATGGTAGGTGTTGTTGATGGATAGGT
>Ga0214923_10005476_pt1 | contig 14746 bp, 13 predicted proteins | sample LL1510_MetaG_FD_177993 | JGI IMG/M metagenome (GOLD analysis project Ga0214923, IMG submission 177993) | Freshwater microbial communities from Lake Lanier, Atlanta, Georgia, United States - LL-1510 | ecosystem: Environmental > Aquatic > Freshwater > Lake | place: USA: Georgia | collected... | reverse complement strand
CGGGAAGAATCGGAAGCCCACGTTCGCGAAGAACTTCGACCATCTCTGGCAAATATTCATTGGGAAGGAAAGCAGTTCCTGCTTTATTGTTCACCGAAGTGATCAGGCCATGATTTACATGGATTTCACCGAGGGCGATGAGCTTGGGTTCGTACCCCAGAGATTCAGACATTTTGTGATAAAGGGAACGGTGGGTAACCACGGGACTGACCGGGTCAAAATCAGGATAGCGCTCAGAATAGGCGAGGGTTCCACCCTGCTCAAGAATGAATACATGGGAGCCATCGGCAAGGTGAGGAAAATTTTCACCCTTCGCAAGGATATTTCCGAAAATTTGTTTTTCGCCCTCACGGACCACTACCGCGGAATTCATTTCCAGCACCGGAAGGCGAGGTTTCAGGCTACCGAGGCAGTCCTCGGACGCGTAGCTCGGGGAAGTTTGGGCGATCCCGATCAGGAGCCCGAACAATACCGTTTTCTGGAACCTCGCAAAACTTAGGATTTTTCCCATATTCATCATAATCATTCCCATTCAATGGTTGCAGGCGGTTTCGAGGTGATGTCATAGGTCACGCGATTCACGCCCTTCACCTCATTGCAGATCCGGTTCGATACTCTGCCTAGAAAATTCAGGTCAAAAGGATAAAAATCAGCCGTCATGCCATCGCTGCTGGTCACTGCACGAAGCGCGATGACTTGCTTGTGAGTTCGGCCATCGCCTTGGACTCCCACCGTCCTGATCGGAAGCAGGATTGCCATGGCCTGCCAAATCTTAGGGTACAACCCTTCTGCTTTGAGCATTTCAATATAGATCTCGTCGGCGTGCCGAAGCGTATCAGCTGCCTCGCGGGTCACTTCCCCCAAAATCCGGACTGCCAGCCCAGGCCCCGGGAAGGGGTGGCGCTCCAAAAAGCTCGCTGGCACTCCCAGTTCGCGACCGATTGCGCGGACCTCGTCCTTGAACAAGTCTCTGAAGGGTTCGATCAGCTCAAATTGCAAGTCTTCCGGTAATCCGCCGACATTGTGGTGGGACTTGATGGTGTGGGAATGATTGCCGGTGGCTCCCGCAGCCCCCGATTTGGGTGCGGGCGAACTCTCAATCACATCCGGATAAAGTGTCCCTTGCACCAGGAAGGAAGGCTTCTTGCCCAGGGTTTTCTCAAGGTCTCTTGCAGCATCGTCGAAAACCCCGATGAACTCGGCGCCTATGATTTTGCGCTTGCGCTCGGGATCGCTCACTCCAGCCAGTTTCCCGAGGAAGCGCGACTCTGCGTCGATCCGGGTTACCGGAAGGTGGAGTTTTTCGGTGAACATCGCCATCACCCGGTTGCCTTCCTCAAAGCGGAGAAGACCGGTGTCGACAAAGATGCAATGAAGGCGTTTCCCGAGGGCACGATGAACCAGGGTTGCTGCAACCGTGGAATCCACACCGCCCGAGAGGGCGCAGATCACTTCAGCGTCCGCAGGAACCTGTTTCTTGATTTTATCCACAAGAGTTTCGATCAGGGAATGCATCTCCCAATCAGGCGAAAGGCCCGCACAGCGGGTCAGAAAATTCCGGAGAAGGGTGGACCCTTGCTCGGTATGGGTGACCTCCGGATGAAACTGGATTCCGAACATGCGGCCATTCTGATGAGCGATTGCGGCAACCGCACCCTCGCTGCTCTTTCCGGTGAGATCGAAACCATCCGGGAGTCTCGAGGTTTCATCCCCGTGGGACATCCAGGCTTGAAAACCTGCGATCTCGCCGAAAAGGGGGCTCGGCTTTTCGACCACCACGCCCATTCGGCCGTACTCCCGCCGGTCTGCGGCCGTGATCTTCCCGCCGTGGTGTTCCACCATGAGTTGCATCCCATAGCAAATCCCGAGGACCGGGAGCTTCTTGGTTTCAAGCCAGGTCCAAAGTTCGGGCGCAGGTTTCGGGCTTCCCGCCTCGTAAACGCTGGAGGGGCCGCCCGAGAGAATCACCGCTTTTGCACCGAAATCCCCGATTCGTTGGATCGATGCGGTTCCGGGCAGCACATAAGAGTAAAACCCGAGTTCCCGGATCCTGCGCGCAATCAGTTGGGTGAATTGGGAGCCGTAATCCAAAATCAGAATCTTGTTCATTCCCGCTTCTTTCATGAGGAGGTGGTCCTGTAGTTGGGGGCTTCCTTGGTGACGACCACATCGTGAGGGTGGGATTCTGCGAGCCCCGAATTGGTGATTCTCACAAACCGCGCTTTTTCCCAGAGTGCCGGGATGGATTCGGCGCCCACATATCCCATGCCGGCCCGGAGTCCGCCGATCATTTGATGAATGTTGAAGGAAAGACTGCCGCGGAAAGGAACCCGGCCCTCAATGCCTTCGGGTACGAGCTTACCGACTTCATCTACATTGTTTTGGAAGTAACGATCCTTCGAGCCCTGGGACTGAGCCATCGCCCCCATCGAGCCCATCCCTCGGTACATTTTGAAAGAACGGCCCTGGTAGTGGAGGATTTCTCCTGGAGACTCATCGGTCCCCGCAAAAAGAGATCCAATCATCACGACGCTCGCTCCGCAGGCAAGGGCCTTCGAAATATCGCCCGATAGTTTGATTCCCCCATCTGCGATGACCGAGATTCCCCGTTCCCGCGCAGCCCGAGCACACTCGGTGATGGCATAGAGTTGGGGCACGCCGACCCCAGTGACTACACGGGTGGTGCAAATCGAGCCCGGGCCAATTCCGACTTTCACGGCATCCGCTCCGGCTTCGATCAAGGCGAGAGTGCCTTCGCGTGTCGCGACATTTCCGCCCAGAATTTCGATCTTCTCACCGTAGCGTTTCTTGAAATTGCGTATCGCCTCAAGCACACCGCGAGAGTGTCCGTGTGCCGAATCCACACAGAGCACATCCACACCGGCTTCGACGAGTGCATCTGCCCTGCGAAGCGCCTCTTCTCCTACGCCGACTGCCGCACCAACCACCAGTCTTCCGAAGGCGTCTTTGTTCGCATTGGGGTACGCCTTTTGCTTCTTGATGTCCTTGATGGTGATCAGGCCCTTCAATTCGCCCGATGAGCCGACCACAGGGAGCTTTTCGATTCGATGTTCGCGCAAGATTCGCTTAGCGTCTTCGAGAGTGGTGCCGACGGGAGCGGTGACCAACGGGGCACGGGTCATTCTGGTTCTTACGGGGAGAGAAAAATCCTCTTCAAACCTGAGATCTCGATGGGTAATGATTCCGAGGAGCTGCTTTCCGTTCGAGCCATCCGAAGTGACAGGGATGCCCGAAATCTTGTAGGTCGCCATGAGCTCGTTTGCTTTTGAAATCGGCGCATCTGGATCGATGGTGATCGGATCGAGGATCATTCCCCATTCGCTTTTCTTCACCTTTTCGACTTCAAAGGCTTGGTCGGTCACAGTCAGGTTCTTGTGAATGATCCCGAGCCCACCTTCTTGCGCCATCACGATCGCAACCTTGCTTTCAGTGACGGTGTCCATAGCCGCGGAGAGGAGAGGAATGTGGAGTTCGATTTTTCGAGTGAGGCGCGTGCGGGTAGAAACATTCGAGGGCAGTACCTCGGAGTAACCCGGCAACAAAAGGACGTCATCAAAAGTCAGGGCTTCGATGGGAGGGATCATCGTTTCTCCTCGGTTAGCGGAGGAATAGTAGCACAGGGAGCGTCAATTTTAAAGCAATTCGGTCAGGAACTGATGGGCTTGTTTTTACACGCGGGTGAAGAGTGCGGGGATCATGGAGGATTCAATGAATCCGGTTTTACGAGTGGCCTCAACAAACTGGTCCCTTTGAATGGGCATGATTCGCGAGGGATAGGGTTTGAACCCATCGGAGTCATAGGGTCTCGCCGACTCTCGCGAGTCAGGATTGACAAAAGCGAGGCCCCAGGACGCGGCTCGGAGGCGAAACCCTTATGACTCCGATGGGTTCAGTCCCATTTGCTCGTGGTCCATACCCATTCAAAGGGACCAGCTCGTGCTTCGTTGAATTGGTGAGCCCTTTCAAGTAAAGTCGCGGCCAATGAAATCCTTCAACACCCGATCCCGAATTCCAGTGAAAGAAGTGTATGGTCCCGAGGATCTGCCCGCGGACTTGAAGGATCGTCTCTCATCGCCCGGCTCCTATCCCTTCACTCGCGGGGTTCAGAAAACCATGTATCGGGGCCGCAACTGGACGATGCGACAGTATGCGGGATTCGGAACCGCCGAAGAATCAAACCAGCGCTATCATTACCTGTTGTCTCAAGGAACGATGGGACTCTCGGTTGCCTTCGATCTGCCGACTCAACTCGGCTACGACCCCGATCACGGTCGGTCCAAAGGCGAAGTCGGCAAGGTCGGCGTATCGGTTTCAAATCTCGATGAAATGCGCACCCTCTTTAAGGGCATCCCCCTTGCAAAGGTGTCAACTTCGATGACGATCAATGCAACGGCGCCGATTCTGCTTTCATTCTATGTGGCTTTAGCTGAGGAGCAGGGCGCAAGTCTCAAGGAATTGAGGGGCACCGTTCAAAATGACGTGCTCAAGGAGTACATTGCTCGCGGGAATTATATTTATCCTCCTCAAGGAGCGCTTCGGATCATTACGGACATGTTTGCGTGGTGTTCGAAAGAAATTCCAAAATGGAATCCGATCAGCATTTCTGGTTATCACATCCGTGAAGCGGGCTCTTCTGCCACCCAAGAACTCGCTTTCACCTTTGCGGATGCGATCGCCTACGTCGATTCGGCCGTAAAAGCTGGACTCGATGTCGATGCCTTTGCGGGGCAACTCAGTTTCTTTTTCAATGTGCATAATGATTTCTTCGAGGAAGTCGCCAAGTTCAGAGCGGCCCGCAGGATTTGGGCCCGCATCATGAAAGAAAAGTTCCATGCAAAAGATCCGCGCTCCATGATGTTGCGGTTCCATTCCCAAACGGCAGGCTCGACCCTCACCGCCCAACAGCCCGAGAACAATGTGGTGCGGGTTGCGGTTCAGGCGCTCGCATCAGTACTCGGGGGCACTCAGTCGCTTCATACCAACTCGATGGACGAGGCGCTTGCGCTTCCGAGTGAATCTGCGGCACTCCTTGCCCTTCGGACCCAACAGGTGATCGCGTCCGAAACGAATGTCACCCAGACCGTAGATCCGATGGCGGGCAGTTACTTTGTTGAGTCCCTCACCGCTACGATCGAGGAAGAGGTTTGGAAGTACCTTACCGAGATTGAGCGCCGGGGTGGGACGGTGGCCTGCATCGAGTCGGGTTATATCCAAACTGAAATCCTGAACTCGGCTTATGAGGATCAAAAGCGAATTGATTCCAAGGAGCTCGAGATCGTCGGTGTGAACTGCTACCAGGAATCGGGAAGTGCGAAGAAAATCGAAACCATGAAAGTTCCCGCCGAGCTCGAGGTAAAAGCGGTTGAGCGGCTGCGTGCCTATCGCGCGAAGCGCCCTTCAGGCAAGGTACAGGATTCGCTCCGAAATCTCGCGGACGCGGCCAAGGGCGGAGATAATCTCATGGGTAGAATCTATCAGTGCGTGAAGAGTGAGTGCACTTTGGGTGAGATTTCGGATGAGCTTCGCAAGGTGTACGGGGAGTATCAGGAGTACTCGGGGTTCTGATGAGCAAGCCCGGGCCAAAGCCGTTTTATCATGAGGGAATTCGATTCGAATGCCAGGGATCCGGGAAGTGTTGCACCTCCCGAGGCTCTTATGGGTTTGTTTACCTTACGACCGAGGACGTGAAGCGTTTTGCCGATCACTTCGGTCTTTCGGTCGCACAGTTCAAGAAACAGTATTGCGGTACGAAGGACGGGAGGGTCTTTTTGATGGATCCGCCTGAAGCGAACGGGGATTGCATTTTCTTGGAGAATGGCAATCGCTGTGGAGCCTATGAGGCCAGGCCTGAACAGTGTAGGACTTGGCCATTTTGGCCCGAGAACATGAAAGCAAAAGTATGGCGGCGTGAAATTGCGAGTTACTGTCCCGGTGTCGGAAAGGGGCGGCTGTACAGCCGCGAAGAAATTGAAGCGATTCTCAGTTCTCAAGAGAATTCGTAAGTGGGTGATCAAGGCCGCGGAGTTCAGTTGATCAGCGCGCGAGCTTGATCTTCCGCAGTCGGAATAGCGCGCTTCTCAAGCAGCATCGTGATCAAGAAAACAGCAATGGAGCTGAAGAGCGGAACTGCCAACGATAGATAATGAAGATCCTTAGAAACCCGGATCGAGAAGATCGATCCTGCAGCAAACGACAAAAAACAAAAAATCCGGTTGAGATTACTGCGCCAGACGCGGTCACGTTCAGTCTGAGTGAGTTGGCCATAGATGCCTTTAGAGAGTTCAACGCCGAGGTCTGTGCTCAAGCCCGTGAGGTGAGTGGTCCGAATGAGGCCGCCCGTCAGGTTTGAAAAGCAGGCATTTTGCAGACCACATGCGAAAGAGAGCGAAAACAGCAGTACAAAGTCATGAAAATAGAGGAGCTCTTCGCCGAAGGGTCCGAATTGGCCCCGAACACCGAAGAACATGAGAACCAATAGAATTGCGGGTAGGAGTCCGCTTACCCTGGAATAGTGAGGAGCGAGATTCCGACAGTGTCTCGCGGAAGTATAGATTCCGGCAACGAAAGCTCCCAAGATGAAAAAAAACGGGGTTCCGAACATTTCGAGCGCGAAAGCCCAATTCCCTTCACCTAATGCCAATCCCACCTGGGTGCCAAAACCGGTGACGTGAGAGACGAATCGTCCGCACGCAAGGAATCCAAAAGAATTGATGAAGCCGGCTTGAAACGACAAGATCGTCCAGAGTGGAAGGAATGCGGTTCTAAGTACCTTGTCTTTGGACCAGGCCTGCATAAGGTCTGAATCTTTTATCGCAAGGGGCTAGCGGGCTGCAATGAAAAAAATTGAATCAGGAATGTCGGTGGGATTCGACCGTCGGACTGAACTCCACCCGGCCCGTATTCAGATTGAAGAATGCTGGGACAATGGCAAGCTTTCGCGCCTCGCTTGTGAGGGCATTTTCCGCTTTACGGAAGCCGAGGCCGTGCTATGGATAAGGGCATGGGGCGGTTTCGGGGTATCTTTAGTTTCGTCTTGTTTCTTGGCACGATCGTGGGATCTGCCTGCGATTCGCTCGCAGGCTCTTCTGAGGGCTGTGGTTTCATCGACCTGAGGTCGAAGGTTCCGCTCAAAGTCCGAAATCAGGGAGACATTTCGTGGTGTTATGCACACACCGTGGCAGACCTTCTTCAGTATTTTTCGGGTTTAGAGACCCAGATTTCAGCTGCCGATATCGCCATCCGATACAACAAGGGACTTTGGCCTCGGTTCTACCGCTGGATCAATGGGTCGTTGGTTCCAGAAACCGGTTTTGTGCGCCCTGCGATTCAGGATGCCTTGGAGATGGGCTACTGTCCTGAGGAAGTTTTTCCCTCGGAGCATTGGACCCGGATTTCTCGAGTGGGTGAAGATGTCTTCCAGGTTGAGAAAAAACGTCTCAATGCGGCCATCTCGGAGATCCTGGACCTCCAGCGATTGATCAAAGCCCGGATCTTCACCGCTTCAAAAGAAATTCCGTTTTACTATGAGTTTCCAGGAGTGGACCAAGCTGCATTTTTCTCGATTCTCGAAGAGAATCCCAGGCAAGAAGTCTTGGACGGACTCAGGCTAAAGGCCTGCGAGGGGAAGCGTAAACCCTATCCCGAAGGCTTCGGTCCGGTTTCGATGTATTTTCGAGGACCTTCGATGCTCGAGCACATTCACGAACAGCTTGAACAAGAGCGCCCCGTTTCGGTGGACTATTTTTATGGTCTCCTTGAGGATTCGGGTGCGATCAAGCGAAAGCTCTCCGAGCTTCACACCTCGCTCTTGATGGGGCAGCGTTATGATGTCGCTTCGGGTGAATGCCAGTACCTCATCAAGAACTCCTACGGCGAAAGCTGTTCGGGCTACGATCCTCATTGGGAATGCCAAGCGGGATATCTCTGGGTCGGCGAATCCGCTCTTCGACGTGCATTAGTGAGTTACGTGGTTCCGTAATGATCTTGAACGAATTTCAAGTGTTCCTCAGCTCCGATTCGGTGCAGTCTCTCGGCTTTCGGAAGCTGCTTCTCGGCGAGCTGAATTCCGGCTCGGATCTTTCTGACTCGATCGATCGAAGTTTTGAGTAGAGCTGGGTCAAGCCGTTGGTCGGAGATGGCCTTGCGGATGGATTCCATCGCAAGCAATGCTGCTGACTCTGAGCGATAGCAAAGCACATCGCAGCCAGCTTGAAGCGCAAGGATGGGAGCCTCCTCGGCGCCATAATTCTTGGTAATCGCGCCCATCTCCATGTCATCGCTCATGACAACCCCTTGATACATGAGGGTTCCTCGAAGGTGTTCTTTCAGGAACGTGGGAGAAAGAGTCCCTGGATTCTTGGCATCCAGGTGAGGCAGCAGGACGTGCGCGCTCATTAGAAAGTTCGCACCGGATTTCATGGCGCGATGAAAGGGGATCCACTCCCTTGATCTGAGGATTTCAAGCGGTGTGGTCACGGTGGGAAGCGATTCGTGCGAATCCAAATGGGTATCGCCATGACCGGGAAAATGCTTGATGCAGGGTTCGACGCCTTCAGTGAGGTGCCCCCGCACTACGGCCGATGCTGCACGAGTCACTCCTTCGGCCGTGGCTCCGAAGGCTCGGTCTCCGATCACGGGATTCGCAGGATTGGTATTGATGTCGCAAACCGGTGCAAAATTGAGCTGAATCCCGGCTGCAAAAAGTTCCTTGGCTTGAATCCGGGCCAATTCATAAATGAGATTCGGAGATGCCTGTTCTCCCACTTGTTTTGCTGTCGGGAGCAGAGTGAAGTCTTTACGGAATCGTTGGACGCGACCGCCCTCTTGATCGACTGAGATGATCGCGGGGAGCGAGTGACCCGCTTCTCGAACCTTTTGTTGGATTTCATCTGTCAGAGCGATGAGCTGTTCCTTCGATTCGTAATTCTGCGCAAAAAGAATGAAGAGTGGGGGACGTTCAGAGGACAGGGTCCTCAAGGTTGGGGTCGAAAGGCTTTTGCCCTCAAATCCCATCAATACTAATTCGGATACCGAGTAGTCCTGATCCATCATCGGGCCATTTTAGTTTTGTTCATCCCGGCTTAGCAAGTGGAATGAAGCCATGAGCAGGCAGAGGGGGAGACCCGATAGGGCGAGGATCCACGGTGCTTCGATCAGGTAATCCTTGCCTTGGGCAATCAAGCGGCCCCAGGTCTCATGTTCCGGGGCGGGGGTAACTCCCAGAAATGAAATCGAGGTTTCAATCAGGACGAGTCGTGCAAGGATAAAGGGCAGAATCGAGAGCGTTGAATCCCTGAGTGCGGGAAACAGATGATGGACCCACACATGGACTGGATTCGCCCCCAGGGAGTGGGAGGCATGGACGAATTCTTCAGATCGCGCCTTCAAGAGGAAGCTCTCAAAGTATCGGATCGTCGATGGGAGAACCATGATCAGGGTCGCAAGAACGACAGTAAACCTGAAATCCGGAAATGCCGCTCCAAGAGCCAGTGCGATCATGAATCCCGGCAGCGCTGAAAACAAATCGAGGGTAGACCTCGACAGAAAGCGCATTCTGGGATGATTGCCCGAGACCATCAGTGCCACGGCAAATGAAAACACCAGGGTAATCATCAAGATCGGAATCAGGGTGATCCACGTGTTAGCAATCGCCGCGAAGGTCAGTTCCAGGCAGCTTCTTCCAAAAGTATCGTACCCGGGCTTGAGGCTCCTCTCGAGGTGGTGGGCTTCGATGCGGTCGACCCGGATTCGAGCCAAAGCCGAGAGGACGGCCAATAAAATCAAATGCCTTCGGGCCAGAGTCCTGAGGCGCATCAGGTGATCCTCGGGTCCCACCAGGTCTGAAGAGCGTAACCCACCTGTTGGGTAATCAGGGTGTTGAGTGCCGAGGTGATCAAGGTCATCTCGATGACCGGAAAATCACGCGAGAGCACGGCCTCGCCGAGAAGGCTTCCGACTCCATTCCATTGAAATGCGGTCTCGACCAGAATGCTTCCGTTGAGGAGGTATCCCAATTGGCTTCCAAAAAAGGCCAGAAAGCCGCCCAATGCGGGAGCAATGAGATCTCGGGTGAAGATGTTCAGCTCGGGAAATCCAAGTGCTCGTGATCCCTCGACGGAGCTCATCGGAAGCCGGGCATCGAGTTTTCGGGACAAAGTTCGGCTCCAAAAGGGAACGAGGTAGAGGGAAAGGGTCAGAGCCGGAAGCAGTGGATTTGAAAGCGGAACATAGCGGAGCAGAATCGGCCCTGCAATCAGGAGCGGGACCGAGGCCAAAATCAAGGTAGAAGCCTCCGAAAATCGCCCCCGCAATCCTCCTTGAAAGCGAAGGAAAAGAAATATGAAAGTTGCAGGGAGGGCGATCAGGAGGGCGAGTGCTGCAAGTACAAGGGTTCGAGACCATGCCCGGATGAGGAGCTGGGACGCCTTTTCATTTCGGATCAGAGAGCGGTTGCGGGGAAGCGAGAAAATCCGTTCCAGTGCAGGTCGATCGAGATCCATTTTTTCCCGGAGCTCCGGGGTGTCCAATTGGACCAGAGACTCATGAACGAGAAACTCGGCTGGATCTCCGGGGAGCAAGAACACCGCGCTTCGAGCGATGATCCAAACCAAAGAAAATACCAGAAGGATTCGGAGGAGGCCTTTCATGGATTCAGGAAGGCTTCGGCTTCTTCGCGCGAGGTCTTTTTCACGACACGCTCCAGAGCGGGGACCTCGATCTTCACGGCATCTCCTTTTGGAGTCACCCACCAAATCGCCACGATCTTGTTGAATTCGATCCGCAGTCGCCGGGTCTTGGAGGCGGTGGCAAAATCATCCGCCCTCATCTCGTAAGCCGTTCCGGTCATCACCGGAACCTCTCCTTCAACTTGATCCTCAAGAATGGCTTGGAACTCCTTGGGCTGCACTCCGGTGATCCGCTTGGAATTCTTGTGGATCCATACTGGGAAGAAAGAGGCCAGGATCAGCCTCGGGAGCATCTCGGCGCGCAACGGTTTTGATTGCAGGGCCCCGGTCCTCGACTTTACCGAAAACACACGCCCTTTGGAATCCACGGTGCCGTCGATGACTTTTTCTTCTCCATTCACCTGCGTCCGGAAATTGTAATACTGGGGCTCCAGCTCCGGCGTATTCTTGGCGGTGGCGCCCAGGTTCTCGCTGCGGATCTTCTTTCCCTCGCGAATCCACGTATTGAGTTGAATCCTGATGCGTCCTCCCGTGATCTCCACTTTCTCGTTATAATAGGAGTGGGGGGTGTTGCGTTCACTGACGGTGTACCAGTGGTCCCAAAGAATTTCGCCCCCTTGGGAGGTGAAGGGGATGAGAATGATCAGCAAACCTGCGAAACGTCGGGAAAATGACACAAATGACCTCCTTTGAGCCGGTTCGGCCCGAGCCTAACTTATTTCAGTTATTAAGGAAAGATGCCGAACAGGAAACGGGAGAAACGTGATGTTCCATTTTCATATCACTGAGTACACGGAATTCTTGCTCTATGCGGGCTATGCCCTTCTTTTCATTTCGGTGGCCATGTTTTCGTACATGTTGGTTTCCGAACAAGAGAATCTCACGGCGGCCGAAAACCTTCGCGAGCTTGAGGGAAAGAAAACCACAAATGGACTCGTCAAGATCACGCGTCCGTTTTTTTCCCAGTACATTGTTCCCGTGGTGAGGAGCAAGCGGTTCTTTGATGAGTCCAGGGTGAAATATCGGCGAAAAATCATCAGTGGCGGACTCAAGGATCAGTTGAATGCCGATGAATTCATCGCATTCAAGATTTTCCTGGTGGTGTTCTTTCCGTTGGTGGGAGGCATGGTCAATGCACTCAAACTGTACGATATTCCCGGACCTCTCATCATGGCGCTGCCGATTCTTGGATTCTTCTATCCGGATTTTTGGGTGAATGGCGAGATCGCCCGCCGGCACAAGCTGGTGATTCGCTCATTGCCTTTTGTGGTGGATCTCCTCGCACTCTCGACAGAAGCGGGGCTCGATTTCATCGGAGCGATCCAGAAAGTGGTCGAGAAGGCGACTCCGGGCCCGTTGATCGACGAGCTTGAGCAAGTCTTGAAAGAAATCAAAGTGGGTTCGGCACGGGGTGAAGCGCTTCGGGAGATGGCAATCCGGATCAATCTTCAAGAGGTGAATTCCTTCATTGCGGTCCTGGTGTCAGCGGATCAAATGGGTGCTTCGATCGGGAAGATATTGAGGCAGCAGTCCGAGCAGATTCGGGTCCTGCGGTTCGTGATGGCCGAAAAGGCCGGAGCCCAGGCGAACCAGAAGCTCATGGCTCCCACTTTTGGCCTGATTCTCCCCGCCATCATTATTGTGATGATGGCTCCGTTCCTGCTTTCGGGAGGATCACTCTGACATGACTCTTTCCTTGATCCGCAAACATGATCAACAGTCGATTGCCTCCCGCGCGGAGGTTGCGGATCGCTTTTTATCCCGCCTCAAGGGGTTGATTGGGAAGTCGAGTTTTGATCCCGGCGAAGGGCTTTTGTTTCCGCGGTGCAACAGCATTCACATGTGGATGATGCGGATTCCGATTGATGTTGTGTTTCTGAGAAAGCGAGCGGCCGAATGGGTTATTGTCAGTGTTCATTCCGGACTGAAGCCTTGGAGGCCCCTGCCTGTTTCAGATTCTCGTGCGGATGATGTTCTCGAGTTGCCGGAAGGAACGGTTCATCGTTTCGGTCTCAAATCGGGGGAGGTGCTATGCATCGCCTCGTGATTGTTTCTGGACCCAATCGCGGTAGTTCTTTCAATCTGGTCGAGGGTGAAAACTCCATCGGCCGACAGATGGACAATCATATTGTCCTGAGCTCTTCGAAAGTCTCAAAAAAGCACTGCGCTCTGCTTGTGGACACGAGAGAGGTGATCTTGCGCGATGAGGGAAGCACCAACGGAACCTTTGTGAACGGTGCCTTGGCCAAGCAGCAGACCTTGAAGTCCGGCGACAAGGTGAGTGTCGGTGAATTCGTACTCGAACTCGTCAAGTCCCGGAGCTCCGCTGAAGTGGCGACTTCATCGAATCCCGATTTCGGCGGGGGTATGGATTTCCCTCCCGGATTCGCCAATCCAGGTGTCGAGCCTCCGCGTCCCGTCGAAAGGGTGACCCTTTCCAAGGCGAATTTCAAGAATGTTGTCCAGGAAGTCGAGGCCCCAGAAGATCCGATTGGCAGACTCGCCGCGATTTTCGAGGGCAAGCTCATGCCGAAGTTTTACGGCATGCTCATGAAAAATGAATTCCGCTCGGTTGCCGGCATCATTTTCATGGTGGCCGGTGCGGTGGCGGTCGCCGGCTCCATTCTTCCGATGCAAGATCTTGCCGAGCAAAGCATTCGAAGAGAGGCCTTCATTCGGGCAAAGGTGCTGGCTCGTGAGGTCGCTGATCGATACAGTCCGAATTTCGCCAATCATACCGAAACTCAAATCGACTTCTCCTTCCTCGAGACCGAGGATTCGATCAAGTCGGTGGTGATCACAAATCCGGTTCTCCAGATCATTGCGCCGGTTTCTCGTTTGAACCAGATCTATGCCGGAGGATCTGAGGCCGTTTTTGCCGCGCAGGTGGCAAAGCTTTATCGAGAGGGCAGAGAGACCGGAACGGGAGTGGTCTATGACGAGCAAAACATAGCCGTCTGGACCGAGCCCATTCGAATCACGGATCCACGGCAGCTCAGATCGCAGCTTGCCGCGATCGTGGTGGTGGCCATCGACTTCTCTGGAAATATGATTGCCTCCGGCGGTCTCGGAGTGACTTACGGAACCGGAGTGGCCATCGCCGGAATCGCGCTATTGATCGGATACCTGATTCTCATGCGGCTCTCGGCGAAGCCCTATGAAGTATTGAATGAGGAGCTGGATCGGATTCTGCGGGGTGAAATATCGCGGGTGACCCAGGAATTCAAAATTGATGAGACGAAGGCGCTCTGGGAAAACATCAATACCGCGGCCCAGCGACTGCCTAAGAACACGAACGAAACTTTGATGGGCGGAGACCTCCCTTGGGATCAGCGACTGGATGCCTATCGGGCCATTGCGGAGCAGGGTAAGTTTGCCTTCCTGGGGCTTGACCCGAATCTCGTGATTGTTTCGATCAACGAAATTTTCACCAATGCAAGTGGAGTCCGTGCTGAATCCATCGGACAACAAGTGGCTATGGCTGCCGATCAGTCGCTCGCGGCGCTGGTGGGGGACCTCTTGCGGGTGGCCACGGGTTCTCCCGGGCGTTTTGCAAATGATCGGTTCTCATTTCAGGGTGACGACTACGATGTGGTGGCAGTGGCGGTTACGAACGGTGACCAAAATGGCCTTGCCGTCATGTTCAAGAGGGCGGGTGGCGGATGAGCGTCGAAACCGTACTCAAGTTCAGGAGCACCCAGGTTCCCCTTCAGGAGGGGGAATATGCCAGGCTGCGCGTCCTTCAGGGACCTGACCTTGGCTGCGTGTTCGTGATCAAGAGTTCCTCAATCACTCTTGGACGTGGCGATGGTTCTTCACTCAGAATCGCAGATCTCAAGGCTTCTCGAGCCCATGCCCGGATCGAGTTCACTTCGAGTGTGGGGTGGCGCATGGTGGACCTCGGGAGTGCCAATGGCATCTTCTATCGGGGCGAGTTTGTTCGGGACTGCGCACTTCGGAGTGGCGATCATTTCACGATCGGAGATACGATCTTTCAGTTCCTCATGAATCATGAATCGGCCCAGACTCTCATGGCACCG
>Ga0214923_10005475_pt1 | contig 14746 bp, 10 predicted proteins | sample LL1510_MetaG_FD_177993 | JGI IMG/M metagenome (GOLD analysis project Ga0214923, IMG submission 177993) | Freshwater microbial communities from Lake Lanier, Atlanta, Georgia, United States - LL-1510 | ecosystem: Environmental > Aquatic > Freshwater > Lake | place: USA: Georgia | collected... | reverse complement strand
CCGGTCAATGAGGACGGTGTAGTTGTTGTTGCCCATTTCAGTGAACCCCATGAGCAGGAACATGCGGATGCCGTCTAACTTGGGAGTTACTAAGTACTCGTTGTTTTTTAGCGTCTCCAAGTCTTTGCGCTCCAAATTGCATGGCAACGGACAGGGCACATACTTTTTGTCTGCTGGTAAACCCCAGAGTTGATTAATCAAGAGCTGTACATCTCGGATAAAGTCAGTGTTGGGTGGCAGCGGTGTCAACTCAAATGCCTGGTTAGCCATGTGTAGAATAACAAGTGTAATAAAAATGAAACTTTTGTTTTTACACTCTACAACTTTTGCCACTTTTCAATTCCACAACAAACGCCCATGAATGACATTTTGACAGAGCCGGTGATCCGGACGGTACTAGAGTCCTACTTTCGGTGCAACACGTTTGTGGACTTTCAGATTGACAGCTTCAACCTGTTTATCAACAACTTTTTGCCGCATATCATTATGGAGCACTCGGACATTTACGTGTCCCACCGCGGCGCCAAGGTGCATCACCAGTTAATTATTGAAAAGGTGTCTCTGGGGCGCCCCAGTCACAAGGAACTCAATGGGACTCTTCATCTAGTGACCCCTCAAGAGTGTCGTATCCGGGGGCTGACATACCAGGCGCCGGTGTTTTGTGACATTTTGCACACAGTAAAAAGCATTCCTGATAGTGTGCTGGCGGATGAAAGCGTGACAGTGTTGGAGCGCTTAGACTCGTCTTCCTGGCCGGTGCTGTCCATGAAGCGCTCCCGGGAAATTACCGTGTGTATGCTGCCAGTGATGTTAAACTCAGAGGTGTGCAACCTGTATGACACCACTTGGCGCCGAGAAGAGTGTGAGTTGGACAAGGGCGGCTACTTTATCATTCGTGGCAATGAAAAGATCCTGCAGCCGCAAGAGTCATTGAGAACAAACCATCCGTTTATTTTTTCTACCAAGTCCACCAAGTTTGCGTTTACTTGTGAAGTCCGCAGCCGGTACGAGAACAAGTACCGGAGCACCAGCACGCTAAACGTCATGATTAGCGCCAAGCAGGGGTGCACCAGTCCTCAAATCTTGGTGACCATTCCGTTTCTTCAAGCGTCGGTGCCGTTAATGCTGGTCTGCCGCATGCTTCACTTTGACAACATTGACATTATTGCGGCGCATGTGTACCCCACGGCGGTGCGGGAAAACATGGGCCACCCAGACCACTTTCAATACCGCTTGTTTCGCACCATGCTGGATGATGTCATGGCCAAGCTACCCTTAGACACGGTGTATGAAAAGGTGGCGGAGCACGGCACGCGCATGCCCACCAAAGACAGGAAGCGCAAGTACATGGAGCACTTGATGAGCAACGAGTTCTTGCCTCACCTGGGTCTTTCAGACAGCCCGGGTGTAGAAAAGAAAAAGATGTTGTTTCTGGGCATTGTTATACGCAAGCTTATTGCCGCGTACGTCACTGACAAGGAGGAGACGTTCCAGTTTGACAACCGGGATCACTACGGCAACAAGCGCATTGACACGGCGGGCATGCTTATGGCGGTGCTCTTCCGGCAGCTGTTCCGCAAGTTTGTTTCGTCTTTGCGCATCACCATTTACAACCTCATTGACTCTAACCGCGCGGTGCGGCTGGTAAAAACAAACCTTTTTTTTTGTAAGTTTTCTTGACACGTCTTAGGTCAACTGTGTGAACTACCGCAAGATTACCAGTGGGTTGCGCTCTGCGTTTGCCACGGGCAACTGGAATGTGCAGCGCCAAAACGGAACCCATGTGGGAGTGACGCAGCTTTTAAACCGCATGAGCAACTTGGCCATGATTAGTCACATTCGGCGCATCAACACGCCCATGTGCCGTGAGGGTAAAAACCCCAAGATGCGGCAACTAGATCCCAGTCACTGGGGCATTTTGTGCTGCAGTGAGACCCCTGAGGGCGCTAGCTGCGGCTTGATCAAGACTCTGGCTTTAACAGCACACATCCGTTTGGGGACGCTGTCTGAGGTGCTGGCTCCTGTGCTGTTGCGGCGCTACAACATTGACGCATCACTGACGCAGCTAGATGCGCCGTTGGTGATGTTAAATGGGGACATTTTGGGCACAACAAATGAGGCGGATGAGTTGGTGGAGGCGTTGCGTGCAGGACGGCGTGATGGGTCTTTGCCATTTGACTTGTCAGTGTGCCGTGGGTCAAGTGCGGATTCGGTGTTGCTGTATAGTGACATTGGCTGTGTGATGCGCCCGTTGTTTGTGTTGGACAACATTTGGAAGCTGCCGGCGCTACTAAAGCAGTGGCGTTCAGATTGCACGGGCACCACGGAGCTGTGGCCCCTGTTGTTGCAAAACGGGGTGATTGAGTACATTGACAAGGTGGAGGAGGATGAGTTGATTGTGCTTGTGCGTCCTGAAGACGAAGAGCGCATTCAGCCACCATACAAGGCAACACATTGTGAGCTGCATGGCTTAGCCATCCTGGGGTTATCCTCAGCTTTGATTCCGTTTCCGGACCACAACCAAGCGCCGCGCAACATGTACCAGGCAGCCATGGTGAAGCAGAGCCAGACGGTGCCCACGTTTACGTTTATGAACCGGTTGGACATTCACTACTTGGTGCCGTACTACTGCCAACGCCCCTTGGTGCAGAGCTGGATGGACAACTTTGCGCGCATCAATGAGCTGCCCATGGGCCTAAACGCCATTGTGGCCATCATGTGTCACACAGGATTTAACCAAGAAGACAGCATCATTTTTAACAAGGGGGCGCTGGACAGGGGGATGTTTCGGTCTACTCATTACAGCGTGTACCGAGACCATGAGCGGTCTGTGGGGGCAGACAAGGAGCGTTTTGAGCACCCCATGGTGAATGAAAGCTGCTTGGGCATCAAGCTGGCCAACTATGACAAGCTGGACGTAAATGGCACCATTGATGTGGGAACCGAGGTGCAAAACGGTGACGTGCTGATTGGCAAGACCATGACAGTGAACAACGCAGATGAGGGCATGCCAACCAAGAGGGACAAGAGCACGGTGTATGAGGGCACGGCGGGTATTAACGCCACGGTGGACCGTGTGGTGCTGTGTCCCAACCGTGATGGAATGCGGTCTGTGTCAGTGGTGGTGCGCAGCACTCGTGTGCCCATGGTAGGAGACAAATTCAGCTCTAGGCACGGGCAGAAGGGGACCATTGGCCTTATTATTAATGAGGAAGACATGCCGTTTTCCATGGACACGGGCATGGTGCCGTCCATCATCATGAACCCTCATGCCATGCCCAGCCGGATGACTATTGGTCAGCTGAAGGAAGCGCTTTTGGGGAAGGCGGGCTGCCTGTTAGGCACGTTTGGTGACGGCACAGCGTTCCGGAATGCGTCTATTGACAAGATTGGTGAGGCGTTAAAGGCGGCTGGGTATGACCCGTTGGGAAACGAGACCATGATTGACGGTAAGACGGGGGAGATGTTCCAGACCAAGGTGTTTGTGGGTCCAGTGTTTTATCAGCGTTTAAGGCACATGGTGGAGGACAAGATTCATGCCCGTAGCCGGGGGTCTCTTCAAGTCATGACCCGTCAACCGGTGGAGGGGCGTGCCCGCCGGGGTGGTTTGCGCTTTGGTGAAATGGAGCGTGACTGTGTCATTGCACACGGGGCGTCTGCGGTGATTCAGGACCGGCTGTTTCGGGCGTCTGACTACTTTGTCACCCCCATGTGCAAGCACTGTGGTCAGATTGCAGACAATGAGCATGACACGACGTTTACAGAGGACAATGACACCAAGGAGGCGTTTTGTAGGGCGTGCAACTCCAAGGACGTGCTGTTGGTGGAGACGCCGTACGCGTACAAGCTTCTAGTACAAGAACTCAACACCATTGGTTTAAACTTGAAGCACAATTTGGAGGAGGTGGCGGACACGAGCGGCACGCTGTTAGGCTAGTGTCACATTCTAATGATGGCACGCTGTTAGGCTAGTGTCACTTTATAGTGGCACGCTGTTAGGGTAGTGTCACTTTATAATGGCACTCTCATTTATACATGAATTTCAATACAAATCTTTATTCTTTTTTTTCACCTTCTGGGGATGGTACTTGAAGTACTACATTGCCTACATCGTCTCCTACATTTAGAGAACTTTGTTTTTCTTGTTGTTTTTTAATTTCTTGTTTGGTGAACTGGATGGCGTTGTCTAGTTCTTGTGGGGTGGAGATGTAGGAGGCAAACTTGCCAAGAGTGTACCTGTGATTCCGTTGATAGTTAAACTGTCCGTTGCTGTCAAACATGCTGGGAGTTACGGCGTACACGTTTGCGTTAGTGGGTAAAGAGTGGCGGATTGTGCATTTTTTGCACTTTTGAGACAATAAAAAGATAATGTCTTCTAGGGTGTTAAAGAACCGGTATTGGTGTAGGAGCACCCAGGTTTTGGGTTTGATAGTGAGACCTGAAAGAAATTGTTCCTTGAGCTCCTTTGTTTTGTTAATGTAAGCACCGGCACGGAGATTAGTAGGCATGCTTCTTGTACTGCCGAACTGCACTTGTGCTACGGGAGGGCGCCGGGGAACAAAGGGCACATTTGTAAACGTCCCTGTTTTTTGTCTTCTTTGCAACTCTCGTTGCCGCTCTCTTTGCAATTCTTGTTGTTGCCGTTCTGCAAACAGCACATCTGGCAAAATGTTGGCGCTGTCATGGTTGACTAATAAATCTACTAATTCATTAATTACAGTTTCATCCTTTTCCTCGGAGACGTAGTCAATCAGGAACATTACCAAGTCCTTTAACGGCTGAAAGGTTTGGGGGGTTTGTGTGGCGTATTGAAACTTTTTAACAAACACCATCCCTGAAAATTCCAACTCGTAGCACGTGTTGTGAATTAAGTAGCACGTTTTTTGGGGTTGTTTGTGTCCGCGCACGTCCACGCTCTTTAATTGTAACCGGTTGTGGTTTACTTTGGCTACTTGTAACGCGTAGCAGGCGATGGCCACTTGAAACGCCACTTCCCACAAGAAGGGCAAGTTTTTTACTTTTTTGACAAGCTTGCTGGGAGGAACTTGTAGGACGAGTGTGTTGAACTGAAACTTGTCGGGGTCATTGACAAACTCTTGGTTGTTGAGCACCGGGTCACTAGACAGCTGGATGAGGGAGTTGATTTTGGGTTTGTCACTGTTGGGAAAGAGGACCTGGGCAATTACGTGGGCGGCTCGGTCTAATTGTTTACTGCTGTTGGGGTTTCCGCCAAAACTGTTGACAATGTCTGTCAGGGAACAGTTTTGACCACCCGTTAATGGTTTGTAAAAGTGGGGGCACACTTTAAATGTTAACAACACGCGTATTACATTGTAGTACACTTGGGTTTCATTGACATACTGGTACAGCTTTTGCATAACGGTTTTAGGAAGGTTGATTTCCCTTGTTGCAGAGCTTGGGGTGGTGCTGGACTCTGTCGTCTCTACCTGTGACGGAGCGTACTGTGGCTGCTGTAGCGCAACGGACTGTGGGTTTAAAAACACCCGGATCAGTACTTTTTGTTGGGTGGAGTTAATGACTGTTTTCCACCACTCGGCGTAGCGGGTGGTTTTTACAAGGTGCACCCTATCCACACAACGGCTCAAGTTACACAAATTAGTAAAGGCATCCAAGTCTAAGTGGTCACACATGGTGTATTTTTATTATGTTCTTGACATATAATTTATAGCTGTAGTTGGCAGAGTATCAGACGACTCTTAGCTAGTTCTTGTTTTTTGGCAATGACACTAGTGACAGTGTCTGCATCTTCTTGAATGGAATTTATTTGGGGTTGAATGTATAGGTCTAGAACGCTAACTGGATCTGTGCTGACTACCCGGCCGTTGTCGGGATTAAACATGTTTCCGCTGCAGTAGTACTGGCGTGTGACTTTTTGTTGCAAAGCTGCAGCCTTTGGGTCTTTAAAGGACAGAACGCGCACTTTTTTGCACAAAGTAGCCCAATTAAACACCATGTCAACCATTTCACACGTGTATTTTCCCATTTTGTTCATGTCAAGGCTTTGTCCGGCTATAAGATAGTTGTTGTCCCGGGTGGGGTTGGCAGCAATGAAACTGTCCCAGTACTGTTTGGCTTGCTTTTGGTGCTGTGGCTCAAACAGGCACTCAATGATGTTGGGGTCCTTTGTTTTGTAGTAACTTTGTAGGAAAAAAGCCCAGTAGTCCTTGTACAGGTCTGTCCAGTCCAGTTTGTCCCCCAGCAGCGGAGATTTAGATAAATCAAAATCAAACACAATAGGGATGCGGTTGGTGCTAAAAGAATAAATTTTGTCATCCACTCCGTATAAAAACGCTTCTTTAAAGGGCAAGTGCTCCACCAAGATGTTACCCAGGTGCAAATCATTGTGTTTGACTTGACACAGAACCAAAGAGAGAAAGGCAAGTGTAAATTGAAAATAAAACAGATACAGCTCGTCTTGTTGCTTTAGCACGCTGAGAAGGTACTTATTGGCATTCACGCTGTCCAGGATGGGTTTTGTAATGAGGAGAGTGTACTTGTATTGTTCCATTACAGGGACAATGTTGTCTTGCACACGTTGGAGGTTGTCAGGGTTTGTCATGGGAACTAAAGGTGTTTCCGTGGCAAACTTTTTTAACTGTTCCATGGGCACGCTCTCTCTTTCTGGTTGAAAGGCGGGGTCCACCGTCATGGTCATGTTGCGCACCAACACCAGGGTGGGGTCAAAAGGAACTTTGGGTTCCAAAGGAACTTTGGGTTCCAAAGGAACTTTGGGTTCCAAAGGGTGGGGTCCGCCTTTATCTTTAGCTTCCTCTGTACGCATTTCAGCAGGAAAAGGTGCCTTGTCTGTCAGCATGGCAACCAACGCTGCAGCCGGGCAGTTGTAAGAGACGTTGAGCACTGGCAAAAAGTACGGACTAACATTCCGGTCTAAAATTGGCTTTATAATGTTGCCGTACACAAAAATTTCTCGTTGCAAGTTTTGGAGCATGTTGCCTATCTCTGCTGTTTTAGGATGGGGGACTTCAGGAATAATTTTGACAAACAGTTGGTTAATGTACATGTGGTTGTACATGACTTTGTTGGGGGTTAGGTTGAGGATCCACTGGTCACTCACGGACGCGGTGTCTCCACCCACGCCCTTGACACTCCTCACCCACGGCGCCAGCTCACACGCGTTGGCAAACGTCTGAGTGCTCAACACTTGTCTTTTGGAAACGTTGCCCATATTTTTATCTTGTACAAATCCATTTTTATTTTTTTAGTTCGACGCCCACTGGCAAAGGCCGGGTTTGTTGCACGGCCAAAATGTGATGCCAGTGGCACAAGGGGCGCAGTCCGAGTTCTTGACATTCTGAGGGTTGTTGGGCACGGCTGCACAAACGGGGAAGGGGCTAGCGTGAGTGACATTTCCACAAATGGCGCTGGTGTTGCCGCCACCGCCTCCACCACCGCCGCCGTCACAGGTGCCATTTAGGTAGCAATCATAAGACAGGCCTTGAGGACAGGTAGTGTTGGAAACGCCCTTGCTGCCAGTGGTGCACGTGTTTATAAGCATGCAGTAAAACGAGTTAACGTTAGAGCCCTGTGCCTCTGGCAGCCCCAGGATGGCGGCGGCTTTGACAAAGTTGCCTACTCGGCTGACAGTTTCTGCTCCGGGAACAGTCATGGGGCCGGTGCAACACTGGCCACAGCCAATTTGGGCAATAGCGGTGACTCCACACCATTCTCCACAGTTGTACTGTGGGTCTTGAATGAGGTTGTGGGCGGTGGCGCAAGACACGTCCCCCTGGATGCCGTAAAAGCCGTTGGCTTTACTAGCCTCTATGGGGCGGTTCATCCAGTACCACAGCGCCGTGGTCCACGCGGGCACTGGGTCATACTTGGGTGGGGACGTGGTGTCGTTGTACCCACTGGCCAGCCAGGGCTTGGCACACACGTTGTAGCCTGAGCCATGCGGCGGTGGAACCGGTGTAGCAGCAGCACACGTAGCCCAGCAGTCCTCTAAAGAATTCATCACCAAGTCTTGCCCAGCACAGGCACCGGTTAGGGTCCCCTGCTGCATGGTAATGTTTTGGTTGTAGTCTGATGGCTTGGCCAGCCCCTGGGTAGCAAAGACGTAGTTGAACGCCCCTGTGAGTTGCAACACGCCCTTGCCAAACAGGGAGCTTGGACATGAGTTAAGCTCCGCCGAGTACAACAGGCTGCTGGTTTCTTGCATGACATTTCCAAAAAACGCTGCCAGTTCCACCAAGTTTCTTTTGGAGTCCGGGCCGTTGGCAAAGGCAGGGAACTGAGCAGCAGCAGTCAAAAACGCCGCAAGACCATTGTTTTCTCCCTGTCCAAACATGGTGCAGCCGGCGCCCCAGGTGGGCCGGGTACTGTTAGCGGCTTCACAGCCGTTTAAGGCATAGAGTTGGCCTTTGGGGTCTAGTACGGGAAACAGTGTTAGCCAGCGCTTCAAGCCTACAGCGTTGTTGGGTAGCAGAGTGGAGAGGCCACAGGAAGTGCTGCTACTATTGTTGCTGTCCAAGCCGTAGTATGGGTTAGCACAGGGAACAGCGGCGGTGCAAGTGCTGCAGGAAGACACACTAGTGCTACCAGCTGGACAAGACGTGGCGCTGGTTACCGTTTGGCACGTACCGGTGGAGGAGTTGCAGCAGTTTAAGGAACTACCGCCGCCACCGCCACCCCCTGTGCTGCTGCCACACCACTGATACCCAGAGCCCTGGTTGTTGCATGTGGCCTCTGTCCAGGAGTAGCAGCCAATGGCAGGATCTGTGGACGTTTCCCAGCACCCGGTGCAAGCGCCACAGCCGGTGGTGCCGTATGCGGCGCGGACGTACTTGACTGATCTATGTTTAGGATGTTTTTCGTACCTCTGTGTGCTAGACTTGTGTGTGGTTGTCGTTGTTAACAAGGACGCAGTGTTGTTGTTGTTGTTGTTGTTGTTGTTGCCACACCAGATGTGGTCCATGGAGCTCTCGCACTGCTGCTGCCCCATGGCGTCTACGCAGGAGTGGTACGGCGTCCACAGACAGCCGGTGCATTGGTCTTTTATGCAAGGGTCCGTCATACCGTTGTTTAATTGAACAGCAAGATACTTTTTTTCCAGGTGCTTAAAAATAAAAAAAATTGAGTATGGCAGAAGAGAAAGCGGGATACGTAGGTCATCTTCAGACTCAACTAGTGGGCGGCAAGCGGGTGCAACACATGAGGTCCACCAACTTTAGAAACATTGAAAAGGTGATTGTGGAAACTATATTTAGGAACGACAAACTAGATCCCAACCGGTCCGCTGTGGTGTTTGACATTGATGAGACCATCCTAATTAATGACCCCAAAATTGACGCCTGCTACCACGCCCGCCCCAACCCAGGTATGTTTCGGATTTATAAGCTGTGCTTACGCATGCAGATTGCCGTGTACTTTGTGACGGCCAGGCGTCTGTCAGATGACAACTATGAGTGGACCACCCGGCAGTTGCAGTGCATTGGGGCGGGCAAGTACGCGGAGCTGCACATGTGTCCCGAGTCGTACCGGGTGTCCCCCGCCAAGATTTCAGAGTTCAAAAAGAAGGCCCGGGCACGCATAGCGCGCAAGTCAGGCCGGCAGATTGTGCTTAATGCAGGGGACCAGTGGACAGACACGCTGCAAATGAAAAACACCAAGGAAGTAAATGCGTTTATTGAAAAAGACAATAAATCCTACTGGCTGTTTCAGCCCATTGATCAAGAGGTGCAGTGGCAGCTTAAACTGCCTGACAGAGGACGAGATTAAATACATTTATTTTTGTTTATAAATCATTCTTGTAAACTTAGCGTGTAACCGGGGCAACTCCCTGAAGCCAGGTCTCAAACCGGTCTTCCCCCTTCCACTGCCTCATTTCTGCGGGCACCACGGTGAGCCCGTACGCCGCAAAGGGGCTGCGGTAGTACTCAGGGTTCCACACAATGCGCTGGCGGTCAAAACCGGGCGTCTTTTCCTTGAAGCGCCGAAAAAACTCATTCAGTGGCACGTAGCCGTTGGCGTCTAGCTGAAAGTAGTCCGACATGAGCGTGTGAATAAACAGGCGGAGAGGGTGGGTGGAGGTGAGCATGCGCTTTTGTGTGAGATGAAAGTAGTTGGGTAGCACTTGCTCTCCATGAACAGACGCCTTGTCCCAAATACCGCGCCGGCCGTACTTGGACACCATGTGCATGTACGCCAAGTTCATTTTTTGAATCATGTTGGGCATCTCCAGCTCTAGACGCTGGTCCAGCTGCGGGTCGGACGCCACAATCTCTTGAAAAAAATCCACAATCACCAACCGCCGGGCAATAGACCCTGAGTTGTCCAGCCACGTGCTGGCGTATGTGTTGCCTAAAAAGAGGCCCGGCTGGTTCCACTTTAACGTCTTGGCCGTCTGACCCTTGACCGCCACTGACATGTCCTCCCCCGACACCATGCTCTGAAACTCACTCTGGTCCAGGCTAAAGTCGTTTTTAAGCTCATAGCATATGTAAAAGAACTTGTTTAGCAGCGCAGACAGGCCAAATTTGGTCTCAATGTTGTTGCTGAGCACGCCAATGTTTTGTTTCAAGTACAGCTTTTGAATCATGTTGGCAATGGTGCTTTTGCCGGTGTTGGCCTTGCCGTGAATAAACAGAACCACTTGCCAGTTGTCTCGTTCTCCCACCTTGTACATGAGGCGCCCGAGCAGGGCGTAGATCCAGCGGTGCACCCGCTGCTCTTCTACCTCACTGTACCCCGGCTCCCCCCGTTTGATGTTGCTGTCAAAGTCCGCCCCCAGGTGCTGGTCCCGAAGGATGGCCTCAAAAGCGGGAGTGGGAATGTCCCACCAGTACTCTACCGGCTGCTGTCCCAAAAGCAGGTTTTCCGCAGGGTGGCCGCCGCCCAACACACGAGCAGGTGCCGTCATGTAGTCGTAGAACTCCCGGTCAAACAGTTTGCATGCCACGACTGAGGCGTCCACGTGCTGCCGGCCGCTGGCCATGTCCTCAAACGTCTTGAACTCCAGCCGGTCCGCAAAATAGAGGCCGTTCCGGAAGGCAAACACCCGGCGGTGGGGCACCAGCCACGGCAGCTCACTGTCAAAGGAGTTACTGAGGTAGTCTGCCACTCGTTTCACCGTGTTGGCGCCGCTCACCAGAGCAGACCATACATCCGGCACCTGCTCCTTGCGCACATTCCGGTGAACAAACTCGGTCATGTCACACACCTGGTTCCACGCCCGGGTAAAGTACGTCTTCAAGTTCCCCCGTCGGTCCCGGCAGCTCACTGTTTGCTGCTCGTACACGTACCCGTCCATTTTAGCGTAGTTACACAGCTGAGACACCCGCAGCATGTGCAGAATGACCAGCTCCGTGTTCTTGGCTTCACTAAAGACGTTGTTGTCCACCAGGTCTAAGCACGCCCCCGCCTGGGCGGCCATGTTCACGTTGGACCCCTGCACCATGCGCTGGTGCACCTGCAGGCTTTGACACAGCACAGCAATGTTTTCTTTGGCACGGTTCACTCGGCCCTCCAGCAGCGTGCCTCCCACTTGGGTGGGTTTGATAATGTGTCGGGCGCGGCAGTGGTTCAGCAGCCCCAAAACTAGCGTGTCCAGCCGCACCCGGCGCTCATCCAGCTGCATGGCAGTAATGTAGTTTTGAGGGCTGAACCCCAGCAGCTGGTACACCACTTGGAAATTAGAGTCCCGGGGCAGTGACCGGATGTACTTGATATGCACCTCATCCAGGCAGTCCAACAGGTGTTTCACAGACAGCCGGCGCCCGGCGTCTTCATCCTGCAGCGGACTGGACAGCAAGACGTCCGAAAAGTGGTACACCGTTTTTAACCCCCGGTACAGCTCCAGTTCTTCTGGTAGCGGGTCTGGCAGGTCCGGCACCACCTCCTCCTCCTTTTCATCGTCCACGCTGCCGTCACTATCCTCTTCACCGCTCCCAGTGTCATCATCAGCCGACGTCATATCAGGTCCACCAGGCCCCTGCACCGTAAACGTGCTGATTCGGCCGTCTGGCGCACTGACGTTCACACTGGGTTCCACCAAAGGAGACAGCTCACTCTCCACTCCCGCGCCGTCCGTGTCAGGCCCTCGCAACTGCTGCAACTGCTGCAACTGCTGCAACTGCTGCCGCCGCCTCCTGGGTCCCTGCAAAGACGTCCCTGAAGCCATCTATTTGTTTTGGCAGACTTTTAAATTGTGCCGCCAAAAAAAATGTGGCTGAATTTATAAAACATTTTTTTATGGACAACACAGATATTTACTTGGTTGCCAGCTGGATCAAGTTTTTTAAGTTGATTGAAGACAGACCGGTAGACACGCTGTTTTCCTTTAATGTAGAGCAGGAAACGCTGGAGATTATACCCGTCCCAGATACCTTTGTGTTTTCAGACTTTGTAAACGTCAGGCGGTCCCGGCAGCCGGGGGACGTGCATGTGTTTTACAGCCGCCCATCTAGAAACTTGTATCCCTTTTTGTCCTGTGTAAGACCAGAATTCCCGTTGTACCTTTTATTTCCCACCGGCCTAATTAAAGTGTCTGTGAACAGCGAGGACCCTTTGCCGGTTTTGGTTATTGAGGCAACCCAAGCCCCACGTCCAGTGTTTGAAATGATATCAGCTAATCTTAGGGTAACTGCAAATATATTGCTCTACACTTTTCTTTTACAAAATAATAACTAACCAACTACACTTACAAAAAGTACCCAACTCCTAATGAATGACCTATATTGTGCCCGGCGGACGGTGTGTGCCATGTTTACCAGGCGTGGCTACCGGCTAGTGAAAGAGCAAGAAGTGGAGCGCCAATCTCCGGAGGATGTTATGGCTTTGTTTGTGAGTGCGCCCGCTAAACTCACTTTAGTGGCCAGCCATGAAGCGGACGGATCTTTAATTGCCGCCCTGTTTCACATTCATGTCAACAAAACCAAGGAAAAGCTGGGGGTGGGTTGTGTGCGTCAGTACGCCCGTTTGTTGAGCCGTGTGGGCATTTACCGGGCGGTGTTAGTGTCGTACGGCCTGACCCCGCTGGCCAACCGGGAGCTGTCTGCCCACAACGTAAAACTGGAGCCGTTCCTGTTTCCAGAGCTGGCAGTCAACATTTTGGAGCATGACTTGGTGCCCCAACACGAGCCGGTGACAGGCACGGCACGTAAAGACCTTTTAAAGCGCTACCGCTTAGATGACCTGCCTCTTATTTTGCACACAGACCCAGTGGTTCGGTTTCTGGGGCTCAAAGACAATGACGTGGTAAAAATTACGCGGCCAGACTTTGTGGCGGGGCTATACATTACATACCGGCGGGTGGTCTCTGGCGTGGGCGGAGAAGAGGCTTCTACCATTCAAGGCGCTCCAGACGCCCCTGACACCGACTGAAAGCACTTTTGAAACATAATAAAAATTTGTACATGCGCTTTTATTATTTTGTACCTAGTACTGGCTTACAAACTGCAAAGCGTCCTCCATGGTATTTACTATCAAGTTGGGCCGAATGGGTGGCTGCACTTTAAACAGGAGGTTAATGACGTTTTTAACCATGACAGAACGCACAATAAGGCTGGAACACTTGAGATACTCTTGAAACACCGGCCGGTTATGCTTAATAAAGTGCCGAATGTCTTTTACATTTTGCTTATTCAAAACCCGGAGCTCACTGGCGTCAATGATGACAGACACCCGTTTTTGCACCTCAAAAATTTTAAGAAACGCGCCAATAATGTCTTTAAAATCTTGGTCGTCCCCCTGCTCCCGGTTTATGGTAATGCGCACCACAAACGGCTCCTCTTGAACAGCAAATGTTGCAAACGGTGTTGTCATGTTTGTTTGTTTCGGAACCAAAAAAAAAAGATGTTGCGTTTATCTTTTTTTCTTCAGCAAAACGAATTTAATTATGGCGGCAACGGCGCCGCTAAATGCAAGAGCAAGAAGGGACAGGAGAACAATGTTGCGTGGGGTGGCCCAGGCGTTGTTGGTGTTGCTGGTGTCGGCGTTGTTTGCCACTCCAAAGTTGGAGACGTTTTTGTTGGTTTTGCTGACAGGGTCGTACAAGCAGCACTGGTTGTTGACAAGCTCCGCTCCAAAGGTGGTTAGCACCGCGGATTGCTGTGCGGCAGCTAGTTTTTGAATGACGGCGTGCGGTACGCCCTGACGGACTTTGGGGGCGGGCAGCGCCACGCTTTCCCCTTGTTGTAAACTGGCAGCCATGGCGCGCTCTAAACTTTTTCCACTGGGTGCTGCGGCGGGAGAGGGGTAGTTGGGGTCAATGACAGGCGCCGGTGTCTGCAGGCTCTCAAAGTACACACGATCATGCAACAGCTCAAAGGTAATGGCCAACTGTTTAAAACACACATTCCCCAGAATGCTCAAATTGTCACTCCCCCTTGAGAAAATGTTAATGAGGTTGGGTTTGCCGCACGTGTCTGGAATCAAGTACGTGTCTGGCGATAAGACGTGTGTAAATGTGCCCCCTTCTGACCCTTCAGACCCAAACGTGAAAGCAATGGGTGGAAAAAGGCCCAGTTTGTTTTGATTCACGCCCTGAACCTGGGCGTCGTTAATAGACATGCCAGAAAGGCCGTTGGTGTAGCGCACGAGCGCTGAGCCTAAAGCGTCATACACTGCTGGCGCCAGTGAGCCACCGGAGCTGGTGCCGCTGTCTAGGATGACCACTTGCTTCTGCCCTGCAGGGAACGGCACCTTGACTGCTCCCACTTGGAACCCGGTGAGATAGACGGCATAAAAGGGGAGCATGGACGTGACC
>Ga0214923_10005473_pt1 | contig 14747 bp, 12 predicted proteins | sample LL1510_MetaG_FD_177993 | JGI IMG/M metagenome (GOLD analysis project Ga0214923, IMG submission 177993) | Freshwater microbial communities from Lake Lanier, Atlanta, Georgia, United States - LL-1510 | ecosystem: Environmental > Aquatic > Freshwater > Lake | place: USA: Georgia | collected... | reverse complement strand
TGTTTTTCTCTCCACTCCCTGGTACGCCTCCCATTGTCTCCATGATAATTTGATTGTATTCATCTGATTTTTTGGAATCCGACTTCATGCATTCTGGATATTTATTCTGAAATGCTGGTAATAATCCCAGGTTTTTACTAACAACACTGCTAATCACCTGTTTTATCTTTTGTTTTTCGTCATTTTCTTTCTCCCATTTATCCTGATCTTTCACATACATTATTTCTCTCTTTATATCACTGCAATGCACAGGACGTTTTTCGATGTCTAAAGCTTTCAGGTTTTTAATGATTATTTTCGATATACCTTCTACATACCCCAGCTGTCCAATGTTTTCTAAATCGGATAGTTGGAGAGAAATATTCTCGATAAACTCCGAAATATTCATTGCATCTTTGCATGTTTCGTTGAGAAAAAACTGCAGGTTGAACGTTTTGTTGTTGCTATTGGTCTGATTGATGTTGTTTTGGTTAATGTTATTTATGTTTGTATTACTAACCACATTATTTTTCATCATATCCATCATCATTTTATTTTGTTCTACTAATAAATTTTTGAATTCGCTGTTCTCTTTCATCAAAAGCATAACTATGTCCTCTTTGTTTATAATCAAATTATCAGGTTTGTCTAATTCATTTGTACATTTTTGTTGGTGTTTCCATAAACCTGATGAGGTTGTATATTCTTTACCACAATTGCAGGTGTATGTTTTTTTATGTTTTTTTTGAGTTCCATCAGTTCCATCCACATTGAGAATATGTTTGCGTCTTAGTATATGTCGATCCATATCACTCTTTATACTGCATCTAAAGTCACATTTCTCACAGTAAAATTTTGGTATGTTTTTTGTATGTTTTTTTTCTTCCATTTTGTTCCTAAATTGGAAGTAGAAAAAAACATAGTAGTTTCAAACGCATTGTTTTCAAAAAAAATATGGTAACAAACTCAAAATTATATTTTTTGTATTGTGACGGTAATTTTCAATTATGGTCACAAAACATGTTTTTTGTAAAAAGTTTTTTTGAAAATCAAAATTGGACATTTATTTTTGTCCATTTTTCAAATTTCAAAAAACTTTTGTGAAATTTATTTCACTTTTTTTGATGTGACTGAAAAACGAAAATATAATTATTATTTTTGTATGAATGCATAATATCATGATGTAAATGATAATTTCACTAGTTTTGTTTTATTTTCAGTGTCAATTGCAGAAAATGGTACATGAGTTTTTATATTTGTGGTATATTTTTTTGTAATGAACTTGTAAATCCACATAAATCCCATCAATGTTATCATAGAAAACCCTATTACCGCTGTAATAGCAATATTGATTTGACTATTGCATTTTATGGAATATTTTTGATGTGTTTTATAATAATATACCGTAAGCATTGGAAATATAAATAATCTGAATACAATAAACAATGCATAAAACATCGTATTGATAAATTTATATATTTTTGTTGTTTTATCAACAATAAGACGACCCAATGTTAAAAATATCGTTTGAATTTCTACAGTGATTGCAAGTCCGGCATGCCATTCGAATTCCGGTTCTATAATAGGTGATAAACATATTATAAATGTAATTCCATGATGTAGTAATAAATCGCGAGGCTTACTAACTACGCAACCAGGATAGTTATATATCAATAAACTATCGATAATAATATATCCAATAAATGAATATATGACTACGGGAAATACTAGATTTGTAATGCGCTTATTTATATTAATAATAACAAGAAGTAAATAAGCGGTGTTTAATATTGATATAAAAGATAGAACAATCACATTAAATATATCGTGTAGTATAACGCTTTTTATTTTATTATGTTTTTCCATTTTGTCTATTAGTAGTTTTAACAGATTTGTTTTTTATTGAAAAAAAAACATTATAAATAGTAAATCAATTTTTATTTTAATGGGTATGCAACAATTGAAAAAATGATTGTATTAATTTAGTTATTTTTATAAAATATAATATTTAGTTATTTTTATAAAATATAATATTTAGTTATTTTTATAAAATATAATATTTAGTTATAATATTTATAATATTTATTTATAATATAAATGGTATTACCAACCTTGATTCCTACCTACACTGCGTTCGGAACAATTGATCTTTTATACACTATGCCAGGAGATGATACATCTTTAAAAGCTACTGCTACTTCTAGTGCTACTGGCTCCACACAAACAGATGCTTTTGCTGCTTTAGAAAAGGCAGCAGCAGATGCAGTCGAAAGTGCAGTTCCTGCGAATGCTATTATAAAAGGTTACAATATATGTAATACTGGTATTAAAGTAGTATATGCACCTCCTAGTGTTGTACCTATAATACCAGCAGTATATAATGCTCATCCAGTTTTAAATCTTACAGGTGCATTAGGTAGTTCAAACGCAACTACAGGTGCTCAGTTGCTTGCCGTTGATCCCGAAATAGGTACTGTAGCAGTAGGTGCTGCATTAGTAGATGGAACTTATGTAGGTAATTATGCTACTTCAAATGGCAATAATGCGACTCCTCAATTAGGAGTGGCAGGCAGTAGATTTCCAAATGCTGTTTTTAAGAGAACAAAGGATGCAACAGCAGGAGATAGTAGTGATATAAAAAATTATACTACATACGGAGGAAGAAGACAGACTGATAAATACACCATTGCTGAAACTGTACCTGCATCAGCAGCCGGTTTTGGTGCATTTTTTGGACCAGATAGTAATTATGAAGTACAGGATAAAACAGGTAATACATGGGAACTTGGTAACACATCTTTTGGTGTTGAAGGACTAGATGCAAATGCTAATCCTCTAGGTGCTTTTTCAGTAAATATGGTTAGTCTTGATGGTAATAACAAGCCAATTGAAACATGTAATTTCCGTGTAAAAAATGATGGTACAACATGTGTAAAAGGATTAAACTTTGATGGTAAAAATGTAGTAGTAGATCCTGCAACTGGTTATCTTAAAGTTGCAACAGGTGCAGAAGTATGAGTAAGTTCAACAAATAGTTTGACTAATCATAATCACTGATATTTATATAATTTCGTTAAAATTGAGCATTTGAATGATAAACGGTAAAAAAATAAATATATAATGTATATATTTATTTTTGTTATTTTAATGATATTTTTGTATATACATGAGTGCTTAACCATGACACTTACACATAATTCTTCTTGGTTTATGAAGAGTAATATCTATATTATATGAACTATTAATATAGTCTCCACACCGATTACATGTGTCACTAAGTATGTGAATCATAGGTAATTCATCGTCTAGTGTGTGAAATACAACTCCCCAATGACAATGCAAATTATTGGTTCCTGTATAGTTAAATCGATAAAATAAGAATACTTTTTCTATAATATAATTCACTTCTCTCTTGGACGCTTTTATAAAGCAAATAGTATTATATGTTTTTGTATCATAAAAAGCATAACTTTTTATAATATCTATTAATTCATTCGCAAATTGGTATTTATCACCAATTGCGTTTAATAGTAGTTGTTTTTGAACAGATGTAGTCATTATTGATTCTTTTATATAAAACAAATATCATAAACTATTTTGATTTCAATTTTTTATTTTTTGATTTCTGAAAAGACTTTACATTTTTATGATAATATTTTCCCAATCGTCGATACGTTTTTTCGCCATTGCATGTAATATCTGTGATTCGAACTTTGCGTAATCTGTTATAAAGAGCCCGTGTTCGTTGTGTTTAAAAACACGATTATCAAATAACGTTTTTGCATCATCAAACGCATTATAAAAATCAAAATTATGATGGTTTAATTTGTATATCATACAACGATCAAAATCGTATGCACTCAGTAAATCAGCTTCGCGGACAATATGATATGCAAATTGATATTTTCCCAAATTAGGAAATCCGTTTTTTTTGACAGTAGAATAGGACATGGTAGATATGATTTCTTTAGTGACACCCAATTCTTCAAATGTAAGTTTATCCTGTAAAAAATATTCAATTTCTTTTATGCCTTCATCTTGATTCATGTATTTTTTATCGCACATATCATGGACGATGGCTGACGTGTATATAATGCGTTCATATTCTTGAATAGGTGGATATTTATACAATTCATTCTTGTATATATTATGTGCGAAATTAAGAACATTCATACTATGGGTTAAACCATGGGATTCATCAATACTGTGTTTTAGGGAAGTAACAAATACGAATTTTAATAGTTTTGTGATTAGCATCTTGCAGTGTATATATTATGATTATATTATCTTTATGTAGTATTTTATGTTGTTCTCTTTATTTGGTAAGTTTCACTTACGTGGTTATTTTTTAGCATTTTTGAATTCTTTCCATGACATGGTAGTTACTGCTTGTTTAATCACCGGTTTCATAGTTTCAGTTTCTTTATCTAATTTTTCTGCTTTCTTCAATGCGCTATCAATATACAATTCTTTTAGCAGTGTTCCAACTGCAAATGAACCTTCATGTTGATCCAATTCACCACGTTCTATTTGTTCTAATACACCTAAGAATCGATAAAGAATAGCAAGATCAATTTCGTCTTTACGTACTTTATTGTATATGTCAGTGTAATATGTGCATAAAAAATTGCATTCAACGATGCATTCTAAATGAGCTGTTTCCATGTCACCAGGGTATTTATTTTTAATTTCAATGACTTTTTGAATGTCTTTACGTAAAACTTCACTGTGCTTTAATTTGCGAATTAATTCGGTCTGATCTTCCACATTATTTGCTTTGATCATTTTTTGTAGTTGTAATCTAGCATCGTCATCCATTTTTGTTATTTTTTTGTTTAATATATATAAACTAAATTAATTTCTTTAAATTTTATTTTTTAGATGTAATATATAGATATTGTTTATAAATAATTAAAATGCCTACTACCATAAACACCACACCAAATACATCTGTCAATTTAAATGCACAACCACTGCAAGTACATTCGAAACCAACATCAACATTGTCAACCACACATATAAATAAGGCAACTAGGGGAGGTAAAAAAACTAAAAAACAATATGGTGGCATTACTGTAACAGCCCCAGCTAATCCTTCACTCACACGTTCAAATTTAGCGGGTCCTTCTACTCATGTAGTAAATGCACAAAATTATAGCCAAAATGTTGAATATAGTAAAAATGACAATGGAGCAAATTCTACAACATGGAATCAACCGGTAACATCTTCAATTACACCTGGTACAACAGCAACAAGAGGTGGTAGTAGAAGAAGAAAATCCAGAAAATCCAGAAAATCCAGAAAATCAAAAAAACATAAAAGAAGAAATACATACAAAAAATAATAATATATATAAATATGCCATCAGGTAGAAATTGGTTAGTGTTTGTATATGTTAATTTAGCATTTTTTATATTAATAACTTCTGTTTATGTCTTATTATCAATTAATAACGTTATGAATAATTGGGCCGAGTATCGATGTGATGCACTTTTAATGCCATTTGCTGGATTAATAATGCAACCTACGTTGCCCCCAGGAACTACTCCATCACAATACACGCAACAAAATTTTCAATATTGTACGAACAACATGATGTCTAATTCAATGGGAGACTTTTTACAACCATTAGAATATAATAACCAACTTGCTAGTATTAATGCAACTAGTATGACCAATTCATTAAATTCAGCAAGACAAAATTCATCTAATGTTAGAAATTCATTGAGTGGTATTACAACCTCTTTAGGTAATGTATTTACAAACGCTAGTGCTAATTCAAAAACAATAACTGGATACGGTACATCTTTATCAGGAAAAACACAAGTATTGGGTACTGCATCGAATAGTGCTATTAGTTCAAATGTTAGTGCTTTTAGGAGTATGCCACAAACATAGTAATTATAGGTCTAATAGTATGTGTTAATTATAAATAAATTATTTTATAGTAATATTATTCATTATATATAGTATAGCATTGTATATTATCATAATATAATAAGATATATATAACAAGGTATATATAACAAAATATATAATGAATAAAAATGATGATTATATGAATATAGGAAAAAGTGTAAAAAATCTAAAACATATTTATAAAAAAACTACTTATTTTAAAAGTTATGGAACATCTATTTTTTTATTCATATTTATAACGCTTATTTTCTTTTTATTTTTTTCATATTATAATGTGAAGAACAATATACATAAATATCAATCTAATCCATCAGAGTATAGATGTCATCCCACTGTAATACCATTTGCTGGATATATTTATCCACATCCTGGAATGACAAATAGTCAATTTAATCGATCCAACATAATGTATTGTATGAGGGAAACATTAAAAGATATGTTGATAGATATATTGCAACCATTAGAATATGTTTCACAACAGATACAGAAAATACAAACAATAAATTTTGGTTCGCTGAATTTTTTACAAACTTTATTTAGCGATATTCGTAATGTAATGAGTGGCATCTTTGGATTATTATATAATTTATTGGAAAATTTTTTTGCATCTATTAACCATATCATAGTTTTTTTATCTAGTGCATTTATTAAAACTGTTACAATACCTTTATCCGTAATTTATGCTAGTAATATTGTTATTTATTGTATGAGAATTATTGCCAAAAGGTTATTGACATCGATAATAACAGCATTAACAATTTTAGGGATTTTTACAGTAAGTATTTTTATTTTTGTATTTTGTGCTGTGTTTTTTCCAACCTTAATCATACCTTTTGTAGGTGAAATTCTAGCTCCAATATTTGCTACTACTGCTGCCGTTGGTACAGCTTCAATATTTTTAGTAACATATATAATAATTGCAGTTATTTATGGAGAAATTGCACATGCGCTTTCGATAGGATTAAAAATTTCATATGAAGAGGCCCCTAATCCACCAAAATTGAGACCACCATTTTAATTTCAAGTGTGATATTCTCATGATTTACATTTATCTTTTTTCTAGATGTATTATATAAATTATGAAATTTAATTTAAAAAGCTTTAGATTAGGTGATTTTTTAAGTAAAAGAATAAATACAATATTATTAATTGTTATTTTAATTATAATATTAACTGGTCATGTGGTATGTTCATGTTCAAAAATGAGTGCTAGTAAGGTCGTTGAAAAATTGACAATGGGAGCAAAAGGACAAATGGGAGCAAAAGGACAAATGGGAGCAAAAGGACCAATGGGAGCAAAAGGACCAATGGGAGCAAAGGCCGATGTGGTAAAGAAAATAATTGAAAAGAAGGTAGAAGGATTCACAGGAGCCAACATTAATTATGGACAATCCGCTCCATATCTTTTAGGAAGTCCAGGCGGTACAGCTACAATAGATACAAACAGTTGGAACCAACCAGAATTAGTAGTTAAGTGTGACGGTAGTTATGGCAAAGGTGTATCCGATATTTTAGCACGTCAAAAACAACCAATTCCATTACAAGAGGGTGAATTAGATATATTTGCCACAACACCTTTTAAACCAGAATGCTGTCCTAATTTTTATTCGAATTCTAGTGGTTGTCCATGCATGACAACTGATCAATATAATTATTTACAAACTCGTGGAGGCAATAATGTTCCTTATTCTGAATATTAAATTAAGTATAGTACTATATGTATTTTTTATGTAAATACATATAACATTTCATATTATGATTTATTAAATAATGTTATAGCATCTTTTGCTGATAAAATTGTATTATAATTATTTTTATAATTATAAATAAAATGCAATATATCATTTTTATAAGTTACCTGAAAATTGAAGTAATCTACACTTGACCACCATATTGCAGTTATATCATTATAATATTCTTTGTCGTTTATTGATTGAACGATAAAAATAGTATTATGAAAATCATTAAAGGAAACCATTTTTTTGCATTCAATGTGTATAATAATTTTTTCCACTACATCAATTATAATTGGTCGTATATCATTATCTATAATATTTTGACACATATATTTACATATATATTGTGTGTATAAAATAAAAAAAGATTTTTTAGTTATAAATTACATATTACAAATTATACCAAAACCTCGAATAAATTAAACATACATACCTTTAATTGCCATATTATCATCGCGTTCTTTTTTTATCAGTTTATCGACTATATCTTTTGTTATTGTAAATGGAAATTCTACCTTCATAGACATATCTTCTTCGAATAAATTGGATCCTGGCTTCATCAATCTGTAAAGATTCAATTTTGTGTGAATAATTTCCAAACATCTCTTTAATGAACGAACACCATCTTCTTTATTACAATGATTTTCAATAATATAGTGAATACATTCTTCTGGTAAAATGATTTCGTCGCTACTGAATTTTACTTGTTCTTGAATTTTTGGCAACAAATATTGATAAGAGATAACAGTTTTTTGTTTTTTATCATATCCCTTGGTTTGAATACAATACATACGATCACGTAAAATTGGATTTACTTTAGATTCGTCATTGTAACTGAATATGAATAAACATTTACTCAAATCGAAATCAATATCCGCGAAATATTTATCGTGAAATTGACTATTTTGAGATGTATCGGTTAAATGTGTCAATATTCCGGCAATTTCTTCACCTTTTGGAGTATCACTGATTTTATCTAATTCATCAAAATAGATAACTGGATTCATGCATTTGCTGTCAATGATAATTTGGACAATTTTACCCCAGACACTGCCTTCATAAGTATAAGAATGACCCTCTAGGAAAGAACTATCTGTTGCACCACCGAGTGCAATAAATGCGAAAGGTCGGTTCAAAATCTTGCTGATGCCTTCTTTAACAATAGAAGTTTTTCCAGTACCCATGGGACCCTTAATTGCAATTGCTGTTCCGATTGCATTTGGATTGGTAATCAATTGACCCAACATTTGCATGATTTGCATTTTTGCATCATTTAATCCATAAACCGCGTTGTTGAGTGTTTTTTGTGCTTCTTCCATGAATTCATGGCATTTTTCAACGCCATCTGCTATATTGACTGGAAGTGTTCTGTAATTACCGAAAGGAATGGACATAAACGTATCGATCCAGCTCTTTAATTTTGAATATTCACCGCTTCCTGGTTCAGCATAACGAAGAGCATTTACTTTTTTCATTGCAATTGCCTTGAATTGAAGTGGAATATCTGATTCTAATATTGAAATTCGATATGGTTTTTCAATGCGAGTTATTTTGTTAATTTCACGTAATTCTTTGATTAATTTTTTTTGTTCAGGAATAGCCATTTCAGTGAAAATAGATTTATCATTCATTGTATTTTTATTATGAATGATATGATTGAAAATACGCGAATTTTTCTCAGATTGACGTTTTTCACGTTTCTCTGCCATTTTCTTTTCGTATTTCAATTTTTTTTCACATGCTTTTAAACATGTTTTTGCGACTTCTGAATTGGAAGTTTTACATATTTCTTGCAATTGTTTTAACAATTCTTCATCACTTTTATCTTTGTTTTCTTTGTTGTTTAAAATCTCAATTGTTTTTTCCGCTATATCTTTTTTATCTTGTGTTTCTAGGTTTGTTTTTGATGTGTTTTTAGTAATTTTTTCGTTTTTCGATTTTTCTTCTTTTTGTTCTTTTTTAGATTCTTTAATTTTTTTATCCTTGGATTTTTCTTTAGATTTTTCGTCTTTAGATTTACCCTTGGATTTTTGGTCTTTTGATTTATTTTTATTATGTTTTTTCTTTAATAATTCTTCATCATCATCTGATTCTGATTCAGAATCAGATTCAGACTCTGATTCAGTTTCACTGCATTCTGAAACAATTTCATCTACATCTTCATCTTCAGTTTCATAAAATTCATCTTCATATTGTTGAGCCAAATCATCTTCATCATCCTCATATTCATACTCGTAATTATCGTCACCTCCAATAGTTAATATAATATTCACGTTATTCGATTTATCATCTTCTTCTTCATCAGAATCATCGTCTTCACTTTCATCTTTATTCTTTCGATTTTTGGATTTTGAAGATTTAGATTTTGATTTTTCTTTTGATTCACGTTTAGATTTAGAATAAGTTTTTGATTTTGGCTTTTTGTGTTTTACTTCTTCCTCTTCGTCATCATCAGATGATTCGCTTTCAGAAGATTCAGATTGTAGCATTTTTTTTGTATTTTTTTTTATTTTGTCACCTAATTTAACTGTTTTGTCGAGATGTTTTGATGGGAACATCTTTTTCAAAAAACGTCTATATTCGTGTGAGTCAATTGATTCGTCTTCTTCTTCAGGATCATATTCTTCATCATCTTCTTCGTCTTCATCCGTTGACCACTCGGAGTCGGAACCTAATTCAATATCAGATTCTTCATCACTGGATTCATTACGTTTTTTGTTTTTAGACTTATCAGAAGTTTTTGATAACTTGGTGTTTGATGTAACAGAGGTTTTAATTTGTTTGACCATTTTGATATTGGATAATGTATATTGGATAATAGGTATTATATAACGAAATTGAAATTATATTTAGGCGTATCAATGTATTTATTTAGTATTAATTAGTTTATATAATTTTTATATTGAAATCAATTTTTTTATTAAATAAATTTTTTATAATTATAAAAAATTATTTATATAATTATTTATTATAATTATAATATATACTAATTATAATTATAAAATGCCAAATAATATCACAGTATATTTACCTTCATTAGATTTTACAGTTGATTTATCGGGTATAACACTAGTTCCATACATAGAACCAGTTACCGATACAACTAAATGGGATATATCAATTGGATATGATATATCAGTTAGTTTAGTTAAAAACGCATTTATTTTTGGCATATCAGGTGAAATCGATGTTAATAATAATAATCCTATAGCCGTTTCAACTCAAGTCGTAACAGATGATTTAATTTTTATTGTTACACCAGACGGTCTAACTAGTTTAAAAAATAACATATCAGCTAATTTTTCAAATAAATTAGCTACCACTTATTTAACAAGTAGTAATTATGATATTAGTATAAATAATTGTAATCCACCAGCATTTTGGTTAAATGCTGGATATGGAGGTTTTACATCTAGTTATAATTATTCTACTGATACATCTGGTGTTACTGTTAGCGAGTTTATGGCTTTTTCAATATCACAAGATCAATTCAATACATATGAAGCTATAACTGTATGGCAAAATTTAAATACGTTTTATACGCAAACTAATAGTGCTATTACAAACGGATTTATACAAGATTTGAGTAATGTATATACAACTTGGTGTCAGATAGATCCTTCTGCTAATTATGGTACTAATACTATATTTAATAATTATAATGCATCTAAAGGAAGCAATTTATATGTTAATAATACTCTAATTCCACCTTTTGTATATTCATTAAATCAAGACCTTTCTACTAATCCAATAGACTACATTGATAATCCAAGTAAAATAATATATGAACAATTTTTAACTGATATTAGTAATAACATTACTCATAATAGATTTGATGATATTAGTTTCAATAATTATTATTATAGTACAAATAATACTATAATACCAAATAGTAATAATAAAACATTTCCAAATGTATCATATAATGGTACACAACAACGTGTTAATGGTACTTATGGTGGTACAGCTATTGATGCATCTTTCAATTTTGGCAATTTTTGGTATTATCCTTTTATAGTTGGTGATACTATAGTATTTTATATGAATTTAGTACCATCATCACAACAAACACTTTTTACTAATAATAATACAACTAGAGTTGTGAAAATAATTTTAAAATTGTCGTAATAAATACGAATAGTAATAATATACAATAAAAATATATATTTTTGTATATATATATTTTTTAATAATATATGTAAATGGGATCAAATGTTAATATCTATATCCCTAATTTAAATTCACCTAATTTACAAGATCTTAGTTCAAACTCTATATTATGGGATTTAGAATTTAATTATGATATTTCACTTAGTGTTGTAAGAAATCTTTGTATATTTGGTGTATCAGGTGAATATAATAATAATACATCTCCATCACAATTAAAGTTTATAGTTACACCTTATGGTTTAAATAATTTTAAAAATTATATAGATAACAATATATTTAATAAATTATCGAGTACTTATCTTACCGGAATTAATTACAATAATAATATCAATACTTGTAATTCTCCTTCTTTTTGGTTAGATAGGTCATTTAATGGGTTTTCTAGTAGTTATAATTATAACACAGGATTAAATGGTGTTACCATTAGTGAATTTATGGCATTTTCGATATCTCAAGATCAATGTAACACTTATCAAGCTATAAGTATATGGAAAAATTTAAAAAATTTTTATACTAGTTTAAATTCAACTTTTCAAGCATCATTTGATAATAATATAAATAATCTATATAATAATTGGTGTAAATATAATAATAATTTAACTATCCAAAATTTTAATTCAAATGCATCGAATAATTTATATGTTAATAATACTTTATTTCCACCATTTGCATATTCTAATTTTGAAAATATAAATAGTTCTAATAATGTTCTCAATTATAATCCAAGTCAATTAATGTATGAATCATTTGTACTTGATATTTCTTATAATTTTTTTAATAGATCAATAAATAATATATCTTTAAATTCGGATAATTTTATTTATTATTATGATTATATTCCATCTACTATTAATCCACCCAATAATATTAATCCAGATATTTCATATAATATACTTTATAATGGATCAATTGAACAATTTTATAATGCAAATTATAATATTGGTAAATTTTGGTATTATCCTTTTTTAGATGGTGACATTATCACTTTTTTTACAACAATTGTTCCAAGTAATAAGCAAAGTGTATTTACCAATACTATTACAGATAGAATTATTAAATTTACTTTAACATGTCGTTTAGATTTTCCATTTCCTACCCCATCACCACCGGCACCTCCTCCACCTCCTCCAACTCCAACTCCAACTCCAACTCCAACAGAAACAACAGGTGGTGGAGGTGGAGGAGGTGGAGGAGGTGGTGGAGGTAATAATAATAATGATAATAATAATAATAATAATAATAATAATAATAATAATAATAATAATAATAATAATAATAATAATAATAATAATAATAATAATAATAATAATAATAATAATATTGATCTTATAATAGCTCTTACTGTATTAGCAGCCGGAGTAGTCTCAACCGCCGCCTCAGCATTAGCTTTAGCATTAGCTTCAGCATTATCATCATCATCAACACTATTACTGAATGAAATTGAATTAATTGATTGGGCAGGATCATTGGTGGATGAAGCTGATAATATCGCACAAGATTTAGATGAAATTACAAATTTTACTCATAACCCTATATATTTCAAAGAGTTAACAACAGCTAATGTACAAAGGAGAATTACACAAATAGCAGGTGATCAAAGAAAAGCAGAGATTATTAAACGATTGCAAAAAATAAAAAATGTTAGAACACCTCCTTTAACTAAAGCAAAACTAAATATTACAAAATCTCGAGACGCTTTTATAAGTATGAGACAAACACTTGAAAAAGTATCTACTACAGAACCTTTAAACCTTGAATCTTTTTCAACCAGTTTTGTAAATGCAATGAAATATTACAATATTGGTCAATCATCTGCTTATTTAGTTGGCACTATTGATTTAACCGAAAATTTAATTTTGCTTAATTTTATAGCTCAAGAAGCTAATAATATCTCTACAGATATTACTTATGCAACTAATACTGTTGCTGAACTAAAATCATTAACTAACGAATTGAAAGGAAGATATGAAAATTTATTTCTTCTATCTACTCAAATAGAAAATGATACCGAAAGTCCTAGTATTAATTATTATAACAATCCTCTGACAACTTCTACAGCTTATTATTTGGGACTTGCATATAACTTGTATAATATACCATCACCAACACCAAATTCAACTATGCCATTATATCCATTATATCCAAATGTAAATACTGCAAATAGTTATACTACTCTCGCTATTAGCTCTGCATATGCTAATAATACTTCTATTGGAAATCTTGACTTTATTATACCAACACCAATACAAACGCCAACACCTACCTCGACTATAAGAATAACTCCAATACCAACAATAACTCCAACTCCAACCGAAACCATAGGTACAATAGGTCCAACGCCAACACCTACCTCGACTATAAGAATAACTCCAATACCAACCACAACACCAACACCAACACCAACCGAAACAACTAGTCCAATTCCAACACCTACCTCGACTATAAGAATAACTCCAACAGCAACACCAACACCAACACCAACCGAAACAACTAGTCAAATTCCAACACCTACCTCGACTATAAGAATAACTCCAACATCAACTCCAACATCAACAGCAACTCCAACAGCAACACCAACAGCAACAACAACTCCAACACCAACACCTACCTCGACACCTACAAAAACTCCAACATCAACTCCAACATCAACAGCAACTCCAACAGCAACTCCAACTCCAACAGCAACTCCTACAGCAACTCCAACTCCTACAGCAACTCCAACACCAACAGCAACAGCAACTCCTACAGCAACTCCTACAGCAACTCCTACAGCAACTCCTACAGCAACAGCAACTCCTACAGCAACTCCTACAGCAACAGCAACTCCAACACCAACAGCAACAGCAACTCCTACAGCAACTCCTACAGCAACTCCTACAGCAACTCCAACACCAACAGCAACAGCAACTCCTACAGCAACTCCAACACCAACAGCAACAGCA
>Ga0214923_10005472_pt1 | contig 14748 bp, 14 predicted proteins | sample LL1510_MetaG_FD_177993 | JGI IMG/M metagenome (GOLD analysis project Ga0214923, IMG submission 177993) | Freshwater microbial communities from Lake Lanier, Atlanta, Georgia, United States - LL-1510 | ecosystem: Environmental > Aquatic > Freshwater > Lake | place: USA: Georgia | collected... | reverse complement strand
CGGACCATCCTGACGGGAGCCGGGCCGCTCGAGATCGAGCAACCGAGGGTGCGGGACAAGTCTGGCCATGCCGACGAGCGGGTCGCCTTCACGTCGGCGATCCTGCCGCCCTGCCTACGGAAGAGCCGTTCTATCGAGGAGCTGATTCCCTGGCTGTACCTCAAGGGCGTGTCGACGGGTGACTACGCGGAGGCCCTGCAGTCGCTGCTGGGCGTCGATGCCAAGGGATTGAGCCCCACGTCATCGTCCGCCTTAAGGACAAGTGGGGCCAGGAGTACGAGGAGTGGAGCCATCGTGATCTCTCGGACGAGGAGTACGTCTACGTCTGGGCCGACGGCATTCACGTGAACGTGCGGCTGGGGGACGAGGGCAATCCGAAGCAATGCCTCCTCGTCCTCATGGGAGCCACGGCCGAAGGCCGGAAGGACTCGATGTCGTGTCCGGCGAGCCGCAAGCGATCGATCATGCGACCGTCGACGCTCTCATCTACGACGATCCTCATGCCGACTGCCGCGGCGCTGGATAGACGGTATCGGCCCGTAAGGCACCAGCGGCAAACTTGAGGGCGGCCGAGACGGCCTCCGGGGTCAATGCGGGATGCCCCGCGATCAGTTCATCCACTGAAGTTCCCGCTGCCAACTCCTCCAAGACGAGCTCGACGGTGATGCGGGTGCCGGCAATCACGGGCTTCCCCATCATCACATTCGGGTCAGAAACGATCAGCGGTGCGGGCATGGAAAACTCCTGTACTTTGAGTATCTCTCGCAGCGACCCGGGGTGCCAATGCTGGTGAATCGGGCCTCTGGCTGACGTGCCGCCCGCAAGGAAGGCCGCGTGCTCTCTGTCGCCCGACGGTTCCTTGACGGCTGGCCTCAAATCAGCTGGCCTGCAGCGTTTCGATGCTGTTGACGTGCACGAGAGCGCACGTGACGCTGCGGTCGTCGTCGGGGTAGCCGACGATCACTTTGGTCTTCATGACCAACGCGCACTCGGGATGGCGGATTTCGTGGACCTCGCCGTTCGACATCCGGATCACGAACGGCTCGAAGGGCTTTCGGCGGAGAAACTCGCGGATCGTGTCGGCGTTCATGACGCAACCTCGCTGGAGCAGCTGGATACTGTACTTGTGAACATCGTAGCGGGCGGTAGCCCAGCGTTCAACCAGCCGCGCGATCCACTGGCCACCTGCACTGCTGCGACCAGCCCGGGCCGATTGCCTGCCGTGATGGGCCCGCTTGCCAGCGACTGGCCCCTCAGCCGTCGCGGAGGTCCGTGTACTTGCGGGCGTTGCCGCGGGCGAGCGCGACCGGGTATTTCCGCTCGTTCGCTGCGAGTTTGGTGGTGATCGCCTCGGCCAGGTCGATGCCGAGCCGGTCGGCAAGGAGCATGGCGAACATCACGACATCCGCGATCTCGTCCGCCACGCCGGCTAGTTTGGCCGGATCCGCCAGGTCGCGATCCACCTCGGCGTCGGTCTGCCAGAGAAACCGCTCCTGGAGCTCGGCCGCCTCGATGGCGACCGCGGCGGCCAGGTTCTTCGGCGTGTGAAACTGCGCCCAGTCGCGGGCGTCGCGAAACCGGCGGACGGCCGCGACGAGGTCGGCGAGCGCCACGGGTGGCGTCGGCCCGGGTTCGGTCGGTCTGCGGGGCTCGTTCATGGAGTCACGATGCCGCGAGGGGTTGCCTGTGCCATGGAGCCGGCCTTGCTGGCAAGCGAAGCCAGGGATGGCGAAGCGCGGCCAGCATGGAGAGAGCGAAGGCCTGGAGGGCCGGAGCGAACGTTCGGCGACATGGCACAGGCGACCCCTCGCCAAGACGGGCGATGGGGGAGATGAATTTCATGGGACCGTGGGTAGCCAATCGCCGCGAAACCGCCCCTCTCCCCAACGTCCGATAATGTCTCTTATGTCCGGTTCGTGGTACGTGTTTTTGCGGGTTTCCGGCCGTGTTGTCCCGGATGGCCCTGCTCCTCGCATCCTGCTCGGGCAGACTTGTTCCACAGTCAGCTAGCGCGGCGGCAGCCGGGTCTGCGCGCCGAGAGGATATCCGTTCGGAGCCTGCGGCTGCGGGACCTGTTGATACACCGGCACGCCGGGAGCCGGCTGGCCGCGCATGGGCCCGGCGAACGGCTGGGCCGGCAGTTGTGCTGAAGGCTGCGTCGGCGGCGGGACGGCCGCGACGGCCGGGAACGAACCTGCCGGCATGCCCCAGGGAACGCCCGGGGTGACGGTTGCTCCGGGAGCTTGGCCCGGACTTGGCGCGAATCCCGGTGGCCCCCCCTGCCCGCTGACGCCGAGCGTCGAGGCGGCAGGTGTCTTGGCTCCCGGACCGATCCAGGCGGCTGCCGACGTGACGACGTTCCATACCGACCCGGCCGATGGGGACGGGGTGGCTGCGGTCGTTGCCTGCGGTCCGGGGGCCTGTCCATCGCGGAACTGGTCCTCGAACTGCCGCACGAATGGATCCACGGCTTCACCGATCTCGCGGGGCAGGAACTCGTCGGCTCGCATGATCAGTTCCGCGACCAGCCGGCCGCTGCGACTGCCCACGATCTGGTGGCGGTACGCCGGTGCGAGCGTCACCGAGAAGAAGGTGATCACGACGCACAGTAGCGCGCCTTTCGCCAGCCCCAGCACGAGTCCGAGCTGCCGATCGAAGGCGGACAGGTGCACGGCGTTGATCGCGCCGGAGATCACGCGGAACACGAGCCAGACGACCAGCGACGTCGCCACGTAGAGCGCGAGCATCGCGATCAGCCGGTTCCAGGGCGGCTGTTGCCCGACATATGGGGCCACCTCGGAGCCGAATCGCAGCGCCACGAACGTGCTCGCGGCGATACCCGCGATCCAGGCCACCTGCCAGACCATTCCCTTGAGATATCCCAGGACCGCGGCAGCCGCGAGGATGCCCAGCATCACAAGGTCATACCCTTCGATCGCCATGCTGCCTCCGCGCGGGTGGCCTGAGGGCCGACGGGCCAAAACGGGGCGGGAGTCTAGCGACGAGGGGAAAACGCAGTCCATGCCCGTTTTGCGGCCGCATCGGCGCCCTGCGGCGGCGGTCTGCGACCCCGTCGCCCGACGCGGTGTGGGTTCCGGGGCATGGTGCGGCCACGGCCGCGACACCACAAGGCATATTCGCCAGCCTCGCCATGTTGCCGAAATTGCGCAAGCCTCGCGAAATCGCCATGGCACGCAATCTTTTCAGATGTGCCTTTTGCAGGGGGTTTCGGGGAAGTGCAGGGGATGCGGTCACCTCCACTGACGGTCCGGCACACGATTGTCGATAGACAGGCGGGAAACCGCGCCAAGGATCCGTCCTGTCGCGGCGGTGCCGCTGCGCCACCGGTCCGTTCGTGACCGGCGGGCAGCGTGGGGGAGAAGATCGCGTCGTGCCTGGGTTTCGCGTCCACATCACCGGTTCGTCGATCGTGGGCGCCGGCTACGGGGCGGCGGCGTGGCTCGTCGGTGGCATGCCGCCGCTGACGTGCGCGCTGGGCGGAGGACTCTGTGCGGTGGCGGGCATGCTGCCCGACCTCGACAGCGGGCCGGGGATTCCGCTTCGCGAAAGCGTCGCCTTCGCGGCGGCGGTCGTCCCGATCATGCTGATTCACCGGATGCACGAGGCCGGCCTCCCCCTCGAGGCCACGATCCTCGCGGGCGCGGCGATCTATCTCGCGATCCGCTTCGGCTTGTCGTGGCTCCTCAAGAACTACTCGCACCATCGAGGCATGTTCCACAGCCTGCCTGCGGCGGCCATCGCGGGCCAGGTCGCGTTCCTGGCCTTCGCGGCGGAAGAGCCGCTGCACCGTTACTTCGTGTCGAGTGCCGTGGTGCTCGGCTTCATGACGCATCTCGTGCTCGACGAGATCTGGAGCGTGAAGATGGGCTGGTTCGGTCCGAAGGTGAAGAAGTCGTTCGGGACGGCCATGAAGTTCGTCGGTCCCGACCTCTGGCCCAACCTGCTGGCGTACGCGATCGCGCTCGTGCTCGGGGCGATGGCGGCCGGGGACGCGGCGTGGACGGAACGCATGGCCCTCGTGAAGCAGCACACGGCTGCGATGCAGAAACAGATGCAGCAGCAGGCCACGCGGGTGTACCAGCAGCCGCAGCCGATGCCGTGGCAGTACCGGCGCTGACGGCGCCGTGCACGCGGGGCCGCGGCCCGAGATCGGGCCCGTGATGCCCGTCCTCGCCCGATTCGCGCGGCCCTTGCCGGGGTCCGACCGCTGCACGATCATGCTGCTTTTCCCAAGGAATCGCGGCGCATGCCCATCCTCGCGGCCGCGGCGGCCGACGCGTCGGTCGCCGTCGGGCTGACGGTCTACCTCGTGCTCATCGCGGCAGCGGCGCTGCTCGGCGGCTCGTCGGTCGTGCTCGTTTCGCTCGGCCATCGGCCGATGCAGGTCCTGCTCTCCCTCACCGGCGGCGTGCTGCTCGGGGTGGGCATGCTGCACCTGCTGCCGCACGCCTGCCTGGCGCTCGGAAACAACGTCGAATCAGCCACCGGCTGGGCGGTCGTCGGATTCTTCGCGATGTTCCTGCTCGAGCGGGCGTTTCACGGCCATTCCCATCAGGTGGTCGAAGGGGCCCATGACGGGGATGAACACCACGGTGCGGGGTGCGGACACGAGTCGCGGCCCCACGCCCACGGCGAGGCCTGCGGTCATGCCGCCGCACCGGGTGGCGCGGGTCGGTGGGCGTGGTGCGGCGCGTTCGTCGGACTCGCGCTGCACAGCCTCGCCGACGGCGCCGCCCTGGCGGCGTCGGTGCGGGCCGAGGCCGCGCACGGCGGCGGCACCCTGTCCGGGCTCGCCACGTTCCTGGCCATCGTGCTGCACAAGCCGATCGACTCGGCCCTGATCGCCACGCTCATGATCGCCGCCGGCGTATCGACCCGCGTGCGACGCCTGGTCAACGTCGCCTATGCCCTCGTCGTTCCCGCGGGAGCCCTCGGTTTCGTGGGACTCCTGCGGATGCTCGGCGTGGACGAGGCCGCCGTGATCGGGATCGCCATGGCGATCGCCGCCGGCGCCTTCATCTGCATCGCGGCCGCCGATCTCCTTCCCGAGGTGCAGTTCCACAGCCACGACCGGGTGCTGCTGACGTCCGCGCTGGCGATCGGGCTGGCGCTGGCGTGGGGCATCACGGTCGTGGAGCGGTCGTCTCATGCCCACGAGGCGCATGCCGGTGCCACGGGGCACCGGGCACACGATCACGGCGACCACGGTCCCTGAGGACCGAACGCCGCCGCTTCGCCCGCGGAGAGAGCGCTCCGTCCGTGCAGCACCGGCTCGGGGGCGGCAAAAGTCTCCTCGCTGAGGCCGCGGCGGCCACACGCTCGTCGAGCGTTCGCCGACCCCCTTCGCGTTCATGCCCGGCTTGCTGCGGCGGCTTCAGCCGTCGAGTCCCCGGGCGCTGCGCTCGTGATGCACCGCCTGCATGACGTCCGCGATGAGATCCTGCTGGCGGCGAATGCCCGGCAGCTGGGCCTGGAAGCACCACGCGATCACGCCCGCGAGGCCGATGCCCCCGACGAGGTGTGGGATGACCCAGTCCGCGCTGCCGGAGCGCCCCGTCGCCGGGTCGGCGGCGCCCCCGAGCGCGACGATGCCGACGACCGCCAGCATGCCCACGAGCGACAGCGGGAATGCACGGCGCTTGAGGAGCCGGCTCCGCCCCACGAGGCCCGCATCGAGTCCATACGTCTCGACCACCTCGCGGCACCACCGTCCCGTGCCGATGAAGTAGGTCACGGCCATGCTGTTGACGAGGACCACCACCAGCGCCGTCAGAACCCCCGACAACCGATGGACGGTCGCCCACCGCAGCAGCCGTGGGTCGGTCGCACCGTGCAGGTCACCGATCCAGAGTCCGAGACCGGCGGTCGCGACGAGCAGGGCCACGGCGAACCACGCCATCCTCGAAAACACCGTCACCATGCTCGTGATCACATCCTGAGTGGGTGGGCCGCGGGCGATGCAGCCTCGCCCGGGGCGTTATAGGCTGCTGGTCCGGAAGCGGTGGGCGGTCCCCTCGGATCGTACCTCCGAACCGGCGAAACCCGCCTGCGTCCAGCCTCACCCACGGGCGTTCCGCGTGACCTCCCTGCCGCCGATCCTGCTCGTCACATGCGGCGATCCCGCCGGCATCGGCCCGGAGGTGGTCTGCCTCGCCTGGCATCGGACGGCCGCCCACGGCACCGCACGACTGCGCGTCGTGGCGGACGCCGGCATGCTCGCCGACGTGCTGGCGACCCGACCGGGACTTCCCGCACTCACCGTCCGGAGGATCTCGGCCGACGATCCGCGGCCTTCCCACCGCGATGAACTCCTCGTCATCCCATCACCGGCAGAGCGATCCGGGCCGGCGTCCGTCGGCACGGCGTCGCCACCGATCGGCGTGCCCTCCGCGCTCGGGGGCGGGATGGCAGCGGCATCCGTGCTGACCGCATCGGCACTCGTGCGCGAGGGACGCGCCGCGGCGGTCGTCACGGGGCCGCTGCACAAGGAGGCGCTCCATGCAGCTGGCTTCGACGTGCCGGGGCATACCGAGCTGCTCGCGCGTGACTGCGGCCTCCCGGACGAGGCGGTCTCGATGATGCTCTGGCTGCCCGCGACCGACGGCGGAGGTGATGCCGACGGTCTGGGCGTGGTCCACGCGACGCTGCACGAGCCGCTGCGAGCGGCGCTCGCGCGGCTCTCCCCTGCCCTGATCACCGCGGCGGGCCGTCGGCTCGACGACGGGCTTGGCGCCCTGCTCGGCCGCCGCCCGCGGATCGCCGTTGCGGCGCTCAATCCTCACGCCGGCGAAGGCGGACTCTTCGGTGACGACGAGGCACGCCTGGTCGCGCCGGCCGTTGCCGCGCTCGTGGCGGAGGGCGTTGACGCGTGCGGCCCACTGCCCGCCGACACGCTGTTCGTGCGGGCGTCGCACGGAGCCTTCGACGGAATCGTGGCGCTCTACCACGACCAGGGGCACATTCCGATCAAACTGCTCGGCATGCACCGCGCCGTGAATGTCACGCTGGGCCTGCCCATCGTACGGACGAGCGTCGCGCACGGCACCGCGTTCGACATCGTGGGCCGCGGCCTTGCCGATCCGGCGAGCATGCTCGCGGCGATCGCGGCGGCGCTGCGGCTCGTCACCGCGAAGGGATCCCTCACGGCCGCATCGGCGCGAGCCGCTTCAGGTGCTCCTCGGTGAGGTCGATGAGCCCCGTCGTGGCGGGCTGGTAGAAGAAGGCCGCGGCGTCGATCGGTCCGTCGACCTGGATGTCGAAGAGGTCGAGCACGGCGATCGGCTCCACCGGTCGCTCACCCACGGGACGCGTCCCCGGGATTGCCAGCCACTCGACGCGTCGGACGAGGAGGTCCGACTTGCCGACCACGATCCGCACGCTCCACGGCACGCCGTCGGGCAGGAGCCGCGGGGTCACGCCGTGCGCACCTCCGGCCGCCTCGACGACCCGCGGCAGCGTTGCCGCGAGCCGTTCGGGATCCCAGCGACCCTCCACGATCCACACCGACGCGCCATCCACCTCCGCGGCGTCGACCGCGGTGAAGCGGAACCATTGCCGCAGCATCCACAGCGACCGCTGCAGTCCGCCGAGGTGGGGCGCGGGGTTCGCGGCCGCGGCGGGATCGACATGCTCGAGACGCTCCCGCACGCGCCGCACGTCGACGCGTCGCAGCGTCTCCACCTCGCCGCCGTCGCGCTGGTAACTCCAGCAGAAGAGCCCGTCGCACACGTCCAGCGTCTCGAACGACTCGGTGTCGCACTCGAGTGTCGACTCGAACCGGAATCGCTGCTCGTCCGCATGCCCCGATTGGACGTAGCGGCCCGATCCCACGAGCACGCGGCTGCCGATCCGCGCCTTCTGACGAAGCCTCGTCGAGAACGACGCGGCACGGCCGAACGTGGCGAGGGCGCCGGCGACGATCCGCTCCGCCTGTGCGGCGGTCTCGCGGTCCCCTTCCCCGCTGCCGAGGCTCGCCACCTCCGTGGTGGTGCCCGCACCCGGGCGGGCGGTGGGCGGGATGCGGTCGGGCCTCGGGCGGCGGTCATACACGCTGGCGGCCGGGGCCGGGGCGGGACCGTCCGCGTAGCACGTCGCAGTCCGGCCGAGACCCAACGGTGGTTCCATGGTGAGCCGGCCGAGGCCGAGCAGGCCGACGAACCCGACGACGACGCGCGTCGCCGTGCCACAGCGCAGGCTGCCGCCGCGTGGACGACCGGGGCAGCCTGCGAAGGTGGCGAAGGGGCCGGACATCACGCCTGCGTCGAGTTTGAGGATTTTGCCAAAGAAACACCCTGAATCGGGTCGAAGAATGAGCGTCGCGACCGACCGCCCGGCTGCCGGGTGGGGTCGCGAGTGTACGGAATCGCGGCTGGCCGGCCCACGCCGGAAACCCGCGTCCGGCCGCGTCCGCGGCCGGCCCGGACGGTCCGGCCAGACAACGACGATCGGAGGGTGACGCGATGGTAAAGCGAAGGCTGCAGGGCCTCGTCGGCATGTCCTTGGCCGCGACGCTGACGGGATGCCACATCCCGGCGAATTCCCCGTTCAAGGGGCTGGCGCAGATCCGTCCGGTCGCCACACCCCACACCAACGTCCTTCCCCCGGCGGCGATGCTTCAGCATCCCGGGCCGGGGGTCGAGGGCCCGGGTCCGGGCATCATCATGCCCGCGTCCTACGAGGCATCGCTGGAGGCGGCTGGTGGCGGCGGATTCGTCGCGGCCACGGCGCCGGCCTCGCAGGTCGGCTTCATCGGGCCCGACGGCATGCAGGTGCGGTGGGACGTGTCGATGCCCGGCGGGTTCGATTCCGAGCCGCTCGTCACCCCCGGTCGGTACGACTTCCCGCAGGGCGCGATCTACCGCCTCAAGCTCACCGACATCCCGGGTCGTGAGGGTCTCGAACTCTATCCCTCCCTCGAGGTCGCGCCCGTGACGCCGAGGACGGCGGCGTACCTGGCCCACAACTCGGTCCCATTCCAGCTCACCGAGGAAGATCTCGACCAGGTGGCGACGGGCAACTTCGTCACGAAGGTGGTCTACCTGCCGGACGCGGAGTATCAGGAGCTCGCGGTCGCGGGCGTGGAGACGCTCGTCAGCACGAGGCTCGATCCCGGCTGCGACCCGGTCGTGGAAGCCGACCGTCGCGGCTCGATCCTCGCGATCATTCGCATCGGCAACAAGGATCTGCAGTCGCGCCTCGTCGATGCCGGCAACGGCATGAGCGTGCCGCTGGCAGCGGGCGGTGTCGCCGGGGCCGGCGGGATGCCTGGTGCCGGGGGCGCCTGCGGGGTCGGCGCTCCGCTCGGGATGCCGTGTGGCGGCGATCCGTCGCAGATGCCTCCCGCGTTCATCGCCGGCATGACCGCGCCGGAATACGGCATGCCGTACGTGGGCACGCCGATCGGACTGCCCGGGCCGGCGCACGTGCCGCTCGGGATTCCGGCAGGACTGCAGCGGCACACGATCACCAATCACACGAAGATGCACATCCCGCCCCCGTCGTCGAGCATCGGCCTCCACGTGCAGCAGGCGCCGGGCCTGAGCTATCCGAAGCCCGCGCGTCACGCCTACGTGGCCGAACGACAGGACGTGCCGCACATCAAGCTCCGGCAGCCGCCCGAGGACCGTCTCCGCTTCGTCGGCAACGGCGGGTCCGATCCCGACGCCGACGCCGCTCGGGCCGGCATGATCGGCCCCGGTGGATGGGATTCGCTCGGCGGAGCTCCCTGTCCGCCCGAGCCGGTGCAGTGACCGTGACCACACGCCGCCGGCAGGTTCGATTCATTCACGATCGGGCTCCCCTCCATGGCCGCCATGCGACACGACAGCGATGAGCGGCGGTCTCGGGAGACGGTGTCCCTCGCCTCGCCTTCCACTCAGGACCACGCAGGAGTTTTTCGGACGGGGACCGTGCTGCGGCCCGCACGCCGGCTGCTGGCGACCGCCGCTGTCATCCTGACCCTGCTCGCGGGTGCATCCCGCGAGGCGGCCCGGACGATGGCTGCGGAACATGTCGCCGATCAGGCAGAACCGGGAGCGATTGGCGTTCGGCGACGGACGCAGCCCGGTCCCCGTCCGGAATCCTTCCTGCCAGATCACATGCAGCCGGTGGAGATCAGTGGTCCCGAGGGGATGCTGATCTCGATCGAGACCGCGTCGGGCTGGTCGCCGATGCAGCCGGCGCCCCTGCGGATGGGCCTGATGGTGGGCGAGCCCTACCGGCTGCGGATCGGCGGCGTGGCCGGCCGCGATGGGGAGGAACTCTTCCCGTCGGTGCGGGTGCTCGCGAAGCTCGCCGCGCCTCCCGGCATGGCCTGGCGGTTTCCCGTGGAGATCGCCGTCGATGAGGACGATCTGCGCACCGCGCTCGGCGGCGGCCTCGTCCGGCGCGTGGTCTACGCGTCGTGCGAGCCGGAGCGTCCCGACATCGTGCCCGGCGCCTGGTTCGACGTCCGGCCCGGTGACGACGCGCTCGAGGTGGCGCGCACGCTCGGCGATCCGGTCGCGGAGGTCGTGATCGGCAATCGCGTGCCCGCGCGGGATGGGGCACCATGACGCCGTCACCTTCCGCCACGACGATCGCGTGGCTGCGGCTGGTCGCGATCGCCCTCGGCACGCTCATTCTCGCGTCGTGTCGCGCCCTGCCGGAGCGGACGCAGCAGGCGTCGCCCGCGGGCCCGCCGCAGGCGGAGGTCGTGCGCGACCCGCAGGTGGTCGTCGCCGGTCACGTCGCGGCCTCTCGACCATGCGGACCTGCGGGCTGCGGACCTGCGGGCTGCGGACCTGCGGGCTGCGGACCTGCGGGCTGCCCGCCGCGCGCGGTGATGCCCTGTGCGCCGCGGCCACCGGTCGTCGGGCCGTGGTACGTCTGTGACGGCGGCGACGCGGGCGTGCCGGCCCGGCCGGTCGGTGACGCCGGGCTGGCGAACCTCACGGGTGGCGACACCGTCGCCCGCTATCGGGCGGCGGACCAGGGTCCGGATCACGAGTGCGTGCATCTCTCCACGACCAACTGCGCGTGCGTCTACGCGCCGCGCTTCGCCGCCGTGCGCGAGGTGATCCGGCTGGCCGAGGATGCGGCGGACCAGGGGCCCAACGGTCTCTCGATCGACCGACTCGTGAGCCAGCAGGTCGACCTGCTGCCCGTCTGCGACAAGACGCAGCCGATCGCGCCCGCGGGTGCACGTCGCGCGCTGCCCGGCGTCGCCCTCGAGGAGCGGCTCGGGCCGCTCGCGGTCGATCAGGCCGAGGAGCTTGCCGAGGATGACGGCCGCGAGCGCGCGGCGGCCGGCGTCGCGCTCCTCCAGCCGGAAGGCGCCCGGCTCGCCCAGGCGCCGCGGATGAAGGTCGGCTTCGTCGTGCCCGTCGCATGGACCTGCGTGAAGGCGGCCAACGTGCTCGTCGGCGGACAGGAGGCCCAGGTCGTCGCCAACGATCGAGGCACCGCCACGCTCCGGTTCGAGTGTCCGGGCCGTGCCGAACTGACGCTCTGCAAGCGCGCCGGCACCGACACGGCGCGGCCCGGCGAGGAACTCGACTTCATGATCTTCTTCCTCAACTCGGGCGATCGACCGCTGACCGACATCGTGCTCGCTGACGCGCTGCCGACGAGGCTCGAACTCGTGCCCGATTCCGCCGCGTGCAGCGTTCCCGCCGACATCGCGACCGAGACGGGCGACGACGGTTCGGTCGTGGTCATGTGGCGCCTCTCCGAGACGCTGCGGCCCGGTGAGAGCGGCTTCGTCAGGTTCCGAGCGCTCGTACGCTGACGGATCGGAGAGGACCGGCCGCCTCGCGGGTGCGGCACCGCCAGGCCCACCGAAAGACGGCCGCCGTGATCAGGTTGCGTCGCGTTCGACGCGGCGGGTACGATCCCGCGAGACGGCGTGCCGCCGCCTGCTCCGCCGCCACTCTTTGCGAGGCTCCCATGGCCCTGTCGATGTCGTCCTGCACCGCCCTGCCCCGCTCCCCGGCGGCCGCCCTGTGCGCCGTGAGCCTCCTCGCGGTGGCCTGCGGCCTTGCGACGACCGTCCAGGCCCAGCCGGCCGCGAAGGGCCCGGCGCCCGGCAATGCTCCGGCCCAGCGAGGCGGTCCGCAGGTTCCCCCGCTCCCGGAAGGCACGCCGGAGCAGCTGCTCGAGTTCGTCGAAGGCCTCCAACGCCCCGCCACGCGTCCGCGTTCGCGCGAGGAGATGATGCAGTACATGCAGGACGTCGGTCGCGTCTCGGTGGAGGCGGCCGAGCGGATCCTCGCGGGCAAGCCGCAGGGTGAGATGGCCGTGCGGGCCGCGAAGCTCAAGCTCGAGAGCCTCATGATGCTCGGCCGGCTCGGCGACGAGCAGTCCGCCGCCGCGATGAAGGCGTTCGCCGCAACGCTCGTGAAGGGGCCGTCGCCGGAACTCGCCCGCGAGGCCGAGCGGCTCCTCCTCGTCGCCGATGCGCAGGAGATGTTCTCGTCGGGCAACCTGGAGAACGGGGCCGCCGTGATCGCGCGCACGGCCGCGATCCTCGAGGCCAACCCCGATGACGGCGAGGCCGCCGGTCTGGCGATGCAGGTGGCGAACGCGTTCGAGCAGGTGCCCGATGGCGAGGCGCTTGCGACCGAGAGCCTCCGCACGTTCGCGCCGCTCCTTGCCAAGAGCGAGAACCCGCAGATCAAGGAGATGGCGGCGAGCTTCGCCGGGACGCTCCGCCGGCTCTCCCTGCCGGGCAATCCGATGCAGATTTCGGGCACGCTGCTCGACGGCAAGCCCTTCGACCAGGCGGCGCTCGCCGGCAAGGTGGTGCTCGTCGATTTCTGGGCGACGTGGTGCGGCCCATGCGTGGCGGAGGTGCCGAACATGCTCGAGGCCTACGACAAGTACCACGACCGGGGCTTCGAGGTCGTGGGGGTGAGCCTCGACGAGGACCGCGACGCGGTCGTGCAGTTCGTGAAGGACAAGATGATTCCGTGGCCCATCCTGCACGAGCGGGCCGAGGGTGCCGGCTGGCAGCATCCGCTTGCCACGTTCTACGGCATCACGGGCATTCCCCAGATGATCCTCATCGGGCGGGACGGGAACGTGATCACGCTCAATGCCCGCGGCCGGGCGCTCGAAGAGAAGCTCGCGGAGTTGTTCAAGGACGCGGGCTAGGCCGGATTCACGACAGGTGTGCCGCTGGCTCGGGGCGGCAACTGGATCGCGTCCGCCGCTCCAACGGCAGAGTGGCTCGTCGCGTGGGCCACGGCGGCCCGATGCTCCCGGATCGTTGGCCGACCCCCTTCGCCCGTCTCTCCTGCCTGCCTCGTCACAACGACATGGAACCCGGAGGCGCTCCCGTGGTGCGGGGCCCGATCTCACGGCGGGCAGCCGCCTTCGATTCCTCGGGGATCCGCAAGGCGTTCGACCGCGCGGCGACGATCGCCGACCCGATCAACCTCGCGATCGGCCAGCCCGATTTCGCGATGCCGGTCGCGGCCCGGGACGCGGCGAAGGCGGCGATCGACGCGGGACGCAACGGCTACACGCCGACGCAGGGCATTCCGCAGCTCCGCGACCGGCTCGAGGCGACCGTGCGTGCCGATCTCGGCCAGCCGGAGCGTCGGCTCTGCGTCACGAGCGGATCGAGCGGGGCGCTCGCGCTCGCGCTGATGGCGCTCCTCGATCCGGGCGACGAGGTGATCATCTTCGAGCCGGCGTTCGTGATGTACCGTCCGCTCGTCGAGTTTCTCGGAGGACGGGCCGTCGCGATCGACACGGCGCCTTCATTTCGCATCGACGTGGCACGCGTGGCCGCGGCGATCCGCCCGGCCACCCGCGCGATCCTGCTCAATACGCCCGCCAATCCGACCGGCGCGGTGGCCGACGAGGCGACGGCGCGGGCCCTCGCGCGACTCGCGGAAGACCACGGCGTCACGCTCATCAGCGACGAGCTCTATCGCTCCTACTGCTACGACGCGCCCTTCGTGTCGCCGGCCGCATACTCCGCAGGCGTGGTCGTCATCGACGGCTTCTCGAAGTCGCACGCGATGACCGGCTGGCGGGTGGGCTGGGTGCACGGCCCCCGCGCGATCGTCGACGCCTGCACGATGCTCCAGCAGTACACGTTCGTCTGCGCCCCGCAGGTGGGGCAGTGGGCGGCGCTGGCGGCGCTCGACGCGCCGATGGATGCACCACTCGCCGCCTGCCGTCGCAAGCGCGACCGTCTCGTCGACGGGCTGAGGGGCCACTACGACTTCGAGGTTCCGGGCGGCGCCTTCTATCTGTATCCGCGGGCTCCCGGGGGATCGGGTCAGGCGTTCGTCGAACGGGCCGCCGTCGAGGAGAAACTCATCGTCGTGCCCGGCAACGTCTTCGGTGCGGCTGACTCGCACTTCCGCATCGCCTACACCGTCGACGATCGCACGCTCGATCGGGGCATCGACGCGCTCGTGCGTCTGGCCCGCGGCTGAGCCGCACGCCCGAGGAGTCCACCCTGCCCCGCACCGACCGTCGTACCGGACCGTCCCCGCAGTGTGCTCCGTGCCATCTCTCGCCACCCCCACCCCTCCCTTCCCCTCCCCTCTCCTCCCCTCTCCTCCCCTCTCCTCCCCTCCCCTCCCCCACCGGGTGCCGCTCGTGCCTCCGATGCGTTCCGTCGCCGACGTCGCCCGTGCCCTCGATCACGCCGTGCTCAAGCCGGAGTTGACCGCTGCCGACCTCGAACGGCACGCCGCGCTGTGCGTCGCACGGGGCGTCGGCTGCCTCTGC
>Ga0214923_10005471_pt1 | contig 14748 bp, 10 predicted proteins | sample LL1510_MetaG_FD_177993 | JGI IMG/M metagenome (GOLD analysis project Ga0214923, IMG submission 177993) | Freshwater microbial communities from Lake Lanier, Atlanta, Georgia, United States - LL-1510 | ecosystem: Environmental > Aquatic > Freshwater > Lake | place: USA: Georgia | collected... | reverse complement strand
CAGGTATTCGCAGGTAGCGGTAGAGCTTTTGCAAGCGATAACAACTGAGAGGAATTATAGTGGGATGACCGGGGCGTTAGTAAAGAACGACCCGTTGTTTTCTTATCCACCCGAGGCGGCTATTGAGTTGATAGCTTGGACTCTTTCTAGATTAAATGTGTATGTAGTGTTAGATATATTAGAGTTGCCTATAGATATAGAAATAGCTACAGGTAATCTTGTAAATGCTTATAGTATATATAGTAATAATCCTAAATCTGTGAGAGTAGAAGCAAGAACTTTAGCCGGCGGGGCTATAATTAACAACACATCATTTACACAACCCCCCTTACTATCAACTCAATCTAAGAGAAGTAGTATTGTTAGGAATATAGAAGATGAAGTTAAGAACTTAGGGTACGGTCAATGGCCTCAAATACTGTAGATATCCAATTACTAGATAATGTATTTCCTACTCATGACCAGGCTGTGTTAGCGCTACTTAGTGCTATATTAAATCACCCTGACATAAAGAATAGCTATATATATTATCCAGTTTTATTAGGAGAATCTACACCCCCGGAGCCGATAAGAATTACAAGTGCGCGGGACTTTAGTGGAATAGAGTTAATAGAGCCGGGGCTAACATTAGCTGTATTTCCCTTACACGACGATTACGACCAAAAATCATCTACCTTTACATCTCGTAAATCAAGTAAATCTGTTGTATATGGAGACCAATATCTTGGTAGAAGCTCTACACCTCACTACGGTGTAAAATGTACTTTTAACTTTGTAGTGCAGCTCTACTACCAAGATTCCTCATTTAATGCCCCAGTAGAGCTGCTATCAGATGTAATAAACTTTGACAACGAAGAAACAGGCTTTTACCCTTTAACAGTACCCGCAGTCGATTCTTGGCAGTATAACGATAGGTTACTCCAAAACCGCGTTCTTAGGTTAGAAGATAGACTAGAGTCTAGAGTTTACACTCTTCCAAGTAATGAGGACCCTTCAGTACCTGGTACTACCCTCAAAAAACCTACTAACCTTAAATCTAAAGAACAACCTTACTCCATAGAGTCAAAACTTGGGGGTATAGGTAGTGATATTAGTATAACTACTTTGCCAGGAGAACGTGTTATAAGGGCTTGGATGTCTTTACTAGTAAAAGTTATACGCTCTCTAGTGTATTTAAAACCATTTGCTTTAAGAAATCCAATAATTAGCATGGTAGATTACCCGTCTACAAACTGGTATAGAAGTTCAGAGAATTTGGTATTTCATACAGGGTATTGTTTAGTCAGTTACGATCTTATAGAAGCAGATGAAGGTACTTATTACACGTATCCTAAACCGGATATACCAGACCCACCAAATCCGCCAGATCCACCAGATCCTCCTGACCCGCCGCTTCCGCCATTTCCTAATATTAAAACCTTAGTTATAGAAGATTCAGATGGGGAGATAAGACCTCAAACGGAGATAGATTTAGCTGCTTTAGACCAGCAGAGTGTGGCTACTAAAACAGTGAAAACTGAGAGAGTTGTTTACATAGAACCAGACAATGAAGTTCTTGTAGCACGTCTTGAAAGCCTGTTTAGAGAAATAGCTGTTGTAGATGGTGGCTTTTTTTAGAAACAATATTTTAATCATATAACTTTAGTAAAATGCATTATTTTAGCATTGGTTTTGTACCCTACACACGTACCTCTAGGTAAATGTAGGTTTCTTACAAACTCTTTTATAGTAAGAAGTAATACTACCGTTAGTTGAGCTAAACCATAACAAAACTAAAACTAAAACTTTTCTGGTAGTAAGAATATTAATATTATTATGTAGCTATATAAACAGCAAAGTACACTTATTTAAATTAGTAATTATTTAAACTATGCCTGCACCATCAATTAAATTTATAGACAGTTTGGTAGGGCCATCACAGGTTACCAAGCAGTGGAGAGACACAGTAGGGGTTATTGGTACATTTAGCAGAGGGCCGGAGTCTCCTATTTTAGTAGAAGATCTTAAGACTTTTGCCAGTATATATGGAGTTGATTCGTCTAGCGGGTCTTTGTTTGTTCAGCAAGCAATGGCTAATGGTCTAAATAGATTTGTAGTAGTGAGAGCTTCCGCTAGTTCTAACCCATCATATTCAGCACTTACCTTTACTTCTGGTAATGCGCAGATAAGCCCTGTTATTGGTTATGTAGTAAATGGAAATAGCTTAGAGCCAAGTTCCTATAGAACTACTGGGTTAAAAATAGACTTTGATTACATAGGAAGTCCAATTTCTATAAATCCTACTTTTTCCCCTGTAAATTCTAGAAGAGGTCAAGTTAACTTACCCAATTTTGTAGGACAAGCTAGATTTAACTTCTACGTTACTAAAGCGGTAGAAGGTAGAAGTTCATCTCCCCTGTTGCACGACACAACTAAAAAACTAACAGTAGACACAATACTAGGGCCCACCCCAGGATACTTTTTAGGGCTTATTAACACAGCACCTAACAGCAATCCTGACTATGCCACACTGAAGGAATACATTCGCCCTGGTTATTCTTTAGTTTCAAATGAAACACACCTTTCAGATAATTTAATTATTGCTTCTGATATCATACCTAACTACTCCCAAGACAATGATGCCTTGCTAATACGGTCTGATAAAAAGCATAGCCATGCCGTGTGGGGGGTTGTATCAGGGGTAGAGAGTGGTCAATCTCAAGTAAAAGTTGGTTTTATTAAAGTAAAACCAAGGCCGGGTACTACTTTAAGCGAAGACTATGTTCAGGCAACAGAAAATGGAGGCACTGAGGTAAATACTTTCAAAGCCCTAAAAGAGATGGTATTGCTTATAGACGGCGTCGAGTATAAGCAGTCCACCACCGCTCCAGTACCTGAAACTAGTTCTGTTTTTGCTTTAAACGCGGCTGTAAATACCATCGATGGTTTAGGGAATGATTTAGATTTTAGTTTTGATGACTTAGTAGATGAAAATCTCTCTGAAGGTACTGCTTTAGATAATATCGCCGGCACCAGATTTACATTTACCTTAGCCTCGGGCACTCCAACAAGAGCTATCCAAGGTGGCAGTACTGTAACCTTCTTGCCCAAAGTCAGCGCAAAAACTGCTAACAACAAAACAATTACAATAACTGGCCTATACTCCTATACTGCGGCTATGGAAGGACAAGGGGTAATAGCTCCAGATGGTAACATACTTAGCGACACTACTAAAGCTAAATATCACATTGTTATTAAAGGCAAAAAGTACACTATAGCGGCTGTAGCCACAGTTAGTAACCAACCTGAACAGCTAAGTATTACTTTAGTGGAAGATTATATAGGTAGTTTAGAAGATGCAGTATACATCTACTACAAACCTGGTAATACAGAGATAAACTATAAAATCCATGCGCCAAAGATTGCTCAGTACGTAATGGGTTATTCGTTTAATAGCCAATCTGGGTCTATGGATTCTGATTACTTTACTCTAACTCAATCGTACAATACAGGAACAAGTACTGTACAACTTGATAATACTTTCTTATTAACGGAAAGGGCAGGGGGTAGGTATATTAGCTTTGGTTATTTCATTAAAGCACCTTTCGAGACAGATTATACTAGTAAGGCCTTTCCAGTATTAACTAAACCATTTGGTATTGAGTTAATGTATGGGACACAGGGAGTCGCGGCGCTACCGTTATCAACTGGAGGTTCTTTTGCTGTACCTTTTGCTAAAACTTCTATTACATTAGGTTCAAGTAGTGCTGGAGACCCTAATGCTTTCCAGGATGGAGATTTAGCTACGGACATTACTAAGAGCATAGAAACTGCTTTACGGTCTAATAGTGTAATCTCATATCTAATAAGTAACATTACACTGGAAGATTCAATCTTAGTAGACAACGCTACAGAGTTTAAACCCTCTATCTCTTTCACATCTTTTTATAGTGGTGAACAAGCTAATAGAATTAACTGGAAGGTCACTAGATACACAAATGACCTTCAGGGCAGCTCAACAAAAGTCAAAGATTTGCTATTAGGTGCAAAAGCTACGACAGACGCTAACTATGGAAGAACAAACTACTTTGAAGGTGGTTATGACGGCCCCAGTTTTGCGTTTAGAGACCTTTATTCTGCTGATGGAACTTTACTGTGGAGAATAGAATCCGGCACCCCTGGATTACACGGTAACAATATCTCTTGCACTGTAAGAAACCAAAAGACTAACGGCAACTACGCCTCTTTTGAAATCGAAGTCCGAGACCAAAACACAACTGTTATTTCTTCAGATTCTAGAATTGTCACTGTTGTTAACAGCTCTTTGATTGACTTTACTACAGGCCGAAGTTTAGCTTTTAGTAGCACTAGCTTAGTACAAGCTTACTTTATGCCAGTAGTAAGTGCTATTAGTGGGAATTTAGCATTAGACGCTACTAAAAATAGATTCTTTAGATTATCGCCTCAGCGTCTTGCGCCTCCTTTGGAGAAGATAAGTTCAAGTTTTTCTGCTGGGGATACAGGCTTTTCTCGCCAAGGAAGTACAGCACTTTCCTCCTTCTTCTTAAAAGGTGGCAGTGATGGTACTTTAACAGCTCCGAGTAAAAAATCTCTAGCTCAAGGCTTAATACGCGGACTAGAAGCTTTGGATAGTATTAATGTCGCAGCTATTGCTCTACCTGGCATCAACTACGGTGACCAAGATTATCAAGCTGTATTTGAGAAAGCTGTACACAGTGTTAATTCTTCTACTCCTGAATCAGGGCTAAGAACTGCAGTCTTTGAATTAGCTCCAGGTATTAACGCCGATCGAGCCGCAACCCTTGCTGCAGAACTTGATAATGAACGTATTGTACTGTTAGCCGGTAGCCAGCTTATGCGGGGCGATAATGGCCTGCTAGTACCTAACGTTGGCTCCTCTGGTTCATACCTCGGTTACGACCTATCTCGTGCTCCTAACTTATCTCCCGCTGCATCATACTCGGGTGCTTTAGTTAGACGAGTAACTTCTGTCGACACACTTACTAATACCGCTTTCTTGGACAAAATGTCTGATGCCGGTGTTGAAGTTCTGCTGTTTGATGCTAACATCGGCGGTTTCCGCTTCTGTAATGGTTTAACTACTAGCAAACAGCTGGCTAAACGATACAGGTCAGTTGTTCGCACCTTAGACCAAGTCAAAACAGACTTATACTTAGCATTGCAATGGTGCCGTTCTCGCCCAAATACTCCTCAGTTACAGTCAGAAGTGGCCAGTGCATGTGATACCTATTTGTACAGTAAACTCAGAGATGGTTGGTTTAGTAATCTTCAGCCTACTATTTGCTCTGAAGCCAATAATACTGTTAGAGATCAACTAGAAGGTCGCCTTAATGTCAGAATACGGTTTACTCCTTCATTCCCAGCAGACACTATTGTAGTATCCACAATTATGGATATTTCTGACGACTTTACTATTCAAACCACCATTTAAATTATTAGGGAGATTTTATTATGACAGGAAGAATTATTACTAATAACGCCTCGTTAGACCCTATACAAGGTTTCCACCTTAACGTATACATGAATGACCAGGCTAGTGGAAACCCAGTTTTAGTAGGCGGATTTACTTCCTTCCAAAAGACTATGAGAAACGCCACAGAAGCATATATGCCATTTGGGCGTAAGCATGCAAGGCTTTTAGACGGAGAATTTCAGTATGGTTGGGTGTTAGAACGGGGGTTACTGGATATAGGAATTTTGAAGGACATATTTGGAGTTGATAGTGTAGGTCCTGAGTTTAGCGCTGAGCCTACTCCCAGGTTTACCATTACAGTCGAGATTAATGCTCCGGAACTTCACGAGAAAGGAATAAACTTCCCAATAGGTAAAAAAAATACTGATGATGGCAGTCAAAAAAGGTCTGCAAAAGGGAAATATCAACTAATATTTGCTAAAATTGATTCTGTAACTTTAGGAGCAATGGCCGGCAGGTCTGTAGTAGCTACTAGATTTGAGGGTTTGTGCGAAAGTATTAGATTTATGCCAAATGATGCCACCTTTGATAACTCTGGAAAAAGGGTTACATCTTTTAATACGCTCACCGATCCAAAAAGTCCTATAAAGGTAAGCCCAGGAACAGGAGAAGGCAATAAAGGCGGCGACTACCTTTACAGATAGCAGCCAATTAACTTTAAGCAAGTCTAAAGGAAACCTGTAACTCTTATACAGTATCAGGTACCTTTAATAACTGCAAGGTATTATATTATTAAAAGAGCATCAAAATAGTTGCTGCTCTTTTTTTATTTAAGTTAGTAACCCACATATAAAACGCGTATGCCTAATGTACAAGCCTCATTTAAGAATAGTGAGCATATGGGAGTTCCGTCTGTCCAGCAGCAGCAGGACGGTCAAGTTCCTGTAGCATATGTAACAGATATAGAAGGTAAAGTCCTCATATACTATCGTCCAACAAAGTCTACCAGTTTATGGGCCGTATCAAGAGTAAGGGTTAATATTACTAGGCTTTGGGCTTGCTCAACGGCTTTTATAAAATGTGTGTGTGAAATGCATAATAACGACGAGCCCCTCCCGCCTGTGTCTTACGTAGCCCCTTTTAGACCCGCCCCTGCGCCTAGAGGTAATGCTTATGACAGTATAAAAGCAAATTATTCTAATGAAGGTTTAGGTATAGGTGATGAAATATGCGTACATATGGGATATATAGATAGTATTATGGAATTAAGCCCGCCCTTGAGCAGAGTATTTGTTGGGGTAATAGATACTATTACAGAGTCGTGCAATCCTAATGAGGGGGCGACTTTAATAATTGAGTGCAGAGACAGAATGAAGTATATGATGGATAGCCTATCAACATACAATTCTGCTGAAATAACACCAGAAAGAGCTAACGAAAGTAGAGAGGGTAAAGAAAGGCGAGAATTTATAAAAGCAATTGCGCGAAACGCAGTCGGAGATTTTCAGGATAGTAATACCTGTACAGAAAATGGTTGCGGTTATACAATATTCGATGCTGATGAGCCTGTGTCAACTTATGACGTTGATTATTACTACAAGCCAGATAACGAGGGTACATCTGTTTATAAGGTTGGTGAAAAGCCTAGTGTAAGCTTAATGCCAAAGTTTCATGTATTAAGTGGTAGAGAGAACTTTACAAGCAACAACCAAAATTTTGCTTTTCCAAATGTTACAGAAAAAGTAGCCGTAGAACATATAAAATACCTTTCTTTGCAGGAACCTTACGTTACTGAGTTTTTTAGTCACAATGTCAATGGGGATTACTATTACATTCCAAGACACTGCGATGTTAGTAGTTTAAATGATCCTAAACGGCTGTACAGAACCTACTTTAATAGGATTGCACCCCCAGGATTAGGTAAGTTGTATCCTTTAAATGAAGATCGCCTACACCCCGCGCAGATGGCAATTATGTACCAAGAAGAAAACAGCTTAATAGCCTGGAGGTCAAACATAATTTTAAGAAATGCACAAAATATTGGCACAAATGAAAAATATATACATATGAAAACAACCCCATTTAGGTACGAAAACAGAGGATTTCCTTGCTCGTACATTTTCGTAACAGACTCATCTTTAGAAAAACCGGCTGATTATCTCGCTGTAGGTCTTAGCTACCTAAGAAGAATAGCAAAGGAAACTAGGTCAGCTCAATTACATGTTATTGGCGATCCTAGTTTATCCCCAGGAGAGCTAGTTCAAGTAGTTGGAAGTATGAATAAGCAATACAAGGCGACTTCACAAAATGCGACTTCACAAAAAAATTATACGGCAAAAGATGAGCTTCAAAGAGCTCTAACTGATAGAGAAAATGTTATACAATACTTAAAAAGCCTCAAACAGGAGGTTAAGGATCTTATTAATGAGTCACAAAGTAGTACACCAGACAGTAGTACAACAATTAAAGGGGTTGGTTTTTCAGCAGAAGTAAATGTGAGAATAGCTGAGAACGACAGGGGCGTTCTACAATGCCCGACAAACAACCAACAAAAAGTGCAGGCTGATGTACCTCTTGATTACGAATCCGAAGTAACGACTGTGTGGAGGATAGATGGAGTTAAGCATAGGTTAAACGACGGATGGGCAGGATATAGAACTGAGTTAATACTACTACCTCCTTTTTAATATGGTTTCAATAGCAAGTAGTATTCTTGCCAATTCTGCTGTTGGGCAAGAAACTTTAAGACAAATGCAGGCCACACATATAGAGTTGTTTGGTATTGTACTATCAGAACGCTCTAGTACACATCAAACAAATGAGGTAGAGGTTAAGATATACAGGGAAAGTGTAAATGTTCTGTGTGAAAAACCAGCGCAATATAAAGATATAGATTTAACAGGATACAAAGTCGTAATAGAAAGAAAAGCAGAAGAGGGCTTTAAAGTAGCTAGAATTAAAAATGTTTTTGAACAGAGAAACAACAAGGGAATAGAAGACTTTATAAAGAACATTGGTACTCGATTATCTGTAACTGAGTTACAAAATGCAGGTTTTAATATAAAAACTACAGAACAAACAGTTACTCAAACAACAGAAGGTCAAACAGCACAAGGTCCAGAAACTAGAATAATTGTAGTACGCGGGACGGTTTCAACCACCGGCAATAGTAACGAAACACAAACTCCTGAAAGTGTACATATAGAAGACAGTAACTCTACACTTATTATTAACGCAAGCTCAAATAACCCGACAACAGCTCAGCAAGATTATATAGAAAACAGAAAAAAGCGTTTAGACGAATTACGGGAGAAATTTAATAGTGGTAAGAGCGACATTATAAAGGACATTAACGGTAGTGAGTATAGACGCAATACTAAGTCATACGAGTTTTATAGCAGAGAGGAGATAGAAAAAGCATATAGAGACATCTTTAAAGAGCATGCTAACGACGAGTTAGAAGATATAAAGAAATATCTTGAGAACTTAGACAAGATAAAGAAATGCATGCAACCTACAATAGCGGAGACTAAGAGGAAAACAAGAACCTTTTGGGACGATGTTTTGGATGAAGCTTTGAAGTTAGGGACTAATTTTGCTCTAAGTAATTTAAATAGTTTATTACCAGAATACCTAAGAGTAAATGTTAAAGTACAAAGAAACTTTGAAGATGGGTCTATAGTAGTTTCTGAGTTTTCTGTAGGTCAAGTAGTATATAACGTAAAAGAAGAAACAGTTACAATAAGCGGCGATATATTTAATCCTTTTATAAACTCAGGTATAGAAGAGGTAAACAAACTATTACCACCATTTCTACAGGTTAGCGCCTCAGAGTTGGGGTTAGAAGTGGGAGAGATAGTTATAAGAAAACAGGAGTTACAAAAAGAAGAGCAGGCACAATATAGAGTTAGAGAAGATATTATTGTTGTTAATAGCAACGCTACCACTTACATACAAATGAGAGGCAGTAGGTTTAATCTAGGTAATGCTAGAGAGTTATTTGTAGACAAATCTATAAGAAAGGGGTTAGACGAGTTAAATAAAGAGTTACCTGATTTGTTCCAAGTAAGTGTGAGGAGAGACCCGGAAGACCGGGGCAGGATATTTGATTCTGGACCGTTTAGCATAAAAGTTGAGGGTAAAAATGCCGGGTTATCAGTAGACCAAGAAAGGCTAAAAACGACTATAGAGTTACTACCTGAGAGGCTACTAAATGATGTACCAGCACCGCTGCAGCCAACTGCAAAAGTTGCTTGGAAAAGGGCTAGTATCTTTATAGTAGAAGATATTTTGTACGCCAAAGAAACAGCTGCTAGACGAAAAAGAGAAAAAGAACTAATAGAACAAGAAAAAGAAAAAACCCTCAGTTTAAAATATGACAGCTGTAAACAACAAAATGAAAGTGATAGCAAAGTCCCGGCTATACCCGGTACTAAAACCCTATCAGTTCCTGTTCCTCCAAACACACAACCTTCAACTACTAGAATCTCTTCACCCTCGGTCACTTCCCCCCCTTCTGGTTAATTTTACATAACTTATTATAAAACCCCTTAACATGTTTTCTTCTTTTACCAACAAAGTAACTCCTCCACCTATCTTTATAGAAGAGCTAATAGAGACCACAAACTCTTTTAACTTGCAACTCTATCTGTACTCCATCAAGCAGGCTGATTTAATCATACAGGCTTATAAGGACTTCATCACTACTAATTCTTTTTACTATTTGTTTGACCTAATATTGTTATCCTGTTACAATTCTGTGATTGCGTTACCGGTAGTAGCGTTACAGTATCACTTTACGGGGTCTACAAACGCCTTTTTGATGAAGCAGTTTATGTTTTCCGAGTCGTATGTTATGCAGTCCGTGACTAGTCTTAAGAGTGAGAAGTTAGTTTTAGAGTATATAGAAGAGTTTTTAAACTTTAGAGAGTTTTCAATTGAAGGGTTTTTAAAAGACCCCATGTATCTAATAGATTGGTGTACAGAAGCTGACCCGTCTATAAGTTACTTGCTTAAGGCTATAAAGGATAGAGATATAAGACAATTTTTTGTGAATTTAATATATAGAGAGACGGGTTGCGATATTACATTTCATGCTAATAGTTTAGTGGAGTTATCAGAAAATATACAAGTTGAGTACTTTGATTATGTCCTAGGAGCTACAACAAGACATGTTACACTATAAAGTTGGTTTACCATTATCACAATACAGCATGAAGTTTGGTTATGAAGTACCGGAGAGAAAAACGCTAGAATCCGGAAGAAGTATTGCTGTAGTACTTGGTGAGATAAATCTAAAGTTAGAAGCTAATAAGTACAATATAGAAGGACTAACTAATTTAACTTTATTAAATTACAGAGACTACTTCTTCTATAAAGCTGCTCAAGCTCTTATCCTAAACACCCAGTATTCTACTTTAGATAAAACGGAGCTAACAAACAAAGCTCAGCAAGCGTGGAGGTCGGTCTCATTCGACGGCATGTGGCCCTATGTAGGACCTGACATTAGTAATTTAGGGACTAACCCAAAGTATTGGGGTCAACTAGGATCTTTAGCTTACTACTCTAAGTATGTGGACCATAGTTTATTATTACCCTCTATCATAGAAGAAACTTTAAGGTTTATATGGTGTATATGCGGCACTACCTATGAGAATTTACCTGACAGCAGGTTATTATCAGTAGTAAAGGACGTAGGGTTTACTAAAGAGTTAGCTGAAGTTATAGAGGAGAGTAGTAGGGGGTTATTTAGTTTAGATTCTGGGTCAGAGGACTACTTTTTATTAACGTTTGCGAGGCGGCGGGCTATAATTCCATCTACCTTTGATAATCTATTCCTTAAAGTATTACTAGGAGAGTATACCTCAGAGATATTTAACGTTGTTACCCCTCTCCTCTCCACCTTACAACAAACTAAAGTCCAAAAAGCACTATACAACGTTAACCAATTGTTACTACCCTCAGGTTTTATTCTTCTGCTTCAAGCCCTTATATGCGAAGCTTACCTTAAAGCTGGCCTCTATATTACCTCCCTTGATCAATCTCTCTATAATCTTTCCTTACAGCAAATAGAGGCATCAAAACAGTACACTGAAATAGGCTATCAAATATCCCGCCTTTTATGCTTAGCTTTTGACTCATACTCAGCGTTATCTAAATACAGTACGTTTAAATATGCCCAGTATGAAGCTACCAGTCTAAAGTCTGACATATATTCCTGGTTAACTTTAGCCAAGTCTACAATATCAGACAAAGATGACTACCGTCTGTACTCTTTTATATAACTATATTTATGGCTATTGAGTTTAATCCAAATGACCAGAATAAAAGGAACTTAAGTGTTCCAGGCGCCGGTAGTTTAGCTGCAATTTCTATAAATGCGGAGTCAACAACCTGTATTAAAAGCACTATAGTTAGAATTAACGGTGCCAATGCTAGTAGCTATAATCTAGTACCCGTCTACCAATCCGGAAACACAAGTCCTTCTGTAACTATAACCCTGCAAAGTAGTACAACTTCAGCCGCAACTTATAAAGTTGAATTCAATGAGCCAGGAACTGTTCAGTTTGTAGCTATTGATGCGCAGTATGGAAAGCCTACTATTCAGCAGAGTACACTTTCTTCTAACCAGTACTCTTATAGCAGGTCTATACATATAACTAGTGCTTCACCGTCAGCTGCCGGCAGATCACAAGTAGATTCCAGCTTGTCAAGCGCTAATAGTGCTATAGAATCAATAGAAGCACTAAGTGCAACCAGTTACCCACCTAAACCATCTCATACAAACGGAACAAGAGATAAACAGCGGGGTGTTAGGGACTACAGAAATGACGATAATATACAGTTGCACGAAGAGCAGAAAGATATAGTTTATAAAGCTGCCGGGGTAGCTATACTAACTAAGGATAAACATCTAGATAACGACTATCAAGCATTTCTTAGTTGGTTAAAGTCTCTCCCAGAGCAAACAAAGCATGAGTCTACTATTAATGAAGTTAAAAAGTATAAAACTCAGTTAGATTTTAGTAATTCTGCCTGGGGTAAATGGCAAGAAGATAGAATAGAACCCCCTGGATCAGGAAGACATACAGTTCAATGTACATTATTTACTAACAGGTCTTTCTGCTCTCACATGTACGCTAAAAGAGATTTCTATGTGCAATCTCCACTTATATTTAACTCTTGCCAAAACTTTACAATACAAGGTTCTAATTTTACAGCTATAGCAGACCTACAGCGTAGCCATTCATTTTTTAAATGGGATATAGCTGAGCAGTTATATACTTTACGGGCGGGAACTAAGATAGATTACTGTTCTACGGCCTTATACGAATACCTTGGTAAGCAGTATACGGTGAGCACCGGTGATATTTTTGTTTCTGGCTTGAATAAAAAAGAGCAGATAACTGGAACAACAGAACTTTTGGCTACGACTTACAATACTTACTGCTCTAATGATTACACTGTAAGAGCAGATAAGATAATTTACTTAAAGTCGAAAGCGAAGCTATATTCTTTAGCTGAGTCTGATGCTTACTATGTAGCTGAGGGTGAGCAGCATTTATCTAGTAAAGGGGTTACTAATATTATATCTGGTGGTTCAGCTTACCTTAGTTCTTACTCTGATATTAATCTTAATTGTAGCGGCGCGGTTAATTTAAATGGCGGCATAGTGAGAATTGCTATGGGAGGCGCAACCAAACCAATTATAGACTTAGACACTTTAGAGTACAAGAATGTATCAACAGCCGCTGCTTTGGGCGTAGCTCCTAGTAGCAGCCCAGATAATAATTCAGGAGCTGTAAGCGATCCTAATGTAGATCCTGGTAGTGTTGCTACTAAACCTTCTGACACAAACAGTGACTCAGTTACAACAACCGGCGTTAACAATCAGATACAAAATAAAGCCGATAAAGCAGAGAGTACAAATCATAAAGAACTGACGAGAGCACAAAAAGTTGCTTTAGCTATTTTAAAGAACCCAGGTGAAGCACAGAAAATAGTAGAAGAAGAGTTAGGAAAGTGGGCAATGAAAACAGCAGAAAACGCAGGAAAAGATATTTGGAATGCGCTAACTAAAAAGAAAACTGAGCCATCTAAGGCTAGTAATCCTCCCACGCCCCAACCTACTCCACCTGTTCCTCCGATTGCCCAAAACACAGACGTAGCTGAAGTCCCATCCTCAGGTAGATATTATGGATAACTCACTTCTTAAACCCAGCTCTGAAATATTTAAGCCCAGCTCTCGACTTACTTTAACTAGCCACTATAGAATACTTTCTATAGATTTATCCAAGCAAGTATTTCCTTACTACTACGCTTACCTTTCTGCTGTCGATAGCAGTGTTACTGTCAAAGCGGGACAAATAGTAGACTTTAAGTCGTGTAGGTTTTACATAAAAGAGGACATTTCTCAGATAAAGGCTGTCTATATAGACGGTGATATTAGCGCATTAGAGAACAATAGTTTAGGTTCAATAGTTAATATAGCTAAACCGGATTATGTAAAAAGTTTAGTAATGAGCGACCAGTTTCCCCTTGGGTCTTTGAGTGTGAGGGTAGAGGTTCCTTTTAACCATAAACAGGGATTTTTGGGTTGGACTTTCTTTAAAGACGATATTGTATTAGTTGTAGGTAACGACTTAGAAGAAGCTGGTTATATATCTTATCAGGGAACCTCTGCCTGGGCCCCGGGGTCTTATAGATTGGTTGTAGCTGCTTACGAACAATACAGCCAAACTCTAACTAAACTAACTGATAAGGAATTTGAATTAACAACTGCTACCGAATCTATTACCGTCGGAACTTCCTCCGATGACGGCCTTCCACTTACATTATAAAAGGATTTATTTAAATGCGCAGTATTATGTTTAAAGAGGGGGATTTAGTATTAGACTGGGTTTATGATAGGGATGTGGTAAAGGAGGAGGTTAAAGCGAGGTTAGGAAGTACGAATCCTGCGTATTCGAGATATGTATTAGTTAAGGAGTTAGACTCAAACAACAATAGTAGTTATGAGATAGTACAAGCGGACCCTGACTATGGTTGTAATTTAAGTTATTTGTTATCGACACCGGAATCGGACTTATCGGAAGATACTATTAATGAGATAGTGAGAAGCTCTTTAGCTTTTGACCCAAGGATCAATGTAATAGATTGTGCTTATGTGGGCGGCGGCCAGATCTCCCTGCAGTACTCCTTCTCAAACTCAGTTTCTAATAACGAAGAAGATATAATAACTATTTAGTAGGTTAAATATGTATACACCTAGAAGTTTTAATGATATTCTAAATGATTATGTACTTACAGTAGAA
>Ga0214923_10005470_pt1 | contig 14750 bp, 14 predicted proteins | sample LL1510_MetaG_FD_177993 | JGI IMG/M metagenome (GOLD analysis project Ga0214923, IMG submission 177993) | Freshwater microbial communities from Lake Lanier, Atlanta, Georgia, United States - LL-1510 | ecosystem: Environmental > Aquatic > Freshwater > Lake | place: USA: Georgia | collected... | reverse complement strand
CTAACTGACTCACCGTCCACCCCTCGCTACGAAGTCGCGCCAGCTCGTTCGTATCTAGCCTTGCCCGTTTCCAAAGCGCCTCATGCTCTATTTCAACGGTAAGTGGTTCGCCTACTCTGTAGTAACTCCCACCAAGATTCTTCCCAAAGTGATTATGATGGCCTTTTGAATTTATCCCCCGTCTTTTTTGGTGACTAACAAATTACGGTTAAATTTCATCCTGAAAACTTCGATTCTATTTTCGGTATTCCAAAAGTGGCCATGGAAATCATTTTAAAAAAGCGGCTGAATATTTACTTGATAAAACTGTTACTCAGTTTGAACCCTATCTGTCTGCCTGATCATGGTCGGGATGCCTAAAAAAGGTTTGAGCTTAGGAGCAAGAGATGTCTAAATTTGTGATAGCAGGATTTATCTGTCTTTCTGCCCATTTTGCAGGGGTCAGCTCCCGCTTCTGATAAAATCGTCTGCATCAGGGCCCAATCTTTCTGCTCGAGCGCGATATTGAGTTGAATTTCAGAAAGCCTTAAGGGATCCGCATTTGTTCGTTCATGCATCTCTAAAGTTCGCTGGAATTCAGGTTTCAATTCGGTCTGTTTGCTGGCTTTCCATTCCAGGAAATGCGCCGTTAGCGCGAGGTTAATTGCCTCTTTGTTGCTAGGATCCAACTCCAACATTCTATCTGAAAATTCTTTCATATCACTCAGCCTGGTGGCAGGAGAACTTTCGGCTCCATTGGCCAGCCGAGCAATCATCAATTTCTTCAAAAGGTCTAAATCCGCGACGGAAGAAATATCAACAGATTGTAGGTGGGGGCTACTGACAATGGATTTAACGCCCTCAAATAAGTCCTTCGGGCCGTCCTCCATTTTTATTTCAAGCACTGTCGCAGTAATTCGATCTACTCTCGCAGGTAAAACTTCATCGGCTAAGTTGGTGGCCACGGAGGTGCTCACCACTTCCACGACAAAGGCTTCTGGGTTGAAAACCAAAGAGATGGCAGATTTAAGCCCTAGTAAAGTGTCCCAGATACGGGGAGAGTCACATTTTTTTAAATGCGAAATACAAAAGGCCGAAGCTTTAAGACCCCGCCCGATTTCCCTTTCCGCTTTGATGATCGAGTTGACGGCACCCCTATAGATTTGTTGGGTGGTTTTCGAAATATCCCTAACTGACTTGGAAATTTGAGCCCCAATCCGTTGGACTGACAATTTGTTGGCGTGTTTGAACCGATCGCTTAGCCAAGAAGCTTGAGCTTCGCGAGAGAAGAAAATCTGCAGAAAGGCACAAGCGATTACGAGCCATATTCGATTGTTTCGAGGTTTTCGATTTGACCGGGCCATGGATCGAATTTTAAGCGAAAAGTGGGCCAGCGATACCAGGCTGATTAACGGTTTGACAGCTGTCGAACTTTTAGTTGCGTGGAAGACATAATTACTTAAGTGTCTGAACTCTCAAAGAAAAGGCTGTTAATTTCTTAGACAGTTGGTTTCAAATCAAAGTTAAGTAGCATGATCTTGGTGGGTTAGGTTCTTACTTGTATAAAAGTTTAACACACTGATATTAATCCCTGTGCTCATCAAGCAAATCTTTGTAGGTGTTAGAGGGTTTTTGGTTAGACACCGATCTCTCAAAGCGTGAATTCAGCGGTTAGCTGGACTCCCCATTGGTGCGTCGTGCTGGCAGGTTCATACATGTACACTACATTTCCATTCTGGGTTATCGGCTGTCCGCCGGACGTAGCAGGAACCATGGGGCCCTGTCCGATGGAGAGCGCCTCATACCAGGGAGTGATGTCGATGCCTGTTTGACCATGTCCAATCAACCGAATGGGCATCTCTGCTCTGACACCCCAAGCGGAACTAACGGAAATGTTCTTGGGATCATAACCAGACTGAGCGCTCATCGTTACGTCCAAGTCTCCCTTCACCAGAGGACGCGCTGAAACGTCAAAGCCAAAAGAAAAAGGCTGTTTCTTTTCGGGCTGTAAGCGCAGGCCGAAAGGCAATCTCAACAAATGATACACTTCTTTGGGGTTGCTTAAATCTCGGTTCCAAATGCGATAGTCGGCCCCACCATAAACATACATTTGCTTGGAGCCTATTTTGGCGAGACGAGCTCCGATAAGAAATTCTCCTCCAAAAAAACTGTGGGGATCTTGAGAAATGATGGGACTATTATTAGCAATCGACGACCCATCATAGGTAAGAGTCCCTGAAGCATACTGGACTTTTTGCTTTGAAAAAAATCGGCGGCTTTTCGAGAACTCTTCAGCAAAAAGCTGAAAATGCGGAATAGTTCCGTGCTGGGTGCTTTTGGCCGGCAAATCCAATTTCTCAGCGTAGTCGAAACCGAGTGCTCCAGCGCCAACTCCCACCACCATGTCGGCGTGGCCCCTTGAAGTGAGAAACAAAATACCAATCACAAAAATAAAACGTAGTTTTTTATTAAGCATGCCTTATTTTAACATCGTTTTCGGGAAAAAAACTAATAGCCTAGTGTCAGGAGGTACCGTTAAAATATCAATCCAGTTAGACACAAGGCAAAAAAAAGTAGGAGAAAAAACATGAGTAAAGTAACCCTAAAAGGAAATCCGTTTAACACCGTTGGAGAGCTTCCTAAGGTGGGAACGCAAGCTCCAGATTTCAAATTAATTAAAGTGGATTTATCCGAAGCGTCACTTGCTACTTACGCAGGGAAACGAAAAGTTTTAAATATTTTCCCCAGTATCGATACTCCCACATGCGCTTTATCGGTGAGATCTTTCAATCAAAAAGCAGCTGCTCTTAGGAACACAGTGGTTCTTTGTATCTCCGCCGATTTGCCTTTCGCTCAGAAAAGATTTTGTGGGGCAGAGGGTATTTCAAATGTAGAAACCCTCTCTACTTTTCGAAGTGGTTTTGGAAAAGAGTATCAAGTAGAAATGGCCGACTCAGCTTTAAAAGGATTGTGTTCGCGAGCAGTCCTGGTTCTGGATGAAAATAATAAAGTCATTCATGCCGAACAAGTGGCTGAAATTGCGAACGAGCCTAATTACGAAGCTGTTTTATCTGTTTTGAAATAACTTAGGGAGCTAATCCCGGCTTCTGCCAAGTCTCAAGGCGCCCCCCACGGTGCCAGAAACCAAGTCTCCGTCGTAGCCAATTTCCATAGCTGCGTAGTAGCTGTTGTACTTTACCGCATTCTCCAGAGGATAACGGAAAGAGAGCTCCCCTGTGGTCCAGTCGACTCCTTCAATGGTCCACTTTTCCTCGTGTTGTCCCAAGTAGTAAATCTGATTTGTTTCGGAACTCATCGTTGGGATACCATTAGGGACGCTGAGTTTTGAGTTGGCCCACACTGAACGCAGACTTCTTTTTTCCGGAACCCATTCAAATTTTTCAATTCCGTAGGGTGCGTAGTCTTTGTAATTTGACCACAGAATAATCCAAAAGTTTGACCAAACATCGGCTGGGTGATCTCCATAGTCATTGTTCACTGCGACTGCTTCGTAGCCTCTGACTAAAAGTGATTGATCGGTAATGGATCTTTCTCTTGTGGGATCCCCAAACAAGATAGGAGTGACTCCAGCTACTCGTTCAGAAAAACCAGGGATGGGTTTCCAATCTTCGGGAATTTTATCTCTCCAAAAAGCGATGATACTCATTCGCTTTTCGCCGTCAGCTATCACAATTAATTTGTCTTGTTCGCCAGTGCCCATCACGGTTGGGGTTGTTCCCGAACCACGACCTAATCTTCCTGGCATCAAAACATCGCTACTGGGGTAAGGAGAATCCCAAGCTTTGATTAAACTTTTCCCATCCCAGTTCAAGCGAATCATTCTTTTATGGGTAACGATATAAAGTCCACCCTCTTCGTCGAGTGCAAGAGAATTGGAGACTTCTTCCTCATTACTGATTCGATAAAAAATCATCTCTCCAGAATCTCGATTCATAACGATCACTAAAGAACGATCAGTAACCATGACGAGGTAGCCGTCGTAGGTCAGGTTCATGCCCACAATCACCTCGGAAGAATCGACGAGCATTTTTGGAGGAATTTTAAACTCGTGTATTTTTCGGATTCGAGATTTTGGTTCGCCGGGCTCTTCCTCTTGGTAAACCAAGACCGTAGAGTCTCTGGGAATAAAGATCCGACCATCTTTATCTAAAACCGTATAGGCCCCCGAAATGGCTTGAGTGCCCTTGCCTGATTTTCTTACCGAGGTGGCACTTCTCCACTTTCCTTCGTTTCCATTTAATTTGTATAGAGTGGTTCGAGAGCTTCCCCAAAGACTGTAATGTCCCTTTTCATTTTTAGGGGAAAAATTAAGAGTAATAGCGACAGCTTCTTCAGATGCCGTCCTCACTTTGAAAAGGCCTCGCCCCACTTCAGAAGGTTGCGGGCCTGCCAGGGGAGAGGAAGCTTGGCAATAGGGATTTCGATGAGTCATGGGCCAAGGAGAGTCTGCCAGAAAAAAATTAAGAGGAGGCTCGTTAGAATCGAGCGCGAGGACAGGGAAAGCCAAAAGCAAAAACAAAGTCAGAAATCTAGTTGTCATTGTCGAGGTGCCTCCAAAGACTTTGAAATTCTAGCCGAAAGAGAAATTAACGCAAGGAAGCAGTAAATCTCTTAAGGTATGGCATTCCTTGTCATTCATCGGAACTGATAAACTAAAGAGTCATCTCCCGTGTCTCCTATTTCCGGAGGATTTAGTGAAAAAACTTGCACTCATCTTTATTTGCTTCCAAATAGTCGCTCTTGCCGAACGAGGAGGCAGAGTTCGTGAATTTCTCAGGAGTCCGTTTCAACGCGGTCGAGTTCAACGGTCTCAAGAAAATCGAAACTACAACCCCGTCGTGAATTCTCAAAATGAAAGAACGATCGCCATTAACGGAATGGCCGTGCCTGCCAATGCAGTCGGCTATCGAATTTCAAATGGACAAATTTCGTGGGTGTTTCAAGATGGTTCGGAATCCTCTTCAATCCAGGAAGGCGGATCGACTCCTACTCAAATGGATTCAGCTAGCCCCCTAACTCACTCGGGAGCTGCTCCCTCCGCACCCGGAGAACAAGGAAGGCCCAGACCGGTTGAATCAGGAAGTGATAAACTGCCTAGAGCTTCTGCAAGGCCAGCACCATCAGCCGAGGAACTCAGAAGAGGTGGCGATACTCCATCGCAAGAGGGTAAGAAGAGCTCCTCTGATCTTTTTCCAGCGGGAGTCAAAGGTAATCCCGGATTTCCCTACAAAGTCAAAGGACCTGAGTTCTCTGATAAGTGTCAGGCAACACTTATTTCAAATGAGAAGGGCTTATGTATGGCCGCAACCGCGAGCCACTGTCTCTATGACGGAGTGGAGCGCTCCCCTGAGAGAGGATTTGATAAGACTAAGCTTCAAGAGGGCAGGTGTGATTCCACTGTGAAGCAAAAAGGTTTTCTGTGGGGAAAAGGCCAAATAGAAACAGCAGATTTTGGGAGCGTGGAGGCGACATTCTTTGTGAATCCCGAGTATTATTCGGGAACGAAGAGCGAAGACAGCGCCGTGTTCACTTTTCCGTGTCCCGAGCGAACCGTAGTAAAACCGATTCCGGTAAGCTTGGAACCTCTGAAAAATGGGGAAGAAGTCCTCTATGGGAAAGTGATGGCCCGGAAAGAAGGGCTTTACGAAGGGAAAGTGTATCGAGAGCCCGGAACCGTAAAAATTAATAGAAGGGCGGTAGGGGAAGCTCAGGAGTCTGTGAATCAACCTTCCGATGTTGCCATCCAGCAAGGAGATTCTGGAGGGGGATTGTATCGAAAAAATGAAAAGGGTGAGTTAGAGTTGGTGGGCGTCCTCTCAACCGGAGACGATGTCACAAAAAATAGACCCCTCGGAAATTATGCTACCAATCGTTCTTTGCAATTCATTAAATGTATTCAAAAGGCTTTGAGCCAAAGTTAAACGTGCCTAAAACTTCCATCTTTAAAATTATCAGTTATTGGCCGCCCTTCTTGGTCTCAGGAATTCGGATTCGGAAATACCTCCCGGAAGTGAAGCGACTTGAAGTGGCTATGAGCCTTCGATTTTGGAATTGGAACCATGAGCGAGCTCATTTCGGTGGGTCGCTCTACGCAATGACGGATCCTTTCTATGCGCTTCTTATTCGTGAAAACTTAGAAGAAAAGGTTCAGGTTTGGGTAAAGTCTGCTCAGATCAAATTTCGTAGACCTGGCCGAGGAGTCGTTCATTCGTTTTTCGAATTAACTAATGACCAACTGGAAAAGATTCAAAACGACCTCAAAGCTCACCACAAGTCAGAGCCCGATTTTCACATCGAGGTCTTAGACTCCCACGGAAAAATCGTAGCCGAAGTGAGCCAGATAGTTCACGTTTCCATCAAATAATTTGAGTTGATTAGCCTCGACGAGTTTGAAATCGGGGTCGTCGACTTTTAAAAACAACTCTCGGCTTCGCTTTTTTTCCAGTGACGACTTGTTCGCCATTGAGATCCGTAGGAACGAGGAAGTTCAACGCGCATCCCTCTTTACCAAATCGACCGGTACGGCCGATTCTATGGATATAATCTTCTCGGCTCTGTGGCGGATCATAATTAATGACATGTTCAATGTCCTCTACGTCGATTCCGCGACCTGCTAAGTCGGTTGCCACCATAATTCGATGGCTTCCTTCTCTAAATTTCATCAGGGCCTGTTTTCGCTGCCCTTGAGTTCTTCCACCGTGTAACAGTACGACTTTGTGGCTTTTATCTTGAATGATTCTTGCTAATCGCTCGGATCGGTTTTGCGTTTTGGCAAAGATAATGATTTTACCCTGGCGCTTTTCTAGTTCCTTTAACAGCAAGCCATTTTTTTCAAGAGCAGTGGTGTGAACCGTTTCTTCTTTAACCTTGGGGGCTGGCTGGTGCGTATGGCCAATGCTCACTCTCACTGGTGTTTTGAGAAATGATTCAGCAATCGTCTTAACTTCAGGAGGTAAGGTTGCTGAAAACACCATTGTCTGTCTCTCTTTGGGGAGATACTTAAGAATCTGTTTTATTTGAGGAGCAAAGCCCATATCGAGCATGCGATCGACCTCATCCAAGATCAGCATTCCGATGTTATTTAGGTTCATCGTATTTTCTAGAAGGTGATCATTGAGACGCCCTGGAGTAGCCACAATGAAATCACAGCCTCTAAAAAATATTTCTGCCTGTTTGCTAAAGGATTCTCCTCCGACAACCAAAAGCCCTTTGAATTGAGACCCTTTTGCCATCTGAGTGAGCACATCCAAGATCTGAGCTGCAAGCTCCCGAGTGGGGGCAAGGACCAAAGCTTGCTTTGTATCCTGACTGTGGAGAAAACGCTGGAGAGGAATTCCAAAAGCTCCCGTTTTTCCCGTTCCAGTTTGAGCAGTTCCGAGAATATCTCTTCCCTCAATCGCTGGAGGAATACTCGCTGCTTGAATGGGAGTGGGCGATTTAAAAGCCATTGAGTCAAGAGCACGGCTCAACGCCGCAGGTAGTTTAAGTTCATTAAAAGTCTGAAATGAGTGCACGGTTATAACCTTTCAAAGTAAAGTCGCGAGAAAACTCCATTCGAAGAATAGAAGAATCCTTGTAACTTGTTGGATCGAAGTAAGTTCTCTGGAGAAACCCAAAGGACCCATTTCAAAAAACCACCTGGTTGACTTAAGGGTACGATGAGTTCCATCGTTCCTGGTCGGGACGATGGGATAGAACGCAAATAAATGCGATCACCAGAAGCGAATTCGGTACCGTTAGGGTTTCCCTGATCGGTGATTTCAACAAGGTAGTTAGAGCCTGAGCTGGAACCCAAAGCTTGGCGGACGGTCACTAACCATTGTCGATTGGTCCCTTTGGCGAGGAATCGACCCTCAGTATTTTCTGGAGAATTAACGCCATCTACGAGAATTTCTGTGGGGGCAAGAGACTTTGTCGAAAGAATTTGCTCTCCAGAGAAGTGAATATCTTTTAAAAATCTGGCGTCTCGAATAATTCCTTTGGCCACCAGTTTTTTGTCCTCGTAAGAAAAACCGATCTGTACTTCCGAAAAAGTGGCTGAAGACGAAGTGTTTTTTAGAGTGGGAGTTCCCAAAAAAGTATCGTCTTTTAATTCTAAGTCCTGAGATACAAAAACATAGCGACTCAAACTTTGTTCAGGGTAGCCTACTGAAACTCCCAGACTGTCTTGTGTTCGAATTACCGACAACCGTGCTTGGCGATTGAGTTCCGAACAATTGGGGTTTGAGCGGTCATCGCAGATCATCTGGATATTGAACACCCCTTCCACCTCATTAGTAGAAATCGCTTGGGATTTAATTCCGCAGCCGAGTAGAAGAGCCCAAATGAGGAATGTGAAACTATGCGAAGAAGTTCTGGTCATGGAACATCCATGGGTCTGACACAGATGGGAATATCGGTCATTCCAGCCGCTACTTTACTTTTTACAATCGAGAGGCGGGCTTCCGATTCCTTTATCTTTAGATCTTGTCTATCCAGAGTGATTTCTGCGAGTCGATACTTAAGTTGGAGATCTTGAAGTTCTTCTAACGTTACTACCTTTTGCTCAAAGAGTTTCTCCCCCCGACGAAGATCGATTTCCGCATTTTTCTTAATCACTTCTAATCGTTCCATTTGATTATGGTCGAGTGCTACCCATTGTTCGTAGAGCTGGACATAAGCATTGTTTGAGAGGTCATCTATAGGACTGGTTGGATTGGCAAATGCCAGCGCACCAAACCCTAGAATTAGTCCTAATGCCAAACGCCCCATCATGAGAGTCCCTTTTTTGCGAGTTATGAAATTGAGCGCACTCTAGCCTGGGGCGTCAATAAACGCAAGGAGATTTAATGAAAAACTAATTAAAACAAATGCTTAGAATCTTCCTGGTTGGGGGAGAGAAGTGGGAAAGAAGACTTCGGTCTCTAGAGGATTTTCAAAAGAGTGACGAAGAACGGATCGTCCCGTTTTCTTTTGAGAGTTCATCGGTTGCTTGAGACAGTTTCCAGAAAAAATATAAGATCCATTTTTTTTGTCGCATTTCAGATTAAAAAGAAATGCAAGATCGTTCATGACTGCCTCTATTTCTTTGGGCTGTTCCGGGGCCACAGTGACAAAGCTCCAGTCGACTAACTTTTCGGCGCAGTCCCCAGAAATTAAATAACTCATTGAGCCCGATTGATTTCTGATTTCATTAAGAATGTCTCTTAAAGGAACTGAGTTTCTTTTTCCTTCTTTGATTGCCCAGTTTCCATCCTTTTAAGATCAGCGTTTCATCGTTTTGGAGTCGCGAGTAGACCTTCAGTATTGAACTGGTGATTTCGGGTTCCGGTTTCAGAAAGCTTTTCCAAGCGATTTGTGTTGCTTCAAAGCTTGTTCGGCAGTGGGAGCAGATTCTTAGATGGGTCCTCAATGAAAATCTAGAAACTAAAGAGAGCTCTTCGGGAACGCTTACTAACCCCAAAAATTCCTCGGGTTTAGGACAACTCAGAAACATACTCTCCTCCAGAAGTCAGAGGGCTAAACTGCCTGCACAGCACAGCCATTAAACTTTTTTTGCTCGACCATAAGCTTGTCGAGTGGCATCTTCCGAAATTCCAATCTGGTCAGCCACTTCTCGGTGTGAAAGACCGAGTCCATCTCGAAGCCAAATAATTTCAGATTCTTTTTCGTTTAAGCTCTTCATCGCGAGTTGAAGCTCCCTCAGTTCGACAGCGGCTTCAGGACGGTTCGTCTCTCTGCTGTCAATCACAGGTCCAATCTCGGAGAGTTCTACGTAAGGTCTGGCTCTTTCGGCCGAGCGTCCCGCCTTGTCGATAAGGCAGTTTCTCACCGTTTGTAAAAGATAAGATTGCACGGCCAGGTCTTCTACTTTCTCTAATTTATCTAAGTGGAGAAGGAACTTTACAAAGGACTCTTGTAAAACATCTTCAGATAGCGGCCGGTCTCCATTAGTCTTCCAAAGTAAAAATCGCATCAAGCCAGGCGCAGTTTTTTCATAGAAAGGCAGAAAGGCAGACTGGTCCCCTTGGCGCAGTCTTTCCACCCAGTGTTTCAGTAGTTTCCCAGTCCCCATGGTTTTCCTGACGTTCTATAAAATGAAACGAATGAATCCCCAAAAACGTGACAAGAAGCTTCCAACTCTTTGACTTTATTGGTTTTAGAGAGCTTCTACAAGGGGTTCTTTCTTTTTGTGGCTCTTTCTCTTCAATTTCAGTTATAAGAGCTTTCCATGTCAGCTATTCAAAAAGAAAATTTGAAGGGCCTTCCACTGGCTGAGTTAGAAGCAAAACTCGTTAGCCTTGGCCATCCTCCGTTTCGAGCAAAGCAACTCTACCGATGGATTTATAAAGAAAGAGAAACTGATTTTGAAAAAATGACGGATCTCAGTAAGGACTTTCGACGAGAGTTAAGTGAAAAGTTTACTTTGCCCAAAATTGAAGTCTCGGAAACTCATCCTGCTGAAGACGGAACAATTAAATATTTGGTAAAACTTTCTGATGGCGAGCAAGTTGAGAGCGTTTTCATACCTACCGAAGGCCGAGTAACTCTCTGTGTATCGACTCAAATCGGTTGCAAAATGGCCTGCACTTTTTGTGCAACGGGATACCAGAAATTTGTTCGAGATCTCAAGGCCTGGGAAATCGTAGATCAACTCATGTCGGTCCCGCATCCAAGGCCCATCACAAACATCGTACTCATGGGAATGGGCGAACCCTTCGACAATTACGAAGAAGTGATGAAGGCACTTAAGCTTTTTAATGATCCCTTGGGACTAAAAATTGGAAAAAGACATATTACCGTTTCCACTGTTGGGATTGCGGATAAGGTCCAGCCATTTATTGATGCAAGCCTGGGAAAACTTGCCATTTCTCTTCACGGAACAACGGATGAGCAACGCTCTGAAATCATGCCTATCAATGCTAAATTTCCGATGGAAGAGCTCATGGAGACTTGCCGAAACCTAAGATTCCGCGGAACGGAACGGGTGACCTTCGAATACATTCTGATTAAAGATTTTAATGATTCCGATGATGATGCTTATCGCTTAATTAAACTGATGAAGGGTATCCCGTGTAAGATCAACCTGCTTGCTTACAATGAAAACCCTTTCGTGGATTTTAAGCGACCGGATGAATCTCGAGTGCTCAAGTTTCAAAACATTCTCTTGAAGCATCACCTCACAACTACTTATCGAAGAAGTCGTGGGCGAGATGTGGCTGCTGCGTGTGGTCAGTTAAGAATTGAAGCAGAAAATAGATTGAAGAGACAGGCTTGGGAGAAACTTAAAGGAACTCTTCCACAACGTTCTTCCACTTCAGAGCTAGCGCCAATTCTTTCGGGCGGGTTGCTAAGAGCTGAGTCGAATCTCCCTTCCAGTGCTCCCTAAACCAACGAGCAGTCTCTCGACAAAAATCAGGGAAGGGTGTGGGTTTGAATTGAAGTTCTTTCTCTGCACGAGAGATATCTACGATCATGTTGATCATAGGGGCATGAGGACCAGCTAACTCACCTACGCATTCGGCCGGTAGATTAATATATTGGGGCTGTACTCCTAAGTGTTTTGCGCTTTCATCGATGAAGTCCTTGAGGGTAATGACCTCTTTTTGGCCCACAAAATACGCTTTTTTAAATGCTTTTGGATTTAACGCCGAAAGAAGGAATGCCTGGGCCACATCTTTACTATAGGCAAGGCGAAAGCTCTGGATTCCTCCATTCGAAAGAAGAATCGGTCCCCCATCTAAAAGTCGAGCCAAGTACCAAAATCCTCGATTGGTTATATCATTAGGACCATAAACTACGGGGGGTCGGATAATTGTCCACGGGATGGTGCACTCCTCAACAATCACTCGCTCCGCATCTAATTTTCCTCGCGCATATTTCCAGTGAACGTCCGTCAAATCCTCTTCTCGGGGGCGAGACCGATAGTCGACACAATCCTCGGATAGAGGTTGGGGATAGGAAGTCTTAGCGTACCGATAAACGGAGACAGTGCTGTCAAAAATTAAGTGCTTGGCGGTTTTGAATGCTTTGATGAGTTTTTCCGAATCCTCTGCGGTGTATCCAATATTATCGATAACGACGTCCCAGTTCTTACCTTTACCTACTGTCATGAGATCTGAGAGCGAGTTCCTATCCCCCGTTAATTGTTGGTGCGGAGGGAGATCTGTTGGTCTTGAATTGCCACGTGTAAAAACGGTAACGGAGTGGCCAGCAGCAAAAAAGGCGCGGACCATTTCTTTTCCAAAAAAGGAAGTGCCGCCAAGAATTAGAACTTGCATCAGAAAATTATACCACTTAAAGCAGCGGGCGCAGCTCTTCTAAATCCTTCGACCACTTTTCCCAATCAAGCATCCCACTGTGAAGCAGCGTTTGAACATGGCTCAGTCGCTCATAAACTCGATTTTTTTCATCCTGAGGGGTTGAGCTGAATCCGCTCGAGGCGATTTGGGCTTCCAGTTCCGCTTTTTCCTGTCCCAGTTTATCCATCTCGCCTTCAACTAAAGCCACTTTCTTTTCTAGCGACTTGATCTGATTTTTAACTTTCTTACGTTCTTCAAATGAAAGAGTGCTTTTAGGTTTTGCAGTGCTCGATGGGGCTATGTCAGTAGGCGCTTGAGAGGGTTTTGAGCGTCCCTCAAGGTGACGAACAAATTGAGGATATTTTTCAAAGAAACTATCGAGATCTCCTAGGTGGTCCGTTAATTGATGATCCTGGGAAAGGTAGAGAATTCTCTCCGCGATTTCCTCTACAAATTCTCTATCGTGAGAAACCAGGATGGTGGTTCCTTCAAACTCTTTGATAGCAGTTTTTAATAAGTCTTTTGTCTCTACATCCAAATGGTTGGTGGGTTCGTCAAGAAGGACCATATTAATTCGAGTAAGGAGAATTCTAAGAAGAGCCAAACGTGCTCTCTCGCCCCCGCTCAGAACCTTGGCCTTCTTTTCAATGTCATCTTGTGTTGGAAATCCAAAAGCCCCTAACCAGCCTCGCAATTCTTCGTAGGAAACACCCACTGCTCGGCTTCTTAAGTTATCCAAAACCGTATCGTCGAGTGAAAGTTCGTCCAATTGGTGCTGTCCAAAGTATCCCGTCTCCACTGCGTGGCCTTTAATCAGTTCACCACTGTTGGGATTCAGCCGTTCCGCAAGTACGTTAAGAAGCGTGGTCTTTCCCGTTCCATTATCTCCGAGAATGGCAACTCGTTGTCCACGTTTAATATCAAAATTGAGATTTTGAAGGATTTTCGGCCCCTCTTCTTGGTACGAAAAACTCAAGTCTTTTAGAGCGACGGGGAATTTTCCGCCCACGCCAGCCAGACGGAATTTAAAATTTAAATTATAAGAAAAGCCTTCCAATCGTTGCAGCTTGTCTTTCATCTCGCGAAGCTCGTCTTGCATTACTTCGGCAGCTTTCAGTTTGCTTTGAGCTCTTGCGGCAGTCTGCGCTTTCGCCCGAAATTTTTCCACAAACGCCATGTTGTCTGCAATCTTCCCATTCAGGCTCTCAATAGCTTTTTCTAAGAGAACCTTTTCTTCTTTGAGAGAATCTCGGAAGGAGAGGTAGTCCCGGAAGTTAGGTCTAAAATAAAATTTTCCACCGTGAATAATCGCTAAAGAATCGGTGACCCGTTTTTGCAAGGCGACGTCGTGGGTTACCAAAACCAGACTGCCCTCATACTCTTTTTGCAGGAATTCTTCGAGCCACTGAATCGACGAAATATCGAGGTGGTTGGTGGGTTCGTCAAGAAGAAGAACTTCAGGCTTTTGGAGAAGGGTCTCACCAATGAAAACGCGAAGGAGCCAACCCCCACTCAGCCGGCTCATGGAGTTTTCCATCCACTCCTGATTAAATCCAAGTCCCAAGAGAATTTTTTTAATTTCCCATTCCCGATCTTCTTCGAAACCATCGGGCGATAAACTTTCTAATCTTGTTTTTAAAAAAGCGAGAGGGGATAGGCTGTCCTCTTTCCGCTGAGCGACCTGCAGAACCGCTGAATCCAGAAGAGACTGGTCCAAAAAACCAATTCGGAGCTTCTTCCCGCCCACGACATTACATTTCCCCTCGGGCGCTTCCATGCGTCCAGAGAGAATCTTGAGCAGAGTTGATTTTCCACTTCCATTACGTCCCGCCAGAGCGACCCGCATGCCGCTATAAAGAGTCCAATTAACATCTTCAAAAAGAACCCGATTGGGGTAGTGGACCCCTACATTTTCAAGGACTAGCTGCGCTGACATGGGAGAGAGAGCTACCTGTTTCTGCTGCGTCAGGCAAGGTGAAGTGGATGATTTCGGCTATAATTGCAAGGCGTGGAAAGCGTAAATCAAAACTTACCCAAAATTTCGATAATTTTGGGGAATTACAACTATGACCGTTGGGTAGAGAGGGCGGTTATTTCTGTTCTTGAGCAGAATTATCCTCATCTAGAGCTGATGGTCATTGATGATGGCTCTACCGACAAGTCAGTAGAAATCCTTGAAAAATATAAGGCCCAGTATCATTACTGGAATCCCCGAGCTAATCAGGGCCATTATTCTTGGATAAAAGAGGCGAGCGACCGGGCTACGGGCGTGTTGACTCATTTCAAAATGTAACCCAGAAAGGGAATCAGGCAGCTTTAGGTAGTGATGAGATTTCTTTCAACCTTCGCTTAAATTCTTCTAGTTTCACCTCTAACATAGCTCGCAAGTGGAAGGGATTGAGCTTCTTTTTCTGTTCCACTAGTTCTTGTTTTTTCTCTTCGGAAAGTAAACCTGAGTTCATGAGTCTG